>LWDU01033334.1_pt1 | contig 171251 bp, 125 predicted proteins | sample 727161 | NCBI WGS metagenome assembly LWDU01 (sample SAMN04566230, study PRJNA314399) | hydrothermal vent metagenome | isolation source: deep sea hydrothermal plume seawater | place: Mexico: Gulf of California, Guaymas Basin | collected 2004-07-11
TGGCGTCAACCATCGTTTCCAGCTCGATCATCGCATCACGCACCTCCGCCACATATGATTCACCATAACCACCGGGGTTAAAATTCCACGCAATCGCTTCGTTGACATTCGTACAAAAACCCACGGAGTCCCCAATGCTGTTACCATAGTGCCCGTCGAGGTCCAAATAAGCACCGACCGCACCAGTTTCTCGCCAGCGTTTAACCGATCCGATAACCTGACCGCTAAAAGTACAGAAACCCCAACCACGACTCGGGCCCGCATGATGAAAACCACTTGTCGGGCTAAGCACCAACGAATTTTCATTCTCTGTAGCAAACTTAATTGCATGATACAAACTGCTGTTGGTATACCGTACGCTTTCAGCAAACTCAGCGCTCCATTCAATTTCAGCGTTATGAGGCAATCCACCCGCAAAAAATGACTCGACATATGTCGCTTCGTGCGCGACCAGAAACTCCCCGTTATCAAATGGTGCGAAATCATCGTGTGTGATGATATCACCTGCAAAGGACCCTGACATCAATTTATCCATCACCAGCTTCGGTTTTTCTGGACTCCTCGATGGGCTATTTACCGTACAAACCTGCTTAGGTGTATAAAACACATCCACAACATTGACCACCTTTCAAATTCCTATTTATCAGCAGCTTATGTTTTTTACTGCGTAATCATCATTAAAATCAACGCCAACACCGAGTTCCCCTAACAGCGCACCGCCAGCACAAGCCATCCCGACATACTGGGGCGGTAAACTATCTCTAAAACACGACACGACTACCCTTGGAAGTGCGTTTCACCTCGATCTTTTTGTCAATCCGCTCCTTCAACTCGCTTACATGAGAAATCACACCGACCATTCGCCCGCCCTGGTTCAACTCCATCAATGTCTCAATCGCATCGTCCAGCGTCGCTGAATCCAAACTGCCGAAACCTTCATCGATAAACAGCGAATCCAAATGCACGCCACCTGAATACGACTCAACCACATCCGACAACCCCAGCGCCAATGACAATGACGCAAGGAACATTTCACCGCCCGATAATGTATTGACCGACCGGGTCTCACCTGTAAAATTATCACGCACGTCGAGGTCTAATCCGGACGTAGCCTGTTTGTTCATAGCTTCCCGCGCACGAAGCAGTTCATACCGTCCTTTAGACATTTTCCGCAAACGAACCGTAGCAGTTTCCGTAACGTCGTCGAGAAAGCCCGCTAACACATACCGTTGCAAAGACAACCTCGATGTGCCTGGCAAATTCCCCCGTGCTACCTGCTCCAGTTTCTTAAACACAGCCCTTTGGCCGTCTTGCTTTTGAATCTTTTTAGATAACTCATTAAACCGATCGTGCACGCGTTTGAGGTTCTTGGCTTCCGTTTGATTCCCTGTCGCCGCTTTGGATGCTGAGGCTACGTCTTGTTGTGCCTCGCTGCGATCCGATTGTATTTTGTCTATATCAGGTCGCTTTTTGCCCTGAGTTTGTGATTTGGCAAGTTTTACCCTCGCAGTGTTTGCCGTCACTTTGTTTGCATATTGCTTTACGTCCACTTCCAGCGACGCAATTTCCTTTTCATTACGTAGTGCAACATCCATCTCTTCACGTGAATTAAACCCAGCATCCTTCAGTCTTTCTCCTAATACTGTTTTCGTTTTTGATAAGTTGTCAGTCGCATTTTTCAGAGACTTATCAGATCCCTTTTTGTGAGTCTCAGCAACCGCCTTTAATTTCTCCGCTCTCGTCGCAGCCGTATCGTTTGCTGCTATTAGATCTGCCAACTCGTCCCGCTGCTCCTGAATATTTTCTCGTTTGGATTGCAATATATCCAAATCTCGCAGTTTCTTGGGGATATCTGCCAGCCGTTCCTGTAGAGTCGCCTTCACCCCCACAAGTTCTTTATCTAACCGATTGATATCCTTTTCATGCGACTTAATAGATGACTCGTGCTGACTTAGCAATTTATTGTTTTCGCTAAGGGCAGCATTCAAGTCCTTGACCGTACCATCGGCCGCTGTCGCCGCCGCTAAATCGCTTCGAATGCCTTTAACCGTCTTGCGCAAGGTTGCGACCGAATTATCAGCGATGTGCTTGTTCTTTTTGAGGCGGATGATTTCCTTTTCGAGACTCGCAACCTGTCCTTCAGCCGTGATTCTTTTCTTCTCGTGTCTTTTTAACTCCTTGATTGCATCCTGTTCGTCCTGCCGCGCCTTTGCCAACGCCGAATCGTTTACTACACTTTCGTTACCACTCGGTTTTGCGGGCGTCGGGTGTTCCGTAGATCCGCAAACAGGGCAAGGTTCATTGACTTGTAGTGATTTGGCAATCACATGTACCCGCGAGCCTTCCCAGTCCTTTTCCACTTGTCGTAACGCTTCCTGTACATCAACACACGATTCTTTCGCTGCAACTTCCCCATTTTTTGCTAACTTGCAAGCGGCGACTTCTTGCTTCAACGCCTTTTCCTGTTTTTCAAGGGACTCCCGATCCGAGAACGCGGCCTCGGCATTTTCAAGCTTCAGTTTCAATTCTCCAGCTCTACCCGCTAACTTTTGCACCCGCTTAAGTTCCGCTTCATCACTAGCGACATTTTCTGCCAACTCGACCGCTTGTGTTTTGGCCTCTTCCTTTAATTCCGCAAGTTTCAAAATTGCTTCCTTACGTACGACAATATTAGATTGGTCCTGCGCTAATTTCTTAACGACGGGCAGCATCTGTTTGAGAGACTCAATCTCTCTCGCCATCGTTTCCAATTCACCCTGCCGTTCGTCAGACGCAGCTTTTTTTGCTTTAGCGGCTTTAATTGCTGCCACCGCCAGCTTTAGCGCATCCATCGCCTCGACTTGTTTTTCAACCGCGTTGTCTTTCGCAACTTCCCTTTCATCATTGGCGTTCGCAACGTCACCGATACTCTGCGCGCGTTTAGCAAGCGTCATCTCCTCCTCAAGCTCAGCGAATGCCGCCTGTTCACCAGCAAGTTTCTGTTGCTCGTCCTGAGCATCATCAAGTTCCATGAACTTGTCGTGGACACTTTTGGTTAATGAAAACTTATCATTGATCTTTTCAAACCGTTCACCTGCCTTGGCCTGGGCCTTCCTCAATTCTTTACCGGTTGATTTAAGATCACCCATCATCTCTTCTAGCTCTTCCGCATTTTCTGCGCCCACGTCGCGCAAACACTCTCCTTGCTGGGTAAGGACCTTTTGACACTCGCTATCCAGGTCGACCACACGCTTCCTCAATGCTTCCTCAATTTGTGAATACAAACTTGTGTTGAACAGAACCTTGAGAATTTTCTCCCGTTCGTCGGAACTAGCGGTCAATAGACGGCGAAAATCACCTTGGGGTATCAATACAACCTGACGAAATTGAGCCGCTTCGAACCCCAACAATTCTTGCACCTTTTGTTTAACTTCCGTCGGTCGACTTGCGAGTAATTCACCTCCCTCTTCTGCGGCTTCAGTTGAAGAAGAGGCTAGCTCATAAACATTTGCTGTATGTTGAACGTTGACCGTGCCCTCACCATTTGGCTTCGGCTTGGTTTGTTTCGGCCGCCGATGAACACGATAACTTCGACCGGCAATCTCAAAATCAAACGAAACTTCAGTGATATCTTCGGCATTCGGAAGATTTGAACACATTTGAGATCCAGATCTCATGTCACCTGAAGTGGTGCCATACAGCGCATAACACATCGCATCAAAGATCATGGTTTTACCGGAACCAGTCTTACCACAAATTAAAAACAAATTGTCCTGGTAGTCATTGAAATCCACATTTTGAGTCCCTGGAAATGGTCCAAATGCAGTCATGCGTATTCGTAATGGTTTCATTAGTTTCCCTCCAAGTTTTGTTCGTTCTTTTGGACGTCTGCCAATATCTCAGAAAAAGCCTTTATTTCCTTTTTGCTTAGTGGTTCACCTGACATCTCCTCAAATAGATTGGCAAACAAGTCGGCGGGTTTTAGGCGGTGTCGCCCGGTTGCAGTCGCATCTGCACCAGCACTTTCAAATTCCAACCGCCGTACGCTTAATGCGTTGGGATAAATCTCCCTCAACCGACTCATCGGATTGATGACCGGCACCTTGTCCGTTAACTTAAATTCGATGTAGTCCCTCCGTGACGCGACCTTGCCCTGGGGATGATGTAATTCCTTAAATTCGCCCTTCATGATGCGAACATCCCGTCGGGGTTCAAGTTCCACAAACTCAGTCGTAACATTTCCTTTCGCATCAATTTCCCCGACTATCACTCCCTTAACATGTTCAGTTTCTGAGAAAGAGTATTTCAACAACGAGCCACTGTATTGAACGTTATCTCGTACTTCCTGGGGACGATGAAGATGTCCCAAGGCCGTATATGCAAACACGTCAAAGTGGTCAGCCGAAACGGTACTCGCACCACCCACCGATAAATATCGCTCTGACTCGCTTGACTCACAATTAGTCACAAATGCATGAGCTACGCCGATAGAACGTTTCGAAACTCCAGCGGCCACACAAGCCTCCACCTGTGCTTCGATTGCGGCGTCGTGAGAAAGGTTCTTTAAGGTCAAACCAGCCGCTCTCGCCTCCTCCGGACGCGCATAGGGTATCAAGTGAATATCAACTTCACCATGCTCATCGGAAATGATGACTTTACTCGTATTTGGGCCCGCGATATGCAATCCGTTGTCCATATATAGCTGACTACCAAATGCTAGTCGATCAGGACTGTCATGATTACCTGCGATCATGACAAGCGGCACTTCCATTTCCAACACAATCGTGTTGATGGTATTTTCCAGCAAGCGAATCGCATCTACGGCTGGTTGCGCACGATCGTAAACGTCGCCCGCGACGATCAATACGTCCGGTTTCTCTTTCTCAATGAGCACTATTAACTCCGCGAGAATATATTCTTGATCTTCGACCAGATTTACCTCGTGAAAAGAGCGACCCAAATGCCAATCTGCAGTATGTATAAATTTCATGCGATCACAATTTTCTATAAATTTACTTATTGTCTATAGGGAAGCGTCTCATCATTTGCAACATTCACCGCACTACAACGCAGTTTGTTTGGCCATAACACCTGCGAGTGGAAAATGGATCCAACAAGAATGTACGTCATGCCCTGAGGCAGCAAGCATTTCTCGATATGCCAACAACTGTTCCGTATATTGCGCCGCATGTTTTGCACATACGTCACGCTTGATAGGCGCGCTCTTGTGGTCAATAATCACCACTCCACCGCCAGCAAGTTGCAACACAAGATCTAGCGTACCGTTCCATTGCCCACCACTACTGCGCGGTCCGGTCGCCGGAACTTCCGTATGCCACGTTGCACTCGGATACTCCCCTAAAACCCATTCCGTAAACCGCTCACCGGTCGCTACTAAGTCCTCGGGAGCTATAACTCCCGTCACTCGAAACGCTGACAAACATCGTTCCGCAACAACAGACTTGCTCGCCGTATCCACATTTACCAGTGAAGGTAAAGCCCCAAAATATCCGTGCACCGCGTTACCGACATCCGCATACTGCTCTTCCTTGGCTCCCGCCGGAAAATATGACTCGCCCGGTAAATCAGTGGTATCAAACGAGCGTTCATCATTCCCTGCCCCGTCCAGATCCTCAACAACACCGACAGAACTAGGAGAATAGAACCGCTTGGCGTAATCGATCCGTTCGGCGACCTCCGCACTTGCGATCCATCGCTGCTCGGGTTCCTGTTCTCGGGCCAGCTCCAAAGCATTTTCTTGATCCAACTTTCGAACAAAAACCGTTGTCTCAACGCCAGCTATTTCATGCTCGCCTGGTTCCAATCCGGAGTCAATCAATTCTGCAAACCTTGGCACTTTATCCAGCCAACGACATTTCCCCTCGCGATGCGCAAACACCAACTTATTCTTAGCGCGAGTGCAACCGACATACAACAAACGTTGCCCCTCGGTTGTTTCTCGATCGGCTCGCGCGATTCCCTCCGTAGTCACTAGTGCGTCTTCCTCTAGGCCACTTCCTGCTATCAGGCTGTGTCCATAGCGGGATTTATTCTCACCAAAAGGCCAAATCCAACTTTGCAGCACTCGACCTTCCAATGGGCGCTCCGGGTTTTGGCCACCCCCGCCAACCATTGGGTTCCACATCCGCGGCGGCCATTCCTTATCAAGACCGCTCAACACCACCACAGGCCATTCCAAACCCTTCGTACCATGATAGGTCATCAACGTCACCGCATCATGACCTAACGGCGGAAACCGCAAGTCTAATTTATCGTCTACCAATTGCCCCATGTACAAAGCGAAACCGCTCAGTGTTGCTGCGTGACCACTGCCCAACTGTAACTCCTCGTATTCGCTACTGTGACGCAACAAAGAGTCTAGATTCGCACATCGCCGCGGCGCATCGCCCCAACGACTGATTTGGTCCGCCAAATTCAAGGCTTCAATCACTTGCTGCAACACTACCGTCGGCGAGGAAACTGTCTTGTCAATCAAATCCAACTGTGTAAATCGCTCGTCACCTTCCCACGGGCTTGGGTAAGTTCTCTCTCCTGTTTTGATCTCCATTTCTCGCGCCGCCTGGAGCACTTCTAACCGTTCTATGATCCAATCCGGAGTGTCCTGCTCCGGGTCCGCTAGCAAATGCAATACGCTCGCCGCGGCCAAGGAATCTGAACGGTCGGCGACCATCCGCAACCCTGCGAATACGAGCGCCGCTTCCCGTGTCCGCAACAATCCAGCACTTTCAAGTAGGTAGGGGATTCCTAGTTTTTCAAATGACGCCGATAGATTAACCAACTTACTGTTCGCTCGTTCAACAACAGCAATATCGCCGTACGGTGTCCCCTCGGAATGTAACTGAGCAATACCACCTGCCAGAGAATCCGCGTCCTGTTTTGCATTTTTTGCCTGCAGTAACCAATGCTCGACCCCTCGGTCTTGCGACTCTTTCTTCGCGTTCTGCTGAGTCTCCTTTCCAAACAGCGGCGTAAATAATTCACCGACAAACTGCACCAACCCTTTTTGACTGCGCCAGTTGTTCGGCAAGGTATCCGGCTTTTCTTTCGTCGCTTTGTTCCATACATTTTCGATCAACTCAGGATCCGTGTCTCGAAAACCATAGATTGCTTGCTTGGAGTCGCCAACCCAGCGACTACGTGCAGACAACAGCCGTAAGTTTTGGAATATCTCCAACTGCAAAGGATTGGTATCTTGAAATTCATCTACGAGTATCAACTCGAAATCCTCAGATACTTGCAACGCTATCGCCTCATCTTCAAGTAAATTCAGCAGCAACAATTCCAGGTCGGTATAGTCAATCAACCCGCGTTCGCGTTTGTGTGCTTCATATTGCGACGCCAAATCCAACGTCGCCTCAGTAAGCAATTGTGAAAACTTCTGCACATCAGCGTGTAACTCGGGATGTTGCCGCACTTTGGCCGCAGCATTTCGTAATTCGTCGAGCATGCCATCGGCACCCGACGCTATGCCGGCTTTGATTTTTGTCGCCACGAGATACCGGGACCAGTATGGATTTTTGGGAGACGGCAAAGCTTGTAAAGCGGATATCGCCCCAGCCGTTACTTTTGTGGTGTCATTCTCTAAACCACGAATGCTGTCTTTTGCTCGCGCGGCGAGCTCCAACAATTCGTCTGCCGAACACACATTATCGCCTGTCGCTAGCGGCGTGAGAATTTCACAAACCCGATCCGCGCTGATTTGCATCTGTTCGCGAAACAACTCGTCACTGATGCGGTTTCCACGCACGGCTGACAACAACTCAAGAATCCGCTTGTGCGGTTCTGTAATACCGAGGCGTTTACTACATTCACCAAACATCTCCGGATCGCTAGAGGAAGCATTTCCGACAAGTGAACTTAGGACTTCTTCGGCAAATTCTTCCATTATTACTTCAAGCCTTGGGGACAAGCCCATCTCGATCGCATACCGCGACAACAACTGGTGTGCCACACTATGAACCGTACCGATTGCTGCTAGTTCAAATCGGTCCGATACACCAAAGGGGGACGCGTCCGAGGCATCCATACCACGCAACTTAGATTGCACTCGGCCCTTCAACTCCGCCGCAGCCTTCTTCGTAAACGTGGTGGCAAGAATCCGCGCCGGGTCCAACCCATCCGCGACAGCTTGTGCAACCGTCTCGCAAAGATCGTAGGTTTTTCCGGATCCCGCGCCAGCCCGTACTAGTTCAAGTTTGTTCGTCATAATTTTTCGCTTCTCTTGCTAACTCATACGTCCAAATTGTGAATATATTTAAAGTATCTGCTGAAAGTCGGTGAGCTATTAGTCCACAGGCTGTAAACCGCAAAGCGCCGAATAATCGCAGTAAATACAGGGTGATTGTGTCTCGTCGCTTTTAAGGTTGTCCTGCAACACCAACTCAACTCCGCTGGGCCAATCCGCCGGTACTTGTAACGGCCGTGCTGGCACGAACGCATCGGTCGTTAACCAATCGCCGCAGCTTTCGATCGCGGCAACAAACCCGTTCCAAACATCTTTAATAGGGGGACCATCGAGCACTTCAATTCCACCACCTGCCAAGGCACTGCCTGAAGGTGTCGCAAACCGACCGTTGTTAAGAATCAGATATGCGACAGCTGGGAAATTATCGGCTGCATCACGACTAGCGTACGCATACGTTGCTAACTGTAGAGCTTTTCCGTCCGCGAGCATTTGACCACGCGCAGCCGCTCGACCAAACTTAAAATCGATCACGGCCTGTTTACCGTCTGGTCGTTTAGCCAAGCAATCAATCGAACCTGTAAGTTTTCTTCCAAACGCTGCGGAATCCAACTTTACTTCAAGCCCAACAATCGAGTAGTTACCAGCGGCCAACGCTCCTATCAACACTTCCGTTGCAAACTGCAACTGACCACGCAATTCACTAGCCGTCGCATACTCACTTGCCTGGGCCAGCGGCGCGGCTTCCGTCTTAAGTTTTGAATCGAACACCTCTGTTACTGCAGCGACTGCATTTTCCACGTTCGGCAAATCACCGCCACCGGCAAATACCTGCTCAAGTACACTGTGTAAAAACAGACCGTATAGCCGCGGTCCTGATGGCAATTGAGAAACACTGCTCGGGTAGAGATTCGCCTGATACTTCATCATCCATTTGAGTGGGCAACCTAACCGCGTTTCAAGTTCCGTAGCCGACGAGCGATCTCTGTCTCGCAACAGATTTGCCGGGATATCCCATTCCAGTCGCTGTGGTTGAGAGGGTATAACTACAGTTACCTCGGAGGAGAAATCAAAAGGTGCTATCTCCGCTATGTTGTCCGTTGCGATAAGGTCTTCCAGACTATGTGCCGTCGGCTCTTGGTCACTAGGTTGCTCGGTTGCAATTACACTGCGCGCAGATATCCAAATTGGGTGCAACCGTTTTAATAGATCACCGGGAACCCCAACCGCCAAAAATGAATCCGTGATTTGACAAAAACCTCGAGCTTCCGCTCCCCGTAGCGACGCTAGAGCATTACTGCCATCGTCTAAATCAATCCCAGCTTCACAAAACTGCCGTAGTTGTGCCGTTGACCAACGACTGCGCGAAGCATCTTGAGTGCCAAGTCCGAGCCAAATCAACCGGGAATAGTTTCCATTGATTTCCGCCAGCGATTGGACCAACAGAGCGCTATGCTGTTGTTGTGTTTGTGGCCGAGTGCGAGTGCCGTTTCCGATCGCTTCTTCCGTGAGTCGATCTAACTGCGGCAACGAGATACTTTCTCCTTGGCTCGCTGCTAATTCACCAACTGTCGACGCATGGCCCGCTGCTCTTTTTAAGGCGATGATCACGTCGGTGTTGGCCGCAGGATCTTTTTCCATCATCTGAGCACGACCTGCTGCCCATTGTGCAACCATTGCACAACGATTGGCAATCAGCGTAGTTGGAATAGGCTCGCCGCTACTGACGCGTTCAAAGTGCAACCAACTATCTATGCGCTCTTTCAGCTTGACCGTCGCAGCAGATGGTTCCCCACCGTCACATTCACCCGGTTTATTTGCATATAGCTTTTGCAACGCTGTGTTCCACGCGCTGCTCCCTAACCCTGGTTGTTCCGACAAGGCCTTAGCCAATTTCCTCGCTGCTGTTATGGATATGGGCAGAATCGGCAAATTCAAGAAATCCAACAACACCTGAGGGTCAACTGGTTCAACGGACAGGGCAAGTGTTAGCGGGAGAATCTGGAGTATTGGGTGGGCTTGCGTGTTGGCAGCAGCACCAAAGGTAGGTAACCCCAACCGCGCTAGCGCGGCATCAAGGCGAACTGCCAAGTTCACATCCTCACAACAAATGACCGTCGCTGCTAATTCATCTTGGTGTGCCGTTAGAATAGCTGCCACCGCTTCCACCGCAGCGGTCTCACTGCGGGTTGTTAGATAACGGAACGAACTGTCGAGCGCAGCGGAAACATTATCCGACGATGCGCCTGACAGAATCGTCGATTGTGCTAACTGCAAAGCGGAACCCGATATCGCGGACGCGATTGACGCAGTGGGTTCACCGAGCTGCATTTTTTCAAATATCGATTGCCAACACGGAGGCCAATTAGAAGGTTTGTCATAGAGGATACATGCGTGGTTTGGCAACACAGCGCCGCGGGTTAACGCACCATCGATTGCAATCAGTCGCTGAGCAACTGCGGGGAACGTTTCGGGGCAATTCATAGTCGCGGCAGATAGGTCTTGAACTATAACGGGAAGGCTGTCGACCGGATTAGCTTCGTCCCAATTGGCAAGTAACAACTCGTCTCGTCGGTTGAGAAGGTCCGAGGCGGTCGCCCACCGATCCACTTCCATACTGTCGGAAACAACTGAGTCAGTTACCGCGTCCAGTAAACCAGCGTATTGCGTGATTCGATCGGCAGTGCTGACCTCGGCTACTTGCAAGCCAAGTTGCGTCTCCAGCCAAGCAAGTAGTGTTTCGGGACCGCCAACAAATTGATTTACAGTAGTAGAACCCTCCGCCGGTGGTAACTGGCCTGGGGTAAGTCGGATATGTAGCGTGGCGGGAGAAATCATTATGTTGTTGAGTCGTTGGCCCCAGTATTTCTAAAGTTACTCTCTCTATAATACACTACTCGAGAAACACCGAAGGGGACCGCCAAGCTATTGAAATTACATTCGCATATTCATTCCCTACACAAAACAGATAGCGGCGCAGGGTCTCTGACTTACCCCTGCAGTCGCTGCATGGTGTCCCACACGTCGTGTAAGGAACGTCCGTATTCGCCGCCGACGGCTTCAAGGTTCCGCCCCACTTTTGATTTAAAATTATCGTAGTCCAACTCTTCGCCTAACATCTGCAATACGCGAACCCATACAGCCTTATCCACAAACAAACGATATCGATAATCCGTTGCTGGCGTTTCAACAATTTCCTCACCACCTAGATCCTCGGGGAATCGTGATTTCAGGCCTTCCAAATGCCCGCACAAACGCGCTCGCACCATCACCCTTCCTTCATCCACCGCGTCACCCAGACTCCCATCACCTTGCCGCGCACATACTGCGCTGAAAAATCCATATTGAGTAAATAGCCACATGCGATTGTTCTCCTATCTCTTATCTCGAGTCCTAAGGAACCGATTTTTGTTGCGTTTTCTTACAATAACATTATAATCAAATTTATTAATTAACGAGCCCAGCCCTATACCAATTGAGTCTCACCACTATGAAACCTGCCATGCTTGCCAGTGCACTGCTGCTCTTCGCAACCGCTGCTCTCGCTCAAGAACCGACTCTACCGTACGCCATTGGTGGCGTTGAAGATTTCCTCAATACAAACAAAGCCAACGGAACTCCCTCCGTCGTGCTGTACAACTTCAACCTCGAAAGCGGCTGATGAGCTATTAAAAATGCGGGGGCCGTGTTGCTCCCTTCCAAAGCCCTAAAGAAACTGAACCAAACCGTGCCCATCTGCCTTAGCGGAAATGAACTCCCTGGCAATTGCGATCTACGCTACGGTCAATTCTACTACTTGTTTGTATTCAACGACGCTGGTGAATTAACCACTGTTGCCAACATGTCAAACGGTCTCACCAATCGCGTTAACGAAGGAATGACTTTGCCTAAAGCCTTCGTTGACATGGTGCATGATGCACTCAAGATCAAAACATCACTCGACGACCATGAACAGGCTTACATTGATGCTGGCGGATCCGAAGCATCTCACCAAGCGTTGCTGGGTAAACTTATAGAAATGGAACGCATCGGATCTATGCGGGTCGTAAAGCTACTGCGCGGACATGCCGACCAAATGAAGTCGCCAACAAACACGCGACTCCACGCTCTATCATTCGAGATCGAGGCAGTCCGTAGGCAAGTCATTAATAAAACCGCCGTCGACGCACTAGCTTCCTCGATCGAGTCTTTCCTCGTCAATAATCCTAGCCACCCAAAAGCCAAACAACTAATCGACGACTATTTCGACGTCGCCCTCCGATACTCCTTCGACCTTGACGCACGCTGTCAATCACTTGCTAAACAATGGCAACCCAGCGATCCTGAACTTGCCGAGCAACTTCTGGCGAAGTGCAAACGCCAACTCACCGCCATACGGAAGCAAATCGCCAGCCTAAAAGACGACAAGGGCTACGATACCCCTCGCCTCTACGCTCAAATCGGATCCGCCCAGAAGACAATCCAATTGTTAGACAAGGGGACAACGTTAGGTGTCTTTCGCCCCATCCACCGAGCGTGGCGAATATCTGCTGAAAAAAAATTGCAATAGATCACCGTAAACAGTTGATTCGATAATGTTCATACTTATGTGAACCGGGACTGTCGATGGAGCCATTCGCCAATATTGTCCTGTGATGGATTGATTACGATGTCGAACCTATCCCCTTAACAACCGCCTGCAACGCCTCAACAATGGGTTAACCCTAACCCACAGGATACTCAGCGGCAGTCCAATGGCAAAATCTGGATTATCGTTGCAACCGTCATCGGTATCTGCATAATTGGCGGAATACTTCTAGTAGTTGGTGTAGGCGTTCTCTACTGGACTACGTCCGCTGAAGAAACTCTCGGCCCCAATGACCATGCATCAATTGTCGATATCGACATGTTGCTTGACTGGAGTGGTGACCCGTACGCTTCAGACTACAGTGGCGAAAAGATTGTCAAAATCCGATTTTTCGACAATTCCTATGATGTCGACTATAATTTTGATATTCCAGAAAATCCCAATGCACCCTACCTAAATTGCAACATCACGGTCGAGAAAAACGAGGCTGATGCTAACACAAGCTACGTCAGTACGTGAGCCGGCGCTATATTAGGTATACATATGCTTGGCGATGCAGCCGTCGACGTGTCCGAGCGCAACGACATTTTCCGTTGGGGTGAGGAATCGACATTTGCTATCCTATCGATAGACGGCGACCCCGTTGGCAACATATTTAGCGCTCGCAAGGGCACCCGCGTATTTTTTATTATATTCTCTGGTATATATACCGACGATCGAGAATTAGCTCGCGATCTGTTGCTACCCGCTTTAAACCAACTGCACACATACGCACCATGAGTTGTGCAGATCCCCTACAGTTCGTCTTTTGGTTTGTCTAAGACGGCAGCAGCGCGACGACGCATTTCAATTTGAGCATTCTGCAGCGTCGAAACTGCTCGACGAAACACGCTCTTCACCGGCGCTAACCGCGGCCGCACCTGATTGTGCTTGGCCACAATCTGCCCTAATTTTCCGGGCTTGCCACTACGCTTGAGGGTTTGCTCGCTCTGCCGCACCTGCCCTTCCCACCGTTGAACCGCAGCATCAAAAGCAACCGAAGCAGCATTTAACATGACCATAGCCTGATCCAAATCTCGTTCCATGATCCGAGAGGCATCCGAGACTTTCTGCCCCACGCTTCCCAGCGGAATCTTCGTCGACTGTATTCCGCCTGATGGTGACATCGTCCACACAAACAAATGTGTCGCTGTGATCTCGCGCACTAAAGCAAACAGCGGAGTGCGGTCTATATCAATCTTTTCTTCGTCGCCAGTGCTCATAAATGAAATTATCCAGAGTGGTTGTTCGCCGTAGTGATAGCTGTATGAACCTAAACTCCATTATACCCACAAACACCCCAAATACACGTACTGCCAATTTGTCTCTTAACTCGCGGTCTCAAAGACCCGCAGTAATCACACCGCGGTTTTTTGTTTGCATACTAAACAGCGTTCCACCCGCGGTGATATATAACGTTTTCAGATCCTTGCCACCAAAAGCGCAATTTGTGACTTCGTCAACTTTGACCGCAATGAAATCTATTAACTTCCCATTCGGTGAGAACACGTAGATTCCGCCCTTTTGTGAATTGTCTTCCACCGCTACATCATCACTATTTAGACCGCCTGCCACGTAAATGTTTCCCTTTACATCTTCCGCCATTCCATCCGGTCCTCGACTACTACCCCAGTCATAAACCAGCGTTTTAGTCTCCAGCAAAACAGTGCCGCAACAGTCCATGACCTCAAACCGAAAAAGCTTGCGTTCCCCCCCTTTTACTGAATTATTGTTACCCGCAACGTACAGATACTTTTGATCTCGCGTAATCAATACGCCGTTAGGTCGATCTACTTCATGAGTAATCACGCGGGTTACCGTCCCATCAAGATCGACTCGGTAAACACCCTCTACGGGTCGTCCCTTATCGTCCTGTTGCGGCAGGTCTTCATGCGGTCCGTACTTGGGATCTGAGAAATAGATGCGTCCGGCTACATCAATCGTAATGTCATTGGGTTGATTGTAAGGAGCGCCCTCGAACTTGTCGGTGACCACCGTTTCCGTAGCGTCCGCTTCCAAACGAATCACGCGATTTTTCGATGGTTGACAACACCATAGTCGCCCATCCACATCCCACATCAAACCGTTAGTTCCCAGGTCTTTCTTGTAAATTTGGGGATCCTCGCCATCGCGCATCAGATACACGCTGCCGTGACTGGCGACCAAGCCGATTTTTGGATGCCACGCGGGTCCCTCACCTGCAGCACCAGCATACAGTTTTTCTAATGTCGCTCCCCGTTGCCAAACACTGCGTTGAGCCTGCAACGGCGACGCGCCGGTCAAACCAACAACTAATAACACGAAAAATAAACCAAATTTGCCCCAACGGCCCGCGTCATATTTACGCATATCTATATTCCTCTTCACGCTACTTACTATTAATGCTTCCAAACATGTTACTTTGGGGATTGCCCCGGCTTAACATATACGCCAGCAAGTCCAAAACCTCACCTTGATTCAGCTCGTTCAACAACTTTGCAGGCATCAAGGACGCCTTCGCCGGTGCCATTTCATCAATATTGCTCTTCTTAACAACCACCGTTTTAGTGGGATCCACCGCGTCCACTGAAACAGTTAACACACCATCCGTATCGTTGGTCACTCGACCGCTGTAAACTTTACCATCATTCGTCGTAATCACCATTGCTCTATATTGATCCGAGATAACCTTGCTTGGCAGTACTATCGCTTCGATCAAATCACGATGCGAATACCTTCCAGCAACATTGCTTAGATCCGGCCCCGTAGCACCCCCTGCTCCATCAAACCGATGACAACTACCGCACTTAGCCGCCGCAAACATCGTTTTCCCGCGGTCGAAGTTCCGCTCAGACAAACCGCTCTTCGCAAGCACTAATAATTGTTCTACCGTCCATTCACTACCGGGCCCAACCGCTTTTGGCAACTCTGCTTCGGATGGCGGCGGTCGCAACGTACTATCCGCCAGCGCATCTCGTTCCGCCTGAGACATGTTGGCTACCGCTTCCTTTTGAATATTATCGAGAAAACCGACATAACTCGCGCCGCCAGATTTTTTCCTAGCAACGACGAACCACTCGAGATACTCTCGACGTTGTTCAAGCGTCCAACCGTAGCGTAAATTTCGCAACGCATAGGCATAGTGCATTTTCTGAATTTCTGGGCGATTATTAATCGAGTTTGCAATTGTCTGCCCATAACCACGGTTACGCGTCAGGAAATCTTCAACTCGATCACTCTTGGTCGTATCCTCAAGTCCCATCAGCTTCAAACACTTTCCGGCGATCGTTGCGGAGTTTAGATAGACTAACACATTACACAATTCTCGATTTAACGCGTTGTCTTTTGCCGGAAACAGTGGATCGAGTTCACCTAAAACCGCCGCTTGTTGTTCGGGGCTTCCATTCCCAAGACGAATAAACACTAAAGAGTAGGCTCGCAACAAGTCCAACTGTTGCGTGCGTTCGAGACGTTGGAACGATAACGACTGCAACAGCGTCAATGCACGCGCAGCATCTGTCGATTCGCCTTGCCGCGCAAGTGCGATCGTTCCGTTGATCACTGCCAATGGGTTGTTGTCCGACTTCGCTGGTATCACCTGTTTCCTCCACAGCGAGACTGGTTGATTTTCGAGTGCGATTCTTGCCGCATAGCGAATATGTCGATCTGAGTGCCCTATATGTTTCAGTGCAAATGTAACGGTCTCAGGTGCAGTTGCTCAAGTGAACGTCGCAGTTTCCGCATCTGTTGCGCCGTTGCGCTATCGCCGGTCGGGTTTCCGTCACCCGTAAGCTTGTCACCACGATACGTCACTCTGTACAACTCAGACTGAGCGCCGCGACCACCGATCGTAAAATACATCGCGCCATCGGGACCGATAGCAGCATCGGTTAGCGGCAGTGGTGTCCGCGATAAAAACTCCTCTTTAACCGCCGTGTAACTTGAACCGGCGGGCGTAAAATGCACTGCGTACATCGTACCGAAGGTCCAATCAAGACAATACAATGCGTGTCGGTATTTCGCAGGAAATTTAGTGCCATATCCAAACGCAACACCCACAGGTGACCCCGGCCCAATATCAACGGCGGGCGGTAAACTATCGGCGTAATACGTAGGCCATTTACCTGTACCACTGCGCCATCCAAATTCACTGCCACTCGTCGCATGAACTACCCTTGTCGGTCGATACCACGGAGTACCGTAATCCCATTCCATGTCGGCATCGTATGCAAATATATCACCTTCAGTATTAAACGCGAAGTCAAACGGATTGCGGTATCCCATACTCAGCAGTTCCCAATGTTTTCCGTCGGGGTCAGTTTGAGCTATCCAACCGCCGGGTGCTAATTTACCCGCCGCGTGACCGCGGGCGTCCCATTGTCTTGGTAACAAGAAGTCCTCACTCCAATTAGTTGGTATCCGACTGGCATCTAAATCAGCTGGTATATCAGTGTGGTTTCCCGCAATGACAACAATCGACTTCCCATCCGGTGACAGCCTCAAGGAATGCGGCCCATGCTCTCCTCCGCCGCGAAACACTTTCAACTTTTTAACTTCGTCGAATTGGTCATCACCATTTGTGTCACGCAAGCGATACAGCCCACTGCCAGGTCCACCGTTCGCACTCACATATAACGAATCGAAAGCGAAGAGCATCCCATGGGCTGAAGTCATGGGCACATCTAACTTTTCAACCGTCGTTTCTGGGGGGCCAATTTCCCCCGCAAGGGCCGCTGGAGTTATTCGGTACAACCCCTTACCCCCTTGATCGCTGGCAATAAGACGACCCTTTTTATCAAACGCTATACACACCCATGACCCCTGCGTGTCTCGGGGTACGGAGTAAAGTAATTCGACCTGAAATCCGGGTAACAATTGAAACGTTTGTGGTGGCACGTCGCCCACAAGGGCACCAGACGATGACCCGTGCAAAGGAGTTCCCCAAGGCCTCATTCCATGTTTTCCGTGCACGAAAACTGCTTGCATTTCCGGCGAACCATCACTCACGGTACATGTCCAGTGTTCGTCGCTGACCACATACTGCAATTTTCCTGACGCTAATTGTAAAACTAATTTGCAAACGAAGCCACCAAGTCCTACGCCATCATTAACACACACGGCACGCAGTTCGTTTTTACCGACTTTGAGGTGTTTCGCGACCGAAACGCTCGAAGAAGAAGCCCACTCATCACCCGAGGCGACTCGCTGTCCGTTCACATAGAACACAAAGTGATTATCACAGGTGGCGACGAGGGTCGAGTTGGTGACCTTTTCGAGTTCAATCGTCTTCACAAAAGTGACTCGTTCACCATCGCCCGCTTGTTTTTTCCGCCAAAGCCAACTTGCTACCGGGCCAAGTTTAACATCCAGAATTTCGCCTGCTGGTGCATCCGTTGGTTCCTCCGGCTTAAAATTAGCAGCAAGATCGACTCGAATTACCGACGGAGCAACCGTTGGCTGTTGAGTTTGCACCTGGCCGGCGACCGTGCCGCAAATAACAATAATGAACATAAACAAAACAACTCGTTGGTATCGCATATTTTTTCGCTTTTGTTGAGATCTACATTGAGTACGGGATCGCCCGCAGGATATTATATCATTTTGCACGATTGCATGTGTTTTGCCTCGAGAGCGTCGGCATAGAACCAAAAAAGTTGTTCCAAAGACATACCTATAACAATCGGCCGCTAGGGCCCAAAGGCAATCAAACCCTCGTCGGTGCGGTAAATCAGCTTGTGGGCATAGATCGCCGGCGAAGCAATGCTGCCCGCGGGCAACTCAGTTTTCCCCAGTAATTTGTATTCTCTGGAAGCAGCTACCGTCGTCACTACACCGTCACGATCCACTCCGTAGATAATACCGCCAGCGCAAACGGGAGAAGCGAAAAACTCACCACCGATCCGTTTTGCCCAAATTTCGTTGCCTGTTTCTGCTTCCACGCACGCCAATATCCCCCGATCTGTCCATAAAAACATCAAGCCACCCACGACGAGTGGCGTGGGGCAATGTGGCACGTTGCGTGTGAGCCGATACACTTCTCTGGCCTGTCCGCCTCCATCCATCGATTCAGGATCTAGAGCAACGAGTGTCTTCACACCAGTTGTGAAACCGCTAGCTGCGATCACAAGTCCGTTAGCAACAATTGGCGACCCGATAGCACGCTGCTGATGGTCCCCAAACACGATATTTTGCCACAGGATCTCGCCTTTTTCAAAATCAACTGCGACTACACCTTCATAGGCGTGACTAAAGATCACCTGTGCTAGTCCCGATTTCCCTTGATAGATAACGGGCGTCGAAAATCCCGTGCGTTGAGTTTTCCTCAGTGTTTTCCAACACTCCGTACCCGTGTCGGCATCGAGCGCTAACAAGAAACTCTCGTGCTTTTCGTTGTCGTGCGTTAACAACAGTCGACCACCGTGTAAAATCGGTGATGTCGCACATCCGGGACCTGCTGCAAACCCACCCAATCCATACTTCCAGACTTCTTTCCCTTGATGGTTCAACGCATGGATCGCCGAATCCGTTGTTGATTGCCATAGTACGTACACATGCTTTTCATCCGCACACGGAGTCGAGCTCGCAAAACCGTTACGTTTGTGTGCTTTAAAGGCCTGTAAAGGAAACTCCGCTGACCAAACACTTTTTCCGGACTCAATATCAATGGCAGTCAATGTTCGTACGCTCGTTGCAGGGTCGGCACTGGTAACGTAAACATTCCCGCCGCCAACCACTGGCGACGAGTTGCCCTTTCCCGGAAGGGGACACTTCCACAAAGCCTCGTTGACTTTGAACGTCGCTGGGAATTTATCTCCTGCGGAATATCCGTTACCGTTAGGCCCCCGAAAGCGCCCCCAGTCAGCGGCCTGGGTTAGCTGACTGGTCGATAAGCAGAATACTAACGCCACGATACAGGCCAACACCGAACTATTTTTCTTTTTTGTCATAAGTCATCTCACTCTTGGCGATCTCGCGGCTATGAATTTGTTTTCCATCAATATTGATTATTCGATATTCAACTGTTGGATCAGAAATCGTGGTATCAAAATCGACGATCCCAAATGATTGCTTTTTGTTATAGGAGAATTCAGCCCCAGCCATCTCTGGGTGCACATGCTGATTGGTTAAACGAGAACTATTAAATTCGTACAACGGATACATTCCATCTCGCTGAATCTTCCATAAATCACTGCGGTGCCGATCCGCTGACATTAACAGTACACCGCTCTTGCCCGCCTGCTTAACCACATCGAATATCTCGTTGCGTTCCTGCTTAAATCCGTTCCACGTATCTTTACTGTCACCTTTGGCGCCGAATACCCACGGAACGGGTGAGACCAACACGGTGAACACTCCAGTTGATTCCATAATTGTCCGCTTGAGCCACGTCTTTTGCAGAGGGCCTAACATTGTAGGAAGTGATTTGTCGGTTGGCCGTAGATCACGATAGGTGCGACCATCGAGCATAATGAAGTGGACGTTGCCTACGTAATAGTCATACCAACAACCCGGTTGAATCCCCCCGTTGCCATACATGGGGTTCACCCAATTGTTTTTAAACACATTCCATACGGGGACCTTCCAATACGGTTCTTCAACAAGCGGCCCTCCCTGACAATCATTGGTCCCGAAATCGTGGTCATCCCAAATTGTGTAGACGGGAATCTGAGAGACCAAGCTTCTAAATTCGGAACGGGACTGCCGACGATAATAGCAATAGTGTTGCATCTCTGGCATTTCCGGTGCGTCGCTATAGGTATTGTCCCCTAACAGCATCAACACATCGGGCCGTTGCTCCCCGATTGTATTCCAGGCGTATTCGTTGGCTGGCACAAATCCCGCACCGCCGCCAAAGGCCACTCGAAATTTCACTTGTTGATGCTGCGCCGCAAGCGTCTGGAACTTGTACACCTCTGGCAGTCGCTCCCCTCCGAGCGTCAGTGTGTATTCGTAATCACGACTTGCCTGCAAACCATCGACACGCACGACAGCGGTGTAATCGGTTGAATCGCGTGATTTTCCTGAACCGCTACCGACACTGTTTGTGCTACCGCGCTCTCGAACCGTCACCTTCACCGCACACGCACTTGCGGTCCGTATCCATATAGAGATGCCAGTGCCGGTGCTTTGACCCAGCATCGGCCCATGTACCAACGGCGAAGCGTCCGCAAAAAGCGATTGAAAAGATTTCCTTTTTCTTAGTGGTTCAAGGCCAGTCTTGGTGCCACCTAAAAACCGCGTCGCGGGGATGCCCAGATCCAGAGCTTCGCCTACCGACGTAACGGCGGCTTCTAATTGTCCGTCTGTTGCGTAAGCGACGGCTAACATATAATGCGATTCGCCATCTCGAGGCACCACGGAGACTATTTCCCGCAACGCCATGATCGCTTGTTTTTGCTTTCCCTCCACGATCATTTTCAGAATTTCCTGGTGTACGCGTTTGTATTGTTTGAATTTCCGTTCGACTTTTTGCGCAGCCGCGTCATTTGGTTGGGAATGAAGCACACGAGTGTTAGCAAAGGCGGTGGCAAGGAGGCCCAGCAGGACAAGTAAAGTTATCGAGATTCTGTTAAGCATAAAGTGTGTCTCCGATTAATTTTTAGCCGCTGCTGTTATCTTAACATCTAATCAGATAAAGCAGGAGGCGTAGCGTCCATTGATAAAGGCGTACGGGCCTGCCTTCTACGACTGTGGGTGCCGCTACGATATAATTTTTGGTAGGTTGTTAGGCACATGTAATCTACCAATAAAAGGACATACAATTGAAATCCCTAGCTATTCTGTTTATTTCGTTTTTCGTAATCTCAACCACCTTAGCGAAGGAACGCCCCAATGTCGTCATCATCTACGGCGATGATGTTGGCTATGGTGATGTTGGCGTGTACGGTTCGCGGCTAATCCCTACACCCAATATAGATCGACTTGCTAGTCAAGGATTGCGACTCACCGACGGGCACTGCTCGGCAGCCACATGCACTCCGTCCAGATTTTCCATGCTGACCGGCATTCACGGCTTTCGACGTAACGTTCGCATCCTCGCACCAAACGCCCCAATGACCATCAAGTCAAACATGTACACACTCCCTCAGTTATTCAAAGAGGCCGGTTATCGTACAGCTATCGTTGGAAAATGGCACCTCGGCATCGGTGACGGCGTAACTGCCGTCGACTGGAACGCTGACGTTAAACCTGGCCCACTAGAAGTAGGCTTTGATTATTCATTTTTGCTACCCTCGACCAATGACCGAGTGCCTTGCGTTTACCTCGAGAACCACCGAGTCGTGAACCTCGATCCCAGCGACCCTCTTTTTGTCGGATCGAAACCCGCAGGTGTCGTTTCAACTGAATACCCCGACGGCAAGAAAAACCCAGAAACCATGACTTATTACAAAAGCAGTCACGGCCACAACACATCCGTCATCAATGGCATCGGACGTATTGGTCGTCAATTTGGTGGTAAGTCCGCCCTCTGGAACGACGAGACGATGGCCGATACGTTCGTCCAGGAAGCAACCGAATACATCTCCAAACAAAAGAAAAACAAGCCATTCTTTCTGTTCTTTTCATCCCAAGACATCCACGTTCCTCGTGCTCCGCACCCACGCTTTCGAGGAAAATCCAAGCTTACCTATCGAGGCGACGCTATGGTCCAACTCGATTGGGCAACCGGCGAAATACTTGACGCCCTCGAAGCCAACGGTCTCTCCGAAAACACCCTCGTCGTTTTCTCCAGTGACAATGGCCCCGTCTACGACGATGGCTATGAGGATGGAACTACCGTGCTTACTTCTACTAAGGAAGTCGACAGAGGACATGATGCCTCCGGACCGTATCGAGGTGGTAAGTACCAAATCTATGAAGGAGGCACTCGAGTTCCGTTCATCGTCAAATGGCCCGGACGCATCGAGGTCGGAACATCCAATGCAATGGTCAACCAAATCGACTTCATTGCGTCCTTTGCGAGTTTGCTAAACATAGAGCTTAAAGACACCCAAGCACCAGACAGTCGCAATGTCCTACCGGCGTTACTCGGACAATCCAGCTCTTCGTATTCTCTAATGCTCGAAGAGGCTAAACGGATCGTTGCCTTGCGAGACGGTCACTGGAAATATATTCCTACACCAGCCAACACAGGCGGGCAACTGTACAACCTTGATTTGGACCCGGGTGAGCAAACCAATGTCGTGGAACAAAATGCCGAGCGAGCCAAGCAAATGAACATGCAACTAGAGGAACTTGTCGCCACAAAAAAAGGTATTCGGTCAGCGACGAAATAACGCGATTGACTATTTCAACGACTGCAGATATGCCACTAGGTCGGCTAACTGCTCTGGCGTCAGGTTATTGGCAAGCCCGACCGGCATCATCGAGCCTTGGGATTTCACTCGCTCGTCGATGTCCTTCTTGTCTAAAGTTACCGGTACACCATTTGTTTGCCGGACCTGAACTTCCAGCGAACTCTCACCCGTCACGAATCCACTGAAGACCTTGCCCTGTACCGTCTGGAATAGATACGTATCAAAACCTTGGGCGATTTTCGCGCTCGGCTTGACGACAGATTCCAACAACTCCGGTTTTTTGGAACGCTTTCCTATGTCAACCAAATGCGGTCCCTTGGGGACTTGTCCGTTAGCCGTCGTGTGACACGCCAAACAATTCTGTTTCTTAAACAATTCCGCCCCTCTGCTAACATCTCCTTTAAACTCAGTTGCTCGATAAATCACAATATCAGCAGCCAAATTTGCAATCAAATCTGGATTCGAACTATCCGCCTCGGCAATCACAATCGGCGCCACCGGTTCAGTTTTTAAAGTCACCGCGGTAGCTACCGCGAGCCCTTCTATCTTCAATTTATGCCTCGCAAACTCGACTCCCGCTAACTTACGACTTTTCTCGTCTATCTGCGGAATGAATTGTTTCAAGACAGCGGCGATCGTGTCACTTTCACTCCACTTTTGCCGATCGTAATAAGGCCCAGTGCGATCGGGTCTTGTGCCCCACCAGTCCCCTTTGTACTCACCTTCACGATAGTACAAACGGATGAGGGTTGTAATAACATTTTGCCGAACCTCGGCACTACGCACTTCACTTAGTTTTTTCACCAAACCATTGACCGCAACCGCATTATGCATGTACTTCAAGGCCCACAACGCTCCGTCGGAATATGGGCCTTCAATAGCTTGCAAGCAAGTCTCCACTGAACCACAGCGAACCAATGCTCGCACGGCAAGATGAGGCAACACTCTGCCGGGATCCGCTTGTTTGTATAACGGCGTTACCTCGGGTATAGGATACTGTGCGGAGCGTTGTGTCAGCGTCAAGATTGCTTCTGCTGCCGCGGCATCACCGATGCGTCCCAAACTAATCAGCGCCTGAGCTTGTACACGCGGATCCGCGTGCTGTAACATTTTCACAAATGGATCAATTTTCAACTCTGACAATTCACCGAGGCGGTCGGTCAAAGCTCGCATTACATTGACGCCAATGCCCGCATCGTCAATTAACGACATAAGGTCTGTGCTACAACTTTCGCCCGCTAGTTGCTTCAGCGTATAAATAGCAGCGACACGGCCATGTGCGGCGTTGTCTTGCTTTTTAATAGCTATCAGCAAATCTGCGTAACGCTGGTCTGTTAACCCACGGCGTAAAATCTCTCGCTGTGCATGTATCTGATAGACGTGACTCGGCGCAAACAAATGCTTGACCAACTCACCATCAGTTTCATCCGTCATGAAAGGAAACGGTTTCGGCACAAACCCCGTGGGAACTACTTGCGCGACAAACCCGACATCGGGGCCCTCGTATGCAAATTTGCCGTTCTTCCAACTCGCGACATACATCCTTCCGCTACCGTCAACATCCAAATCCGTTGGTCGCGGGAGTTTCAAAAACACTTCTTGATGTGCATCATATGTAGGCCCGTTACCAGGCAAATTGTGTCTGTAGATTTCACTTCGTCCCCAGTCGCACGTATACAACGCATTGCCGTATTGCTCTGGCCACCGCAGGTCATGTAAAAACATCGATCCGCAGCCTGAACCACCGCCGTAGTCGGCCAACGGAGGCAATCCTTCCTCCGTGAAATTCAAATAGAGTGACGGGTATCCGTAATCACCCGATTGATAGATGTGGCTCAGTCGAATATCCCAACCGCCACCGTCATTGGTATTATCGCGGGTAAATATATTCATCAGCGGGTCAATGCTGACATCCAGAATATTGCGTTGCCCCCAGTTATAGACTTCCATGTCTGTACCATCGGGCCGGACTCGCAAAATCCCCCCTCCCCGTTTCGTGAGCTTTCGGCCATCAGTGCCGGTAGCGTTCACGAACCCAAAGTCACCCACCGCAATGTACAGCCAGCCATCGATCCCCATGCGAATACCATTGGTCGTATGATCTGCGCCTCGTACATTTAATTGATTCGTAGTAATCCCCGTAATCAAGGTCTCCTGCTCATCAGCGGTACCGTCTCCATCTACGTCATGAAAAACACTTAACAGCGGGGGATGTAGCACCCACAACGATCCGTTATCAAAAAACAACCCTCGCGGATGATCCATTTTCGCAAATTCGTTTATCTGATCAGCACGCCCGTCTCCATCAACATCGATACACCGCAGCACTTTACCCTGCCCTGGTTCTTTACCCAAAGATCCTTGCGGGTCCACACCAACAAATAATTCGCCCGTTGGCGCAGCCGTGATACAAACGGGATAATTAACTTCCGGTGGATTGCCAAACATCGTAACGTCAAATCCTGCTGGAGCCGTGACGTCTCCGGTCGTCGAATTGGTCGGATTTGTTGCCGCCGAGGCCTGAGGAAGCGGCGGTAAGTCCGGACTCTCATACGCCTCAAACTCCCAGAGGCTCGCCCAATAGCTTGGCGTCGAATTAACAAAAGTGACTTTCAAGTATTTTGTGTCCGCTGCATCCACGACGTGAGGAGTGACGCGGCCCTTTTTAGTGTTCTTAGATTGGTCGACAATCACATCCCAGTTGTCGCCGTCTTTAGAAGCAGAAACTTTGTATCGATAAACCGCGTTGTCTTTTTCCCAATGTATCCTCAGCGACCGTACATGTTTGGCATTAGCCAATTCCACTTGCCACGAATCACCGTTGCCGACGTCTTGACTGCACCAGCGCGTTGATAAGTCGCCATCATTTCCGAATTTAATAAAGTTATTGTTACTTGTCTGTTCGCTATCAGCTTTCGCGGGCATCTTCAGTGCCAAGTTTCCCGGACCGCAGCAACTCACAGGCAGCCGATTTAAGCTGGTCTTGTTGGCAGCAGTCGGAGCGATTTCGATGTCAATCAATTTCTTTATATCTGCGTCCACTTCGGGATTTGTCTTGGTGAAGTGCTGCGCTGGGTCTAAATCAACGGACCACAGAATTCCACGAGTCAGCATATCGAGCCAAGCCGGTTCCGCCATGGTTTCGTTATAGTGACCGATGGTGGTTGCAAAAACGTTGCCTTTGCCGTATTTATTGGTCCAGATGCAGACCTGAGGTTCACCGTCAGGTTTGCGTTTTGCTTGGCCCAAAACCGTTGCCGTATCGAATAGCTTGATGGAATAGTACAATTCACCTTTGGGGGCTACGAAAGTCTTTCCAAAACCTTGCATAGCAGGGTGTTCCGGTTTGACGTTATCAACTTGGTAGGAGTAATGCGCTCCATGACGAGGTGACTGCATGCCGACGAACTCAAACCACTTGTCATCGCCAGTGCGGTAGGAATGCATCGCACAATGTATAAGAATTGCTGGCAGGCCTTCTCGATGCGGGCGGATTATATTTTCCACCCAGTCCTTATCCGGCACATTAGAAAAACATTCATTGTGTACTACGACGTCAAAACCATCGGACCATTTTTTGTCACGATATAGTGGGATCTTGGCATTGGTCGTCGTACCCCCTTGTTGCACGATTGTCCAAATAACATTGGCTCGCGCCGACACACCTTTGGAAATGATTTGCTTCTGTCGTGTGTAATCATGGCAACAACCGCCACAGACCAACAAAGCGCGAATTGGACGCTGAGGTGTGCCAATTTTTGCAATGGATTCAGTTGCCTCTACTAATTGCAATGACCATGACAACAAGAAAATTAACAATACAGCCGAGACTTTACGCATGGATAGGATTCTCACCAAAAACAAATTTTACTAATATGCAAATGCTAACTTCAATCGTAACACATCTAGCAACGCTCGGGAAACGCCAAAGGCTACACGAGGACCTGCCACGCTACGTCTGTTAGAATGGACACAATGGACTAACGCAAATTTTTACGTTCTTACCTAACGAACTCCTCCATACCTTTAAATCACTATGACCAAACTGAAAGTATTCGTAACAGGCGGTTCCGGCATCGTCGGCCATTACGTTATTGATGAACTGTACAAGCAGGGACACACTGTCGTAAATGCTGACAAGGTTCCACTCACCAACGACTTAAGACACAGTGGCACCACGGGGCAATACGCCAGTGCTTCTGCAGCTGTTGGCCTGCGAATCAATTGGCCCCGCATCCCAAATTTCTTTGAGGTGGACGTCACGGATTACGGACAAGTAATCTCGGCGATGGACGGTTGCGATGCAGTTATAGCCTTAGCCTCTCGACCGAGCGCTAGTTGTTACGTTGAAGAAGACGTCGTCCGCACTAATACGATGTCTATGTGGAATATATGCCGAGCGGCGGAGCAGTTGATGATCCACCAACTCGTTCTAGGTTCATCGTATAACGCAATTGGCGCGATGGGAACCGCTCAGCGATGGGAGGCTAATCAGGTTAAGCCACCAGAGTATTTCCCATTGGACCAACACTCGACTACACGCGCCGAGGACCCTTACTCCATTTCCAAATGGCTTGGTGAAGAGATCGGCGACGCATTCGCTCGTCGCAACCCCCAGATGGCGTTAGCCAGCATGCGATTTAACGGGATGTGGGACGATCAATATTTCGAACAACTCCGCGCCAACCCCATTTCGGATGCGTGGACTCGCTGTCAGGGATTCTGGACCTACGTACATATACGCGACGCTGCCCGCGCGTGTGTCGTAGCGATCACCAATCGCAACTGGTTGGGCCACCACCGCTTTTTTATTAATGCGGAAGATACGATGCTCGCTATCCCTACGCTGGAAGCACTTGCAACCGTCTATCCTGATGTGCCGTTAAATACCACTATGCCCGAATTCACTTCCCCTATCTCAACGCAATATGTTACCGACATCATTGGCTGGAAACCTGAGTACTCGTGGCGGCAATAATCCGAGGTATAGCCTAGGGGCGCAACTTTGCTAGCTCTTCTATCTGTGTGAGCATTAGCTTGCGATGCGTCGAAATCGAAGTTTCATACTGTTTGACAATAGCATGCAAACGTTCAATTTCCCCCTGCAAGGCAACGGTTGCTTGAGGATCCTCTCCACATTCAGAGCATGACTGGGGTGTATCGGGCATAGCAGAATTCTCTTCTCAAAGTAGTTTTAGATGTTTGCGGCAAGGTGTTCCAGCCCTGCCTATAGCTTTATTATAACCGAATCACTAGTACAAGGCATAGGTCCCTAAACGCAGCATCGGATCGCCAACAATTTATCGATGGTAGCTAAGCGTTTCACGTAAAAACATGATCTCAAAATCACCCCCTGCTATTAAAAACAACGCGGGATTATATCCACACCATGATTCGTCGTCTAGCTACCGGCTTTGCAATAGATTTGTTGAACATTACCACGTTATCACCTGTTTGGGATTTTTTGGAAATCGCGATTGAAACTTCGAAAACTGACCGCCTCAGCGTCCCCAACTAAGTTAAAATAGAAATGGATAAACTCGCTCAACCTCCACTAGGAACTAAACACATGTATCGTATTGCCGTCGCTCTTATTGTCTCAATTGGACTCTCCATGCTAACAACCATTGCCACTGCGGATGTCTATGAACTTCGCACGTACACAACCAATGTGGGTAAACTAGATAACCTTAACGCCCGATTCCGCGATCACACGGTTGCCCTGTTTGAAAAACACGGTATACAATCGATTGGATACTGGGTTCCCGTGGGGAAAGAAAACACACTCATCTACGTCATCAAACACAAAAGTCGTGATGCTGCCAAAGCATCCTGGCAGGCATTTATCGCAGACCCCGCTTGGAAGAAAGTCGCACTAGAGTCCCAAGTAGATGGTCGCATATTGGCCAAAGCACCAGAGTCTGTCTACATGGAAACGACCGACTACTCTCCCGCATGGAAAAACGGTTCCGCCGACAATGATAACCTGTTTGAACTGCGAATTTACAAAGCGGCTGAGGGAAAATTAGGCAAGCTTGACGCTAGATTTCGTGATCACACTATTCGCCTATTTGAAAAACATGGAATACGCAATGTCGCCTATTGGCACCCAACGGACGAGCCTAATTCTAAAGACCACTTGATCTATATCATCAAGCATGAAAGTCGCAACGCTGCAAAAGCATCGTGGCAAGCGTTCGGCGCAGACCCAGAATGGAAAAAAGCTGCCGCTGCTTCAGGCGTCGGTCGCCTCGCAAAACCACCCGAATCCACCTATATGAAAGCCACCGACTATTCGGCAATCAAATAACTGAAACGCGGTCGACGAGGTAGGTAAACGCCGAACTACGACCACATCAACCACAATAACTACTTGGTAGGCTCACGCCATATCGGACGTTTTTCGCTGATAAGTTTCTGATGGTAGTTATCCGCTTGGCGTGTCATCGACGTGACTAATTGAGGCAGAGTTTCAGCGAGATTGTGCTCTTCTGACATATCTTTACTTAGATCGTAAAGCTGTACTGGCTTTTTAAAATGTAATTTATAGTGGCCGATGCGCACCGCTTCAACTTGCATTTTTCGATAGTAATAATAACCTTCGGTCGCATGCGGGGATTTAGTGTTAACATTCTGGAACAAATCGGTAATCTCACGCCCGTCAATCGGGCGGTCTTTCGAAAGGTCCACACCAACGATTTTCGCAATTGTCGGTAGAATATCAATCGTCGCGGCTACTTCGTGGCAGGTCTGGTTTTCAACCATGCCTGCCGGCCAGCGCATCACACACGGCACTCGCATTCCGCCCTCATACGTCGTCGCTTTACCTGCACGCAACGGTAGGGCGCTACCGCCGTGGTGTTTTTTTGATAACCACGGGCCATTGTCGCTGGTGTAGATCAGCAAGGTATTATCAGCCACCCCTAAATCTTCCAGCGTTTTCATAATGCGACCAACGGAATGATCGATGTGTTCAATCGTTAAGCGATAGGCTTCTTTGGGATCCGGGTCGTAACGGTCATCCCCCACAAACAAGGGGACGTGGGGCATGGCGTGGCAGAAATGCAAGTAAAAAGGTTTTGTGTGATTCGCCTTAATGAATTTAACCGCCTCGTCAGTATAACGATCAGTCAGGGTAACTTGATTAACGGGTTTCTCAACGATCTTTTCACCTCGATATATTTCATTATCGTAGATATCAAACTTTTTCAGACGCCAAATTTTATCAAGCGAATCAGCGTCGTTACCCCATTCTTTTTGTCGCGCCATATCATTACTGTAAGGCAGGCCGAAATACGCATCAAATCCTTGGGCGGTCGGTAAGGTTTGTGGTTTGTCACCGACATGCCATTTTCCAATCATACAAGTTGCGTAGTCTTTCTGTTTAAGAACATCGGCAATCGTAATTTCGTTTGGGTGGAGTCCAACTTTTGAACGGGGCCCTAAAACCGCTGGCATACCGATACGGGCTTGATAGCATCCAGTGAGTAAAGCAGCACGCGACGCGCTGCAGACACAATAACCCGAATAAAAATCGGTAAAACGAATCCCTTGTTTGGCTAGTCCATCAATATGGGGAGTCTTGATATTGGGCGAGCCAAAACAACCCAAATCTTGGTACCCCTGATCATCGGCAAAAATGATAACCACATTGGGAGTGCCAGCCTGTGCTGCAACGGCGAACACAATCCACACTGCCAACGACAAAAAAAGCGCTTTCATTATTATTCACCCTAGCCAAGCTCAACGGCGCGATGGTCGGCATCAACAACCAAATAACTACCGCCGCTTATATATTGATTTTTAAATTTCACTTAAGTTCTGTTTCGCATCACCAAAGCGGTCCAGATTGACGCCCATCTTTGACATCATGGACATATACAACCGACACATCTGACGATCTTCATCGTCGCTGTACGACAGATTTTGCCCGGTTTTAATTTGGCCTCCGCCACCACCTAACATCACCACAGGCAGTTCCTTTGCATTGTGATGACCTGACATCATGCTCGAACACAGCATGATCATCGAATTATCCAACACCGTATTTTCACCCTCTTGGATTTCATCAAGCCGTCTCGCTATATAGGCAACTTGCTCCAAAAAGAATTGGTTAACCTTCAACCAATCATCGTTATCGGTATGCGACAACAGGTGATGTATCATGTAATCCACACCCAAATGAGGAAACCGCAAGGTGCCATGGTCATTATTCAGTTTCAGGGTGCAAACGCGCGTGGTATCCGTTTGAAATGCGACGACTAATATATCGCTCATCAAACGCATATGTTCAACGATATCTTGTGGATAGCCATCAGTAGGTCGGGGGATATTTGGGGTATCAAGCGTCGGCTTAAATCCTTGCAACTCTCCCCTTTTACCGGCTTGTTCAATCCTTGTTTCAATTTCACGGACGCTGTTCAGATATTCGTCTAGTTTTTGCTGGTCACGGCGACTAATGTTTCGACGGAAACTCTTCGCGTCTGCCAAAATTGCATCCAACACACTCTGTTCGCCTAGCTGAGCTGAATCTTTAAACAATTGGTCAAACGCCAATGCCGGATAAACTTCAAGTGACGTTGGTGTAGTCGGACTCGACCATGAAATATGAGAACTATAAAGCATCGAGTAATTTTTGTGGACCGATGGATTAGCCTTTTCGCAACCGAGGACCAAACTTGGGATTTTGGTGTGGTGGCCAATCGCTTGTGCTACGACTTGATCAACACTTGTCCCTGATTGAATTCTACCGCCGGATGCCAGCGGAGCTCCAGACAATATATTGCCGGTCTGTGAACTGTGGATATTCCCCTTCAAAGCTTCGGCATTGTACAGCCCTTTAATGAAATTCAATTTGCTGCGGTACGGATTCAATGGTTCGAGCACCTTGCCCAGTTCCATGTCAACTCCTTGCCCTTTGGCCCACCACTGCTGAGAATGGTAGCCGCAACCGCTAAAGAGGACGGCCATGCGTACAGGCGCGTTATTCGAACCATTTGTTGTTGACGCTTCATCGCCCCAAACCGACAAAGATTCCATCCAGGGGAGTGCAACGGTACACCCGACTCCTCGCAACATCGCGCGACGTGAAACTCGTTTTCTGATCATTTCGTGACACCCTTTTCATTATGCATCGATCGTCTCACCCTAAAATTGTACTGGTGTAATACATTCTACTGAAAAGCAAACACTAATGCGGCACCAAATCTCGTCCGCGAATAAAACGAAACTGCTTACTCATCACTATTTCATCAATAGCGCTTTGTATTCGATATTCATTCTTTTGCAAATTTAGAACCATCTTATCTATTAACAGCTGATCCGAAAGTTGTACCTCGCGTCCCAGAGCGTATCCAAGTAGCTTGTGACAAAATTGATTCAGAAATTGGTGCTGCATTTCAGTGACTAAATAATTCCGTAGACCACTCAACCCTTCGATCTCTATCCCGTCTGGCAATCTTGTCTTGGTATCAACCGCTCGTTCCCGTATCCTTCCTAAAACATCATATTGCTCTAATGCAAATCCGTAGGGATCGATTAAGGCATGACATTTTGCGCAGCCCACAGCACTACTATGTAGCTCAATTAATTGCCGAGCGGTCAAGTCTTTAGGCACGATTTCAGGCAGCACAGGTACGCCAACGGGTGGGTTGGGCAATTGTTTACCGAGCAGTGTTTCATAGACCCAATTACCTCGCAATATTGGACTCGTTCGACTCGCGCCCGAATTCGTAGCAAGCGTTGACGCCATTGCCAAAATGCCGCCCCTACCATGCTGGTGAAGCCCAGTAACTTTTCGCCACTCGGTTCCAACTACGCCAGAAATACCATAGTGTTTAGCGAGTTGTTCGTTAAGGAAGGTGTAATCTGCTGAAATGATATCCAAAACCGAACCATTATTTTTGAGCAAGTCCTCAAAAAACAACACCGTTTCCTCATACATGGCTGCTCGAAGATCAATAAATTCTGGAAACAGTTTTTCATTCTTTTCATCGTTCTTATCAAAGCCACGCATATGCAACCACTGGCACGCAAATTCAATTGCCATACGTCGATTTCGTGGATCCGCCAACATCCGATGGGTTTGCGATAACACTGCTTCCGGTTCTGTTAGCGACCCCTTTTTTGAGGCAGAGCGCAAGGCAGCGTCAGGCAAGGATGACCAAAGAAAATAGCTCAAGCGAATAGCAAGTTCTTGATTTGATACGGCAGTGGCAACAACTCCTGACGTTTGATGCTCGATTTTGAACAAAAAATTTGGTGACGAAAGAATGCGAGTCAGCAATAACCGACACGCAGCCTCATGGTCGGTGCCTGCCTCTCGAAAAGTTGCGTACAATTTTCTAAGCTCATGGATTTCGGCCTCCGTTGCATCGTGTCGCCAAGCTCGATCGGCAAAGTCCACAAGCGCCTGCAAATGCAACGGTTCGGTTTCTCGCAAGCGAACCCTAAACGCATTTGCATACTCAGTAACACTCTGTTTAAGAAGAGCCAGTTGTTTAACGATGTCCGGACGATCCTGCGTGGCAAACTCAGATATTTGCTCAAAGACAACTTGATATCGCAATGGTTCCTGCGCGACGAACAGAAATTCCTCCCATAGTTGATCCAACTGCTTTTGCTGCGCCTCATCGAGCATTAACCGTTGCAAACCATCGTCTTCCCGATACCACAGCACCATCGTAACCACCTCGTCGACGGGCACGATACGAACATAGGCTAACGTCCGCGGGAACACTTTTCGAAAATCATCTAAATAGGCGGCAACTACAATCGTTCCCTTACCATTGGTAACGATCGGATTGTCACCCGATAGCGATTTTCCATTCTCCAACGGCTTACCTGGCGACCGGATATCTACCGCACACTGCACGGCTGCCACCTCACCCTCAACGAAATCATTAACGGCAGTGACTCGTAAGGTTCGACCTGCCGCGACGAGTGCGGGAATTGTGACGTTAACTGCATCTTGCCCCTGCATGACTAGGTCGACCTTAGCTATATGCGCACCCCCGGGATGTTTACCGAAACGAGGATCTGCATCACTCTCTTTTTGTAACGAAGCCAAATCCACGTTTGAAACAATATTTTGCAGCAGATTGAACAATCGCCCATCCGGACCCTTTGAATCCGTAGGCGGCAAACCGAGTGCGAGCTCTTGTACTGCTAGAGCGAGTTTTTGCTTTGACGAAGGGTCACGTTCATTGAGCCAGCGCCACAACAACGAATTTTCTGGTATCAATCGTTGTTTCTTGGTTGCTGTCCGAAGTGCCTCCATTTTTCCTATGTAAAAATGCCACACTGCTTGATTTCCAAGTCGATCGGCGTGCGGATTTCCCGCCAAAATATCTTCTGAGCAATCTTTTGCCAAGTCCCATTCTCGCGCTTCGCCTTCCACTTCCAATACGGTTAGATCGACTCTCGTAAGGTCGCAAGAGTGTTCTCCCGCTCTCGGACCGATAAACAACGCCAACACATCCCCGTTCTTGACTTTGACTCGTTTGGGAGCGAATGTTATTTTGCCGCCTCTTTCAATTTCTCCATGCCACAATTCACTTACGTGCTGGCCTGACAAATGTCGCAGAAAATATTCGACGCCGTTTCCACAACTGTCGTGAGCATCGGCGACCAAAGACTCAACGGAAACTGTACCTGCAATCGGTGATTGCCAAGCAGTCGCCACAAACTGAGTTGGGGACGGGTGTACCGTAATCCCCTGTGGATGGGCCAGTCCAGGAATTCGCACTGCCGTATCCGATGCGTTTGCTGTGAGCCCTGGTGTTGCGGGCAATCCCCATCCATTAACAAACTTATAACCGGCTGCCGCTTTGGTCTGCTCTAACATGTGCCCCGTTATCTTGAACGGCGTAACTATCTCAACTCCCATCAAACCCATCCAAACTCGTAATGCCACTTCGTCCAGATCATGCTCGCTGGAAAGTTTTCTTAGGTCTGGTTCAGAGTCAAGTTGTTCGGCCGCGGCCACCACGGATAAGTATTTCACCGCGTGCTTCAGGCTTTCTTCGCGAAGGGAAACGTAGCGTTGGTAAACCGCCTCTACATTTGCCAGCATGATAGGTTCTTCGCCTTCTTTTTCTAACCGCGCCGATTCCCAAACCACATAATCGTTCACCGAGTCACCGCCGGCAACTCGAGTTTGCAGCCAGACAACGACATCCTCTTTTTGTTCAGTGTCAATTTCCTGCATCAAATTTACAGAACGAACGATGGGATTGATCGACTGTTGCCAAGCATCGGGCGCCCCAGATCTACCAATATGCCCAACAACATTCAATTTCCAGAGTGCTTTTTGCCAAGAATCAACGTCAGCTATCACGACACCAATCGTCTCAGTTGTTGCCGCATTGATCCGCTCGGCAAATTGTCGCAATAAGAAAGTATGTTGTTGCGGTTGCTCACACAGGCCCCACAACGTCCGTAAATATTTAGCGTTTAGGTCACAACGACTAGCTACTGCCCCGATGGTCAATTCACCTTTTTGAATTAACTGCCGGTAATTCACAATCGCGTGGAGATACGGCCCCGCATGCAAAAGGCTTTGCTCTTCAATCCCTGCTGACTTCGACGAGTGTGAATGCTGTTGATAAAACCCACGGATTTCATCCATCATCTCGTCCACCACGTCTCGCCGAGTCGTCTTTGTCGAGAAACGCATGCCACTTGGAGTGAACACAGCATGCTTAGCGATTTCCGATGCTGCGTCTAGATATTTCCGCACGAGGTTAGCGGACATTGAAAGTGCTTCACCGGTATTGATAAACCCCTCACCGGCCGCGCCATCTACGGGGAATTCCCGCGTAGGGGCAAGAGTCTCAACCCCCGTCAAATCTCGAATTGTGTATGTATATTCCGAATTATTCAGTCGTCGCAGGACAACAGGTCCTGGGTCGCCAGCGCTGACTTTCGCTTCATTCTTCAAAAATCCCGTTACCCAACCCCGTACCACTGCATGCATTTCGTCCGTAGGTTGTTCTGAATCCTTCGGGGGCATTTCACCATTTTGTAATACCTTGCGAACCTTAACCCAAGTCTTGATTTCACTGCGGACATCCGTCACGGAAGTAAATTGCGTGAAATTGATATCCGCTTCCACGACGTCCCCAGAGTGGCACTCATGGCAATACGTTTTCAGAAATGGGATTACTGCTAAACGAAACTGTTGATCAAATCCGTCTTGAGAAACAGCTGCGTTCGTGTAAACAAAACAACAGAACACGACAAAACCGACTAGTTGAGTGCTTACTATCTTCGATCCCTTACCAACGAGCCAACCGATTGTATTTTTGACTGTCAAAATTGCTCTTCCAAAAACAAGTTTAATTTCATCGCCGGTTTCAATGCCTAAGCTCCTCACGCCAACTCAGCCCCTGGGCGACCCTGTTGGATTACGTACGAGGCTGGCGTCAGAATAGGTGAACCCAATTTATCCACAAATGGTGTCGTGCGAAAATGGCTGGTCCACGTCTCCGCTGTCAAATCGCAAGACACGTAACCACGGTTTGAATTGTACCATTTAACAAAGTCATTCTGCTCGGCAGCCCGCACGTATTCGGCTATATGGTTACCGCCATTACCCCCAGACGTCATCGCCGTACCTACAAACTCAGTACCGACTAGTGGAGATTTGGAGTCTTGGAAATCTAACTGCAGATCATTGACCCAGTTTACGTGGATATCCCCAGTAAGCACGACGGGATTGGGTATTTTTCGCTCGTGAAAGAATCTCAACAGCCGACGGCGACTAACCTCGTAGCCAGGCCATTGATCCATACTGTAACGACGGTCTTCTCCCTCACCTCGGTTCAAAGGCGCCATCATCACTTGCTGTGCTAAAACGTTCCAAGTTGAAGTAGATTTTAATAGATTGGACATCAGCCAATGTTCCTGGCGATCACCAAGCATCGTCCCTTTGGGATCAAACACTTTTCCTGTCATCGGCTTAGTACGATCACCATTAGGCTGATCCGTGCGGTACTGTCGCGTATCAAGTACTTGGAAATTCGCAAGTTGACCGTACTGGCACCCTCGATACAACGTCATATGCGGGCCCTGCGGAAAGGAGCGGCGCCGCAATGGCATAAATTCGTAATACGCTTGATAGGCGTTCATGCGGCGATTCAAAAACTCTTCGGGGGATATTCCGTCCTGTTCCGACACTAGATTGGCATAGTTATTGTCAAATTCGTGGTCATCCCACGTCACCAACCAAGGAAAGATCCGATGGGTTTCCTGTAGCGATTTATCAAGGCGATACTGAGTGTATCTCATTCGATAATCCGCCAAACTGTTTATCTCTGAACCGATATGCTTTCGCACTCGATTATCCTGTCCCCCGTATTCGTAAATATAGTCGCCCAGGTGAACGACTAAATCCAGATCCTCCTTTTGCATATGCGGGTAACCATTAAAATACCCGCTCTCAAAGTGCTGGCACGAGGTAAAGGCAAAACGAACGCGGTCTGGCATGGCGTTACGAGCGGGCGCCGTGCGAGTGCGACCGGTCGGACTCGTCTCGTTACCCACATGAAAACGATAGAAATACCAACTGTGGGGTTTGAGTTGATCAACTTCAACGTGCACCGAATGACCAAGTTGTGGCATGGCCAGTGCACTCCCACTACGTACGACACTCGTAAAAGCCTCGTCGGTCGCAACTTCCCAGCGAGTCCGCACTGCCTCGTTAGGCATCCCGCCGTGCTGTAATGGGTCCGGTGCTAAACGAGTCCACAACACGACACCATCCGGTTCCGGATCGCCGGATGCAACACCCAAAGTAAATGGATTGCTGTCAAACTGCGGGTTATCGACTACGGTGCATTCCGCTGTAACTGCGGCCAACGGAATTGCCGACACCGTCGCCATGTATTGAATGAAGTCACGGCGCTGGATTCCGTAACGTTTACGGTGGGACAGAGATGACTTAGAGTCGATGGGAGAAAGCATAGCGATCACTTGGGCAGGGGTTGCGGATTGACTGCTCGAAACGAAACAACTACTAGTGTTCGCATCTACCAGCATTTACCACTTTATTCTATTGCATCACACAATAAAAATTTGCAATAAATCACGCCGCAGCGAAAGAAACCTGATGCTTCCTGAGTTTTTGCGTAAGGCTTCCAACCAGCATATACCGCAATCACCCTAATTCATCAATTTTTGCAACGCCGTTAACATCGCAGCAATCGAATCCGGGTTGGCTTCCTTCCAATCGCTACTGGCAAGTTCACGGCCTAATACAGTTGAACCTAAATGAGCGAACTGAGTGCGCATTGTCGTCAAAACTTTCTGCCCACCACCGCCTGAATGAGTCGAGAGCGCAACAGGCAATCCCGTAAACATTTCGCGGAAATCCTCACACTCAGTTGACAACCATGCGATCGCGCTGCCCAGCACAGGAGGTACTCCGCCGTTATATTCCGCGGCGCAAACCCAAATACCTGTAGCGGATATCATCGCAGACTGTAGTTGCTCAAAATCTTGACCAGGTCCGGCTTCATGCTGACGGGATGAGTACACGGGGATATCTAACGAAGTCAAATCTAGTACCCGATTGTCAATTCCCGTGGCAGTTGCTGCTGCGGACACCTTTTCGGCCAGTACCAAGTTTTTCTGGTGACTAGCTGTGATAATCAATAACACAGTATTCTCTCGCTTTCAATCGTATTCGCAAACTATGGGCAAGCTCAAATTTAATTGTATGCCTTCATTCCATGCTCTGATACATCGAGGCCAGCTTCTTCTTCTTCCGGCGACACTCGGAGCCCCAACGTTTTCTCAAGTATCAATCCTACGATCAGCGTAAAGATTACGGTATATGCACCGATCGCAACGATGCCAGTTAATTGAGCACTAAGTGTAAATTCTGGGTTGGTACCAAATAGGGCAACGGCAATGGTACCCCAAATTCCGCACACCAAGTGCACGCTGACGGCGCCCACTGGATCGTCGATCTTTTTGTCCACGATGATCACTGAAAAATAAACTAAGATACCAGCAATCGCTCCGATAATGACAGCGCTTTGAATGGTCACCGAATCCGCACTGGCCGTCACACCAACAAGCCCAGCTAAAATACCGTTAAGTGCCATCGTTACGTCTGGTTTACCTTGGGTCCACGACACTAAGCCAGCAGCTAAACCACCAGCAGCCGCTGCCATCGAAGTTGTCACCAAAACAAGTGAAGTCAACGCCGGATCTGCACTGAGAACCGAACCACCGTTAAAACCAAACCAACCAAACCACAACAAGAACACGCCCACGGCAACCAATGGCATGTTACTTCCTGGAATTGCATTCGCAGAGCCATCGGCGTTGTATTTTCCTAAACGCGGGCCTAAGAGCCAGGCCATTACTAAGGCGGCCCAACCGCCTACCGAGTGCACCAGCGTGGAACCAGCAAAGTCGTAAAATTTTATATCGTCTAACCAACCATACCCCCATTTCCACATTCCCGTTACGGGGTAACAAAACAGCAGCAAGCAGGTAGCGAAAATCAAGAACGAACTAAGTTTCACGCGACCTGCTACCGAGCCCGATACAATCGTGGCACAAGTTGCGGCGAACATCGCTTGAAAAAAGAAATCGGTGTATTTTGTGTAACCGCCATAGGCAGCAGTCAAATCAGCGTGAGTTTTTCCCTCTGGAGCTTCCCCTACCGTAATAGAATTGGTAATCGAGTCGAGATTCAGAACCTCATAATCTGTGGCGTCCTGATCAATTCCCGGATACATGACGTTAAAGCCGATCAACGCATAAGTAAGCAGCCCAATTGAAATGATCATCGTATTCTTGAACAAGATGTTGATCGTGTTTTTCTGTCGAGTCAAACCAGATTCCAAACTAGCGAACCCAAGGTGCATGATAAACACCAAGCAGCCTGCAAGCATGACCCACAGGTTATCAATTTTGAATTCGTTGAGTTCGGCTGCTGAAAATGTCGAACCCTCTTCCGCTGGGGGTGTTTCACCTGCCGCCGCCTCTGTATTACCCGCGCCTACGGTTTCCCCTATCTCAGCGCCAGTCAAACTAGCCGTAACTACGAACGACATTGTCATGGCAGCCAACAAACTCAATAAGATAAATCGACTCATTACTACACCTCTTACATTGATAAAAACTTAGACACAACAACACGCATTAAAATGGCAAACACAGGTTGCGGTGTCATTTTAATTCAAAGGGTGTTTGATTTTCAATAATTTAGCCAGAAAAACGTCCATTACAGTTTATTCTTTGGTAAAATGCGGGTCCGCTAAACAGCAAAGCGTCTGATTGGCTCAGTTTGCGCCATTGCAACGCAATTTACTGCGGGAGTAGTCGCAGAAGCATGGCAGCTCGTAAGGAAATATAAGGAACATGTCATGTCACCATCCCAACGATTTCAACAAGTCAATCTCCGGCGAGAATTTCTTCGTAGTGTGGGCCAGGGAATGCTAGTGGCCGGCCTCGGGTTTTCTACCGCCTTTGATCTCGGGCTCTCGCCAGCACTCGGCGATGAGGACGCGCAGCCAATCAACTTTGGGTCTAGCGAGGCACTTGTCCGGTTGATGCAAGACACAACTGCCGAGCAACTGCTACCGACGCTCACCGACAAGTTGAACGCGGGAACGAAACTACGTAAACTCGTCGCTGCAGCTGCTCTCGCAAACGCACGTACGTTCGGCGGAGAAGACTACATTGGATTTCATACCATGATGGCACTTGTCCCATCTTTTCAAATGTCGCAACGGCTCCCCTCTGCTGAACAGGCAATGCCTGTGTTCAAGGTGCTCTACCGCAACAGTACTCGGATTCAAGAACATGGGGGTCATGCATCCGAAAAAATGCACCATATTGCCGTCGCCAGCGAAACCAACTCAAGCCCCAACGGTCAACAACTACTAGAACTTGTCCGCAGCAAAAATTTAGCAGCCGCCGAACAGCTCTTCGCGCAAATCGTTAACTCCGCCCCGACCCAACCTGACCATGCGTTCAACGAGTTGTTATTCACGGTTCAAGATCACACCGAAGTCCACCGGATCGCGCTGCCCTATCGAGCATGGGACTTGATAGATATCGTCGGCGTGGAGAATGCTCACACCATGCTGCGACAATCCGTTCGTTATTGTGTAAAGGCTGAATCACCAAGTTATACACAGCACTGCAAGGGCGGCCGAGACATTCTGCCGAAGTTGATTGACGACTATAAATTACTATCCCAACCACTCGGGACGAGCCCAGTTGAGGATAGTTGGATTTTGAGCATTAGTCGACAGTTGTTTAGTACGACGCCAACAGGTGCGGCGGAATTAGTCGCGGCGGCGTTAAGTGAAGGCATCGATCCCTCAGCCGTGGCCGAGGCGATCAGCCTGGCGGCTAACCAATTAGTACTGCGCGACGCCGGTCGTCCTGAAAAACAGACATCCGCCGGTAAGCCAGTGGGCAGTGTGCATGGTGATTCCATCGGCGTGCACGCCTCGGATTCGGCAAACGCCTGGCGAAATATGGCTGCAGTCAGTAATCAACGCAACACCATTGCCTGTTTAATACTAGCAGGCCATCAAGTCGCTTATGACCGCACCAGTCGGGGGGGGGATTTCTTGAATTGGGAACCCTACCCCACGCCCGCGCACCAACAGCGAATCGACACCAACGCGCCCAAAAAGCTGCTGGCAATGGCCGAGTCAGCGATCCGCAATAATGATCAAGCGGCGGCCTGCGCAGCGATTGCCAAGTACGGACAATTGGGACACGCGGAAAACGGCGTATTTAATTTGTTGCTGCGGTTCGCAATTAGCGAAGACGGCGCTTTGCATGCAGAAAAGTATTTCCAGACGGTTGCCGATGATTTTGCCAATACCCGCAAAACGCTTCGCTGGCGGCATATACTAGGGCTCGCCCGAGTCACTGCCAGCGAATACGGTCAAAAAGCACCGGGGTATCAACAAGCCAAAGAGTTGCTGGGTGTTTGACTAGGTTAGCAACGGGCAGTGGCTTACCGTTGTTGATTTCGAATACGTACTGTCTGATAACGGCCGCATAATTCGTATTCCCGCTGCAATCGTTTTGACGGCGACGGAACCAAAAACCCCGACCCCAGACAAGCAAGGCGATTACCTATCCGGGGTCATAGTGGGGTATCCTTTCGGATCGAATTCAATCCCAAAAAAGCGTTTAGCTTAGATTGTCTCCATATGCACGCATGCCATGTTCAGACAAGTCCAAGCCCTTTTCTTCATCTTCTTTGGACACTCGTAGCAGTCCAAGTGCTTTGAGTCCCATGAACAAAGCGAACATCGTACCGAAGGCCCACGCACAAATGATGGCAGTCGAATAGCACTGAACCCAAATGTACGCTCCCCGCCCTAACTCAGAGCCAGTTCCAAAGATCCCTGTCGCAATGCCGCCCCAGATACCACAGAGACCGTGCACTGGCCAAGCACCAACCGGGTCATCGATCTTGAGTTTATCAAGCAACATAATTCCGAGTACAACCAAGACACCACCGATACCGCCGATTAACAACGCATGTGGTTGAGTCACTTGGTCGCAGTTTGCTGTGATCGAAACCAAACCAGCAAGCACACCGTTAAGAGCCATCGTCACATCCGGCTTTTTGAACAATGCCCAACCAAAGAACATTGCGCTAACAGCACCGGCTGCTGCTGCCAGCGTGGTCGTCAAGGCAATATAAGTTGTCGCTTCGGCGTTTGCTTCGCCGGAAAATGTCAATTGGCTGCCCGGATTAAATCCATACCAGCCTATCCATAACAGGAATACACCAATGGCCGCAAAGGCGATGTTGTGACCTGGCAACGCAACGGATTTCCCTTGGACAAATCGTCCGATTCTCGGCCCGAGCACTATTGCTCCGGCTAAACCCGCAAAGCCACCAACGGCGTGTACAACGACGCTTCCGGCAAAATCTTGAAAACCCGCGTCATCAAGGAATCCCCCACCCCATTTCCAAGCACCACTAATCGGGTAAATCAAACCCGTCAAAAGAGCGCTGAAAATCAAATAGGCAACAAATTTCATGCGACCGGCTACAGCACCAGACACGATCGTGGCAGCGGTGGCCGCAAATGCAACTTGGAATAGAAAGTCAGCGGCATTACTGTAATCCCCGCTAAATAGGCCTTCGTCAGTTGACACCATGGAGCCGGCGAAACCAAAATAATTATTAAACTCGTCACCTGGATACATAATTCCGAATCCGATGAAGAAAAAGAGTATTACCCCAACGGACAGGTCCATTACATTCTTAAACAAAATGTTTACCGTGTTCTTTTGAGAATTGAGGCCCACTTCGAGCATCGCAAATCCTGGCTGCATTAAGATCACAAGAACGGCACACAACATCATAAACAATGTATTGATGACATAGTCGTTTTCAGCCATCTCTGCCTCTAATACGGCAATCTTGTCATCGACCGTCGCTTCCCCAACTGCCATCTCGCTCTCCGTCTCACCGCCATTTTCAATTTCCGCTTCTTCGGCTGCAGTCGGTTCATAATCGCTCGAATCGGTGACCGCAGCTTCATCGTCCCAAGCACTGACTGCAGGGACTACGGCCCCCAGTGCGACGACCGTGGCCAGTAGGCACAGCGCCATGCCAATCCATTTTTTATCAATAAAGTAATCCGCCTTCATTTCGATTCTCCCGATCTATTTCTTGATCTGTAATAGCATAAATCCATCGGCAAACAACGTCCTTCGCCTATGCCGAGTACTGCTGGCTACGTTGCCAACAAAGCAAGCACAAAACCTACCCAACACATGAATATGCAAAAGGCGTGCCAACAACTAGGCGGAAAAAGCCAACTAGACTGAGTTTTTCATGAAGGCGCGAAACCCAGCCTAAAAATGGGATCGATGTAAAAGTTTATTTTCTTTACTAATTTAATACCCACATTAGCACCTTCGGGAGATGACTAGTCTGAAGGCACCTTGCCCAAAAACTTATCACCCCAAACCCGCGGCTATAACTTTATGCCCACTCTAGCCCCTACGCTAATCAAAAAAAAACGCCTGCCCAAATGAATGGCCAGGCGTTTCTTCGTGTCGGATTTTTACGGAAGCTCAGTCGTTTAGTACTGAATAATAGCATCCATACCAAATATTACGATAGTGTCAACGGAACTGTTGTCCCAGTCTATACGTACTTCAGGTCGTAAAATCATGTCAAAACGACTTTCTGGGCGATAGTTGATACCCGAAGTGAACGAGTATTGGCTATCAGAACCCAAATCAGCACCGTTTCTCCACCATTCAAGTCGAGCACCGACTGAAATGTCTTCTGAAACAGTGTAGAACACATACTGGTTTACACCAATATGGTAACGTTCGTTGGTGTCAACGTAGTCGGACTGGAATACGTAGTCCATCTTTTCACCAAGTTCAATCTGCATAACAACACTGTGTGTGTAACCATTTTCGGTGTCACTAATATCACCAAATGTTGTCACATAGTTCAACGAAATGTTGTCACCTATCGCTTTGCCAAGACCAAGAATACCGTTGCTTCCATGACTCTGGAAACCAGTGTCCCAACCAGATGAATACCCAACTGTAAGGTCCATCCCACCCTCGGTCGTCTTGCTTGCAAGAATACCCGTGTGGGTAAACGGTTCACTGTTGTACATCGTTTTGGCATGACTGTAGAAGAAGTTACCAGGAGCCTGAACGACTTCGTAACCAGCGATTGTGTAGAACTTACCTACGATAATCGACCAATCATTGAATTCCGTTTCGGCGTACATTTGAGGCATAGCCCAACCAAAGCCATTACCGTCGGGATCGGAACTTTCAACGTCCCAACCTTGATTTTGGCCAAACGCGCTTGTGTCAGGTGCATCAGCACCGTACATCAGGTCAAAGTGATAACCAAAACCAAACCCTTCAGCATCTGCGTCAAAAGCTTTATCAAACGCAAACCAAACTTGATGAACGGTTCCCTTCTTTTCGTTGTCATTGAACAAACCATTGTTATGATCATGGTATCCAAATTGTGTCCAGCCACTGATATCCAAAGCCTTGTCATCACGCTTGAAAATATTCCATTTTTTCGCTTCGGAATCTGCAGCTGCATCATCCTGTAACGTGAAAGCAATAGGCTGAATAACCGGTTGCTGCAATTCTTCAGCAGATACCTGACCGCTAAAAGTTGCTAGTGCAAACGCACCCAGCAGTACTAGCTTACTGAGTTTCATATTCCTATCCCCCAATTAAAAACATTCTTTGTGGTCCATCTCATCGTGCTAAGGAAACACCCAAAGCGTCTGGGACCACAATTAAAATAATGTTGATTATCCCGTTACAACCGCTCAGAGGTCTGAACGTAACACATGTATCGGTTTTTCCGCATATGAGGATATTCGGAGTAATTACAGTTAACTCTATACCTCATTTTTAGGATTTCCAACCAAACTAGTCGAATTTTTGCAGTTCACCGCTAAACACTATATATGTCGAATGGAAGCGTGATAGCCAATGATATTAAGATAGGGAAGCATGGTTCCCCTTACCGACCACCACAACGCATTGAGCGTCATTAGCGATATTTCAACTACCCGACCGCCGGATGATAACGACTGTTGACTTCCATGCGTAGCGACGATGCTACAAACAAACTGGCAAACGGTATGTTATTTTTTGGATCATGCGCGTGGTGACTGCCGTGCTGATACCCTCCGCCAGCTAAAATAATCAGCAGGTTTCGCCTATCGTGAGCACTAGCGTTACCGAGATTTGAACCAAACAACACTGCCGTTGAGTTTAATAGATTATGGTAGTTCTCTTGAATTGTATGCCGTTTGGTCAAAAACTCGCCAAACACCGCCAAATTTCAATATTCATTTTCAACGACGCTAAGCTAAAACCACCCGCTCCCGCGCCGTCGCTGTGGCAAGCGGCGCAACAGGTCCGGATTTATACTGTGGTCTTAGGCGCAAACGATTCTTCCGCGCTAGCAGGCGATACAGTAACCCAGAAGATACGCATCCCCACCAATAAACACCTTGCCAATTGATTTATCCTTCTCATCCAAATAGGTAAAACAGGGTCATTGCGTAAACCCAGACGCAAGCGCCGCTATAGCACGTGCATTCAAATCAGATTCGCTATACTAACAGTCATTGATCTCAGTTTACTCTTGAACACAAGTGCTATTTACACATGAGACGAATCTTCTTTGGTGTTACCGCTGTTCTCTCACCGACGGTCGAGTTCGCTGAATTGAAACCTGTTGATGCCAACGGCAAACCAAATACAAGCTACAACGTACTCAAGATTAACGTTGCTGGACTTTAATCCACGTAGGAAATACAAATCATGTTAAACCATAAAAATATCTGCTGGTTCTCGCGAATCACCGTTATGTGTACCAGTGTCTACATGAGTATTTCCTTATGTACCACGACACTCTCCGGCGAACCCTTAGAATCCGCGGCGGCGGAGACCGTCGGAATGTCAAGGGAGAAATTACGATTGGTCACCCCCGCGCTGCAACAACTAGTCGACCAGCAACGGCTTGCAGGTACGACAGCAGTGATCCTACGCCGGGGTAAGATCGTCTATTTCAAATCCTTCGGCTTCCGCGATGTGGCACAAAATCTGCCCATGGAAAACAATACCATCCTGCGTTTCTATTCCATGACGAAACCGATTACGTCGGTTGCAGCGATGATGCTCGTGGAACAAGGAAAAATGCAACTAAGTGATGACATAGCAAAATATGCACCTCAATTCAAACTTCTAGAAGTGTTCAACGGTTTAAACAACGACGAAATCACAACCACGAAGCTTAAACGATCCGTCACGATTCGAGACTTAATGCGACACACCTCCGGTTTCACTTACGGATTCCTCGGCAATACGGCAATTGACAAACAATACAATGCCCACGACGTATTGTCACGACAAAATACGCTATCAGGCAGCATGGACATTCTCGGAACAATCCCGCTTTTATATCAACCGGGAGCGCGGTTCAATTACAGCGTTTCCACTGATGTTTTGGGGTACATAGTAGAACGGGTTTCTGGCGTAGACCTAGCAACGTTTTTTGACAAGCACATATTTCACCCGCTTGGTATGGTCGACACAGCCTTTCATGTCGCACCGCAGTCCCAGAACCGTTTCGCGTCCGTCTATTCCGGAAAACTCTTCGGCGGTATCACGCTCAACGAGGCAGCGGGCGATAGCCCGTTCTTACAACAGCCCAAATTATATTCCGGCGGTAGTGGGCTCGTATCCACGGCGCTGGACTACGCTCGGTTCTGTCAAATGCTATTGAATCTTGGGGCTTTCAACGGTACGAGACTATTAAAATCCAAGACGGTTGCTGAAATGACTAAAAACCAATTGCCACCAGAAGCCTTTCCAATGGGCATTATTGTTCCTCGCCCTGGTATCGGATTTGGTTTAGGATTCTCTGTCGTGGTTAAAAGTATCGATCCAAACCTACCCCGCCGCATCGGGGAATATGGTTGGTCTGGCATGGCGAGTACTCATTTCTGGGTTTCTCCGCAAGACGATCTGGCCGTGGTTGTTTTAAGCCAACTCGTACCCTACACGCCTCAACTGGAAATGACCATCCGCCCATTAATCTACGAGGCAATCGACACCGGTGCTAGCAAGTAAGCCACTTGATAAGTACTCTTAGGGTGCTACAGTAAACTTATTCATCCGTGGCAGTTTCCCTTACATCCTACTGCCTGCAAGAGAACTGCGGCCAGCCACTATGTACGGATTTCTAAAACCACCTGCTCAACAAGAAGTTGGCGACTTCGACTCTCGGTTTTACACCCGCATGCGTTGGCAAGTCTTTCTAGGAATCTTCGTCGGTTATGCCGGCTACTATCTCGTTCGCAAGAACTTCACTTTAGTGATGCCTAGTTTAATTGAAACGGGAGAATTCACTAAAACCGAGCTTGGCATCGCATTATCCGGCGTTTCCATAGCCTATGGATTATCCAAATTCCTGATGGGTAGCGTTTCTGACCGCAGCAACTCTCGCTATTTCATGGCGATTGGCTTGTTTATTAGTGCGTCGATTATGATCACGATGGGGCTCGTACCGTTGGCAACGTCTACCATTCCGATTATGTTCACGCTACTGTTGATTAACGGTTGGTTTCAGGGAATGGGTTGGCCGCCGAGTGGCCGCGTGATGGTTCATTGGTTTAGTCCCCGTGAACGCGGGACATGGATGTCATTTTGGAACGTCGCTCATAATATTGGCGCATTTCTAGTCGGACCCTTAGCAATCTTTGCCGTCGCGTGGATTGGGGACTGGCATTCGATTTTGTACGTACACGGTTTTTTTGCGTTGGCCATCGTAGTGATAATCCTGTTTGCCGTAAGGGATACACCTCAATCACAAGGGCTACCACCGATTGAGGAATACAATCAGGATTACCCTGTGACCTTTGGCTATGCTTCCTCCCACGAAAACGAATTTTCCACTGCTGATATTTTCTTTAAATATGTCCTGACCAATCGATTACTCTGGTCGATCGCGATTGCTAACGCCTTCGTTTATTTAGTCCGTTACGGCGTCCTTGACTGGGCTCCCACATATTTACAAGCCGAGAAGGGATTCACATTTGACGAATCGAGTTGGGCGTATTCATTCTATGAGCTAGCAGGAATCCCCGGCACAATTGTTTGCGGCTTCCTGTCCGACAAAGTGTTTCAAGGTCGCCGTGCTCCTGCCGTAATCATTTTCATGTTTTTGACAACAATTTGCATCGTTGTCTATTGGCTCAATCCGAGTGGCCAACCAAGCATCGATATCGCCATGTTAATATGTATTGGTTTCTTGATCTACGGTCCAGTGATGCTGATTGGTGTGTTTGCACTCGATCTTGTACCCAAAAAATCAGCGGGAACGGCCGCTGGATTCACCGGTCTCTTTGGCTATGTCGGCGGTTCATTAACCGCGAGTATCTTCATACCGTGGATCGTCGAATACTATGATGACAATTGGGATGCGGGATTCCTCGTTATTATCGCAGCTTGCGTGATGGCCATCGTCTTAACCGCCTTCACAATCAAAGCAGAAATGCAGTCGATGCAAGCAGGTCCGCGTCACCCCTCCAACTAGCCTCAGCACTTCGCTAGACTTTGGCGGTTAAATTTACGCCTGTGGTTCCAATTCCGCCATGCTACCTAGGGTGAGACGATCGCTCTTATATCCGAGGCATTCTTCGAGTGTCGAAAACTTATTAACGCCCGTGCAGACTTCAATATCACTCGAGGTGACCTGCTGTGGATGTTCATAACCGGCAGCTCTGCCCAACGCCAATAGCTCTTTGCGGAACGTTTTGATATACAATGCAAACCGATGTGCTTTATCCTCAACATTTAATCCGCGCTGCAACCATTTACTTTGCGTCGCGACTCCCACGGGACAGTGCCCTGAGTGGCATTTCTGTGCTTGGATACAACCAATCGCCATCATTGCTTCCCGCGCAATGCCAACCATATCCATACCCATCGCCAACGCGACCATTGTTCTATCCGGAAAACCGAGTTTAGAGCTACCAATCCAGGTGATGTCTCGCGACAGTCCCGCTTCTTGGAAAATTGGATAAACTCTCGCAAATCCGACCTTAAGCGGTAACGCGACATGGTCACTAAACGTCAAGGGTGCAGCTCCTGTTCCTCCCTCAGCTCCATCCACAGTAATAAAATCAGGTCCTTCGTTGCGGGCCTTCATTTTCTCCGCCAATTCGTGCCAAAACTCCAAATGCCCAATCGCGCTTTTAACTCCCACGGGTAAACCAGTCCGTTGGGCAATGCGTTCAATAAAGTCAATCAAGCCATCCACATCCGAAAACTCTGTGTGTCCATTGGGTGAGATACAATCTTGCCCAATGGGAATTCCACGAATCGCCGCAATCTGAGAAGTCACTTTAGCACCAGGCAGTATCCCGCCTTTGCCTGGTTTAGCACCCTGGGATAACTTAATTTCCAAACAGCGGACTTGCGGGTGTTCTTCAATTTGTTCGCCTAACACGTCGAGGGAAAACTTGCCATCTCGGCGAGCACCAAAGTAGCCCGTGCCAATCTGCCACATTAAATCCCCACCAAGTGCATGATACGGACTGATACCGCCTTCCCCTGTATTGTGCATACAACCGGCTTCTTTAGCTCCGAGATTTAGAGCAGAAATCGCTCTCTCACCTAATGATCCGAACGACATTGCCGAAATATTAATAATGGAATTCGGGCGATAGCAACGCGCGCGCCCATGAAATTCACCCAATACCTTAAGCCCCGGTATTGCCGTTTTGTCACCACCCACCGCATGTGCTTGTGAGTCTGGATACGGAAAGGCTGCATGTTTGATAATGGGATAGCCAATTTCATATATCTGCTCAGTGGTGCCGAAACCAAAAGTATTATTGGCGCCTTTGGCCGACGCATATATCCACCGCCGTTCGTCTCGATTGAAAGGTCTCTCTTCCTTGTCATTAGCAACGAAGTACTGCCTAATTTCCGGACCAATGGTTTCAAAGAAATACCGCAGGTGCCCGATCACGGGGAAATTCCGTTGAATGGTATGGCGGGTTTGGATGATGTCGCGCAGAAACACTAATGATAGAACGATAATCAACGCGGCAACGCCCGTCAACAATTGGTTATTACTAATCCACTCCCATAACTCCATCGAACATACTCCTAGAATAGGGGTTCATCACTAGAAACTGTACCAAGTCGTTATCCTACCAAATCGCTGAGCAATTCCCAAATATATATTGGATGTTATGGACCGCCGGAGATTATAGTTGCCAGATAGGAGTCGCGCTACAGTTCATGGCTACAGTTCATGGCTACAGTTCATGGCTACAGTTCAGGACGGATTGAATTGCACGAGATGACCTTAGATACTCTAATCTAAAAAGAACCATTGGAACAAGGAATGTGGAAACATGAGTACGCACAACACAAATAGCGATCGCTTGGTAAGTCTCGACACACTGCGTGGCTTCGACATGTTTTGGATAATCGGCGGACATGAAATACTGATAGCATTATCTGCCATCACTTCAGCAAAATGGCTGACTTGGTTATTGGCTCGATTAGAACACCCAACGTGGAACGGCTTTGAACCCTACGACTTAATTTTTCCATTATTTCTGTTCATCGCGGGAGTATCAACTCCGATGTCAATTGCTAGACGTCGATCCCGAGGTGCAAGTAACGGTAAAATTTACCGCCATATTATTCAGCGGGGAATATTGCTTGTCGCACTAGGGACGATTTACAACGGCCTACCAACCGACTGGACAGACGCCAGCGCTTGGGCAGATGTTCGCTATCCCAGCGTCTTAGGACGCATTGGTCTTGCCTATATGTTCGCAGCACTAATTGCGATGAATACACAGCTAACTGGGCGAGTACTAACAGTCGTCGGCTTGCTAATTGGTTACTGGGCAGCACTGCGGTATATCCCCGTACCCGAGTTCGGGGCGAACGATTTAACGCCCGGTCACACGCTGACTGACTACATTGATCGAACCTTAATTCGCGTCGGAGTACTCTACCAAGGAGATCGTGACCCCGAAGGTATCTTTGCGACAATCCCCGCGATTGCGACCGCACTAATAGGTGTGATCACAGGACAGATGTTAATGCGAACGGATCATGGCGGAATGCGAAAAACAACAACGATGGTGCTCAGCGGGTTGGTATGCCTAGCATTAGGGTGGGCTTGGAGCAGAGAATCTGTCGTACAGTTCCACTTAAATAAGAATCTTTGGTCGAGCTCTTTCGTGTTGTACTGTGCGGGCTGGAGCCTGTTGTTGCTAGCGATTTTCTATTTGATTATTGACGTTTGGAAAATTCGCTGGGGGATGAAGCTATTCGTGGCTATCGGTGCCAACTCTATCTTTATCTACATGGCCGGGCATTTTGTCGACTTTGAGCACATCGCCAACCAAATATTTTCTGGCCCAGCATCCTTAACCGGCGCATACAGCCCCCTTGTAGTCGTCTGTGGCGTTCTACTGATCAAATGGGGACTGGTCTACCTGATGTACTGCAAGAAGTTATTCTTGAAGGTTTAGTGCTCTATTGGCCAGGAGGTCCGACTGGCGAGGAATGCTTGTAGACCGTATGGCTTGGGCGTCCTGCGAGTATTTGTTCGGAACCCCAGTTGGTTACCGCACGGAATTCATCGCTGCTAATAAATGCACCGAAGGCAGCTTCATCATTCCAATCACTGGTGATTAGATATGAGTTATCTTCGCTCACATCTCGCCACAACTTTGATTCAGTATGGCCTTCGGCAACATTAAGTGCATCGATAACGGCCGCAAACTTGTCTTCGAAATCTTGTTCTTTTCCCGGAATCACTTTGTAATTCATTCCAACGGTAATCATATTATTCTAAGCTCCAGTTGTAGTGTTTCTTTTAGCAAGCCGCAAACATGCTTTACGACCTAAGCCGTGATTATAGATGCCTCAGCGGCAATCGACTAGCGGGTCTTTCCGAGCAACAACTATTCGGCATGGTAATCCAATATTTTCAATTGAATCTTATTGATCAAACTAGCGCATTGATCCAAGAAGATTGAAAACGCTAGGTCACTCCGCATCTCCGCCTCGGTTAACTCTTGCAAAGCTTCGAGTTTGATCGTTGTCACTTTATCTAGGTATTCTTGTAGTTCTTCAATATCCGAGGCGTTCATCTGAGCTTGTTCAATTAGCAGCGTCTGGGAAAGGAACCAATCTAAACGGTCCCTTTGTTTGTTGCGCAGTTCGTTCCGTTCTTCTTCTTTCAGGCGTTTCCACCGTCGCCACAACAGATAAATCCCAGTCCCTATCGCAACAAGCAACTCCTTCATCGTCGTCACCGATTCGAGGATATCTCGCACCCAACCTATCTGGTTACTCGGATTGAAGTACTCGTTGGCAGCCGGGTGCAATTTTGTACTGGTCCAAGCGGTAGCATCCTCTCGTGAAATTAAAGTTGGCACCTTCTGCTTGAGACTTTCTTCGTGGACAACGCCTAAAACATGTCGCACAATTTCACGCGGCGTATCGGACTTGGTTACCAAAAACGCGTTGGTGGTAATCGTTGTGATTGACTCGCTTGGAATTGGTACTTTGTCACCGAAATACCCCCGCGGAATCTGGCTCTTACGAAAAAAAGGATGTGCTAGCTCGATTGCTTCGGCGTTTAGAACGGGTAATAGTTTAAACCGATCCCCTGATAACACTTCATGCAAATCAGGATTTTCGATGCCAGTTGTCATAATAGCACCTTCCAGTGACGGATCGTCAAGCAGATCCATAAAGTACCTATCATTATCACCGAGGTCGTCTTCGTGGATGTCAAAATGCTCTAACACCTGCAGCGCACTGATGCGACTACCAGACCCCGAACGCCCTAGCGCTATATCTGAACCCGCTAAATCTGACAAATCATTGATCTCGCCATCCGAACGGACAATCACGAAAACAAAGTCAGGAAACAAGGGGGTAACAACTGACAATTCTTCGATTGCGACAGCGCCACCTTGAACAATGCCAAACGTTACTTCGCCTTGACGAACTCTGCGAAAATTGTCAACCGACCCTTCTGTTGACAATAATTTAACCGGCCTATCTAACCGTCGTTCGAGCGGGATTTGAATATATTCACCGAATTTATGATACAACCCGCCCTGTTCACCTGTAGCAATCCGAATGACGTCTGGCATATCCGTCCGACCAAAGAACCACATCAACAGCGAACTGACAAACAGCATGACGATGCTCAATGACACCCATTTGCGAACATGGCGCGTCGTAATATTTATTAAGGGGATTTTGGTCTTCATAAACTCGATTTTACCACAGCCACAAACTCAAACGAACGCAAATCGATCCAAATATTTCAGCCACCCAAGAGTGTGGTTTGAAAATCATGTACAATCGACGTTTACTTATTTCGTGATTACCCACCCATATTTCATCTAAGGGCCTTACCTGTAACCACTATGGACGTCCTATCCGCAATCAAAAACCGCAAATCAACTCGCGCCTTTATTGATAAACAAGTTTTGCCGCTGACCATTAGCAATGTATTAGACACCGCGCGGTGGGCTCCTTCAGGAGCCAACACTCAACCATGGAAGGTAGCCGTGGCAACGGGTGGGACGAAAACAAACCTGTGTTTGGCGCTCGCCGGCGCCTTCGAATCCAACAACCCGTCTAATGCCGATTACAACTATTACGCCAATCCGGTTGAAGAACCTTACCGCGATCGTCAGCGACGTTGCGGAGCGGCGTTGTATGGAGCATTGGACATATCACGTCAAGACAAGCAACAGCGACGTGCCCAGTGGTTAAAAAACTACTTCGCCTTTGACGCTCCGGTTATTCTATTTATTTTCATCGATCGAAACCTCGAAAAGGGATCATGGGTGGATATGGGGATGTTCATCCAAAACATTATGCTGGCCGCTCGTGGACATGGACTAGAATCCTGCCCACAAGCTGCCTTGGCTGAATATCCTGACATTGTGCGTTCACACCTGACCATCACAGACGAACAGTCCTTGATTTGTGGTATTGCCCTTGGTTATTGCAACACGACCGCACCCGTGAATCAATATCGAACCGAACGCGAACCCGTGGACAGTTTTACGTCGTGGCATTCTTAACATCCACCAAGCAACTGCAACTGTATAGAAGACAAACTATACCAATCTAACGCATCACACGTTAGCATGGCGTTATCACACCGGAGCAGGGATTTTTTCCGTGGTTGCCGTTTACTGCTAATTCAACCACCGAATTGAATGATTGCGGTCCCCATTTGGGGGGCGGCCAATTCAAATTGGCCTCCGCATAACTGGTAGCATTCAGCTATAATACAATATTAAGCCTGCGACGATTTGGCCGCGCGTCCCCCCCCCCTCACTACCCACCTAATGCGAAAAAGACACCACAATTTGAACCGGCGTTCATTTCTTGAGGCAGGATCTCTTTTGATGGGCGGTCTCACACTACCGGATCTGTTACGTAGTCGGGCCGCGGGCAAACAACTTGGCGTGATCCCCAAAGACACTTCAGTAATCCTGATCTGGCTTCAAGGTGGTCCAAGTCACATGGACACGTATGACCTCAAGCCAGATGCTCCACGCGAGTATCGAGGCGAAGTCAGCCCCATTTCCACAGTCGTGCCAGGCCTCGACGTTTGCGAACTTTTACCGCGGCACGCCGAAGTCGCGGACCGTTTCAATCTTATCCGTTCCATTTCCCACGGCTTTGCAAACCACGCTGGCGGTGCGGGACGATTTTTATCGGGCTATAACCCGTCCAAACCCCTCGACCCGCTCGCACAGTCCCCTTGCATCGGACCAGTTGTTTCAAAAATGCTGCAAGGTTCCAAAGATCCCCGTATGCCAGTCTATATAGCCAGCGCCAAAAATGTCTATGGCGGCGGCGCTGCAAGCCTCGGTTCAGCCTACCTTCCATTTGTGGTCAGCGGTGACCCAGATGCGGCTAACTTCAAAGTCAACAACCTGTCACTTGCCGCAAGCCTACGTGATCGCATCGGTGACCGAACTTCCCTACTCAAAGCAGTCGATAACCTTAAACGCCGACTTGATAGTAACTCGACAATGGACTCGCTGGACAAATTCAATCAACAAGCAATCAGTTTGCTTACCGGCGACAAAGCCGTTGCTGCGTTTGATATTTCCCAGGAAGACGACAAAACACGCGCTTGTTACGGTCGGCATAAATGGGGCCAACGAGCACTGTTGGCTAGACGACTTGTCGAAGCCGGGTGCAGTTTTGTAACAATGCAAATGCAAAACCCAAGCGTTCCTAATGGCATCGGCAACTGGGACATACACGCCGTTAATGGACATCTTTTCCGCGACAACCGAGCGCGATTGCCAATTTTTGATCAAGCGGTTGGGGCGTTGATCAAGGACATCTATCAACGAGGATTGGATAAGAAGGTGATGGTAATCGTTTCCGGCGAATTTGGGCGAACTCCCCGCATCAACTCTCAAAAAGGCACCGCTTCAAAAATCATGCAACCCGGCCGCGACCATTACCCGGCAGCGATGAGTGTGCTCGTGTCCGGTGGCGGAATGCCCACTGGGCAAGTCATTGGATCAACGAATAAAAAAGGCGAACACCCACAAGATCGTCCATTAGATCCCAATGACTTATTGGCCACGATCTATCGTCATCTCGGTATCGATTACAAACGCCATGTCCCTGATCTCAATGGCCGCCCCGTTCCACTTATCCCCAGTGGCACACCGATTGCTGAGCTCTTAGCATAATAATCCCTGGCCGTATGCCAATTTATTGCGAGCATCGCAAACCGGATGACCGCGGTCCGCGGATTTTTTAGTCACTGGCAGGCGTACGCCACTGCCATAGCAAACTCTTATGACATTCAGTTTTCATCAACATTGTGAAGGCACGTACAGCCTTACCCTCTCACAAATCGTGGTTGTATTTTGAACTCAATTGCAGGACAATGAGCGGGCAAAATTACTGTCTTATTTATGCATACAAGTTCCCACTATGCCAACACAAAATTCAAAACCAAGTCGCACTCGCTCCATTATCGGATCAATCTTTATCCTCGTCGGCATCACCTGCGTGGTTATGTTTACGCCCAGTTCCACAGAACTTTCCCCCATCGAGCGAATCGAACTTGAGTCGCTCAAAAACTCAGGGATCGCAATGCTGGAAAACACACCTAATGTATTGAATCATCGAGGTTCCGCAGCCGTCGATACTTTCACCTCTATTGTTCAACTCGCACCCGGAGAAATGCTCGGGCATCGCAATCTTGTAATCGCCTCACTGCTATTACTTGTAAAACACCGAGAAAACCAAGAACAAGAACCGTCCTCGTTTGCAGCAACACTGTTGGCCACCAAAAAGTCGCTTGCTATCCTTCACCAGCAAGACACCGCAAGTGGCATACCAGAAATCTTAGATGCGAAACTTGCCGAAATACTTGACGACCCTGAAACTGCAGTCAAACACTACCAAAAGGCAATGACTCTAAGGCCAAATGACCAAATGCTTGGCAGCGAAATATTCATGCTGCTCCGCAACAATCCCGACGCCGCTGTTCGGAATCAAGCAATACTCGATGCCACCAAAGATCGACTCGACAACCTCGTGCTTCTCGAAACACTCGTCCGCTACCAAGCGGAAAACAAAGACCCGCAGTTACTGCAATCACTAACTGCCTTAATCGACATGCTGGCACCCTTCGCTGCCACGCTAGCTAACCAAACAATCGACATCAAAACGGAACTACCGGCATTTAAACTACGACTCGAACAACAGGATACAACTGTCTGGCCCGAATTAAAGACTCGGCTCATCCAAATTTTCAACGTGATGCGACAAGAGTTTGGTTACCAAGCTGATCTATTTCAACTGCAACGACACATCCTTGAGTATGTCATTCATGATTTTTCTGATGATTTCCACTCAACTGACCTTCCCGACACGGAATCAGACACCGCTATTGATGTATCGCTTACTGTTGCACCAAGTAACAACCACCCCGCGTCAGAACACGACGTGCTTGATATTCAGGTTTGCGATTTCAATCTAGACCGCCAACTTGAGATCATCGTCTTAACCTCCGATTCCCTGACCGTTTTTGCTGCAGACCCAGAAAGCGAATCTCGCTGGTCCACGCTCTGCCAAACCAGTGTCCCCTCCGGCATGCAACACATCGTCGTCGCGGATTTTGACCGAGATGCCACGACGACGTCGCCAGAAAATCACGCCATCGCTGACGTCGACTTCATGCTCTACGGAACCGCGGGTTTTTGCTTCATCGAAAACAAACTAGATCCTGACACCCAAACTCGGTCCTTAGCGATAACAATAGATACCCTTGACTTCCCCGTTGACACTTCAATATTCACTGCGGCGCTTGTTGACATTGAAAACGATGGGGATTTAGACGTTGCGACGATTACCCAACACGGTCTACAAATCATCAAAAATCTCGAGAACTGGGACTTCATCGATGCCACAATTAGCTCCGCGACTCAAGCTAAACATGCTCAAAACCAGCGAACCGTAGCAACTGTCGACTACAACTTAAATATCCAAGCAGATATTCTGCTGCCCAACGGATATTTTGAAAACGTCCGTCACGGCCGTTTCCGGTGGCGACCAAATAATACAACTGCAGTAACATCGAACGCTACCGTCGCCGCGATTGCTATCGCCGATGCCGATGCCAATGGCTCATGGGACACCATTTCGGCATCCGACGCTGGTATCACGATTGCATTTACTCGAACCCAAGCAGGTCAGAAAACGACCGTTATCAATACGTCGACGATATGTGACATAGCGGCCGCTGGCATCACCACATGGGATTTTGACAACGATGGAACTCTAGACATTGTTGCTTGGGGACCCTCTGGCGTTTGGGTCCATCGCGGACTCGGCGGAGGGAAATTCGACGAACCACTGAAACCGGAAGGGCTACCCACCGGCGAAGTTACCCGCTGCGAGGTCGGTGATCTCGACGATGACGGCGATCTTGATTTAGTCATTGTCGTCAATTCAGTTCCGCTGATTATAGACAACGAAGGGGGTAACCAAAACAATTGGATACGATTGCATTTGGCGGCCGAACCAGACCCGAAGTTTGCTGTGCAACGTTGCAACAGCTATGGCCTCGGCAGTCGGGCTGAGTTGCTCGTTGGAAGCCAATATCAACTGCAACAAGTTTCTGACCAAGTGACCCATTTTGGAATTGGCAAACAAACTACGGCTGACGCGTTGCGTGTGCTGTGGACCAATGGTATTCCTCAAAGCACTGTTGAGCCTGACACGCGAGTCACAATAGCCGAAAAGCAAGAACTGCTCACAGGATCCTGCCCATACCTTTATACATGGACGGGCGAGCAATACGAATTCTTCACAGATCTATTATGGGCTGCACCGATTGGACTGCAGTTTGCTGAAGGCATCATTGCACCGACTCGTGATACGGAACACTTGTTCATCCCCGGCGACCGCTTACAACCGGTTAACGGTGAGTACCGTTTACAAGTGACAGAGGAATTGTGGGAAGCCGCTTACTTCGACGACATACAGTTGATTGCTGTTGACCATCCGGCCGCAACGGAAGTGTTTTCCAACGAAAAGGTCGGTCCACCATCAATTTCCGAATATAAAATCCACGCGTTTGCCACCACCAACTTGCGGGCGCCGGTGGCAGCCCACGGCAGCAATGGGCAAGATATACTCGATGTCGTCAGGGCGCGGGACGGTAAATTCACCAAGCTATTCGACCAACGCCAAAAACAGGGACTCGTACCTGAGTATTTTATAGAACTTGACCTAGGCGACCTGTCCGTGGCGAACCAGAATGTCGCAAACACAGTACAACTGGTAATGACTGGCTGGATGTTCCCGACCGACACGTCCATTAATATTGCGATTTCCCAGAACCGCGAACTCTCAGGCAGTCGACCTCCGTCAATTTGGATGCCGCGGGTAAATGTCGAGGACCCATCACAAACGGATTGGGTTAAAGTCGTTCCAAACATGGGTTTCCCCGGAGGAAAAACGAAAACCATCGTGGTAGACATCCCCGTCGAGCAATTCCGCAATAGAGACCATCGTGTTCGTATCGCAACGACCATGGAACTCTATTGGGATAGCATCCAGGTGGCTGTTGGATCACAGCAACCAGCAACGACAACGAAAACAAACGTAGAATTAATCACCGCCGACTTGCATTACCGTGGCTACTCTGCCCGCCTTAGTCGCCTCCACAATGGCCCAGAACGCTACGACTATGACCATGTCATTACACAACCTCTGTGGTCACCAATGGCTGGCAACTATACTCGCTACGGTGACGTCACAGAATTACTGCAAGCCACCGATGACCACCTCGTTGTGCTCGGGTCTGGTGATGAAATGACATTACGGTTCGCGGAACTAACCCCACCAAAAGCGGGGGTCGTGCGCGATTTTATTATCCGTTGTGTTGGCTGGGATAAGGATGCGAGCCTAAACACGGTGGCTGGGCATCGCGTCGAACCATTACCTTTTACGGCAATGAAGTCCTATCCGTTTGGGCCTGCTGAACATATTCCGGATTCACCAAGCTATCGTGAGTATCTAAGGGTTTACCAAACGCGGCAGCTCGAACCACAACCATTCTGGAATCAATGGCGACGATAGGGATAGGGCGAGTTGCGGATTATGTGTCTCGGGCGGACACGGGTGCTGGCTGGGTTTGTTTCTAATATTTACGTTTGGGTGGGAACCATCAAGGTATTCTTTACGTAATCATAACAACCCGAACATCGCATTAAACGTGAGTGTCTTGCAAGTTCATTTTTTGCGTTCCGTGGTAGTTTACGGAAAACAGGTGATAGACTTTTGCATCTCATTTATTCCACCTGACAACAATTAACTTCAACACGTTATTCTCATGCGCCTCATCATTCAATTTCCCTGCTACCTAATTCTAGGCATTGCTATTCTTGCTGGTTGCACTGAATCCACAGACAACAACGGTGGTAATCATCAGGTTGAAATCCCAATTGCCCCAGGCACGGGCTCCATTACGTTTTCAGAGGTTCAACAACAAGTCGGCATCGACTTTACCCATTTCAATTCCCCTCGTAATTCACTAATCCCAGAAGATGTTGGCTCTGGCGTGGGTTGGGCTGACTTTGACAACGACGGCGATGAAGATCTCTACTTCGTCAATTTCGCCGCTCCCTTTTTAGCGTCCGACGAGGACATGGCTCGCGCGAGTGGTAATCGCTTGTACCGTAACGACGGCGATGGAATTTTTACTGATATCACCAAAATAGCCGGCGTGGGACATGTCGGCTGGGACTTCGCCTGTCTATGGTGGGATGCCGATAATGACGGAAATATTGACCTCACCGTCACCCACTATAGTGGGCTCGTTCATTATCGAAATCGTGGTGATGGTACGTTTCAAGACATCACTTCGTCCGCCGGATTTGGCAACATCAACAGTTTCCTACTCGGTCTAACCGCCGGTGACTACGATCTAGATGGAGATTTAGACCTGTACGTTTGCGGTTATGTCGAATTTGACCGAGAACGCGCACGCAACCGACCAATCGTTGCCGGCCGTCCGGCTGTTTGGACAAACCCCGTGTCCTACCAAGCCTTGCCTAACATACTGTTACAAAACGATGGCAGTGGAGTATTTACTGACGTAACCGAGTCGGCGGACGTTGCTAATCCCGCCGGTAAATCGATGCAAGCGATTTTCTGTGATTTCAACAACGACGGTTTTCCTGACATATTTGTCGGCAACGACGTCGGTACTGCGGATGCGATGTACCTCAACAACCAAGACGGAACTTTCACCGACGTTTCAAAATTATCGAGTACATTTGACCGTCGAGCTAGCATGGGGATGGCCGTAGGCGATGTTTATCACCACGGTAAGATGGATTTATTCACCACACACTGGGTTAATGAAGATCACGCACTCTGGAAAAACCAATCCACGGCAGGCGACCATTCCGTAATTCTTATGGAGGATGTCGGACCGTTTACCGGGATTCTCGAGATCAAATCGACGGCTGATGTCGCTTGGGGGGTCAATTTAGTCGATTTTGATAACGACGGTCACCTCGATGTAATTTTAGCAAACGGCAGCACCATTGAGGATGAGTTAACAACCGAGGTGTTGGAAGATCCAAAACTGTTGCCTCAAAGAAGCCGCATCCTCCGTAACGATGGTCAGGTTAACTTTGTTGATGTTAGCGACAATGCCGGACCGTTCTTTCAGAAAAAGCTGATCGCCCGAGGCTTAGCGACCGCGGATTATGACCACGATGGTCGACTCGATGTCGCAATTGGCATCCACACCGGCGCTGGAGTCCTGTTACACAACACCTCGCCCGACACGGGGAATTGGCTACAAATCAAACTTGAAGGCTCCAGCAGTAATCGGTTTGGCATCGGCGCCAAAATTGAAGTCAAAATTGGAGCGAACACTTACAGTCATCAATCCGTATTGAGTTCAAGCTATTTGAGCAGCAACAGCACAATCGCACACTTTGGATTAGGCACCGCGAAACAAGTTGATTCAATCATAGTCACCTGGCCCAGCGGTGTCGTAACCGAACAAAAACACAAAAATAGTTATTTTCCTTTTACGAATCCTTGAGGTAAAATATAAGAGTCCTCAGGAGATGGTTTTTACCAAAGCACAGGTCACGTCATGAATAAACTCGCCCTCCTAATTGTCCTAATTGTCATCGTAATCGGCTGTAGCAGCAATAAAACGGGTTACGTTTGCGGCACTTGCGAAAAAGAAGTGGCCAGAACCGCACCGTCATGTCCTCATTGTAATCAGGTGTTTGATGCTTCGGGTGTAACGCCTGTTAAGTCGGAAACCCCGCGAGATCAATTCGCCGAACCCCCTACTATCACCGACTTACTCGACGGCCAAGAAGCGACTGAGGCTCGCACGGTGCAAACTGAAACGGGTGGCACCCCGCACCACGAACCCATTCAATATCGTGCGAAAGATTCACGGGACGCAATTGTCACACCAGAATTCATCGCTGGTTCCGAGGCTCAAATCGCCGGTGGCACGAAAGGTATTGGCATCACCATCAACGGTGAAAGCCGTTTTTATCCGCTGTACGTTATGCAGTACCACCAAGTCATCAACGACACGCTGCAGGACACAGCGATCGCGGCCAGCTACTGATCGAGCGAACAAAAGCTCGTGGTTCACGAGCGACGCATTGAAGGTTCAAATCAACCCATGGAATTACGTGTTTCTGGCGCTGTCCTGCACGGCAACCTAATCATGTTTGACAAAAAGACCGGTACTCGCTGGTTGCAAGAAACGGGAAAAGCGATCGACGGTGAGAAAAAAGGTTTGCGCCTCGCGCAACTAGATGACAAAAAATGGACAGGCAATGTTCGTTGGGACGTTTGGACAAAAAAACACCCCGATTCCCAGTTGCTGTACTGTGATCACTGTGAAAACCAACTCAAGCAAGGCGATCACGATCACGACAAAGATCACAAGCACGACTAATTGTCTAGCCGAGACGGGCATCGATTGCGATGCTGAGTGATTCTCGTATCAAAATCTCACCAGTGTATTCGCCCTATCGCAAATCACGCCTCGCTGATACGATATGACGCTTCTGTACTACCGTTATCGCATACTTCACCGAGTCCTTATTAATGCAGCGTCAAGACATTCGTAATATTGTAATTATCGCCCACGTCGACCACGGAAAGACGACGCTGGTTGACTGTCTCTTGCGCGAAAGTGGTCAGTTTCGCGCTGAGCAACTCAGCGAAGATTGCATGCTCGACAGTAACGATTTGGAGCGAGAACGCGGCATCACTATTCTAGCCAAGAATATATCATTGCCTTACAAGGGTGTGAAAATTAACGTTATCGATACTCCAGGTCATGCGGATTTCGGTGGTGAGGTTGAACGAGTCTTACAAATGGCCGACGCAGCGCTGGTCCTCGTTGATGCCGCGGAAGGCCCTATGCCTCAAACGCGATTTGTATTGTCCAAGGCCATAGAGTTCGGAGTGAAACCACTAATCGTAGTCAATAAAATCGACCGTCCCGACGCGCGGATCGACGAAGTGGTCGATGAAACGCTGGAACTACTTATGGACTTAGGTTGTGAGGATGTTCTTGACAATTTTCCTATCATTTATGCCAGCGCTAAAGAGGGCTATGCCACACTCGATCCAACCGTCCGCACCGACAGTATCCTGCCTATCATGGATCTTGTACTCGAACACGGGCCGGGCCCAGAAGTTGAGGCCAACGCAACATTGCAAATGCTTGTAACAACCATCGACTGGTCCGAGTATGTTGGCCGAATTGCAATCGGTAGAATCGCGGCGGGGACCATTACTACGGGACAGCGAATCGCGCTGATGCAAAGTAATGACAAAGTTGAGATATGTGCTATCAAGCAATTACAGGTATTTGAAAACCTCGGACGGACCGATGCGACAAAAGCTGAAGCTGGTGACATTGTCGCCTTGATTGGCTTGGAGCAAGTAGAGATTGGTGACACGGTGAGCGATCCCGAAATCCAACGTGCATTTCCACGACTCACCGTCGGTGAACCAACGTTGGAAATGACATTCTCAGTGAACACTTCGCCCTTTGTGGGTAAAGAGGGTAAATATGTCACCAATCGCCAACTGCGGGAACGACTCGATCGCGAATTGGAGAAAAACGTTGCTTTGCGAGTGAAACCGACCGCCAATGGTGATGCCTTCGCCGTAGCTGGTCGGGGAGTACTGCATCTTTCGGTGTTGATCGAAACAATGCGACGTGAAGGTTTCGAATTATCGATAGGTAAACCCCGTGTCGTTATTTGTGAGATCGATGGAGTGCCATCTGAACCGTATGAAACATTGACCGTCGAGGTACCCAGTGAATATCTTGGACCTGTCATGGAACTTGTTGGTGGTAGACGTGGCGAGATGCAAGAAATGACGACCCGTGGCGACTACTCGATTGTGCGATTTGAGATCCCTTCACGTGGGCTTATTGGCTTGCGAACTAAGGTCTTAAATTCCACCCATGGCTCGGCGATCATGCATCATCGTTTCTCAGATTACCGACCCGCCGATGCCATTTTACCTGACCGTTCCAACGGAGTGCTTGTTTCTCAAACGACGGCCAAAGCCGTTGCGTTCGGACTCGACGGATTACAACAACGCGCCGAATTATTCATCGGTCCCGGGGATGAAATCTATGAAGGTATGGTCGTTGGCGAAAACAGTCGCAGCGGCGATATGACGGTGAATCCCACAAAAGAAAAGAAACTCACGAACATGCGGGCTTCCGGCAGCGACGATAACATCGTGCTGCAACCACCGCGACGACTCTCGCTCGAGGAAGCACTAGAATACATTGCTGATGACGAATTGGTCGAAGTCACTCCCGGCAATGTCCGGCTACGCAAAAAACTGTTGACTGAAGCGGACCGCAGGCGCGCCGGCAGACAAGCCAAAGCTTAGCCGGTCAAAGCTATCCTATTGCTTCGTAAATCGCAAGACGTAATTTTCTTGTGAGTCGCTGATGTGGGATTGATCGAGCAACTTAAATCCCGCGGCTTCAATCTCCCTGAGGAACACTTCCTTGCCGGCTCGGACATGATCCATTATAAACGCTTTTGACTTGCCTTCGATTCGTTCAAAATCAACGATGACGAGTAACCCTCCAGGGCGTAATGCTTTGTGAATTGACGCCAAAGTTGACGCCGGATATTCAAAATGGTGATAGGTGTCACAGGTGAAGGCGACGTCAATCGAGGCGGGTGGCAGAGCAACGGAGTTTTCCTCACATTGAATAGTTTTGATGTTTTTCAGCCCATCCTGTTTCGCATGTTTTTCAATGTGATCGATAAATCGTGGCGAAATATCAACCGCATACACTTTGCCCTTGTCACCAACCGCCGCTGAAAACAGCCGCGTAAAAAAACCTGTGCCGGCACCAATATCGGCGATCGCGGTACCAACTTTGACGTTGGTCGATTTGACTACCGCCTTTCGTGCAGCGTAAACTTCGCGACTTTCAATTTCAAAGCGCCCTACCCACTCATCTACCTTCAGGTTGGTGTCAAGAAACCGCTGGTTAATTCCGGGGCGAACACTAGTTTCAAGCGACCGCTGGCTATTTTGATTTTTCTTAATGTAGGCGCGAGCCTTTGTTTCAAAGATTGGCACTCGCATTCCGACTTCCTTGGCTTGTTTGACAGCCTTTTCAAGTTCCACGCCTTGATCTAAGACGCGGTAAACCAACCACACTGCTCCGACTCGATTAGCCGACGCACAGTGCAATAAAGTACCCGCCTTTTCGCCAAGTTTCAGTTGTTTACGAACCGCATCAAAAGTATCGTCGTTCATCGCAGCTAACCCTGCGATTGGTATTTTCAAGTAACTTATACCAGCTGCTTTCGCAACCGCCGCTTCATCCCACTCAATTTCACTATCGGCACGCAAAGTTATTACTCGCGTTATCTTTCGTTGCTTCAATATCTTGAAATCCGCTTCCGAAGGCTGGCCAGCCAAAAACAGATTTCCGACTTGATGCACATTCCGGGTCGTTCCGAGTGTGGTTTCCTTAAGGGTATTTGGGGGTGCGGAGGATACCCATTGACCTGTGAAGAGAATGGCAAGCATTGAAAATGCTACGTGTCGGGCGAGGCGTCGGAATTGTTGCATTGGTTTTGTTTTTCCTGTTTTACGATTCCCTCAGGTATAGATGAAAATACATATGTTAGTATCGCACGTTATCGTCGGACATTGAAGATGTTCAGTACCAGCAACTGTACGATAATGGGTAATATGTCTCATTTTGCCGTACACATTTGCTGCAATCATTCATACAACTTGTCTTGTCTATAAAATATTTTCTATTCCGTTTTTCCCGAACTATATAGGGTATTTCGACTTCCATCAGACGGTTATCAATCTTTGGCACGGCGATTGCGTTTATGTCCTGTCATCTGCCAGCGAGCCTTTAACAAGCTCGCTGGCCAGCTTTTATTCCGGGGGCGGAATGCGAAAGGTTTTTACTATGATTAAGCGAATCTCGATTTCTTTTGTTTGTTTACTTGGCCTCTTAGTTTGCGGACCACTCTTATCCACGTCCCACGCCCAAGATCGATTGTCCGATCAAGTCAAGGAGCGTGACTGCATTCGGGCATATATTCTGCGCAGTCCGTCGGTGGTGACAGCTGGCACGGATTTCGGAGCGATGGCGGGTGTATTTAATTGCGGGCACAACGGGGTGCTAGTCGCTATCGACTTCTTTTTGGTCGATGAAAATCTCCGCCGCATCAACGTTGGGCATGGCAAAATCGGAGTCCGCCCTAATAGTCGAGGAACCACGCTCGTGCGGTGTTCGTTACCGCGAAATGTTGCCCCTGGACGCTATCAACTGGTAATGTCTGCGCGCACGCGTAACGGCCCGACGCAGCTTGACCGAGTGCGTATTTGCGTCGCTGAGATTACTCCGGATGATATTGACCCGACTCTGCGACGCATCATGGATGCCTATCAGGATCTCAAATAACACAATTATTTACACCAATCGGCAAATTACTCAACCGCCGCTCACTTTTGCGATCACAGCATTGGTAAGCGGCGGTTGTTTTATGCCCCACGCACTCTTCCCGCAAGTCATTAGGATATCGCGAAACGACCCACGCTAACATCTCTAACGCCGTACGATCCGCATTACTCTGGCAACAACTAGATTTGGGCTCAAGAAAGGAGCGGAACACAAGCAAACTATTAAAATAAATCAATTTAACTTGATGCTTATTAAGTTACTCCAAGATCGGCGACGCATTGCTGGTAAAGGTCAAGATCGTTGTCTGACGAACCTTTGAATATTACACAAACAAATCCCAACAAACCATTAAATAAACATAGTTTCGACGAAACACATCTCACCTGTCGTAAATAACTTCGCATTACGATCGCCACCTTCAAACCGCCGACGTCGACGTGCGTCACTGAAAATCCATCCCCCCATTGGAACTGTTTTTCTGCACGATTTTTGTTGCATCGGTGGTAGAAATCGTATACGTTAAATTAATCATATCGCTTTGCATTCGCAAAGCGCTTTTTAGGCGAGAGCCGAACAGAGGGTATTTGTGATTGTCGGGAACTCAATCACGACTAACTTATTCAACCCTACTTTTCATTTTTTATTCAATTTCTATCACCTATACAAAAGAAGGTGTTCTTATGTCCGAAGATCAAACGGCGCCAGACGTGCCAAACGACGACTCAGTTGAAACAACTGAAACCTGTGACTCCAGTAGCGATGTTTGCTTAGATGCTATTACTGCTGAGGTTAATGGCTTAACCGGAGCGATGAACTTTTCTCGCTATTCGCGTATCGGAGTTGTCATAGTTGTTGTTGCATTTGTCGCTTACCTCACTCTCGACCTTAAAAAATTCGCTGAGAGCCTCTCCGATGCAGACTTTACTGAAGCGCTCGTCACCGAAGCCAAAGTCCAGTATTTTGGTAAAGGCGATCCGCAAGAATTACTTCAATCAGAGACCAAAAAGCTGGGCACTACCATCGTGCAAACTCTACAAAGCGCGTTGAAAGATCAACTCGACCAAGACCTAGAAGAATACAAAGGAATTATTAAAATCGAACGTGAGACTCTTGCCAAGAACATGGAATCGCGACTCAATGAGATTTTCAACCAACGTTACGCAGAAGCGCTCAATAACCATGAAAAGGTTTTACGGGAAAAATTCCCCGAGTTCACTGACGACCAGTTGGCAAATCTAATATCCAACCTTGAAACCGCCATGAATCAAGTATTGTTGGAGCACTATCAGAATGAAATTAAGGGGTCGCTCAACAAACTCTACAAAAACTATGATGACTTCCCAGTTGCCATGCCCCATCAAGGCCAAGGAACTGTGGAAGATGCATTTTTCGGTAGTGCGGCAACCGTAGGCATCAACATGCTTAAAGATATAGAAACAGGTGCTGCCAACGATACTGCCCCATTACCAACTCCTCCATCTGCTGTCGAAGCTCCTGCAGAAGCCGCAGCGGCGGAAAAAGCAGACGAGTAGACAACGCATTATTCAAATTATCAATTCATATTTATTTATTATTAGAAGATCGGATTTTTATCATGTCTAACACGCAAGAAACTCTGAACGAACTTTCTGCCAAAGTCGAGAAGCTTCGTAAAGGTATACAACTTGTCACGGGAGCAATGCTAGTGCTCAGCATTGGAGCATTGATCTATGCTGGTTTCTTTTTCCAGTATTTCTTCGATAAAATTGAAGTTTTCCGTCAGCCGGATTTCGTCGTTACAGCAGCCTTTGGCATGGCAAACGACAATGGCATTCCAGTATCGCTTTCAGCGACATCCGATCTGATTGAAGAAACTGTTCGCGACAAAGCACCTGTGTTAACGCAGGTAGCCAGTAAAAATTTCAAGGAGATGTTGCCGGAAATGCGAGAAGTCATTGAAAATTATGCTATCGAAGAGATGGATCTGCTACTCGCCCAGGGTGCTGTTTTCAGTGCGGAACAGTTTGGCAAACTCGTTGATAACCATAAAGATACAATTCAGGGTTCTATACGAGACTTATCTCAAAGCGGTGACGAAGAATTGGCCAAAGCGACGATTGATGCGTTGGCAAAGGCTATCGGCGATGAAATCAACGCGGACTTGCAAGAAGAAGCGGCGGTCTTGATGGGTACCCTGTACCAACTCAATGACAAACTTGATAAGTTGGCTGCCGGTGAAGATCTCAGTGCTCGTGAACAAGCCGAACGTAAAACGCTAATGCTGATGAAACGTGTTCTACTAGAACACGCAGATCCCTCGTTAGCCGGAAAAGAACTGCCTAACCAAGAAACCTTCTAACAAGGCTGTTACTATTAGATGAAACCAGACACCTTGCTTATTGGCTATTCCGACAAGCAAGGTGTTTTTTTTATTTCAAGTCAGGGCGTACGGCGAAAATAAACGTGTAGCTCGCCACTGTTATCCGACAGCTGAGTCCATTTATCTCGACACCGCAAGAACAACGTGCCGTCGCTAGGCGCCACAAAAGAAATCTCTTTTCCAAGCACGATTACTTCCGACAATTGAAACTCTCTAAAAATCACTCCCATTAACCGACCCTTGCCATCGCCCCCGCCATCCCCGCCAACACCGCTAGTGCCTTGCGTCGTACTCCACTCTCCCTGTGCTATTACGTCATATGACACTCCCTCTTCAACTTGTAATCCACTTCCCTGCCAACCGTAACCTGCCTTTATTTTTTTATTCACCAAAGCCTCGCCCGACAGTCGTTTAAATTTAGCGGTCCACTGCCACGCGCAAAGGTCTGGACGAAATCCATTACCTAAATGCTCTAGGAACAATCGGTATTCAAATTCCAAACGATTACCGAATTGACCATAAACGGACTGGAAACTGATACCCTCGCGTTGTTCCATCAGCGCAATCGCGAGCGGTTTAAATCGCGGAGAGTAGTTTGGGTTATTCGCTAACAAATTGCACAAGGCCCAACGCCATGCATAATCCTGCCACCCACCTGCCGCTACGCGGCCTGGAACCGCAATTTCAAGCAAACTCTTTCTCCGCGGCGTCTTCGTCAGATAAGAAATGACCGACGGATTGATGGAAACTTCCTGCTCGCCGAATTTCCAATACTGTCCAAGTTCAGCAACTCCTTCTGCTAACCAAGTAGGACCTGTCGAGCCAAATGCCACATGGCAGTACCCGTGTGTACACTCATGCTGAATAACTCCATGGTCATCGCACGAATACAATTCCGCATGTCGTTGACTCCCTAGACTCGAATTAAAACAAATCCCAGCGTGGGCGCGAATTTTTGCGACACCCTCTGGCTCTTTCAGCATTCCCTGAGGCCAGACATCCAAATTTCGCACTATAAAACCGTTGATAACTGAGGTCGGCGCACGACCAAAATACTTAGAAAGCAATGTCACCATCGTCTCCAATTTATGCAGAATAACTTGGCCTTCTCGATCTGAGACGTCCGTCATAAAGGCAAAGTGCGGCGAGCGAATAAGACGCGGTGATTGAGGGTCATCCGAAAGATTCTTATATTTGGCATAAAGCTTAGCATCGAGGCTATTCAACCCCGATTCATACTGGGATACCTCAACCATCAACTGTTTTGCGACAATATCACCAGTGTTCAATCTCGCTGCAACACATTGCGTCACCTTGCCCCCAACCACAACCTGCTTAATATCGTCGCTTGTAAACGTCACTTTTGCGTCAGCTGCTAACACAAATGACAAAGTGGTTTTCCTTGTGAAGCCGTTTCCCTCCGGTACTCGCACAACCATTCGCTGATTCAAAACTCGCACAAATTGTCCTGTAACGACACATTGAGCATATTCATTAACCGCCGGTGCTTTCCCCAACAAAGAAATTCCCAGTTGGTCGGTATCAGCCAGGGCGAGTTCAATGCCAGTAGCCTCACCCTGCGAATTACCCTGCCGATTCAGACTAACTGTTAATCTCACACTTTGACCAACTCCTAGGTCCTTTAGCTCCATGGAACCGAGAATCTCCACCGTGCCCGGATATCGTAGGCGTTGGCCATTTTCAAGAACCACAGCGTTGGCCGCTTTCCCTTGCACTCGCACTACCAACGTTTTACCATCGGTATCCTTGATAACTAACTGTGACGGCCCGACAGATTCAACCGTGCCACCAATATCCAGCATCTCTACAATGGTGATCGCTTGTGCGTGAACTGGTGCACCAAACAACAAGCAAACAATTGCTGTTATTACAAATAGAGATAGTGTCAAAGCACTACCCGATGTCGGTTTTAAGGTCATTTTTTACCATCAATATTTTTTAATAACACGAGCATTTCATCGGCAAACGCATGGCCGATCCGATTAAACCAAATGGCACTGCCAAGGTAATGGTAAGGGCGATCCGATCCGACTTTTTCCCACTCTTCGAAATGATCCTGCCAACCTGGAAACACCCGTTCAGCTTCCTTATCTACTAATGTGTGGGTGTATATCGACTTGACGTTACCCTTAAAATCTGCAACCTGATTCATCGCCATCTGGGCCACTTGTACCTTTTTCATGTTTTCCGACGGGTCACCCGAACCGTGTTGCCCTAGAGCGCCAATAACCACCGGTAAATTTGGGACATTAAAGTCTTTGCGCAAATCGATAATGAATTGTTTCATATTCGCTTCGTACTCTTGTGGTGCATAATCGCCAAACATGTCGTTGAACCCTTGGAACCACACAAAACCCGCAAGCTCTAACTCTTTACCCTGTAACGCCGGAAACATTGTCTGGTAGTTCTTTTGAGTATCTGTGACCTCCGCTAGCATCGCACGGTAGGAAATTCCATAAGGTTCCGTAATGTTCTTCATCGTTGGCGGGGCGTCACTGCGATTGTTTTTTTCGTTGTTCTTATTAACGCGTTCAACCGCCTTAGCCAGTTCGGCTTCCAAACGATCAGATGCTGGCAGCCCCAAACTAGGTGGACGAAACTTTTGGTACAGCGAATGACCACCCCAGGCGGTTTTTATCAGCAACACTGGTTCGTCAAAGTGGTCCGCTAAGACTGTACCAAATTCCAACTCCACTCCCGTTTTATTGGGTGACCCGTATCCGATAGTTAATCCACCCGATCGATCTAGAAACTTAATAAACGCGTCATCTCGCACTACCCATTCATCATTGCTCCTCAGGTGATTAAATAACTCCTTTGTTTTGGCATCCTGTGCTTGGTGTTCAAGCAATGCATTTTTAGCTTTACCCTCCATGTTTGATTGCCCAGCCAAAATAAACACTTTGACTGTGCCTGATTGAGCGCAACAATTGTCTATCAGGTTACAGGAGAGAGCCAAAAACAATACCACAACAGAACATTTATAAATCCGCATTAGCACCGTTCCTTTTTAAATTTTATTTACTATTCACAAATACGATTATAGTCAATTGTCGGTAATAGTGGTCGCCGTTGCACCAATCAACTAGGACTCGCTATAATAACAAAATAACATCGTTACTGCTTAGTATCTAACCTTAACACTATTCTGTTTAGTCATGGTCCCACCGCACACCCATTCTCCAATCGGCTTTACTCGACGTGAAGCGATGCAAATTGGATATTCTGGACTGATGGGTTTAGGACTGCCTTCACTGCTCAAAAATCGTTTGCTTGCCCAGTCTGGTACTAGTCCCAAGTCGATCATCATCGTCTTTCTCACTGGTGCTCCCAGTCACCATGATACATTCGACATGAAGCCAGAGGCACCCGCAGAAATCAGGGGCGAATTCAAGCCAACGGCGACGACAACCGCAGGTCTGCACGTCTGTGAACATCTACCTAAATTGGCGGCAATTGCTGACAAATACGCAGTGGTCAGATCGCTATCACACAAGGACAACAACCACTTGATGTCCACACATTACGTCCTCACCGGCGAGTGGCAACCGGGTGGATTTTTCGACAAAGTCGCATCTCGCACGGACTGGCCAAACTATTCCGGCGGTCTGGCGTACATGCGGCCGCGCAATGACGGTATTCCCAGTGGCGTAAATTTGCCTACATTTTTACAAAGCAGCACCTTAACTTGGCCCGGTCAACATGCCGGTGCGTTAGGACCCAACTTCGATCCTTGGCAAATCACCAAGGACCCTAACAAAGCCGATTTCAAAGTAGAAAATCTTTCTCTCGCTCCCGGTATCGATCTGCAACGCCTCGAAAGTCGACAAACACTCGTCTCACAACTTAACAAACAGCAGGACCGTTTAAGCGAGACACAAGTCGCGCGGCGAATGACCAGCGAACAAGAACTAGCTTATTCCATTTTGAGTTCTAGTAAATTGGCTCGAGCATTTGAGCTAAAGCACGAAAAGGTGTCATTACGAGATCAATACGGTAGGCACACCTACGGACAATCTCTTTTGCTTGCGCGGCGATTAGTAGAAATCGGTGTTCCGATTGTGCAAGTCAACATGGGGGCGGTTCAGACCTGGGACAATCACGGTAACATATTCAAAACTCTTAAAGATCGATTGCTGCCACCGACCGATCAGGGAGTCGCTGCTCTGATCACCGACCTTGATCAACGCGGCATGCTCGATGACACATTGGTCATGATGCTGGGCGAGTTTGGCAGGACGCCAAAAATCAACAACAAGGCCGGACGCGACCACTGGGGACCATGCTTCTACGCCCTCTTTGCGGGTGCTGGTGTTCAAGGAGGTCAGGTCATAGGCAAAACGGACAAACACGCAACTTACCCCAGTACCCATCCCTATTCTCCAGAAGACATTGGGGCAACCGTTTACAGCCTATTGGGGATTGCACCGGATACCATTGTGCATGATCGGTTTAATCGACCGATGCGGCTGAATCAGGGTGAAGTCATCAATCCGCTTTTCACGGGCCGCGACGTTTAAAAAAGTCCTTGGCGGCACAAGCTATTGAAATAACACGACACTGCCATAACTCTCTATAATGGCTTTTATGAAAAACACTATCAAAATCCCGAACGTCGTGACCTTTACAGCATGTTTATTTTTTGCGGCATTTGGATCAAGCCCTATCGTCCACGCTGCGTTACGCGCAGGCGCTGCCAAAGTCGACATTACCCATCCGAATTCAAAGCATGTGTCGAGCCCGCTTTATTCACGGGCACTTGTGGTTCAAGGTGAAAACACAACGATCGTTCTCGTTTCAATGGATGTCGTTGCAATTGGGGGAATCGGTTACATCAAAAATGAGTTTTTGCCCAACGTGCGGCGTAAAGTGAAGGAGTCACTCGGGATTGATGGCACAAGTATTCTAATTAATGCCAGTCACTGTCACGGCATACCATCGCCAGATAGCGAGGCGTTGACAGTTCAAGCGATTGAAGAAGCTTATCAAAACCTAGAAGAAGTAACCGTTGGAGTTGGTTCTGGGTCCGAAGATCGCATCATGGAGAATCGACGCATGTTTCTCAAAAGTGGGCGTGAGATCGACGTACGGCATGCCTATTCCTTGCCCCCGAACAAAGACATTGCAGGTACCGGTCCCATCGACCCCGAAATTGGGATTTTGCTGCTTAGAAAACTCAACGGGGAAACGCTTGCCGCCGTCTACAACTTTGCTTGCCACCCCATTCAAGGAGTTCCCAACGGTGAAAACACCGCCGATATCACAGGCTTTTCATCGCAAGTCATCGAGGATAATCTAAGCCCAGGCACCGTTGCACTATTCTTTCAAGGATGTGGCGGGGACATCAATCCAATTTCATATAAAGACATTGAGCATCCACGAGACGCTGAACCGCTAGGCAATTTACTGGGCCTAAGCACACTCAAAGGTATCCGAAAAATCGAGACGACCGATACTAACAAGTTTAAATTAATCCACGAGACGATCGAACTGCCCCGAGCAAACCTAGCGCCTAAAATCGTTGAGTTACAGCAAACACAACAAGTGCTACTCAAGTCTCTCGTGGGAACCACACTCAACTTGCGGCAATTCATGCAACTCACCGCTAAGCACAACCTCGATCCTGATTTCCCATCCTATCATGCCAGTCGATATCTGCACGACGAAAGCCTGGGGCACTCCGACTTAAAAAACATGGACGCGGCCAACCGCGGAAACATGAGGGCCTATTTGCGTAACGTCTATACGATGGAGGAACTCACTCGACTCGGAGCAAACCTGCGACTACTCATCATGCACCAGCAACAGAATCTAACTGCCGAAAAACGCACAATCACCGTTGAAACGATTGGCCTCAAAATTGGCGAATTTGAGATGGTCACCTTTCCTGGTGAGCTCACCGTACGCATCGGTCTGGGCATCAAGGAACGATCCAAACACCCACACACGTTTGTGGCAGGGTACACTAATGGATACATCTATTACGCTCCGACCGCCAAACAATTACTCAATGTGGGCGGCGCGCAGGAAGACAGCGATTGTATCCTCGATCCCGCTTGGCAGGCAATTTTCGAAAAGCAGGTTACATCACTACTGCTACGATTACAGTGACTGAGGTTTTTTTCATTTGCGGTAATTAGTGGCCCTGGCTATTTTCCCTTTTTCATTTCCGCTAATAACTTATCCACCGCTTCGTCCATGCGTTCTCCGCGGACGTTTTTGTACCGAATTACACCCTTATGGTCCAAGACATAAATCGTAGGCCAGCCGCGGACATTCCACGCGCTCGAAATTGGGCCACCAGTACTGCCACCGTTCCAGAAGGATCGCCAAGTAATCCCTTGCTTTTTCATAACTTTCTTCAACGCTTCCCGATCGCGATCACTATTAATTCCAAGTAATGCAAATGGTTGACCTTCAAGACGCTTGACGAGCGACCGCTCGTGCGGGTACATAGCCCGACAAGGAGGTCACCAATCGCCCCAAAAATCCAAGACGACTACTTTTCCCCGATAATCGCTCAATTTGAACTTCACGCCATCGATGTCTTCGGCTTCAATTTCTGGTGCAACCTTGCCAATACTAAGTGCTTTGGCGGGAACTACAGCGGTGCAAGTTGATGTTTGCAAGAACACCACAGAGCTCAAAATCGCAAACAGCACCAACGTCTTATCTTTTATTCGCATCTCAATATGCCTCTATTATTTAAATGGGGAGTGGGGAATGTCCCAATAGGTGTTTCTCGTTCTTCGAGTGTTATTATACGCATCCGCAATAATGAACGACAAGCATTACTACTTGGTTTCCTCAATTTCTTTTAGCAACGCATCAACAGCTTCGTCCATGCGTTCTCCGCGTACGTTTTTATAGCGAATAACGCCATTGTGGTCCAACACGTAAATTGTTGGCCAGCTGTGAACATCCCACTTAGTAGAAATCGGCCCGCCAGTGCTACCGCCGTTCCAGAATGATCGCCAAGTAATCCCCTGCTCTTCCATAACCTGCTTCAACGCTTCCCGATCGCGATCACTATTAATTCCAAGTAATGCAAATGGCTGACCTTCAAGACGCTTTACGAGCGACCGCTCGTGCGGGTACATAGCCCGACAAGGAGGTCACCAATCGCCCCAAAAATCCAGGACGACTACTTTTCCTCGGTAGTCACTAAGCTTGAATTCCACACCGTCAATATCTTCAGCTGCGATTTCGGGGGCAACCTTGCCAATACCGATATTTTTCGTGGCATACAATACCCCTGCCGCTCGGTCACCTAGATTACCACGCAAATAGCTAACATCGGCATACTTGTCGACCACTTGCTGATATAGCTTTTCAGCTATGACTTGATTCCCAGGCGTACGATCCGCGCTTTTTTGCATTTGATAAGCTAACGCGAAGCAAGCAATCCCACGGGCGTCACGGTGAGGACTACGATCAATAACTGCCTGCAAAAAAGTTTGTACATCCGCTGTAATCGTGCGTTGCAACCCTTGGCACAACAAAGCCAATCGTTCGTCTTTCACGTAATGTTCGGCCAACAGTTTCAGTGCCGGTCCCGTATCACGACTACCAATTCTATTTCCCATCTGCACGACCCACACCAATGAATCCACAGCAGCCTTGCTATCAGGATAATCCGTCGCGACTTTCATAAAACGTGGAGAATAATCGAGCCCCATCGTCGTCATGCGTTTACGAATCTTAACCTGTTCGGCTTTGTCTTTTGTTTCTCGAAAAGCCTTCGACAACTGTAGTTGCTCAACTCGGAACTCCGCGACCATTTCACTGTATTGTGTATCTGGTGTTTTACCCGTGTCGGTTGCCTGACCAAGCACCTCCGTGGTCGTCAACGCTACCAGAATCAATAGAACTGAAGTTATACCCTTTACTCGCATTGTGCATCACCCTTTTTTCATCGACGGAAATAGCTAAGACCACTAACAATTGTTTACAGCCAATATTATATCCACCCCGATATCCAAACAACAAGTTTTTAAATATAAATCTTTTATCTAGGCAGCCTACCCTGATTTACTAACGATTTTCGTTTTCCATACTTTAATAGCATCTGCCCATAGGCCGGCATAGTTTTGAGCGCTTCACCTAATAGCGTTTTTGCATCTATCGCTTGACGACTTAAACCACTCGTACCTAATGAACTTTCTTCTTTGACATCATTTAAAACATCATAAAAACGGCCATCACGATACAGCTTATACCGCTGAGTTCGCACGAACGCGAGTGCCATTCCCTTTTCAGGTCTAGGATGATAGAAGATGTGAATCCATTTTCTGGGCTCACCTGTTTTTCCGCGTAACTGCCACAGGAAAGACTGACCATCGATATTTGGGGGAGGGACTACACCAACTGCCTCGAGTGTTGTTGGTAAGAAGTCCGAAAAATCAATCAAATTTGAGTTAATCTGACCAGCGTCTACACTTCCAGGTTGATAGGCAACGAATGGAACGCGTGTTCCGGCGTCGGTCATTTTCCCTTTCCCTCCCCGTATCGCGACACCGTTAAGACGTGACCGAATCGCTACATTGGTACCGTTGTCACCGACAAATAGAATTAGTGTATTCTCGGCGATACCAACTTCGCGGGTCTTATCAACAATCCGCCCGACAAGCGTATCCATATAGGTCGTCATATCCTCGAAGTTCTTTTGCTTATCCTGGGACATCCGATTTTCACTAGCGGGCGTAGGCACGAAGGGATTGTGGGTAAGAATCATCGGGTAATACACAAAGAATGGTTTGTTGCGATTGTCCTCGATAAAATCGGTAATGTGCTTAGTTGCAATATCGGGTCCATACTCAGTGGCACCGAACTGCTTATTTTCGCCATCTACATACAACAGTGGATTCCAAAAGCGACCGCCAAGTTTATCAACCTGCCACAGACACATGGAGTCGAACCCTGCGTCCTCAGGCATCGTACCTTTGCCCCGGAACCGTTCTGCATAATGTTCAGCACCGTAAAGTTGCCATTTCCCAGCAATGCAAGTGCGATAACCGTTCTCCTGAAAATACTGTCCGAGGGTTTTCTGATCCTGCCGGAGGACTGAAAATGCGGCGTAGTTATGTACGTTCGATAACCCAGTCATAAGTTTCACTCGACTCGGCGTACATAACGGCTGCGAATAGCAATGCGTAAAGGACATGCCTTCCGCTACCAACTGATCTAACCGCGGTGTCTTGTATTGATTACTACCAGCAAAGCCAAAACACTCATAACCAATATCATCGGCCATAATCAAAATAATGTTGGTTTTTGGCGCAGCCACCAGAGGAAGTGCACTGCAACACAACATCAACAGCAGAGATACGGAGTCTAATTTTTTATGAATTTCCATCTTTCCTTTTGGTCCTTAAAACGAAATAATCAACGAGGTTCATTTACCAATACTAGTTACCTAGGAAATGCAGCATGCCCACCCGCAAGACGATCGCCATTCTAACTCTTGTTTTAGTCGCCTCTTCGCTCAGTCACCATAACTCCGTCTTTGCCGAGGCCGAACAAGAACAGTTGCAAGCGAGCCAATTGAAGTGGGAGCAATTGCGGGCGTCATGCGAAGGTAATTATTCATACACTGTTACCACGTTTAGTTTTACTGGGTATCGCACTACTACCACAGTAACAATACGAGATAACAAAGTCCACCAACGTAAGTATGAAGCGTTTGGAGGCGCGCCCCCAGTGCCGCTTCCCGTAAAACCCAACGGAAAGCCTCCGGTTATCAAACCACTAAAAAGTTGGACGGAAACCGGCGCTAAACTGGGAACTCACAAAGAAGGTGCTAAACCACAAACGCTTGATGTCTTATATCAATTAGCCGCTAAAATCATCCAACGTGACCTCGCACCCTACGAGAAACGATACGTTCGATTCTTCAAGAATGGCTTGCTAAAGTCATGCTTCACGATTGACAATCGCATTGCCGATGACGCACCGATCAACGGAGTAAGTATCAATTCGATCACACCAAGCGACAAATAGCACTTCGGAGCCACAATCAATTACCGTTTGAGTTACTGGGCAGGGCGACTTGCGTGTCACCACCAAGATACAGAAACAAGTCGCGAATCTGACCGTCTGAAAACACTTGCATCATGCCGTCGGGCATCATCGATCGTTTTTGCGTAGCCATCTCATCAATATCGTTCATCGCTAACTTAACCGCGGACTGCTGCGTTCGTATCACTACAGCACGATCGTCTTGATAGGTGATGTACCCGCTGAGTAGACGTCCTTGTGTGGTAATGATTGTAGTCAGTCGATAGGCGGGGTCGATTACAGCACTTGGGTCCGTCAGGTTATTGATCAAATAATCCACATTTTTGCGTCCCGAGCCAGTCAGGTCTGGGCCGACGCGTCCCCCCTCGCTGAACAAAGTGTGACAGCGAACGCACGTCCGCTCGAAAATCAACCGGCCCTGCTCGGCATTGCCTTGCGCAATGAACTCGTTCGAGAGCAATCTCTTCAGACGAACAATTTCCGCTGCGCGTTTCGAAACTCCGCTCTCAACAGGCCAAATTGTCGCAATTCGATCGGCCACATCGGATAATTCAAACGAACGCAACTGTTGCAGCGCGAAGGATGAGATGTCCGCTTTATCAATAACGTCCGATTCAATAGCGGTCAGCATTCGTTTTACAAATCCCTGTCGTGTCACCAACACATCGATTGCCGCTTGTTTGGCGGCGTCAGAATACTCGGCGTACCTCTGCAGCAAAATACTCGGTGTCATTTCGTCATTCCGGTTGACCAACGCCTGCAACGCTGCCAGACGCAAACCCTCCGAATCACCTCTGGTATTTCCTTTTTGAACAAGCGAGTGCAACAATTCGACCGTAACCGCTTCAGGTACCTGCAATAATGATTCCAGTGCATATGCTCGCTTTGCTATGGGTAACGTGTCATCGTCGACCAACGCCCGCAACGCTGCGATAGATTGTTTATCGCCAAATAACGTAGATAACTGAGCGACCAAAAGTTGCGAGTTTTGGGTCCCGTCGCGCGCCACTAGTGCCATCATTGTTTTCCAAGCTAAGGGCATGGGTTGAGCTCCGTGTTTGGTTATTGATGACAACAACCCCCGCAACATATGTTTCCTCATCGTTCCGCTAGGGGCGCCTAGGATCGTATCGACAACATCATCAAGTTGTGGGCGTACCGCATCCGCTGCCCGTCGCACGATATATTGCGACAACAAGGGATTTTCCGAGGTTGTGGCGTATTTGAGGAACGCCGCACGGTTCAATTCAATCATGGGCTCCAACGCGTACCAAATCATCAATGTCAACAATCGGTCGTCGAGATGGTCATCGTGAGATAGCAAACCTGACAAAATAGATACTCTGTCTGCTAAAGCAAACCGTTGAACGGCGCTGGCGAGGGCGAGTCGAACTGCCGGCGATGACTCACTTCTGGCAAGCTTCGCTAATTCAACGTGCGTGTCCGAAAGTGTTGGCTCCATTTCCACTAGCAACCGGACGGCCCAACGTCTCACATGCTCGTCCTCGGAATAAAGTAGCCGAACCAATTTCCGTTCATTAAGGTCACCTACGAGATTGAGGGTCCACATAGCCCGTAGACGCTGAACCGTCGAGCTAGAAAATTCAAACTGTTTTCTTAACAATTCTCGGACATCCTGTAATTCCTGCCCTGCTATGTAGCGCTCGTGCAATATCCGCCGCGCGTGCCGCACTAGCCATTCATTGGTTGCACTATGCAATTCGCCCAGTTCTAGGTTGGTCATCTTACGCAAATCGCCTTGGAAGGTTTTCGGCGTGCCGTAGGAAATCCGGTAAATGCGCCCACTTGATCGATGACTGCCATCACTGTCGTGGCATTCGCCAAAATCATGCCAATCCGATACAAACACCGTTCCGTCAGGACCATACTTTATGGTGAGCCCGCGGAACCAAGGATCATTGCCAAACAAAAAATCGTCGGCATGTTCTGCGACGTACGTCGAATCGTGCGGCACTAGTACGTCGCTGTTGACTCGATTGCCGTGCAAATTATTGGTGAACAATGCGCCACGGTACTTTGCTGGCCAATTATCACCCAGATATATCATCGCTCCGCAATGCGCGTGTCCGCCACCAGCGACGCTGTGTAAATCAGTAGATTCCCGCGAACTTGTCCACGCCCCACCACCCCAATGCAAGTGGTTGGCATTAGACTGTACACGTTCATAGACGTATTGATAATCACCTTCCGTCGCCCTCCGCTGACAATACATCCCTGGGACGATGTGCCACAAATGAGCAATCACGGTGTTGGTCGTAAATAGATCACCATATTGATTGAAGTCCGCCCCCCAAGGGTTTACCATCCCATCCGCTATTACTTCGAAATCATGGGTTAGGGGATCCATTCGCCACAATCCCCGCGAAATGACTGTTCGCCGTTTGTCGTTACTCCCCGGCTTACCGATTTTGGATTTTTCCGACAAACCAATGGCACCGTAGAGCATTCCATCTGGCCCCCAATGAAAATTATTGAGTACGTTATTGGACGAAATCTGGAATCCATCTAGTACAGTAACCGCCGGGCCATCCGGAACGTCATCTCCGTCCCTGTCCGCAATGAAGATCAACTCCGGAGTGTTGCCGAGCCACACTCCACCATGCCCAACCGCAATTGCGGATAGATAACGCCCCTTGTCCCAGAATACTTTACGCGTATCAAAAGTTCCATCGTTATCTGTGTCTTGGAAGATCAAAACTCTATCGGATTGATTATCTTTGTCCCACACGGGGTGGGCGTAATTCTCGACGACCCACAAGCGACCGCGATCATCGAAATCAAATGCTATCGGCCGTCGCAAGTCAGGTTCGCCAGCAAATAAAGTGACATTGAATCCTGCGGGTACGGTTATCTTTTTGAGCGACTGCTGTGGTGTCAGTGAAATATCTGCGGGGTTTTGCGTATTCGTTACCCCAGCAGGTAATTCATCGGCGACGCATAAACGAGTCGATATTCCGTCAGCGATAACTAACACGAGTAGACATTGGTAGATCATTGTTCGATTAGGTTTCATAAACGTATTCTAACATTAATGCCTCGCCGGGGAAACTTCCCTGCTATTTCGTCACCAAAACCCCTCTCCTGTGTAATCTCGTTTGTGCATCGGATATACTTAGCGGACTAAGTTACCCTACGAATACGCCACACTGGGTGGCATCTACGGCTTTAATTGATTCTTTAACTACTGAATAACGACTGCTAAACATGAACGACACGACCAACAATTCCCTGTTAACAATAGACATCGACTTAGACGCCGACGGTATTCATTTTGGCAACCTCAAGGTACCGCGATCCACGAATAGCGCCGGTTGGGCTCAATACTACATCCCCATAGTGGTTATTAAAAACGGGGCTGGTCCAACCGCAGTCTTTTCCGGCGGTAACCACGGAGATGAATACGAGGGTCAGGTCACCCTGATGAACCTCGCGCGGACCATTGACATTGCAAACGTGCACGGCCGTATTATTGTGATCCCCATGCTCAATAAACCCGCCGCGATGGCCGGTACGCGATTATCGCCTATCGACGGGAAAAACATGAACCGCGCTTTCCCAGGCTCTGCGGATGACGACATCACCGGACAAATCGCCCACTATGTTGCCCACAACATTATCCCACTTGCAGATCTCGTCGTTGATATACATTCTGGCGGGAGCTCAATGCACTTCCTCCCTTCGGTCAACATGCACGAACTCGACGATAAGGAGCAAATGCAGTCCATGCTTGAAGCGGGCAAGGCCGCCGGCGCACCCTATGTATTTCTTTATGCTGACGTCGCTGGCAGTGGACTTCTCCCCTCGTACGCGGAAGGGCTCGGGAAAATTACTCTCGGTACAGAGATGGGAAGTAAAGCGCAATTCGGCAAAGAAACACTCGCCACAACCCGCGATTGCATTCATAATTTGCTTGTCTGGATTGGCATCTTAGACGAACCGAGCATCACTCTTTGCGACAAGCCACCGCTTGTTGTCAAAGGGACGGATACGCGCGACTATGTCATGGCACCTTGCAGTGGTATCCTCGAACCATTTGTTGAATTAGGTGATACCGTAACGACTGGTGATGTCATCGCACAAATTCATAACCCCGAAGACATTTCCGCTCCTGCCATTGAAGTACGAGTGGAGTCAAACGGAATGATCATGTGTCGACGCAGCAATCCATTAACTAGCCAAGGTGAAGTTGTCGTGACGATTGTTCGCGAAGTTCAAGAATAGACCACACTCCAGATTTCCCACAATATATAATTGAATTTGGTATAATCCAGTCAAGCTAAACTCCACCCACCAATAAAGGACGATGATATGTGCATTTCCGAAACAACAGGCAATCTACTCGAATCGTGTCAACACACCGGTACTGCAGCCACTCAATTCCCGCCGGTCGCGCGACGTGCTTTTCTAGGTAGCCTAGCAACAATCGGGATTGCCAGTAGCATCGCGTCGCAAACCCAAGCCTTTGACGAACCCGCGGCCACAGATGCTACTCCAGCACAACCTGCCGAATCACTCATCAAAGAACTGTATGCATCGCTATCTACGAAGCAACGAAACGACAATGTATATGCGTACAATAAAAAGTCCGACGGTGGGTTGACTCGCCACGGCATGTACAACGCACCTTATGGCGGCAAAAAGATTGGTGATCAATACAGCAAAACGCAGCAAGAACTGATCGACCGAATCCTAAAAGCCATGACGCGCGATGAAGAAGGCTATGTCAAAATTACACGCGGCGGTCGCTTTGACAGCAGTAATAATCTACAGGGCTGTGGCGCATCTTTTTTCGGCAATGCTACAGATGAAAACAAATATTGTTTCATGTTCACCTCACACCACCTGACAATCCGCTGTGATGGGAACTCAGCGCCGGGCGCAGCCTTTGCTGGTCCGCTATATTATGGTCACTCAGCTGACGGCTACTCAACGGGCAACGTGTACCATTATCAAACGCAACAAGTCCACGAGTTCTTTGATGCGTTGGATTCCAAACAACGGAAAATTGGTCTCACCAACGGCAACCCCGGCGAACGAGCTCCATCCATAAAGTTCCGCGAAAACACGGCAAATATCCCCGGCATCGGAGTAGACCAACTGTCAGCTGATCAAAAAGAACTAATGCAAGCGGTTATGCAAAGTGTCTTATCACCTTATCGCCAGGAAGACGCTGACGAAGTGATGGAGATTATCGAGCACAACGGTGGCATGGACAAACTACGACTTGCCTTCTACAAAGATTCCGAAACAACGGATTCCCTGCGATGGCACTTCTGGCGGATCGAAGGGCCTGGTCTCGTGTGGAACTATCGAGCACTACCGCACGTCCACACCTTTGTGAATATCGCAAAAGTTTAATGCTCTTCGTATTATTTTCGTGTTTGCAGCTTGCCCGTTCTGAAGCCAATCTCGGATTTGTGCTATTAACGGTATTAAGGCGCTGACCACGAAGAACACATAGCTTTCTTGGCTGTCCTCGTCAGCTTTTTGATTGCTAGTTCTCGTCGCAGGGCATCGCCATGTGAGGCGACGGTTTCCTGATAGACCAGCACTACAGGTAGTCGCGCACGAGTATACTTTGAGGCGCTGGCGTCGTTATGTTGTTTACAGCGCCGCTCGATATCCTTAGTGATGCCAGTATAGAGCGTGTTGTCAGCGCAGCGCAATATGTAGACAAACCAATCTTCTACCAATTCCGACACCTATTAACCCAACTTCCACCCGGAACGGTATTCACGATGGATAAACTGGTCCGCATCAGGGCAGTTTGTGGCTTTCATCGTCTTGGCGTCCCATGTAAGTTTCTGGCCAACGCGGTAGGCGACATTGCCCAGATGATTCGCTTCAGTCAACCAACCCGCATACTCAAAATTGCAAGTCGTTGGCGCGCCAGTTTTACAGGCGTGAATCCACTCGGCGTGATGACCGCGTGAAGCGGGAATTGTTTGTTCGGGACGTGTAAAATCGGCAAATTCGTCCGTCGGCAGCAGCACGTGCTTACCATAGTCCGACAACAACATTCCCTTGGTGCCTACGAATAGCATTCCGCTGCCCCACTGGGGTATCTTTTTGTCGATCCAAATTTGCGGTTTATAGGTTCCTTGATACCACTTTAGCGTGGTAGCTGGTTGTTCGCCTTGTTTTTCATATGTGTAGGTCGCAGTCATCGATGCGGGTGCAATCTCTCGATTTATCGCCGGTCCTGTAGCTTCGATAGTCGTGGGAGCTTTCAGTTTCAAAGCCCAAAATGGTAAGTCTACAAAGTGACTACCGAGGTCGGACATTGTACCGTTGCCAAAATCCCACCAGCGATACCATTTAGGACCTGGGAAGTAGACGTTATTAAACGCCCGCTTGGGTGCAGGTCCTAACCACAAATCCCAATTTAGTCCTTTTGGCACCACATCCGCTTTAGCCGGACGATTTTGTGCAAACACGATGTCGTTGTGTTTACGCGCGACTTCTTCTGAAGGCTGCCAACCCCAGGCACGACCAACCCACACATGCGTCTCAGTCACATCACCAATCGCCCCCGCTTGTATCAATTCTACCACTCGCCGAAAATTATTGCCCGCGTGAATCTGAGTCCCCATTTGAGTGGCAACCCCAGCGTGATTGGCAGCTTCGCGAATAACTCGGCATTCCGCGATATTGTAGGCTAACGGTTTTTCACAATACACGTGTTTTTTCATTTGCAACGCTGGCAATGTCGCAAACGCATGTGTATGTTCACAAGTACTAACGACCGCAGCGTCAAAACTCTTAACGGAGTCATACAATCTTCGGAAATCATTGAACGCGGCCGCGTTTGGATGTCGGTTGCGACCAAATGCGAGGTTGTTTTCGTTCACGTCACACACGCCCACAATATTCTCTGACTCAACACTGCGAAGATTAGATCCTCCGCGACCGCCAGTCCCGATCACCACAATATCTAATTTCTCGTTCAGGTTTCGCCCACGAAGAATTGCTGGCGCTGCAAACAGAGTCGAAGCGGCTACGGTTGTTTTAGTAAATTGACGTCGAGTGATTTTTGTTTTGGGCACGATTTTAGATTCCTGCTTATATATCTTATATCTGTTTTTTAGAGTCCAGCGGGGGGCAAGCCCCCTCATCCGTGGTGCAACTAAACCATTACAACCTATTGCCTCTACAAATGCAAACATTGCGTGGCGGTTATAGTCCATCAATCCATGTCAGAAGCTATGTATATAATCGCGGTTAAACACCTTACAATACTGCTATGAGAACTCTAATAACTACCACTATCGTCGTTCTATTTCTGCCTGTCATTAGTGCTGCTCAGCAACTACAGCCTTTGAAGTACAATAATCCCGGATTGGCCGTCGACCTGGGCGTCGGACTTTGGGCATGGCCAGTACCCTGCGACGCGGATGGTGATGGCGATTATGACCTACTTGTAGCGTGTCCAGACAAACCGTCCAACGGAGTTTGGTTTTTCGAGAACACGGCGGGCGATACGGCTACGAATCCATTTCCAGTTTTCAAACCGGCCAAGCGACTTAGCCACGCTGTTCATTATGTAATGCCTAGTTACGTTGACGGTAAATTACACGTGCTCACACCAGGCTTTGAATATACCGATTTCATCAACTCTGGTTTGACACAACGAATTAAACTTTCGGTGGGATCCAATTTCTACAAAACTACGGGACCACAGAAAAAGGGTCCCAAGGTTCGGCACAATCAGTGGCGTTACGTCGATTACGACGGCGACGCCAATCTTGATTTAGTTGTCGGTATTGAAGACTGGAGTTATTACGGCTGGGATGATGCCTGGAACAGCAGCGGCAAATGGACCAATGGCAAACTGCATGGTTTTGTGCTGCTATTTCGCAACGAGGGCACCACTGACGACCCTAAATACGCTGAACCACGAAAGCTAACAACCACCAACGGGCTTATCGACACCTACGGCTGTCCCTCGCCGAACTTTGTTGACTTTGATAATGACGGTGACCTAGACTTGTTGTGTGGTGAATTTATCGACGGATTTACCTATTTTCAAAACACCGGAACTCGTACTTCTCCGGTTTACGCCAACGGTACCCGCCTACGTCAAAAAAACGGCGATCCCTTAAGGATGGATCTGCAAATGATTGTTCCGGTTGCATTTGATTGGGACAACGACGGTGATGCCGACCTGATTGTTGGCGACGAGGATGGCCGCGTCGCTCTCGTCGAAAACACCGGTACTCACGACGATCACAATACTCCTATATTTGCGCCTCCTAAATATTTTCAACAAGAAGCGGATACTCTTAAATGCGGTGCCTTGGCCACGCCCGTTGGATATGACTGGGATAGCGACGGTGATATGGATCTCCTATCGGGAAACACCGCAGGATATATTGAATTCTTCGAGAACCTAAGCGGTCCAAATGTCGAATCACCAAAATGGGCGGCGCCCCTACGACTACAGGCCGGCGGGAAAACGTTCCGCATCATGGCGGGCCCCAACGGCAGTATCCAAGGACCCGCAGAAGCAAAGTGGGGTTACTCGACGCTGAGTGTTGCCGATTGGGACGGTGACAAATTGCCAGATATTTTGGTCAACGGCATCTGGGGACAAGTTATGCTGCTGACGAACACTGGCACTGCAAGCGAACCACAACTAGCTGCGCCGCAGGTTTTGCAGGTCGCGTGGGTGGACGGACCCACCAAACCTGCCTGGATGTGGTGGAACCCCAAAGACAACGAACTCGCTACGCAATGGCGAACGACCCCGATTGGTATCGACTGGAATAGAGATGGACTCACCGACCTGTTGTCACTTGATCACGAAGGTTACTTTTGTCTTTATAAACGTAAAAGACAAAACGATAAACTAATTCTACTTCCTCCGCAGCGAGTGTTTTACGGCGACAATAACTCCATTACGGACCCGAACCACCGAGTGCAAAATGCTGTTGCGGGCCCCTTGCAACTCAACTACCGAATGGCCGGAGGCAGTGGTCGACGAAAAATATGGGCGACTGATTGGGACGGTGATGGCCACGTCGACCTGTTAGTAAATTCCAGTAATGCTAATTTACTATTGCAAGTCAAAGCCACGGACAATCGCTGGACGTTTCACGATACGGGACCACTAGTCAAACAAAGTATCCAAGGACACACAACAAGTCCTACCGTTGTCGACTTTAACGGTGATGGAATTCCCGATTACTTAGGTGGGGCTGAAGATGGGCGTCTTTACTACCAGCGAAACCCGCGCTCGAACTGATCCACGCTGAGCAAATCCATAACACCCCAGCAAAACCAACCGGACAAAAGCCAGCATGCCAATTCCACCTAATGACCCGATGGTGACCCTCCCCATGGTCAGCCCATTTGATGCGCATGGTAAATTGGATTTGGATGCAGCTGAGCGTAATGTTCAGCGTTGGCTAAAGACGCCGATTTCCGGGTACTTGGTCGGCAGTCAGTCCGGCGAAGAATTCATGATGAACGAGCAGGAACGGGTTTCCCTACTGCGAACCGTTACCGACAGCCTGACGGGTGAAACCTTCAGCATCGGTGGAATTGACTGCCCCTCCGCAATCGAGACGCTGCGACAGGCGGAAAACTACGTCGAGGCTGGGGCGGAAATGTTACGGATACGGTTTCCTCGAGAGGAAGCACTCGTAACAGATTACTTCCATGAAATCCTGCCCCGCTGTCCTGCTCCCGTATTATTGATGCACCAGACGTCCCCCGCTAGTTTTGGAATTGCTGCAAGGCCGGCCGCAACGCCGAAAGTCCTTGGGGAAATCGCGGGACTTGATAACGTCTTTGGGTATGTAACGGATCACGACATGCGGTTCGAAGCTCAGGTCCGCCGTCATGTCCCTGCGGACAAGCGATTTTGGATTTGTAACGGCAGCATGATTCTTTCCGGCACGCTGATTGGATGCAATGGCACCACGACTGCTTTTTCAAATATCTGGCCAGCCGCCCTAAAAGACCTTCTCGATTTAGGCATGGCCGGAAACTACGATCAGGGGCAACCGCTACAGGAACAAATCAGGTTGATTGATGAGATTATGCTCCCCTATCTAGCAGGCGGCATTAAGACCTGTCTCCAACTGATGGGATTCGAAGGCATGAACTCCCGAAATCCAACCAGGGTGATGTCCACCGAAAAACTTCGCAGATTGGAAATCGCCCTGCGCGATGCCGGACTCATTCAGTAATGACCCAGCGGAGTCTGACTGTCTCCTGATACTACCTGAGCTATTTCTCGATGCAGTACAACGTTTTATCGGTACGAATCAGTAATCTGCCATCGACCGCCGACGGACTTGCGAACAACGTTCCGCCTAGTTCATTTTTTCCCAGCTCAGTGTATTTGACGCCCGGTTCAATCACCGTAGTGACTCCGTCCCGTTCAAAGAAATAGATTTTTCCATCCGCGTATAATGGCGATGCCCAAAATCTCGCTCCCATACGATGGACCCAATGCACCTCGCCGGTCCGTGAGTCGAGGCACGTGACAATCCCATTATCCGACGAAAAATATATTTCATTACCGACGACCACGGGACTCGACACATTCGGCACTTGCCGATCGAATCGCCATTTTACCACCGCTTTTTGTTGACTGCCTACGGTTTGGACCTCTAACGCTAACATCGCGGCCTTCATGTAGCCAGTCGTGACGAACACCAGGCCATTTCCGCTGACCGGGCGAGCGGCATTGGAGAAACCTAGTTGGCCATAGTGATGCTTCCATAGTTCCTTGCCCGATTCTGGATCATAGCCATAAACCCAATCCGCCGAGGGTGAAACAATTTGATCGTTCCCATCGATCTCCACGACCACCGGCGTGCAATAAGATTTCCGTAACTGCGGATTATCATTCAGTTCGCCCGACCGTTCTGTCTTCCATGCAATTTTGCCCGTTTTTTTATCCAACGCAACGATATACTGTTGATCGATGCCATCGCAATGCAGGATCAACAAATCATTCCACAAAACTGGCGAGCTCCCTGGGCCATTTTCCAACTTCACCGAGAGATTTCTATTGCTCCAAACAACTTGTAAGGATTTTGTGTTCAATCCAATCATGCCTAAGGCCCCAAAATGGCAATACAGCATCTGACCCTCTAAGATTGGGGTGGGTGTGGCATATGAATTTGTGCGGTGTATTATCTGCGGATCATCCACCGCAAGCACTTCTATATTATGCAATTCTTTTCCGGTCGCTAACTCAAAACAAATCGCTCGCAAACTGACATGCTTAGAAATAATCAACGGTTGAGAATTCGTAGTTAACTTACGTCGTCTCGCTTGCTCTTCAGCGGACGCTGGTGTGTGAATTCCGGACGTGATCCAAACTTTTCCATCTCCCACAATCGGAGTTGACCAACCCAGTCCCTCGACCGCTGCCGCCCAAGCAATCCCTGTGGTAGCATTCCATTTCACTGGCAGGTTTTTCGCGTCCGCATGACCGACACCCCCCTTGCCACGCCATTCGCTGAAACTATCCTGGGCAAAACTGCCAGGCGCAATCGTCAACGCACAAACCATAAATGCAAACGTCGTAGTTAGAATGGTTTTCATCGAGTTCCTTTTTGACGGACTATGGGAGTTTTTGCTCGTGTTTACTCAGTTAATTCGGGGCCCTATTACAAACGACCCCGTATAAACTCAGTCACATCGTCTAGTACTTCTGGCGAAATTGTTTCTTCAATCGTACCATATTCACCTACAGCGCCGGTTTTGGAATGCTGCAATAAATGATTCAGTTGCGGATAGATTTTGACTTGATAGTCTCGGCACTTTCCAAATTGCAATGCTGTTTCGAACGGCCCCGCACTCTGTTTAGGTGGCACTTGCAAATCATTCTCTCCAAACACTGCAAACACTGGACAGCGAGTATTCTGGATGGCTGGGACGGGGTCGAGGGACAAAAAATACCGCATCCAGGGACTACTCAACTGTTTACCTATCGCTTCGATTTCTGTATTTATCTGGGCTGCTGCCAGCTTGATGAGCACCGGCGCGGATTTCATGTGTTTTGCGACTAATGTCTTCCTGTTTTCAATAAACGTTGCATCAGTCGCAGCCTTTGGATTTGCCAACACTAAATCAATCGTTTCCTTGAACAGCGGCATAAACCAATCCAGAGTTTTCTTATCCACCCCAGCAGCTCCCCGCAGCAAACGATTTTGTTCAACCAGAATATCCGCCCCGGACACCCCAGGCCCCGCCAAGCACACTATCCCAGTTAGTCGGCGGTCATTTACGGCAACCATCGGTGCGATCATGCCACCCTCGCTATGACCGATCAACCAAACGGCACGTTTATCAACTCGGGGATGGCCTCGCAAGAACTCAACTCCAGCCTCGACGTCTGTTACCAATTCCAATGTTGTATCTCCCGAGGAAACTTTAGAACTTCCCCCTACTCCTCGATCATCCACCCGCAGCACTCCGATCCCGGCACGCGTTAAATGGTCCGCGATCACCCAAAACGGACGGTGTCCCAAAATCGTCTCATCCCGATCCTGAGATCCTGAACCGGTTATCAACAGTGCTACTGGGGCTCGTTCACGTCCCGGTGGTAACGTCAACGTACCCGCCAGGGTTCCACCAGACTCTTTGTTGATATATTCGACTTCGATGATGTCATAGGGAAAGGGCTCTTGCGGTTCTTGCGGCCGATTAGGCTGGGGAAATTCGTCAACCCTTTTAAGAATTAGGGCGATTGGGATCCCCTGGACAAACAAACCCTTCATTTCATTTCCGGAATCTTTAACCTCGGCCGTATAACTTGCCTTGAGGGGTGTTATTTGAAAAGAAAAAAGCTCACCATCAAACGTCACTTTTTCCAACGCAATCGGCGCACCCCCTTGATCAAAACTGTACATATTTCCACTGAGCGCATTTCCGGTGTGCACAATTTCTAAACCAATCCGCAACTTTGCCCCACCAACAGCAAGTGTGCCGTGCCATTTTCCGGACAGATTAATTTCCTTTTCAACAGCGTGCAAGGGCAGGCAGAACAGTACAATTATCAGCAAAGAAGTAATCATATTTCGCATCGTGTTGAGCAACCTCGTTCCAAAAAAACTTAAAGGGTCTGATAGTTATACGTTTATCTGTGGATTATATTGCATCAAAAGATGCCCAAACAATAAAAAACCTGCGATGGTTACCTCCCCCAGCTACGGCGAAAATTATGCTGATAACTCTATCACCTGCAAAAACACTCAATTACGAACCGCAATCACTTACCTGCGAATTTACTACCCCTCGACTATTGGAATACTCACAGCGCATTATAAACGATATGCAACGTTTTAATTCAGACGAAATTGCGGGGCTAATGGGCGTGAGCGACAAGATCGCGGACTTGACCTATAACAGATTTCAATCGTGGGTAACGCCTTTCAGTAAAACCAATGCTAAGCAAGCCGTACTCGCATTTCAGGGCCAAGCCTACGATGGAATGGATGCAGCCCAGTGGAGTCCCGACGACTTTACTGCATCACAAGATATGCTCCGCATCCTCTCCGGATTGTATGGAATATTGCGTCCGCTCGATTTGATGCAAGCCTATCGTTTGGAAATGGGGACTCGGGTTGCGATCGAAAAAGAAAAGAACCTGTATTTGTTTTGGGGTTCTACGCTAACTGATTTGCTCAACTCAGATCTGGCGGATACCAACTCGGATACGCTTATTAATTTAGCATCTAACGAGTACTTCAAAGCGATCAAAAAGAAAGAACTCAACGCCCAGATCATCACGCCCGCCTTTAAGGAAGAACGTAATGGAACCTTCAAGATGATTTCATTTTATGCAAAGGTTGCGCGTGGCCAAATGACTTCATACATAATCCGTAACCGTTTAACAGACCCAGAACAAATAAAGCAATTCGACAAAGATGGCTATAAGTATAACTCATCCGAATCGAACGATACCGATTGGGTATTTACTCGCAAGTCTGCGAAATAGCCAGCTGCGAAACATACTGCTGCTCAAGCACGATCAACGGTTGGATTTTTAGCGGGTCGACATCAGGCCTACCTCTACAACTCGCCCGTAATATATACCATAATAACAGTTAAACATTTCACACTTTTAGCATTCGGATCAAACCATGAAAACCATTCGCCTTTTTTGCATTCCGCTATTACTCATTGCCTTCACGACCATCACAGGGGCAGAACCACATTCTGCTATCAAGCCTGTACCGCGCAGCGGTGGCTGGATGACTCGGCACGAGAGTTTCAATAAACGTGTTGCTCAAGGTAAGGTAGATCTCGTATTTATCGGCGATTCGATTACCCAAGCATGGGAAGGCAATGGCAAAGACGTCTGGGCAAAATACTATGGAAAACGTAATGCAGTAAACCTTGGCATCGGTGGCGATCGTACTCAACACGTCATCTGGCGACTTGACAACGGCAACCTAAAGGACATCACGCCAAAAGCCGCTGTGATTATGATTGGCACAAACAACTCTGGCAGCAACAGTCCAGCGGAGATTGCAGACGGCGTTAAAGTCATCGTCGAACAAATTCGCAAGAAATCACCAAACACTAAAATCCTGTTGCTCGCAGTATTCCCACGAGGCACCAACAACGACGATACTCGACGCAAAGTAAACCAAGGCGCTAACGCGATCTTTGAGAAACTTGCAGATTCAAAACACGTGCATTACCTTGATATCGGACAACATTTTCTGACCGACGACGGCACACTCACTCGGGAAATAATGCCAGACCTGTTGCATCTCAGCCCCAAAGGATACACTATCTGGGCCGAGTCGATCGAAAAATCATTAGCCAAGCTATTGGGCGAGTAAAGGTATATGAGAGTTACAAAAGTTTTTGCTGTTCTGACTGTGTTGTTCGCACTAGTGACAACTAACTTCGCCGCTGAATTCCCCGGTAAACTATCCGATTGGCATGGTTTTCAGAAATATGACTTTGTCGTCGACGCACAACCTGTCTTGGTTGTGTGTCCCGCTAAGGTAGCTGCAGGGAAACCGTGGGTCTGGCATGGCGAGTTTTTCGGCCACAAGCCCGCTCCGGACATCGCTTTGCTAAAACAGGGATTCCATATCGTTTACATGCGGGTGCCTAATTTGTTTGGCAGTCCCCAAGCAGTCAAACACTGGGACGGATTCTATAAGGTACTAACAACAGAATACGGATTTTCTGCTAAACCCGCCTTGGTGGGACTCAGCCGTGGAGGCTTTTACTGCTACAACTGGGCGACGGCAAATCCCACTCGAGTCGCTTGCATTTATGGCGACGCTCCCGCGTTGGATTTTAAAAGCTGGCCTGGCGGCAAGGGGAGCGGCAAAGGGTCTGCCAGTGAATGGGCGCGTGTTCAACGCGTATTCGGTTTTAAGACGGAACAAGAAGCAATCGACTACAAGCTAAACCCCGTCGACACGTTGGCCCCACTGGCCAAAGCCGGCGTACCCTTATTACATGTCTACGGTGACGCAGACATTGTGGTTCCTTGGAAAGAGAATACCGGACTGATCGCCGAGCGATACAAAGAACTGGGAGGTGATATCACACTTATTGGAAAACCTGGCATCGGACATCACCCACATGGTCTAACGGACTCGACGCCCATTGTCGAATTCATACTTAAACATTCACAACTTGACCAGTAGCAGAAGCCTGCAACATTGCCTCAATCGTGACGACCGCTTGTCGCCCATCCTCAGCTGTTCCACACAGTGTCGAGCGACCTTGAATTCTATCTACAAACGCTTGCAATTGGTCCGTATAGGCCTGCATCCTCGCATCGGAGACAAACGCTAGGTCCGGATCAGACACTGGTACTGGGGGTTGCTCGTAAACGTCTTCCCATCCTCCGTTTTTACCAAGGCGGATCTTACCAAAAGGCGATGCGTCAATAATCCCCTCATCGCCCATCAACCGAAAGCGAAAGTCTTCGCCGTCAAACCCCGGTGCAGGCAGCACACTGGACGACCAAAAACTAGCCATCGTGCCGTCGGCAAACGTCCACAAGGACATCGTCGTATTTTCATTAGGGTTGTCCTCACGAAACGTGCCACAATTTGCGGCGACGGACACAACGTCACTACCTATCCACCAGCGACATAAATCAATATTATGTGGACCGCTGTTCATGATATGCCCTTTGCTCGCCGGATCAGTCCACCAACTCCATTTTCCTCCAAACCCGTCTGCTGCGCGCATTTCAGTAATGTCAAATAGTGCCGACATCTGAATACACCGAACACGTCCGATCGCACCTTCAGCCAATAACCGTTTAACCGTTGCATTGGATTCGCGGAAACGTTGATGATATCCAACTGCCAATGTTAGATCGGCATCTGCGAAAGTACTTATCAATGCATCACAAGCAGCCACATCAGTAGCCAACGGCTTTTCAACAAGGCAATGTTTTCGATTGTTAGCAGCGTCGATGGCTTGCGAATAATGCAGATGGTGTGGAGTGCTAATCACAATCGCATCAATGTCATCACGACTTATTAACGCCTCAACGGACTCCTCGTATGTAACGCCATAGTCAGCAGCCAAGCCAATCGCGCGCTGACCGCCGGCGATTGCAACAAGTTTGGCCCCTGCAGCACGACGAGTCGCTTCCGCATGCGTCCGCCCCATGAATCCCGACCCGACAATTCCAATCCTAGTAACACTCATGAGCAAATCACTTAGTTATCCAAAATGGGAATCGGATACCATTCACTCGCTGTGTGTTGATCTTTCATCAATTTGCGGATCTGCTCCACAACTTCAGGATGAGCAGAAGCAACGTCTTTCGTTTCATTGGAATCTTCATCTAAGTTATATAGTTCGATTTTCAACGGGTTCTTATTGTTCTTACGCAATAGATTTTGTCGAACACCTTTCCACGGCCCCATCCACACCGCTTGTTGGCCACCGTACCCCGAGAACTCGCGATACATAAACTCACGTTCCTCTTGCCCTTTACCAAGCAACGTCGGAGCGACACTCATACCATCGAGTCCTTGAGGAACCGACGGCGTTTGGCCGATTAAGTCTGCAATCGTTGGTAGCCAATCCTCTAATCCGGTCACTAGAGAACTGTTGGTCCCCGCTGCGATTTTTCCGGGCCATTTAACAATCAGTGGTACACGAATTCCGCCTTCGTAGAGTGAACCTTTGAGGCCACGCAACTTTCCTACGCTATTAAAAAAATCATAATCAACTTCTTGCTTCAAGTGCGTTGTACCGTTATCCGAGGTAAACACAACAATTGTGTCATCCTCGAGTCCAAGCTCTTTGACGAGATTAAGAACATTGCCGATATAGCGGTCCATCCGCGTAATCATGGCAGCATAGGCCGCGCGGGGGGTAAAATGTGGTGTATAGCCGTAGCCATTTTTCTTGGTAAAGGGCGGATCGTTCCAGTTAAGCTTCAAATAGGGTTTCAATTCCTCGTCCGGTACGTGCAAAGCAACGTGCGGAATAACGGTGGGATAGTATAGAAAAAAAGGACGATCCTTGTTCGCTCGAATAAAATTCAATGCCTGTTCGTTGATGCGGTCCGGTGCATAGTCTTGCCCCTTAAACTGGTCATAACTACGGGGGTCACTGCGGTCCGCATCAGCGCCAAAATCGTCGTGTCCTCCGACTGCAGGACTATTGTTTAACTGCACACGCTTTCTATTGCTCCACAAATACGAAGGGTAGTAAGAATGAGCGTGCCGTTGACAGTTATAGCCAAAAAAGCGATCGAACCCCTGAAAAACTGGATCGCCTTCTGAACCAGGAAAACCTAGACCCCATTTGCCAAAAGCGCCGCAGGTATAACCATGCTTGCCCAATACTTCAGCAATCGTTACTTCACTGGCCGGGATAGGACGCTGCCCTTCCGGTTTGACCTCGCCATTGTTACGAACCCAAGCGTGCCCCGGGTGGCGACCTGTTAACAATACACATCGAGATGGTGCACAGACTGCATTGCCTGCATAGCCACGGGTAAACCGCATGCCAGCTTTGGCTAGTTGATCGAGATATGGAGTTTTGATTAACTTCTGACCATAGCTACCCAATTCTTTGTAGCCGAGGTCATCCGCCATGATCAAAATAATATTGGGCTTGGCGCGAACTGACTCAGCAGCCCCAGCACCGTTAATCGAATTTATTGACGTTAAAACAGACGCTACCAGAGCGACCACCAAACCAACCTGTAGTCTAATAATTCGGACCATCTAATTCACTCACTCCTATTTATTCTTACCACGATTCGCGGCATCTTGTTGGATTTCCAAACGCACTTTATCCAGACTAGCTGGCCAGCGGAATGTTGGCAACTTCTCGGGTTCAAACCCTTTTAAGTGCCCTCGAATGCGCGTTGCTGGACGAGTATATTCCAACTTAGTACGGCCAAACACTTCCTCACACAATGACGCCAAGGCAGGATCATATTCCTTGAGCTCCTCACGGGTGTTTACATGATTATGGTCATGGTCGTTTTCACGATTATTATTGAACCAGCACTGCACTCCTTCGGCAAAGTATTCATTTTTGTTGACCGACGCATATTTCGGCTTCCACAGCCCTGCTTTCATCGCCGACTCATAGGCCTTAATGACTCGAGCGTCAAACGTATTATCCACTCGTACCATTCCCCGCAAGTGTATGTTGTGCGCCAATTCATGAATCAGAATATTTTCTTTGAAATATGGATCGCCCGGCATGCACAATAAATTTTCTTCGCCGCAAGAACAAACCGGATCTGTTTTCGATCCTCCCAAACCACGAGCGCGAGCATCCCACCAGTCCTTGGGTGTCATTTTAGAATGCTCGGGAATGTCCGTCGTGAATTCATTGTGCGCCATCACTACTAAGCGAGAACCACTGGCGATCATTGCTTCCCGCACATCTGGTCGCTGCCGCAGCATCATATTTACGAGGTAAGCAGCTTCACGTAACGCATAATCGTCGACCTTTTCCGAACCAATGATCGGAAACCCGTTGGCGCTGACATGTTTTTTGTAGAACGAGTCGAAGCCTAACTTCTGCGGAACCGTGGTCACTCGATAGGAAGTTTGTTTTTCAACCGCGTGGGCTGAACTTCCCCCAGTCGCCACCAAGCAACCAATAACAGCAACTACTAACCACCACCGCTTATTCATCCGTTACTCCCAACCAAATTTAGACTAAACTGAATCTAAGTTTAACAGATGCAAATCTTAAATTGCACCCCCAAAGGACCCCCCATGCCATTCATAGACATCAATGAATTTCAAGCACAAGAAGTAACTCCTGGATGCCGATTGCGTACTCCCTACGGGGAAAATATGATGCTTTCATATTTGGAGATGGATGAAGGTGGTGAAATACCACTGCATCACCATCCCCACGAACAGGGTGGCATGCTCATCAAGGGCAATGTGCAACTAACCATCGGCGATGAAACACGTATTTGTCATGCCGGTGACATGTTCCTAATACCGCCTAACGTCCCCCATCGAGCGGTTGCCGTTGACGGTCCTGCTGTAGTCATGGATGTATTTTCGCCCGTCCGCGAAGATTATGTTGAACTAATGAACAATTACATTCCAACCGAATAATTAATTGTTGGCTATCGGTTCAAAGCTGTGAATTTTGTGTTGTTAAGCAGTGGCCATATCCACAACCCGCTCTTGCCGCACGCCGCGCATATCCATCTCGAATTCGATGTCGATGATCGGCGGTCTCGTGTAGAACCACTGTAACCCGCGTCGAGTAATCGCGCCGATCTCGTCGGCAATCGCCCCTTCGATCAGTGGAAAAAGACTGTGGGCTGTGTAGACATTGATCGTGGATAAACGCTGACCGTTAGCCCCTAATCCGTCCAAGCGAGTTTTCATTAACCGCGCGACAGTTCGTGCCTTTTCGAACATTGCCGCGTTGTCGGTTTCCCCTTCACAAACAATATTGCCAGCTCGCAAACTTCCCACTAATTCGCCACCCCCTGCAATCACAAACGTGTTCCAACTGCCTTGGCTTTCCTGGCAGACTGAGAAGCCATAAAGCAGCGTTTCGCTAGGAGGATTTAGCACTGGTGCAACATTGGTCCGCGCAATTGGATTCTCGCCGTCAACATACATATCCCAATCTTGCAGCACAGCGCGATAACTAGCATTAAAGTCAATAAATCCATCCATGGTGTGTGGTTGTGGGCATCTCAATTCGAATCCACACAATGACCACTGTGATAACCCTATGCTTTCCACATATTTTCGTGCGGCATGCATCCCCGTTTCCCATGGCAACGATACCGCCAAGGTAATATGGGTGATTTCATACCCATCAGCGGCAATTACTCCCGAACTATAGGGCGCGATCCCCTCGAGGAATGAATATCCGGCTCGCCTGTTTTCAACTAATCGCATCAATGACCTCTTCCTCGAGCAACTTTTACACAACGATACGAACAATCGCCGTTGATCCCCCCCTTCTAGGGTTCGCTATACCCCCCAAAAAAAGCTAGTAATACGGCGAGGCATATAGCTATTATTATAGCATCAATAAAGTGCATCCTTAATCCAAGAGTTATGGTTAAGATATAATGAGCGTTGCCTTTGCTGATCCTATTCTGGTATGGTGTCTAGGACGATAGTATTAATAGTGAAGTGCATGATTCGCTCCGTTTTGAATTGTTGTTGCAACTCTCATATGGGACAATGGAATGTTACGTCTTTATGCAAAACATAATTCTCATTCACCACAATATTGTGATGGTGTATCGCGCCGAAGTTTTGTCCAACTTGGTGTCGCTGGCATGGCAGGTTTAGGACTCGGGGATATTCTGCGAGCCAAGGCTGCATCGTCCAACGCCGACTCTGACACCAAAAAGATTTCCACCATTCTGATTTGGCTCGACGGTGGACCCGGACATATGGATATGTACGATATGAAGCCTAATGCTCCGGTTGAATACCGTGGTATGTGGCGACCGATACCTACAAATGTACCCGGATTTGACATCACCGAGTTATATCCTAAGCAAGCAAAACACGCTGACAAGTTTTCCATCGTACGTTCTTTGTCGCACGGAACTGGAGATCACTTTGCCGGAGCTCACCGCATGCTTACCAGTAAAGCGATGGGGGTCAGTGGTGCCAACAAAATCGGTAAGTTCCCTGGCCTCGGCGCTGTCGTCGCTCAACAGCGGGAACATATGCAGCACGATGTACCACCCTACGTGTCCATACCCGTAGCCTCAAGTGTTGCATTGAAGCCTGGTTATTTCGGTGGAAAGTTCTTAGGAGTCCAATACGATCCATTCCAAACGCAAGGCGATCCGAATCGAGACAACTTCAAAGTGCAAAACATGGTGTTGCCGTCAGGTTTGACTGTTGACCGCTTAGACGATCGCACGGCACTCAGAGGGCAACTTGACAAGATTTCACGACAAGTTGAAACACGGGGCACCTTCGACGCGCTCGACCGTTTTGACCAACAAGCCTATTCGTTCGTTACGGGTGAAAAATCACGCGTTGCGTTTGACATGAGTTTGGAAGACGATAAATTGCGTGATCAATACGGTCGACATACCTGGGGCCAAAGCACATTGCTCGCGCGCCGACTGGTCGAAGCCGGTGCATCGTTTGTGACCGTGCACTTTGGCGGCTGGGATCACCACTGGAATCTAGAGTCAGGTTACGAAAATAACTTGCCTCGCGTGGATGCAGCCGTCGCCAGTCTGTTTGAAGACCTAGAACAACGTGGAATGCTAGAAACGACATTGGTCATGTTGTGCGGAGAATTCAGCCGAACCCCAAGACTTAATAATGGTGGCAATGGTGGTCCTCCTTTAAGCAAAGGCACACCAGGTCGCGACCATTGGGGTAATTCGATGTTTTGTCTAATGGGTGGAGGTGGAGTCAAAGGGGGGCAGATTGTAGGCTCGACCAATGCCAAGGGCGAAAGTCCGCAGGACCGGCCGCTAACCCCAGCGAACGTCCATGCCACCGTATATAAATGCATGGGTATTAACCCTGCGTTACAAATCCTCGATTTAGCCGGCCGCCCCACGTCAGTACTTGATGACCCAGAACCTATCCATGAGTTGCTCTGATTGCTACTTATGCCAGCACTGAAAATCGCCATCGCTCAATTTGGGCAAGAAACCTGCAGCTTTAGCTCGACTAAAACCACACTTGCTACCTTCAAGAAGTTTGGACTGTATGAAGGAGACGTATTCCGCAACCAAGGGTTTGCTGCGGGCGCCGTTGGTGGTTTCATGGAAACCGCTAGTAAAGTTGATCTCACTTGGGAACCAATCCCTATCATCCGCGGCTGGGCAGGTGCAAGTGGCCCATTAACCGATGAAACCCTCGCACATTTTGTTGGCACAATCACAAACGCCTTAAAACGGGCTGACCGAGTTGACGCTTTATACCTAGATTTACACGGTGCTGCGGTTGCGTGCTCTCATTCCGATTGTGAAGGACATTTATTGCAAGCCTGCCGCGACGTTCTCGGTGATTCCGTTCCAATCGTGTTAGCACTGGACCACCATGCCAACCTCACCCATACCATGGTTGAACATTGTGATGCCCTAGTCGCTCATCGGACGCAACCGCATCACCCCTGGGAAACAGGCCAGCTCGCTGCCACATTATTGTTCGACATTCTACTGGGCAAGTTAACTCCGACAATTGCCTGGAAAAAGATACCACTCATCACTCACCAGGAACAATTTTTGACGTCGCCCGCCGGCCCCATGCGAGAGTGGTTTGAACTTGCCCGTGAAATTGAAACGCTCGCCGGTGTTGTTTCGGCTTCCACATTTCCGATGCAGCCATGGATTGACGTCCCTGAAGGTGGCTGGGCAGTCTCGGTCGTTACAAACAATGACATCGCTTTAGCCGAAAAACACGCTAATCGCTTGGCACAGTTTGCCTGGGACCAGCGCGACAGATTTTTGCTGCAGGAGAGCATATCACCGGCAGCTGCCATTCGACAAGCACTAGAAACCGACAACGGCTTAGTCGTTTTATCAGACACCGGAGACAGCGTCTTTGGCGGAGCAGCAGGAGATTCCACGATTTTGTTGAAGGAAATGATTCGGCAAGAAGTACAACAACCTGTATTGCTGACGATGGTTGACCCCGAAGTTGTTGAACAAGCAATAAAGGCCGGAATTGAGAGCACTATTAAAATTAAACTCGGTGGTAAACAGAGCGGCGATTATAGCACCCCCGTCCAACTAACCGCACAAGTCAGCGCCATAGGAGGCGGTGAAATCCAGGCAAACTGCATTGGTATGGACTCATTTAGTGCGGGGCGCGCGGTTGTCCTAAGCTTTGGCAGTATTAAGATCGTCGTCAGTGAAACAGCGGGGGTGGGCGGCAATCACCCCGCCACGTATGAACATTTCGGCATTGATCCCGGCGGCGCAAAAATGATCGTCTTGAAGACAGCGAGCAATTTTCAATACTACGCCGACTGGGCCTCTCAAATCATTCGCGTCGACACGCAGGGTGCTACCATGAGCGACATCTCAGGATTTAACTGGCAACAACTACCACGACCAATTTACCCACTCGACCCAACAACCACTTTTAATGTCGAGTAGCGGTTTACCATAGACCTTTGATCCACGGGATAGAGGCTTTCTGCCAAGCATCCCACGAAGTCCCTTGGTAACCGTTAAGGCCATGCCCTCCGTTGGGCAACTCCAAATATTCAACCGGCACTCCATGTTCACGACAGGCGTCCCGATACATTTCACTGTTGATCTTGCGGACCACTGTATCATCGACAGCATGTGTCAAGAATGCCGGAGGAGTTTTACGATTCACTCGCAGTTCGTTCGAATACTGCGCAATCAATTCGTCGCTAGGTTCGTTTCCGAGTAGATTTCTTCGCGATCCGCCGTGTGTGTGCTCACCCAAACTAATCACTGGATAGACCAAAACGCTAAAAGCGGGACGTTCGTTTCGATTGCGAGCATGGGTTGCTACTGTAGATGCCAAATGCCCCCCAGCAGAAAATCCCATCACACCAATTTTACGAGGACTTATATTCCACTGTTTGGCGTGCTTTCGAATCTTCGCTAACGCCGTTTGCGCATCCTCGAGGGGAACAGTATTCCGCCCCTTCGGCATCCGATATTGCAATACGAAACCGCTGATTCCATGTTGATTTAGCCACCGAGCAATACCATGTCCCTCGGGTTGGATTGCCAATCCACCGTAGCCTCCACCTGGGCATATAAGCACCGAGATCCCGTTAGGTTCGTCAGCGAGGTAAGTGGTCAATACAGCTTGAGTTTGCGGCGAATTACCACGATGTAGTTCAATAGTTATTGGCGCGCCCATGGCATTTGAGTTAACCAACGTCATATTAACCAACGCCACCAATAAAACCCAAATAGCAGGCTTGCAAAATATTCTATTCATCCGAATCCCTCGACGAAATTAAAATGGCAGCGAAAGCCCTAGACTAATTCTGCAATCGCTTCTTGCCCTGGATCCACCAGATACTGCGGACGACCATGCAGGTCTGGAACTGTCGCCGTGCGAACGTCAATTCCCAAATGACGGTACAGCGTTGCAAACACTTCCTGAAAAGAAACGGGGCGATCCACGGGTTCCCCAGCTATACGGTCGGTCTTTCCAATGACTTGCCCATGCCGCATACCGCCGCCTGCCATCAGAGCACAAGCAACTCGTGGCCAATGGTCGCGACCGACTTTGGCGCTAATCTTAGGTGTTCTCCCAAATTCGCCCCATACAAGTACGGCCGTATCTTTGTCCAATCCACGTTCATGCAAATCATCAATTAACGCTGTTATGCCTTTATCAAAAATAGGGAAATCCTCTTTTTCGCGAAGGAAGATTGAATTGTTTGCGCGGCCTTCCGCATTGAGTCCGCCGTGCCAATCCCACTTGCTGTAATTGACGGTCACGATACGAGCGCCAGCTTCGATCAGTCGCCGAGCAGCTAGAAAACTCTGGGGAACGCGTGGCGCTCCATTGGCATCGATGAACTTTTTCGGATTACCCGTGCCATATCGTTCGCGCGTTGCTTCGCTTTCATTGGAAAGATCGAGCGCTTCCGCTAAATGTGAGGCAGTCAAGATACCCATCGCCTGTTCCGTAAATGCATCCACACCTTTGAGCGTACCGCTGGCATCCGTATCGCGGCGGAACTGATCGAAGCTAGCGAGCAGTGCTTTGCGATTTGACAAACGGTCCGTTGTAATCCCATTGAGGATCATATCTTTACGGGTTGGGCCAAGAGGCCGAAATCCCGCGTGCGCAGGTCCAAGATATCCTGGGCCGGGTTCGTTATATGGACCGTGTGTACAAGGGTAGCAGAGGCTAATAAAGCCGGGAGTCGTAAGAACGTGCTGGCCTTGAATTTTGTTGACGAGGGACCCAAATTGAGGCCAACCACCGGCCGGTTTCTGACCGGCATTGGTTCTTCCGGTATAACATTGAACAGCGTCGTGGCCAGCTTGGGCGTCGCTTAACGAGCGAATCACAGTGAACTTGTCCATGCGCTGTGCCATCAGCGGCAAAGCTTCGCAAATTTCGATTCCATTTACGTTCGTTGCCGTCGGTTTCCACGGACCCGCTATTTCTCGTGGTGCGTCTGGTTTGAGGTCAAACATATCTTGATGCGGCGGACCGCCAACCAAATAAACCAAGATGACTGATTTGGGGTTATTGCGAATCCCTTGTTTTGCCTCGAGTGAAAGCAAACCTGGCAATGTAAGTCCACCGGCACCTAGCGCCCCGACTTGCAGGAAGTTACGCCGCGACACTCCGTCACAATGTGTTTTCCCGGTATCACTTGGATCCAAAATTTTAAGCATAGCCCAACAACCTTAATTCTTAGTGCAATCGTTGACATATCAATTTTTATTATACACGTATTCTACCGTGAATATCGCATTTATCAAAAGACGAAAATTAGTCTTTCCCATCATTGTTCGAAGAGTTGTTGGAAATTCTCCAGAGACAAGCTGGGACAATCTCTATCTTCGTTCATCCGACTCACGCTCGCCGGGTCCTTAAACCCGCTCCCTGTGATGGGACAAACAACGACATCATCCGCTTGTACGTGCCCCATCTGAAATGCCGTGATCGCTCCCACAACCGACACCGCACCAGCAGGTTCACAAAATACCCCCTCCGTATCCGCCAATGTGCGCTGACACTCCCACACAGTGTCATCGATAACAAGAAACCCATTGCCCTCGGTTTTGCGACAAGCGTCGACCGCCTCCGGACCATCGACCACGCTAGCAACCTGCAGTCCGCTGATGCGCGTCCAACAATCGACAGCTCGTGGCGAATCATCTGGAAATCGTAAAGCTGATGCCATTGTGTCATTTCCCTCGGGTTGTACTATATGAACCCTTGGTGGCGAGAACCTACCGGCGGACTTTCCTATATCGAGAAACCCTTGAGCCACGCCTAACGCTAGACCACCGCCGCCCGCTTGGCAAAATACGTGGTCGATACCGTCTGGTAATTGCGTTTGCAATTCATAGCTTAATGACTTGAGTCCGTTCATGCCCACGGGACTGTACCGAAAGGCACTAATTTGAAGTGCCGCATTGTCTGCCGAAGAAGCCGTTTCCAGTTCGTCAAAAACCGCTTGCGTGGTTTCCGGTTGCGTGCCAAATCCTTCAATTCGATGGATAGTCGCGCCGTAGGCGAGCATTTGCTGAAGCTTGCCAAGGGGAGCATCTTCGACAACGGCGATGTGACATTCTATGTTTGCTAACGCACAGTAAGCGGCCAACGCCGCCCCTGTGTTGCCACTGGACGTCGCTAAGCATTTGGTCTGTTCATTGGCCAACATGTGAGAAACCGCAAGCGCCGCATACCGATCTTTAAAGCTTCCTGTCGGATTCGCTGACTCAATCTTAAAATAGAGATTTTTCAGTCCGACGCGCGGCCCAATAAATCGCGACTTCAATATCGGAGTGTCCGCTTCACCGAGTGAAATTTGATAGCCTGCTGCAACTCCGTCAAACGCTTGTTGCCAGTTCCAAATACTCATGTCGCTGCTCTAAATTTCACGCTATTTCATAATACTGTGCACCACCAACAGAATAGCAGAAACGATCCAAAATTCCAAAAATCATTTGCGTCAATTTATGGTTGAGCTATCAACATTTGACTTGTTCGATGACCAATTCTTGGTACAGGTCGGGGCGGCGAGTTTTTAACGTGTAGTTTGGCAGGCTACGTTCCTGGGCGATACGTTCATGCAACAAATCAACAACAATCATTTCGTCCTGAATAACGTCCGTTTGGGTGCTACCTATTAAGTCTCCGTCTGGCGCAAATACCAATGCCCCGCCACAATGGTGAGGTTGCGCTGGAGAATTCCGCGGGTACGTGTCTACATAACCCGCGCGCCCGGCTTGATTCGCCAACACAGCGAAACATGCATTTTCCCGCGCTCGCTGCGCATAACAGGAAGTAAAATATTCATGCGTATGCTGCCGCGCTGTTGCCATAGAATCCGCCGTCTCATCCCACATCTTTACTCGAGCGGCATGCGGCATCAACAACACATCCGCTCCACGCAACGCCTGGATTCGCGCCACCTCGGGTAATTGATTGTCGTAACAAATAATCATCCCCACACGACATTTACCAATATCAAAGACGGGTATATCTCGGCCACCCTTGTAAAACAATACCTCATCACGAGACAGGTGTATTTTTCGCTGTTTCCCGATGAAACCATTTGGCCCAACTAAAAACTGCGTATTGAAAACTACCTCATCTTCTTTTTCACTAATTCCAACACAAAGCGTTGCCGAATGCTTTTTGGCAATTTCAATCGTCCTTTGTGTCGCTTCGCCAGCAGGCACAGATTCCGCTAATTCCCATGTGCGAGGATTACAATGACCAAACAATTGCAACTCGGGAAACAAAATCAACTCCGCCCCTCGTGCAACCGCTTTACCGGTCCATTCATCGAGGCAATCAAGCATCGTTGAACCCGCTTCAAGTGGACTATTGATACTTACAGCGGCAACCCGAATGTCCTGCATGAGTATTCCTTAAACGAAGGGAAAAGTGAACCCGAAGGGAAAAGCTATTTTCTACGAAAGCAGTTCATGTACTACATTGCCATGCACATCGGTTAGGCGGTAATCGCGTCCTTGAAAGCGATGGGTCAAACGCTCATGGTCCATACCGAGGCAGTGCAATATTGTCGCTTGCAAGTCATGTATATGTACTTTGTTTTCCGCAACCGTGAATCCAAGTTCATCACTGCTACCGTAACTGAGACCTGGCTTCGTCCCGCCGCCAGCCATGAACATCGTAAAGCAATCTGGGAAATGGTCGCGTCCGAGTACTTTGCTTTTCGCGGTACGACCTTCTCTGAAAGGTGTCCGCCCAAACTCACCTCCCCAAACCACCAACGTTTCCTCATACATTCCGCGAGCTTTGAGGTCTTTAATCAACGCAGCCACCGCTTGGTCCATTGGTTTACAACGCGTCCGTAATCCTTCTCTAATCCCCATGGCAGCACTCGTCCCATGGAAATCCCAGCCCCAATCGAATAACTGAATAAACCGAACGCCACTTTCGGCTAGGCGACGTGCCAGCAGACAATTGTTCGCAAAACTCGATTCACCTGGCTTCGCTCCGTACTCTTCGAGCGTATGTTGTGTCTCTTGTGAAATATCCATTACTCCGGGTACAGACACTTGCATGCGAAATGCCAATTCATACTGTGCAATCCGCGTTTGGGTTTCTGCGTCGCCTAGTTCCTCGGACTGCAACTGATTCAAGTCCCTCAGTGCATCGAGACTAATGCGGCGCATATTGCGATCCAAACCTTTAGGATTGGATACGTACAGGACTGGATCTCCTTTACTACGACACTGTACACCCTGATAGACCGATGGCAAAAACCCACTGCCCCAATTATCAGCTCCACCGCTCGGCGCGACACCACCAGAAATTAGCACGACAAACCCTGGTAAATTTTTGTTTTCGCTGCCAAGGCCGTACGCAGTCCAGGCTCCCATCGACGGGCGACCCGAGCGAGGTGAACCGGTGTATATCAGCAACTGAGCCGGGGCGTGATTGAACTGCTCGGTATTCATCGATTTGACAATCGTTAGATCGTCAGCAATTTCCGACAACTTGGGCAAAGCTTCGGACATCCACTGTCCACTGTCACCGTGCTGCCGAAATTTCTGAGGAGTCCCTAACAACAACGGACGCCCACTGGTAAATGCGAACCTTTTGCCTTCGTAATATTCGTCTGGACAAGGCTCATCATTGCGTTTTACAAGTTCAGGTTTGTAGTCAAAAAGGTCGAGGTGTGGTGGGGATCCAGCACAATGCAAATAAATCACTCGTTTTGCTTTACCAGCAAAGTGCGATATTTTGGCGGCCACCGGGTTGGGAATCTCGTCCGCCTGAACCACTTCGTTTCCCCCGAGCGAATTCATTGCCATCGCCCCGAGACCCACTCCGCAATTCTGCATAAAGTGACGGCGCGTTCGGATTTGTAAATTTTTGGTAAATGGATTCATTGAATTACCTTTTCGCCAATGTTTCATCTAGATTCAATAGTACATTGCCTACCACAGTCCACGCTGCCGCCGAAATTATATCGACTCCCTCTGTTAGCGGTCCAATCGGCACCGTCGCAATATCTTTCGCACTTCGCGGATCATTCGCATACTGCTTAGCAACTCGCTCATATAAAGCAATTATCCTCTTGCGTTCCGCTTCATAAGGTGGTCGTGCGAGCACCAAACGGAAACCATAAATCGCTTGGGACTCGATGCTGTTGCCACCTTCGGCAATAATACGCCGAGCCAAGGACTGTGCGGTTTCGATGTAAACTGGATCGTTGAGTGTAACAAGCGCTTGCAGCGGAGTATTCGTACGGCCGCGGCTGATTGTACAGACGTTTCGGTTAGGAGCGTCAAACGTAGCCATCGACGGATACGGCAAGCTTCGTCGCCATTGGGTATAGACGCCGCGCCTAAATTTATCCTCACCGTCGCTTGTGGCCCAGTCCGTCGAACCACCAAACGCCGCTTTTAATCCCAACTGCGGACGGGGCGGTCGCACCGAAGGCCCATACATCTTGTCGCTCAACAAACCGCTAACCGATAACGCTTGGTCGCGAATCATTTCGGCGCTAAGTCGAAATCTCGGCCCACGGGCCAAATATAAATTGAATGGATCGATTTTACGGTGATCTGCCTTGACCTCTGCGCTCTGGCGATAGGTTGCCGACATAACAATTGTTTTCAATAATCGTTTAACGTCCCACGCGTAATCTTTTGTGAACATCACTGCCAGCCAATCCAGCAACTGCGGATGCGTTGGCATGGCCCCTTGGATGCCAAACTCTTCACTCGTGCCCACAATACCCTGCCCAAACAACTGCTCCCAATAACGATTAACCACCACGCGACCTGTCAATGGATTTTCCGCAGCAACAAGCCAGCGGGCAAGTTCCAAACGATTGCGAGGTGCACCATCTGGGAAAGGGTGAAATGCCAATGGAGTCCCTTCAGTTACTTCGCCTTCAATCACTTCAAAATTCCCCCGCAACTGAATATTCGTTTTGCGGCGCTTTTCCCCAGTCAATTCTTTCATCACTGGGACTGTTGTAGGTCGCAGATCCGTTATGGCTTTTTCTAACTCAGCAACTTTTTTGGTAACTGCCGCATCAGGTGGAATGTTACGCTGGTAATACTCCCGTACCAGATCCTGTTGAAGCACTTCCAGTTGGTCCCAACTGCGGTCGCCTAGCACCGTGATACTCTTGGGAAGCACGGCCACGTTTCCCGTGGAGCCCGTTACTGATATCCGAAACTTTCCCAGGGGATGGTTGGGATAAGACTGCGACAATGTCAGCTTAAGCGTCGTGTCCAATTTGGGTTTAAGGGGTTTTTTGATGACAAAGACGGCGATATTATCTTGACCGATTTCACCGCCAACGGCCCAACCAGCGGATACGTGCGTACGATCACCATCAATGGCCTTCTCCACCGAGAACTGTCCGATTTTTCCGCTCTCACGTTGTTCAAATGTCGCTGAAGCGGATGCAAATACGACTGGCAGCAATCCGCTAATCTCAACATCAACGTTTTTATCAGGAGCTTTTGCAAAAGCCTTTTTCCACACCAAGTCGCGTTGCTCATCTAGAATCGACAACTCGAACCCATCGAGACGCTTTTGCAGATTGTTATCTGTGCGATTCCAAATTGAGATCGAATCGATCGCTACCGCTGCTTTTAATTCAATTTCGATCCAAGGGTTATCCTCGGTTCCCGTGTGTGAAACAGAACCTGCATCATAATTTCCATCAGTATTACCATCATTGGCTCGCTTTACTTGCCCACCAGACCCGATGGAAGATTGTTTTGCCACGCCCTGCAGGGCAACATTTGAACCGTTGCTAAACACTTGAATTTCAGCCACATGAATGATCTTCTGTTTGCCGGGCAAATCGATGCGCACTATTTTGCCGACGGGAGATTCATCTGCTGGCGCTCCGACTGAGGCTGACAATTCCGTCAGCACAAAGTTCCCGTTACCAGCCCGACCAGGTCCCCCGGCAGGCAACACCTCAGCAGTTAAAGCTTCTAAGCGAATTGCGGTAATGGATTTAGGCAACGAACTAAACGTCAGTTCATACGACTCAGTCGTTTGCGCTTCTCCGCTAGAGTTAATTACACCGTCGGAAGACACTGTCAATTCAGTTTTGCCGCTAGTTGATTTTTGAGTAGTAGGAATCAATCCCTGCCACTGCACCTCTTCATTGGAAGCACTGCGCCAACTTGCTAGTTGTTCAGCGAGTTGCTTAACGGACGGTTGAGTTTTCCCTTTCCACGATTCCAGTTCATCCTGCAAGCGACTTTTTGATTCTTTTTGTACAGCGGTAAACAAACTCAACAACGGCTGTTCGTCGGCACGGTCAGCGTCTTCGGTATTGTTGAAAAATGCGAAGAACTTAAAATACTCCTCTTGTGAAATCGGGTCGTATTTATGGTTATGACACTGTGCACATCGAATCGTAGTTCCCATCCACACCTGCATGGTCGTGTTAACTCTATCGACTACGGCTGAATTTCGGAATTCTTCATCATTTGTTCCTCCCTCGCTTTGCGTCAGGGTATTGCGATGAAAGGCGGTTGCCACAATGTTTTGCTCGCTTGCATCTTCCAGCAAATCCCCGCCAATTTGTTCAATCGTGAACTGATCAAATGGCATGTTGGTGTTGAACGCGTTAATAACCCAGTCACGATAGAGCCAAATCGTCCGCTGCGGATCGTTGGCGTAACCAGCAGAATCTGCGTAGCGCGCTAGGTCTAGCCACATCGCCGCCCACCGCTCGCCATATTTATTAGACGCTAGCAATCGATCAACGAGTTTTTCATATGCCTGCTTGCTTGAATCAGTAACAAACGCATCCACTTCCTGTAATGTTGGAGGCAAGCCGGTTAGATCCAGCGACAGTCTCCGAATTAAGGCGTAGCGATCAGCCTCGCTGTTGGGTTTGAGCCCCTGAGTTTTCATCCGCGCGAGAACAAATGTATCAATCTCGTTGCGCATCCATTTGGATTTTTCCAACTTGGTAGTATCTGGTTTAGTCGGAGCAGCATACGACCAATGCCGTTTATATTCAGCTCCCGATTCAATCCATTGCTTTAGGATGTCCAACTCTTCGGCTGATACTCCCTGGCCAAAATCTACCGGCGGCATCCGCTCATCGGGGTCGGTTGATTGAATCCGTCGTAGTAACTCGCCTGCGAGCGGTTTACCCGGCGTCAGCACCGAATGCGAACCTGCTTGGTCACCTACCGTGTTTGGAATATCTAACCGTAAATCTCCTTGTCGTTCTGCGGGGTCTGGGCCATGGCACGTGAAACATTGGCTCGACAAGATTGCCCGCACCCGGTTGAAATCGACAGACGGTTGCTCCGCAGCAGAACCCCCCGTCGCCAAGCAACTAACTAACAACAAAACTCGTAATTCGCTTTGCATCTTCATCAAACGACCGCCGTAACCTTTCCAACTCGTGATCAACATTCTTAGCTTTCAGTATAGCACAAATGGGTGTTCGCACACATTCATGGCCTGAGTGTCGTTAGCCACTAAAGATGCGGCCTCAAAACAACTCCCGGATTGGTTCACCATCAGTCAATATTGGAATGGGACGACCATTGTTATTTAAAAACGAACGTGAAGTATCGATGCCAAACTTCTTGTAAATAGTAGCAAGCAAACAGTTACTATCCATAATCCGCTCAACCGGTTCTTCAGCTCGAGGTCCCGTGGCGCCGATCACTTGTCCCATCTTCAACCCACCACCCGCCAAGAGCACACTCATTGCCTGTGGCCAATGATCACGCCCAGGGCGACCGCTAGCATCTTGATTACGAATCAACGGCGTTCTACCGAATTCACCACAAAACACAAAGAGCACTCGTTTATCTAATCCTCGTCGCGAAAGGTCTTCAATCAACGCCGAAATAGCGCAATCTAATACCGGTATTTTTTCGCCATACGATTTAAAAATATCGGCGTTTACACTGTGGTCATCCCAAGTCGTCGTTCTGCCGTGTTTGGCCTGCAACCGAAACGTGGCTTGGCATTGCACAAATCGCGCCCCCGCTTCGACCAGTCGCCGACACGTCAAAAGACTTTTTCCCCAGTGCGTATCCCCGTAACGCGCGCGGGTTGTTTTTTTCTCAAATGACAGGTCGAACGCCTTTTTTGTTTTTGGGCTCGCTAACATCGCCATCGCACGTTGCTGAAACAAGTCCATCGAATCCATCATTTGCGTGCTATCCATGTCACGAGACATTCGGTCTAGGCTATTCAATATACGACTGCGCCGTGACAAATTGGCGAGGCCATCGCGGGAGATCGTTAAGTCGTTCTCCGAATTCGAAGTCCGGTAGATTGGAACAGGGGCATATTGATTCGCGCCACTAGCCGTTTGCATATCGGGACTCGGCATGTAGGCTTCACAGGAGGGCCCCAGATACGCTGCACCCGCGCCATAGCTTGGGGTGTTGGCCACATACAGTGGACTGCCTGTAATCTCCGCTTCACCATGTTTCGCAATCACACTACCCATATCTGGAAACTCGGACCTAGGCAGGTTGGCCTGGTCGGATGAATACCCCGTCAAAAAACGGTTTGTGCCGCCAGAATGTTCCGCGCGTTGGTGCTGCATACTACGCACAAGCGTAAATTTGTCCGCGGCCTTGGCCAACAATGGCATCTGCTCTGATATCTCGATGCCTGGAACATTGGTTTGGATTGGCCGTAAAGGGCCGCGATACTCACTCGGAGCATCCGGCTTCAGATCAAACATATCAATGTGACTCGGACCACCGTTTGCCCAAAACAAAATCACCGAAAAATCGTCGTTGAGCCGAGGAAGCGTTAATCCATTGCCGTCGACGACAGATACTCGACTCTCGCCCAACACCCGCATTGATGGAGCGAACCCTGAACAGAGCGCACCGACGCCTAGGCCCCCAAGTTTCAGCCAACTGCGGCGATCTAACGGGCCAACACAGTGACTTTCAGTATTTTCTTGTTTTCGCATTTTCATCATAATTACGCTACATTATACAGAAACCGACACAATACGGTAAAACCAATTTGGGGAGGAGGACAGGCATTAAACATGCTTTACTCTTTCCAGCCCAGATACATTCTATTTCAACGGTCTTGATAAACATCCGAGCTTTAACACGTGCAACGCGAATTTGATGAATTCGAAATGAAAACCGTAATTGGTATCGGCACGGCCGGTTCCGTTTACAACGCCATCGAGAAGTCGACACAGCGCCCCTGCGCGCTGAAATTATTGCTTCCTGGACTGTCCGACGATGCGAATATGGCCTCACGGTTTGAACGGGAAATGCTCATTCTCAGTAAACTAGATCACCCTAACATTGTGCAATACTATGGTGGTGGTAAACACGAGGGCCGTTTATTTTACGTCATGGAAGCAGTGCCGGGTGGCTCGATGACGCAGATGCTGCAAACACACGGTAAACTAACATGGCAAGAGACCATCCGCTACGGAATTCAACTAAGTTCAGCGTTGCAACATGCCCATAACCATGGGATTGTACATCGCGATATTAAACCGTCCAACCTATTCATAACGTATCAAGGCGATATCAAACTTGGCGATTTCGGGATTGCACTTGACCGAGCGGAATCCGACCTGACCCAAAATGGAATGACGGTCGGCTCTTGGCTCTACATGGCGCCTGAACAAATACGAGGTGCAAGCGGCATAACTGGGCAAGCAGACCTGTACTCCCTCGGGTGTCTACTCTATGAATTGCTAACAGGACGACCACCGTTCACCGGCGAACATTTTGCTGAAATATTTGATCAGCACCTAAAGGATGACCCCAAACCGTTGGCGGATCTTGTGCCAGATTGTCCTAAGTCATTACGCGAAATCATTGCAACCCTTTTACACAAAGACCCCTATCAACGTCCCCACAATGCGCGGGCCGTTCAGGGCGTGATGTCAGAACTGAAACTCGATTGGGCCGAAGACGAGACACGTTATCAACTGGAATTAAACCGATTACAACTCGCATTCGATTCCCACTCCGCCGCAGCTCAAGGAATCTCGCGCGACATTCCATTCAAACAACTGTTGCCTTGGCTTCTTTTAGCCATAGCCGCTGCCGTCATCGCGACTCTATTGACCATGCCCTAATGAGGGTGTCCGATTCAATTCGTGACTGCAATGTAATTTGTGTTAATTCACGGTTTGCCAAGGCATTTTATTTAAATCAAGATTCCCGCCGCTGGCAATGACAGCCACTCGACCCAAACTAAGCTGATCGGGCAAGTCTCTAAAAGCCTGGCTACAAACTGCAGCATAGGCAACCGCCCCGGACGGCTCTACCACTAATTTAGCGCGCTCCAACATCAGCCGCATTGCGATTGCTATTTCATCGTCTTTCACACAAATGATATCGTCTACTAAGTCGCGTACTACCGGCCAAGTCAAATCTCCCAAGCTCGTTAACAAACCGTCTGCGATCGTGACCGGGTTCAGTTGAGGAATTAACTCCCCGGCTTGCTTACTGCGCCAAGCGTCATCCGCTCCTGTTGGTTCCGCACCATACACTCGGATCGAGGGGTTAATCTCCTTAGCGGCTAGTGTTATCCCAGCCAGCAACCCACCTCCGCCAACCGGCGCAACAATCGCATCAAGTTGTGTAACTTGTTCCAGTATCTCAACGCCAACCGTCGCTTGCCCAGCAATCACACGAGCATTGTTATAGGGATGAATAAATGTCGCTCTCTGCTGTGCCACAATCTCCGCTGCGGTTGTTTCACGCGCTGCCAAGGTCGGTTCGCAAAGCACAATCGTAGCACCATAATCCGCCACCGCGTCTTGTTTGATTTGGGGCGCATTGGATGGCATAACAATCCACGCCGGGATGCTGCGCTGCCGCGCCGCAAGTGCCAAAGCCTGCGCATGATTTCCTGAACTATGCGTCACCACCCCCGCTGATGCTTGTTCTGAATTCAATTGCAATACGGCGTTACTAGCGCCACGGTATTTGAACGCACCCGCTTTTTGAATATTTTCGCACTTTACAAATACTTCTCGGCCAGCGATCTCGTCAAGTTGCTGGCACGTCGAAATTGGCGTGCGGTGAACCACTCCCGTCAAACGCTTAACCGCATCTTCAATCTCTGGCCTAGATATTACATATTGATCGTTAGTCATCGACATCACCCTGCTGTTTTTTTCCGGTGGAAACAGCGACCCGCCACGCCTTGACGATCGGATAAATAGCAAGTCCAAACGCAACCAACAATAACACCAACGAGACCGGACTCGATAACAGCGGGAAATAGCTGCCTCCTGATGCTTGCAATGCGGATCCCAGTTTCTCTTCAGCGATAGGGGCCAATACAAATCCAATCACAAAAGGTGCGAGGGGTATTTTAGTGCGGTCCAACAAGAACCCGAGCAACCCAAACCCTAACATCACCCATACATCGAATAATCGATTGTTCAATGCAAATGAACCAACGACACAAAATACCATTACTATCGGCAGCAAAAGATGACGGGGGATTACTGCCAGCTTAGCAATCCAGCGAGCGGTACCAACCATAATCGCAAACATCGCTATGTTCGCCAACAGCATCGTCATGATAATCGTGTAGACAATCTCGGGATCATTCTGAAACAACAACGCCCCAGGTTGCAGTCCGTGGAGTACCAAAGCTCCAAGCAATATTGCATCGATGACGCTACCAGGAATCCCCATTGCTACCAAGGGAATCAAGGCGCCGCCAATGGTCGCGTTATTTGCAGCCTCACTGGCAATAATCCCCTCTTCGGAACCATGGCCAAACAACTCCGGATTTTTCGACATACCCTTAGCCGCTGAATAAGCCATCACGCTACCAACATTGGCACCCACCCCTGGTAAAATGCCAACCCAAGTGCCTATTACCGAACTACGAAACATATTGTACAAATGTTGCCGCCAATCAGTTAGCCCCAGGAAAACGCCATCGGTGTTCCCCGCGATCGCCGCTACCTTAGTGACTGGCCGAGATGCTTCATGAACAATTTGGCTAACCGCGAACATGCCAATTAATACAGGAAGCACCGCAAAACCACCATTGAGTTGTTCAATACCTAGCGTCCAGCGAGTCTCGCCTGTGGCTGGCGACTCGCCGGGAATGGTGACTAGCATCCCGAGCACTCCGGCAAACAAACCACGAATCAACGACTTTCCGGATACTGCCGCGATTAATACGAGTGCGACCGCCACCAACGCAAAATAGTCAAAGGGACTGAGCTTCATTGAAATTACGGAAATCGGCTTTGCTAGGGACAACAAAAACGCCCACGAGATCATCCCTCCCACAAATGAAGACATGATCCCCAATCCCAAAGCGCGACCAGGTTTTCCAGCCTGTGCCAACGGGTATCCATCGAGGGTGGTAATAACGGATGCGGGGGTACCCGGCATCCGCAACAAAGTCGCGGTGATTAAACCACCGGAAATCGAACCAACGTACATCGAAATCAGCAACACCATCGCTTCCGCTGGGGCCATGGAATAGGTGAGCGGTAACGTTAGCGCGATTAACATTGCCCCGGTCAGCCCTGGAATAGCACCGATCGCTATCCCCAACGCTGTGCCCACCACAACCCACAACAGGTTTATGGGTGATCCCCAAATCAGATCTAATAAAACATCAAACAACGTTCATTCCTTTTATGGTAATTCAATATGCAGTCCAGATTGGAATACGGCATAGATCCAAAATGGCACGAGGACAACAACGTCAAGGAATATTGGAAAAGGACGTGCCCGACGAAAAACGGTACTCCGTGGCCCAATCACTAATCCAAACAAACAAATAAAACACATGGTGAGCCACCGATAATCCCAGGGTAAATATTCTAGACTCAGGACGTAAAGGACCGTCAGCACAGCCACTTTCGTTACTGTAATCCAATACTTTCTTTTATTTTTACGAGACAGTGAAGGTTCGACATCTTCTATTTCTGTTTTCGACTGCCAATCACCCCTCGGCGCATCCTGATTAATAACATCACTGCGACCACTGCTTCGCGACGTTTCTAAAAACAGCAGTACCCGCGAAAACAACATCCCGACTAGACATAGACCGGTAGCCGCCAGAATAATCAGTGGGATATTTGGCAATACGTCAGGAGCAGTTGAATCAACGCTTTGAATCTTCGAAATACGTTCTGCCAATTCACCCTGCATTTCGTCACCAGTTAGAATCAACGGGTCACTAAGTCGAATCGCTAGTTGATTTTGCACAATCTCGGTTTTCATGCAATCCTCAAGTAATTTTGCAATTCGATCGATCTTGGCCTGGTCAGTTCCTTTGGGAAACCACCAAAAATGCATATTGGCATGCACAAAATCAAATCCTTGTTCGCGCGCGGTTAGTATTTCTGGCACCCGGGGATCCCGTTCCGGAGCACTAATGGCAATCGCTCTCAGTCCACCAGCTTTGAACGCAATATATTCCCCAAGTGAAAACGCCGAAACATCAGCATGTCCGCCTACGACTGCTTCAAATCGTTGTGCTCCACCACCCGTTTGCGTATAGCGAAACGCCGAGCCGGGCAGTTGACGCTCTAAAATCAATCCGGCGTAGTGAACAGGAGCGCCTAGATTAGCTGCAAAGACTAGTTGATCGGGATTTTCGGCAGCTGCGGCCATGATTTCGGACAATGTCTGATACGGTGAGTCATCTCGGACAGCGATAATCAACCGCGTTTTCCCGGTAGCGGCAATGGGCTCGAAAGATTCTGCGCCGTAGGGTACCTTGCCGGAAGATTGCGCCGTCAGCATCGCCTCATGCAAGATCATCATCGTGTAACCGTCCGGAGCTGCCTTGCGTGCGCGCCCACTGCCAATCGTTGCTCCCGCACCGCCTATGTTTTGGATGACTAACTCTTGCCCTAGCAACTTATGCTCAGCGGCTGCGTGTTGAATCATTCGCGCAAATGCATCACTCTCACCACCGGTATTGAATGGCACAATAACCGTAATTGGCTTGAGCGGATAAACGCTTTCAGATCCGCTTGTCGGATTTGAACGCTGGTATACGACAAATAGAATACAGGAACAAATCCAAACCGCTGTACGCACAACTACCCACGGTCTTAATCGTCGTGGGGCATTAATCGTTGCTGAACCAATCTGACTTACCATCGAATGCCTTATATCTATTCCGCGAACGCCTAACGTTTACTACTGAAAAAACACACGCTCTGCTGTGCCGCGTAAAAGTAAATCTTTATCGCCCGCTGACAAGAAATCTGCCTGCTTGATGAGGTCGATCGACGGCGCGTATTCGTGTCCTTCAACGACCTGGAACGGACCATCGCTGGCCCACATCAATCGCTCGGGTCCAAAAGCATTCAAACATCGCTTGATCATCGGCAACAAATCTTTGTAGGGAGCCTGTTTCTTACCCAGTGCGTAGTACGCCGAAATCTTAACGGACACGTTTTTGTGTTTGGCCAAGGCACAGAGGGCATCCAGATCTGTTTTACGAATTTCACCGTCTATTCCAACACGGCCAAAATGATCGATTACAACGGGCGTATCCGGATGCCGTTTGCACATTGCACCAACGCTTGGCAAATGCTCGACATTAATTAAGGGACACATCGCTAGACCATGTTTCGCACCAGCTTGCCACATCGCATTCATACCAGCGCCGGTAAGCCATTGATTGGCAGATCGACCCTTTGGTTGAATCCTAAAGCCCCGCACACCGCGGCGCGCTTGCTTGAGCATATTACGTACCGGTTGATTGTTTTCATCAACAATGCCGACCCCACCAAATACACCCCTGAATTTTTTCATCATGTCGAGCATGTAACTGTTATCAAACTTGTAGAAACTCATTTGGATCAGCACAATCCGAGTGACCCCTGTGGGGCGACAATGGGCAAACAGTTGTTCCGGTGTGAAACTAACGGGCTTTATGTCTGATTTTTTGTAGCCGGCGGCCAAAGGATATCGTTCCGTATCCGGAGTCCAGACGTGAACATGCGCGTCGATAAATTCAGGCGGTTTAGCTTCAGCAAACAATGGATTTCCTAGACTCGTGGCGACTGGTAATGCTGTCGACAAACATGATGTTGTTATAAACTCGCGGCGATTAAACAAAAACACGACAATTCTCCTGTAGGGTAGCTTAACTAGTTGTTTGGTCTGTTCTCGGTAATAATTATCTTCCGATATCTTACACCATCGGCAACTCAGAAATCAAACCACTATTAATACTGGGGGGAGTATGCGTCCGCAGGCTCTCGGTGCTAGCGAATGCTGTTCGTGCCGACGACGGATTTATTCCATTCAAGACCGAGCATGATGCAATTAATACCCGACCCGATACCGAGCAGGGCTAATTTATCGCCGGCTTCAATTTTATTTGTTTTAGCGGCGAAGGCCCAAGTGACCGGTAAGGCAGCGGAGCCCGTGTTACCTAACCATTGGAATGTGGTAGAGTCCTTTTCAGGTGGCAAGCCCAGCGATTCTAACATCAGCTTACGATGGCCAGATCCGACTTGGTGGCAGACGGTTTTATCAATGTCAGCGCGTGTCCAGTTTGACTCATCGAGAAAACGAGCGAACGTGCTTACTCCTGTTTCGATACCTCGAACCATTAACGTCTCAGAATCTGTGTGCATAAAAGGCTTCATATTGTCAGCGACCGCTTCATCTTTGCCACTTTGACACAGGGTATGGTGTTGCGTATTTGCCTGTGCGGTGGCAGTGCAAAGGCGGTTTCCGGTGGAGGTGTTGGCTTCATTAGTGAGCAAAATTGCCGAGCTTGCCGAGCCAATTGTCAGCGAGGCAACGGCCTTTTTGATCGTTTTGCGAGTCCAGTGCGAACCACTGTTGAGAGATTCAATCGTGTTTTCAACCAACGGACGGCTATCTTCAGTTCCGACGACTAGTGCTGCAGCCACTTGCCCCAGTTCGATTGCATTCGCAGCCGAGATGATTCCGTTGAGCTGACCCAAACACGCGTTGGAAACATCGTAAATAGTGCATTCCGATGGCAATCCCAGAGCATGGTGGACTCGACAAGAAGTGGCCGGTTCTAAGTGATCTCGGCAAACGCTGCCATGAATCAACATACCGATCTTATTGGCATCAAAAGCTGCTGCTGCGATCGCTTGTTGTCCACTTTCAATGCTCTTATCGCCAGGCAACACTCCTGATTGCCAAAAGCGGCGTTCCTTAATTCCGGTCATCAACTCCAGACGACCAACGGGAAGATGAAGCCGTTGATACACTGGATCCAGTCGTTTCTCTAAGTCAGCAGTGCTCAACACTTGCGCGGGCAACGTGTAACCTAGTGATTCGACAAAGACGTTATTGTATTGCATGAGCTGGTTGATTGCTAAACTGATCTAATTGCAGTAAGTTCGCCCTACGAGACATTAATACCGACTGCAACAATTTACCATTTCTATGAGCAAGTCGTACAGTAGGCAGGGAATCCAAAATCATCTTGCGCGATATGGTGAGTTTTGATCAAAATAATTTTCCCTAGATTTGGTAGGTCTAAACAACGACAATACCAGATGTAGTGGTTGGTGTTTTTTTTCCAAATTTTCTTCTCCAGACGTTTGATATTTTCACTGGAACTTGTCACAATTTCACCTTCTTGCTTCCCACAAGAATATTCAGGTATTGCATTAACCGTTTAAGGAGAAAACAGAACGGTCACCGAAAAGGATTTCGCTCCCGGACGAGGTACAAATTTTGTATGCGGGGGAGAAACCGAAGCGGAACGCAATTTGCCTTGATCTCGAAGTCAATGATTGACTTGAACGAACGGATTCGTAGCAACAGACTTTATGCCTGCTGCATGAGATTAACGATAAATGTGTTCTAGGCAACACCTGAAGTTATAAGCAAGCATTCAAATGGATTTGTTTGTATTTGTATTCTTTCTTTAAGCGATGCCTGTTCAGTTTCATTTGTGGCAAGACCCTAAACTCTTGTAGTTTTCCTTGTCCCAACAATATCTCGTACTTTGCCGGGCCGTTCTGCTTCTCTCTTAAAACATCTTACGCTTCCAGCGCATTTTTTTCTGGAGGCTTGAGTATCTGAAAGGGATTACAGATGCAGAAGAAACCACTTATAGGACTCAACTTAGATTTCAAATCGAAAACGCGCGATACCGCCGCGTACTATTTCCTAGCCGCGGGTTACGTCGAAGGAATTCTCCGCGGGGGCGGCATTCCTGTGATTGTGCCGATTATGGAGGATGAAGAGGATATCGCAGCCGCATTGAAAAACCTTGATGGGTTTATCCTCGTAGGTGGACTTGACCTAGATCCTCACCGTGACGGTTTCATGCGACACACGTCGTGTAAAATCATGAGCGCTGAACGCGAACTTTTCGATCGCGCCCTTTGTCGTCAAATCTGCGACAAACGCCTCAATGTGTTCGGCATCGGTGCGGGGATGCAATTGTTGAACCTAACGATGGGTGGCAATCTTCACCTGCATATTCCGGAAGCGTTACCTAATGCCGTGCCGCATCGAGATCCTCTGTGTCTCGATCACCGACATGGCTTGGACATCACACCCGGTTCACTACTCGAACGCATTTATGGCGATGGCGAAATCCGAGTTAACAGCAACCACCATATGTCCGTGGATGAAGTCGCTGCGGGATTCAACATTACGGCTCGCTGTCCGGATGGAGTGATCGAGGGAATTGAAGCAGATGCAGAGGATTGGGTTGCCATCGGCACGCAATTCCACCCAGAAGCCCCATCGGCAACCGCCATGGACTTCCGTGTCATTGAAGAGTTCATCGAAGACGTGAAGGCAATCAAAGCAACCGGCACTCGATTCGTCGAAGAAGTCGCCGCTGCGGCATAAGTACTTCACGCTCGATCGATATTCCCACCACTACAGCACTGGTGTAGTCCGGAGTCGCCAGCGATTTCAGACTACGCCATGCTCAGTGGTTTGGTTACCAAACCTTTCGCTGGGCGCAAATACAATTACCTTTTAAGAATTACCTCCAACGATACCCAATTTTGACATCGGTGATAATTAGTATTAATTCGTGAACTTACAGCAACTTTCGTAATACCGTTTGTAAAATACCACCATTGCGATAGTAGTCCATTTCGACTGGCGTATCGATGCGAACGACCGTTGCCAACTCGACAACACTGCCGTCTTCTCTAGTCGCCTTTACGGTTAACTGCGATAGGGGTTTGAGCGAATCGTCTAGTCCAACGACATCGAATACTTCCTCACCGGTCAGACCTAAACTTTGATGAGTTTGACCATCTAATAACTCCAACGGCAAGACGCCCATCATCACTAAGTTACTGCGGTGAATGCGTTCATAACTAGCCGCAATAACCGCTCGAACGCCTAGCAACTGCGTCCCCTTCGCGGCCCAATCACGACTACTACCCGTGCCATATTCCGTGCCAGCTAAAACCACCAATGGCACGCCAGCGCTTTGGTACTTCATCGACGCGTCGTAAATGGACATACCTTCGCCAGAAGGCAAATGGCGAGTCACTCCGCCTTCCGTACCGGGGGCCAATTTATTGCGTATACGAATGTTCGCAAACGTCCCTCGCAACATCACGCGGTCATTTCCACGCCGTGAACCATAGCTATTAAAGTCTACTTGTTCAACGCCCCGTTCTAACAAGAAACTTCCCGCTGGGCTGTCTTTGGCAATTGCACCGGCAGGTGAAATATGATCGGTTGTCGTGCTATCGCCCAAGAACGCTAGCACCCGAGCACCAACAATCGGTTCAATCGATGGTACTTCCAGAGGCAAATCCACTAGGAACGGCGGTTCTTGAATATAGGAAGATTCATCATTCCAAACGTAAATGTCACTATCACTGGTCTCGATCGCATTCCATTTTTCATTGGAATCAAACGCATTTCCATAACGTTGCTTGAACATCTCGCTGTCAACCGCGTGATCCAAAATATCCTGCACCTCTTCGCGACTAGGCCAAATATCTTTCAAGAACACCTCGTTACCTGCCTTATCAATACCCAACGATTGAGTATCAAAATCAAACCTAGTAGTTCCTGCTAAGGCATAGGCGACAACCAATGGCGGACTTGCCAAATAGTTCGCCTTCACGTGCTGGTTCACTCGCCCTTCAAAATTACGATTTCCAGACAAAACCGAACAGGCGACTAGGTCACCCGCTTCGATGGCAGCGGAAACCGCTGCTGGCAATGGTCCGCTATTGCCAATACAAGTCGTACAACCATACCCCACAACATTGAAGCCGAGTTGGTTCAATGCATCACTCAGCCCAGCCTTATCCAAGTAGTCCGTTACGACGCGAGATCCCGGGGCAAGACTCGTCTTCACATGCGACTGAACTTGCAGACCTTTGGCCGCAGCCTTTTGAGCTACTAAACCAGCAGCGACCATGACCGAGGGATTACTTGTGTTCGTGCAACTGGTGATGGCAGCGATCACGACCGCGCCATGAGTCAATTCTGAGTCACCACTGGGCAAAGCGGCGACTGCCGAAGTTTGCAACGCATCGCCGGACAATTCAAATCCTCCCCCGCTGATCGGTGTTTCCAGCACTTCACTGAAGGCTTGTTTCATATCAACAAGTGCGATGCGATCTTGAGGTCGTTTTGGCCCGGCTAGTGACGGCACAACAGCGGATAAATCTAACGTGACGTAAGACGAATAGGTGGGTGTTGGTGCGTCGGCACTACAGAACAAGCCTTGTTCCTGCGTATAGCGTTTTACCAGCTCAACGTTTTCGTCGCTACGACCCGTCTGTCGTAGATACCGCAATGTTTCATCGTCGACAGGAAAAAATCCCATTGTTGCGCCGTATTCGGGAGCCATATTTGCTAATGTCGCGCGGTCTGCCAAGCTCATACCCCGGACACCAGCACCATAGAATTCTACGAATTTACCAACGACACCTTCTTTGCGTAGCATTTCAACTACTAGCAGCACTAGGTCAGTGGCTGTAGCCCCGGCCGGCAATTTACCAGTTAACTCGAACCCGACAACTTCGGGCATCAACATATAGATCGGTTGTCCCAGCATTACGCCTTCCGCTTCGATACCCCCAACTCCCCAACCAACGACGCCCAGACCATTGATCATCGTTGTATGACTGTCTGTTCCGACTAGTGTATCGGGGATAGCAATTGGGCCTTGCGCATCCTCAGAGCGACAAACGCCACTAGCCAAAAACTCTAAGTTGACTTGATGAACGATGCCGACGTTGGGCGGTACCACTCGAAAATTATCAAATGCTCCTTGGCCCCAACGCAAGAATTCATATCGCTCACCGTTGCGAATAAACTCTAATTCAACGTTTGCCCCGAGAGCATCGAGTGATGCGAAATTGTCAACTTGAACCGAATGATCGATGACCAAGTCCACTGGAATCAACGGATTAATTTTACGGGGATCACCACCCAGTCGCTCCATCGCGGAACGCATTGCCGCCAAGTCCACAACAGCTGGTACGCCGGTAAAGTCCTGTAGCACCACTCGAGCAGGTTTAAACGGGATCTCATGGTTGCCCGGATCGACCGCATTCCAATTGGCTAAGCACCGTACATCTTCTTCGGTGACGACATATCCATCGCAATTCCGTAGAACAGATTCTAACAAAACTCGAATCGAATACGGCAACTTGCTAACATCGCCAATGCCCTGCTCTGTCAACTTTGACAATCGGTAGATGCCAATTTCGCCATTACCGCTATCGAAATTGTCGCGTGTATTGAAGGGATCAAAAGTAGTGGCATCACTCATATATCTATTCTTCCGTTAAACGTTGAGAGTTCGGTGCTTATCTACTTTACAGTTTACCGTTGCCGGTGCATCTTTGACAGTCACCCATTGTCGACCGGTAGACACCAGCGGATACCGACAACTTTTTCGTGATCGTGACGGGTCGCGCTAGTCGCCGAGAGCCTGATTGTCCTACCAAGCCAGTCATCCATTTGCTACGAACCGTTGGGGTTCGGCTTCTTGATAAAATCAAGCGTCAGCTGGGGCGAATCGAATTCCGCGTCAGGGTTTAATTCACGATATAGCAAACTCGGCTGAATATCTCGGCTGTTTTGATATTTCCCGTTTTCGTAATTAGTAATGTCGCCAGCGACTTCGTGATAAAAAATCTGGCAAATCTGAATTCCCGGGTAGATTTTCACCGGTTGGACCGCAAACATCTCCAACGTCCAAAATCCTTTAAATCCCACGTCGCCAAATCCGGCGGTCACATGTACAAACAACCCCAAGCGACCAATCGAAGAGCGACCTTCTATCATCGGCACTAGCCCGTGAGTCTCAGTTCGCTCTACGGTCCGAGCCAAGAATAACTGATTCGGCGTCAGTACCAGTCCGCTCTCAGGAATCTTCAAACGCCGCACTCGGTTAACTTGTCGCATGTCCAACACAACTTCCTCGTAAACCATCACTTCGTCGTGCAACGTGAGATTATAGCTATTGGGATTCAAATGGTCTTCATTGAACGGGTCAATTACAATCGCATCGCCCATCCGTTTTTTGATTTCTTGACCGGAAAGAATCATTACTGTTTTACCCTATCTGTCTCAGACATTAACACCACGCAGAACCAACGCACCCATTACGGATGCCCCATTCGATGCCAAACCCTAATTTATACCAATTCGCGGGCAAAACCGCTTCATGGAACACTCTTCGCACAAAGGTTTCCTCGCATCACACACTTGCCGACCGTGATGAATCATTCGATGGGAATAATAGATCCAGTCCTTCTTGGCAACGACTTGCATCAACTCCCGTTCTACCTTCACCGCATCCGTTTCACTCGTCAATCCTAACCGGCGACTTATTCTACCAACATGCGTGTCCACGACGACCCCCGCAGCAATACCGAATTCTGTTCCGAGCAACACATTGGCCGTCTTGCGACCGACCCCTGGCAATTTCACCAAATCATCTAGGCACTGCGGTGGGTCTCCATCGAATTTTTCCACCAACTGACGGGCGCACCCTCGGATGTTCTTGGCCTTTACCCTGAAGAATCCGGCACTCTTCACAATCCGTTCGATCTGAGATTGAGTCGCTGCTGCCAAATCAAATGCAGTTGGATATTTTTCAAACAACTTCTTAGTCACAATATTCACGCGTTCATCAGTGCATTGTGCCGAAAGAATCGTTGCGATCAACAACTGAAACGGCGATTCATAGTGCAAAGCGCATTTTGCATCCGGATAGCCCTTCACCAGATGCCGAACGATACGGCGTGCGTAGTTCTTCTCTTCACGAGTAGCAGTCATTGGCATCCACGCAATTACAAGTTGTTAGCAGGCTATAGTGTTACGCACAGTGCCACAGAAGGCAAATGATTTTAAGCAGAAACAGGTAGATTAAACTAATTTTTTTTCTCTACCGCACCACCACACTCCGCTGTCGGAAAACAGTGAACATCCAAACGGACAGCTGCGTTAAACGCCCCTATCAAAACCTCCCCAATTCGTCGCCCATTGACTAGTTAACTATTCTCGACTTAACATAAAGCTATACGACTAATTCTGTTGCCTTTACTGCTGTACACAAGATCCTATTTTACTCCAAGCGTCCTCACAAACCGATTCAAACATGTCTGACTCTCCTGCTCAAAACACCGCACCTATCACTAGCGAAGTGGACTTACCTCGCATTGAAAAGGCCGTTCGTGAAATCCTTATTGGTATTGGTGAGGATCCAGATCGCGATGGACTGCTAGAAACTCCCGCTCGAGTCGCCCGCATGTACGCGGAAATGTTCAGCGGTCTGCGGCAAGATCCACGCGAACACACTGACAAATTCTTTGAAGAGAAATATGACGAAGTTGTTCTAGTTCGGGACATCAGTTTTTGCAGTATGTGTGAACATCACTTATTACCATTTGTCGGCAAAGCACACATTGGTTACATGCCCAATGGGAAGGTGATCGGACTGAGCAAACTGGCCCGAGTCGTAGAAGTCGTCGCGCGTCGCCCTCAAGTCCAAGAACGTCTAACCGAAACAGTTGCGGACCTGCTACTCGACGCACTCGATGCTAAAGGGGTCGCCGTTATCATCGAAGCGGATCATAGTTGTATGACAATTCGCGGCGTTCGCAAACCTGGCAGTTTGACCATCACATCGGCGATGCGGGGGATTTTCCGCAGCAACCTGTCGAGTCGGTCTGAAATCATGCAACTCATCTACGGCAATCGCCGGTAAGAGGATTGTTGTGACACTACTCTGGGAAATACTCCAGTTTGTACTGAGGCTTAGCTTCGGCATGTCCTTGGCAATGCTACTAACGAGTTCTAAAATCGTTACTAGCGGATTTTTTCGAGTCCACTTGTGGGTCATCATGGGGCTTAACGTATTTGGCGTATTGGTGATCTGGACCGCAGGAGCAGAACACGTCCCGACACAATACGTAAGTTTACTGACGCTTGTTATCGTAAACGCGATTACAAGTTATGTTGGTGCGAGCATCTGGATCTACGAAAAAGCTCGAGCGGGTAAGTTAGCCCTGCTAGTAGTCACCATCCTCACGCTGACTTCAGCCTATTTGACAACTGATTTTCCGGAAAACCGTACGACCCCCCAAATCATCTCCGTCCTCTTGGAAATTGTTAGTGCCGGGGCATTGTTGGGCGCCGTCATGATGAGCATGCTACTGGGACACTGGTACCTCAACACACCAGGCATGCAACTTGACCCACTCTACAAACTACTGGCCTTCTGTCTATGGGCGTTGGCCATCCGCACGATTATTTCAGCGACGGGATCATATTGCTATGTTACCGAACACGAAGTTTCGACAAGTTGGTGGATTTTTGTGTCCCTGCGCTGGACCACAGGCGTGGCAGCAACATTGATCATGGTGATATTGGCTCGATTGACTCTGCGGATACCCAACACTCAAAGCGCTACTGGAATTCTGTATGCGGCCACGGTCGTCGTGCTCGTCGGAGAACTTACCGCTCAACTGCTCTCGGAAAACGTACTCTACCCTCTCTAATCTCATCGAACCACGGTACAATCCAAGATGACTTAGAGACACCTGTATCACAACTACATGGCGATTCCGATTTTATTGACCTTCCTTTACCCTTATCCTCACGAACCACTACTCACCAAATGAACGTTACCTTCCGCTGCCGAAATTGTGATTCTATAACGCGTGAGCAGTACGAAGCGGATACCACGATGTTCACGTGCCCTGCTTGTCAGACTGCCCACGAAATCCCTGTTGATGCAATCGGCGCCGACGCAACTAACCAAATAGTCGTCACTCGCTGCATGGTTTGCCCTGGCAAAGAACTCTATTTCCGCAAGCAATTCAATCAACGACTTGGAATCACGATCATTGGACTCGGTTTCGCAGCAAGCACTGTTGCCTGCTACAACCACCACTATATTTGGGTCTATGGGATTCTTTTTTTCACGGCGGGCATCGATCTCTTATTCTATATTTTTACCGGTAACCTATTACAATGTTATAAATGTAATAGCGAGTATCGTGGTTTTGAAGAGTCAATTGAATATGAACCATTCAACCTTGAAATCCACGAAAAGTATCATCAGCAGCGTATACGACTGAAACGTGAACAGCAGGACGCCGAGTGGCTGACTACGCATGCCCCTGAAACCACGACAACAGACGAAACGCCAGGCCATTGACTGCATTTACCTGCTGCGGCAGTTTAGGACAGCCTCAATTACACCAATAAGGTTTTCATTATGGATCAAGAACGAGCCCGCATTCAGGAAGACCTGCGCGGCGTTATCGATGGCGAAGTTCGCTGCGACGACTTGTTCTTACAATTGTATTCCAGTGATGCCAGCATTTATCAAATCAAACCACGCGCGGTCATTCGCCCACGGCATGTTCAAGATGTAGTCGCTACGGTTCAATACGCTACGGAACACGGCATCGCAGTACACGCCCGCGGTGCCGGCAGTGGACTCGCCGGAGAATCACTTGGCAGCGGAATTGTAATCGATTTCTCCCATTTCATGCGGCGGATCATCGATTTTGACGGGGAAATTGTGCACGTGCAACCTGGTGTTGTCTACGCGCACCTCAATAAATACTTAGCAAAGCACAATCGACTGTTCGGTCCCGACCCTAGCACAGGCCAAGTCACAACGATGGGCAGCGTGTTAGCGCTGGACAACAGTGGAAGTCATTGGTTGCGTTACGGCAGCGCGCGAACGCATGTGGAAGAGTTGGAAGTCGTGTTGGCTGACGGTACAGTTTTACGATTAGGTCAAAATGACAATCTGGAAACCCTCTGTGCGGTCCCTCATCGTCGCGGACTTACCCAGTTTTCCGAAACACCAACCGTGGGGAGATTAGATGATATCCAGCAACGACTCAGCACGATCCTCGCAACCCACCACGCCAACATAGTCGAGCACACTCCAAAATCACTCGTGCACCGTTGCGGCTACCACTTGAACAACCTCCGCCAAGGTGAACACCTCAAGTTGGCCCAATTGATAACCGGCTCGGAGGGAACATTGGGACTGATCACCGCAGCGAAGTTGCGCACCGTGCCGCTGCCACCTCACGTTGGCGTTTTGTTATTGTTCTTTGATAAAATAGAAAAGGCAATCCAAGCGTCCGCCCATGCCGTCAACATGGATGTCAGTGCCTGCGATCTCCTTGACCGGCGATTGTTGATCCTCGCGCGCGATACAGACCCTCGTTTCATACAAACAATCCCCAGTGACGCCGAAGCAATGCTGCTCGTGGAAGTGACTGCCGATACGCGCGCCGCAGTGCGAGATCGACTGGCGGACATTACCGAACAAATCCACAAATCAAAACGACTAGCCTTCGCGTCACGAATCGCATTGGAAACAAACGAAATCGCCCAAGCTTGGTCGATCACACAAAATGTCATCCCCACTCTGTATCGCCTCAAAGGAAATTCCCGCGCCATTCCGTTTGTCGAAGACATCGCCGTGCCTCCCGCAGCGATACCGACGGTCTTGCCACAACTTCAGGAAATTTTACGCAAGCACCAAGTGACCGCTTCGATATTTGGGCACATCGGACATGGACAATTTCATATCCGCCCCTTCCTTGACGTAAATAACCAAGACGACATCCGCAAGCTGCATGCCCTCGCCAGTGAACTGTATGAACCGGTAGTCCAAGCTCAAGGTAGCATCAGCGGTGAACACGGTGCCGGCTTGAGCCGCACCTGGTTTATGCGGAAACAATTTGGTCCCTTGTACGAAGCCTTTGCGGAAGTGAAACGACTCTTCGACCCGCAGCACATCCTCAATCCCGGTAAAGTTATCGCCGAGATGCCACAACCGATCCACAATAACCTCAGACCCGTGACTCATAACGAACAAAACACAGAACAGGCAACCGAGGATGCGCCACCCGTTGGCCCCACGCCTAACACTGTCGAACTTCAACTCGCTTGGTCACACGAAGAGCTTGCCTACGCCGCCCGTAATTGCAACGGCTGTGCTCGCTGTCGAACTGAAGATGAAAATTCGCGGATGTGCCCCATCTTCCGCTTCGCACCCCAAGAAGAATCTAGTCCTCGTGCGAAAGCCAATTTAGTGCGTGGCATCATCACTGGGAGGATGCCCTTGTCAACGATCAATGAGGACCAATTCAAACACGTCGTCGATTTGTGCGTGAATTGCCATCAATGCCGAATCGAGTGCCCTGCCGGTGTGGATATTCCACGACTGGTCACCGAAGCCAAAGCTCAATATGTCGCCACCAACGGAATTAGTTTTTCGGACACACTTTTCACTCGCCTTGATCGCACTGCACGCTGGGCCAGCCGATTTAGCCGTTTTTACAATTATGCCATTGCCAATCGAACGCTCCGCTGGATCGCTCAAAAAACCACGGGACTAGCGCAGGGACGTAAATTGCCCGCCGTAGCCAAATCGAGTTTTCTAAAATGGGCCGAGCAACAACGACTAGATCGACCTTCACGGGAAGACGGTGATAAAGTTGTCTATTTCACCGATGTCTTCGCAACTTGGTATGATACCAACTTAGCCAAAGCGGTCGTCAAAACACTGCAGCACAACGGCATCTCTGTCTATGTGCCCACTCAACAGTTATGGTCTGCTGCCGCCGCAATCGCTGAAGGCGATCTGCAGTATGCACGCAAGGTTGCCCAAGTCAACGTCAACATTCTCGCCGATGCCATTCGCCAGGGTTATACGGTCGTCACCACCGAACCGTCTGCTGCAATGTGCCTCTCCCAAGAGTACCCGGCACTGCTCGATGACGATGATACGGCACTCGTGGCAAATCATACGCAAGATGCCTGCCATTACCTTTGGAACTTGCACCGACGCGGCAAATTGGAATTAACATTTCAACCACAGAATTATCAAGTGGGCTATCATCTGCCGTGCCACTTACGTGCGCTCCCGGACCATACACCGGGTGAGCATCTGCTACGACTAATCCCCGGCGTCCGAGTGCACCGCATTGAAAAAGGTTGTTCGGGCATGGCGGGTGTTTTTGGCTTAAAATCTAAAAACTATCGTAACAGTCTTCGCAGCGGTTGGGGTTTATTAAGTACGATGCGAGATTCGGAGATTCAAGTCGGGACAACCGAATGCAGTGCCTGCAAAATACAAATGGAACAAGGCACCTCTAAACCGACACTGCATCCACTTAAACTCCTAGCTCTGGCTTACAATATTATGCCAGAACTCGAGGAACAATTACGAGGCGCCACGCGAGACCTAATTGTATCATGACACTTAACATCAAACTCTTCGCCGCCGCTGCTCAGGCCATTGGCAACGATCACGTCCGTGTTACGAGCGAAACGCCAGTCACCATCCAAGCGTTAAAACTGTTGCTAGTCGAGCAACATCCAGCGCTTGAATCGATATTACCCTATTGCCGCTTTGCGGTTAATCATGAATTTGCTTTAGACGAAGATGCGGTTTCCGCAGACCATGAACTTGCACTCATCCCACCTGTCAGCGGAGGGTGAACAGGACTCATCATGGCAATACATATCATACATCTCGAAATTGATACACAGCGGATGCTCACTACCGTCAGTAAAACCAGCGCTGGTGCGCAGTTGTTGTTCATCGGCACGACGCGTGACATCACTGGCGACCGAGTGACGCAATGGCTAGATTACGAAGCCTACAAACCTATGGCGATCAGTAAACTGGAACAATTAGAATCCGCTGCCTATCAACGCTGGGATATTTGTGCTATCGAAATAGTACACCGCCTCGGAAAGATTCTTCCAGGCGAAGCTAGTGTAGCGATTGCCGTCAGTTCTCCACACAGGGAAGATGCCTTTGCGTGTGGCAGATGGCTAATCGACACGCTCAAACAAGACGTGCCTATCTGGAAACAGGAACATTGGCTCGACGAGCAACCACAATGGATTCACCCTGCCAATAAAACACTCGGCGAACAATGAACAAACCAACACCACTTATCGATTCCCATGGCCGAATTCATACGAGTTTGCGGATCAGCATCACTGATCGCTGTAACATTCGTTGCTTTTATTGTATGCCCGCAGAAAACGTGAAATTTCGGCCCCGTGATGAAATTCTGACTTATGAAGAAATTGAACGATTCGCCTCAGTAGCTGCTCGCCTTGGTATCAACCGCTTGAGAATCACGGGCGGGGAACCTCTTATACGAAACGATCTTGCCGGCCTGATAAAACGCCTATCAGCGATCCCTGGAATCGACGACATTGCGCTCACCACCAATGGCGTTCTACTAACAGAGCAAGCTGCGGCGCTTAAAAATGCTGGCTTGCAACGTCTTAATGTCAGTTTGGACACGCTCGACGACGACGTCTTCTTCCGGCTTTCCCGTCGCCGCGGTATCGACCAGATTATTGCGGGAATTCAGCTGGCGAACAAGTTAGGCTTCGACAAAATCCGACTCAATGCGATCGCCATCAAGTCGATCACCGAGCAAGAAATTGTGCCACTGGCAACGTTCGCTCGACAGCACGACCTCGAATTGAGATTCATTGAGTTCATGCCCTTAGACGCGGATGATCAGTGGCAACGTCAACAGGTTTTGACCGGAGATGAAATCAAGAATATTTTGGAAACGGCATTCTGCAAACTGTTGCCCGTCACTCGTGACGATGCCAGTCAACCGGCGGTCGATTTTCAATTTTCCGACAACCAAGGGCGGATTGGATTTATCAATCCACTGTCGCAGCCATTTTGTCACCATTGCAATCGCATCCGCATTACCGCGGAGGGTCAATTGCGAAACTGTCTTTTTTCAACAACCGAATGGGATGTTCGCGAACTATTGAGAAACGAAGGGTCCGACGGTGAACTGGAAACACTGATCCGTAGTTGCGTAAGTGGTAAGAACGCCGCTCATGGTATCGACTCGGATTCATTCATTAAACCGCAACGCGCTATGTATCAAATCGGCGGTTGAAATAATCCGTAATTTGCATTGAGCAAAGGCTCAGAGTTTAACTTCACCGCGTTGCATCTCGATATCTTCGAGTCGCACGACTGGGCCCCGTCCACTACCAGGGCAGTCACGACAGGTTGCTTGCCAGGTTTCCGGTGATTCAAGGTTGGAATCCCAAAACGGCCAAGTGCGACATTGCCTAGGCCGAGCTTCATAGACACCACAAGAAGTCTTTTCGGAATCAAAGAAAACGCAATCACCATTTGGAAACTCTACCAAAGACCAACGTGCCCCGATACGGCGCGTGTAAGTGTCCTGAAATTCTCCTAACGGCATGTTAATCAATTTTGCTAAGGTCGCGATTTCCCCCTCATCGAGCCAAACAAAGCCGGGCGCACCGGTACAGCAATCGCCGCAGCCGGTGCACTGAAATTGTAAGCCAGCGTGATACCATTTTTCACTTTCCTGAGTCATGGCCCTGCTAATCCCTTCGGTTTTGTTTGATGTAGTTGGGTTTGGTACCCTTTTGTTGATCATAAATGGCTCTGCAGCCAAAAACCCACAGCGGTTGATGTACTGATTATACCAATTGCGTAGAATTTGACGAATACCTCAAGTTACTACATATATGAATCGATAGTAACAACAAGGTGCAATGCGCTGTATACCTGTCTAACAAATGATCAAAATGCCTTGCTAGACCCCATCAATCAATGTCCCAATCCACCACAAAAAAAGATATTGCAAATGCCATCGCCAGAGACCTTGGCATCACCCAAGCACAATCCAAACAATTTGTTCAAAAGACCCTCGATGCCATTACTAATGTACTACGTGACAAGGGGCGACTCGAATTACGCGATTTTGGCGTCTTTGAATGCAAGACAAGGAAAGCTCGCAAAGGCAGGAACCCTAAAACAGGGGATCCGGTAAACGTACCCAAGAAACTAGTCGTAACTTTTCGAGCCGGTAAACAAATGGAGCAGACTGTACGACGCAAAAAATAACCGGGAATAACATAATTACAAAAACTCATATTGCGGCCAATCACGAGATTATGTACTTATAGCCAACTGTAATTTAGTCAGCTAACAAATTTCGACATCAAGTAAACGTATTCACACTTAACTTTCAGCTATCACACACAAGTACTTTTTAGGGTTCAACCAATCGTTTATCGTCTCAGCTAGTGTGCTCGAGATCCAGATAAATTAGGTCTAGGAGAATTTCAATGCGACGCCTGTTTTACGCAATAGTTTTAACTGCCATTTTGAGCACCAGTATCGGTTGCATGATACCTGCCTTCTCCGGCGATCGAGCTCGACGGACCCAGCAGTTGATTTTCACTTCCGAAAACCAGCGACAGATTCTAAACTTCTGGGAACGCTTTTGGCATTTAGATCAACCTGACCACATGGCGCCACAACGTGTTCATGGCGGTGTTATTTAAGCTGCCGATTAAGGCCTCGAGCAGATTCACCCAATTGCTGCGGACCTCTCGTTAAGTGCTACCGACTTTTGTCATTACAAAAGCAGTTGCTGCGTTAGGAAATTGTGCTCTAATTTATACGAGCAGAATCCATTCCATGAATTGAGGAATCGGCGGTTGCCGGTTAAAGTACTGTGTAGGGGATTCAACAAACAAACCTACACCGCTTTAACACGAAGAGATCATATCCTTGACACTCGATACTGATACCGTTGATTTGCAAGTTTGCCTTGGCAGGCTGACACTTCCGAATCCGATCATGGTTGCCTCAGGTACTTTTGGCTACGCACGTGAAATGGAACAAATTGTCGATCTTTCACGCCTCGGTGGAATCGTTCCCAAAACTATCACGTCGCAGATGCGAAAGGGAAATGCGCCTTGGCGAACCATCGAAACGTCTTCGGGGTTGCTAAACTCAATCGGACTCGACAACGACGGACTCGACGCTTTCATTGAGAATCACTTGCCGTATCTTGTTGCCTTAGACGCACCGGTGATTGTCAGTATTGCCGGTGAAAATCAGGCGGATTACGTCGGCATCGCGAAACGTTTGGATGCCTGTGGGGGTGTGGCAGCACTGGAGCTTAACATCTCCTGCCCAAATGTAGCTCACGGTGTCGATTTTGGCAGTAACCCAAAGTTGTGCGAACAAGTTGTCCGCGATGTTCGCGAAAATTGTGCCTTGCCAGTCCTAACCAAACTTACGCCAAACGTTACGAACATTGTTGAACTCGCAGCGGCGGCCGCAGCTGGTGGCACCGATGCGGTCTGCCTGACCAACACCTTGTTAGGTATGGCCATCGACTGGAGAAAACAACGCCCACTTCTTGGCAATAATGTCGGCGGATTGAGCGGTCCAGCTATCAAGCCGGTATCATTGCGCTGCGTATACCAAGTAGCACAGGCGGTCGATATTCCAATTGTTGGGATAGGCGGAATCGCAAATCTCAATGATTGCATGGAATTTTTTGTGGCGGGTGCTTCTGCGATACAGATCGGGACTGCCAACTATTACGACCCAACGGTCACGATGAGGATACTCGACGAACTACCGGCCGCTGTCACTGAACTCGGAACCAATAAATTTTGTGATGTTCCAGGATCGGTCAAGCCGAACTAGACTCAAGAGAATCACCAATACAAAACGCGACAACAATACAACAAGAAGTGAATCAACAAAGGGACATCATGCGAGTACTGTCGGGCATTCAACCAACAGGCCGATTTCACTGGGGAAATTACTTCGGTGCAATTCGACAATATATTCAACTTCAACACGAGGACGAGGCGTTTTATTTCATCGCCAACCTACACGCTTTAACGACCATTCGCGATCCTCAACAACTCAGCCAACTTACGCTCGATGCCGCGCTAGATCTACTGGCACTTGGACTCGACCCCGATGCAGCGACGTTATTCGTTCAATCAGATATCCCTCAAATATCCGAATTGACATGGATTTTGATGACCGGCACACCCCTCGGGTTACTTGAACGTTGTCATGCATTCAAGGAAAAGAAATCCAAAGGTGTTTCCGCGGACGCTGGGCTATTCACCTACCCAGTGCTCATGGCCGCAGATATTCTGGGGTATGATTCCAATTGCGTGCCTGTTGGGCAAGACCAGGTGCAGCATATTGAAGTCGCCCGAGATATTGCTCGCAGTTTCAACCATCACTACGGCGATTGCTTCGTGCAGCCTGAAGCCCGTATTTTGGATGAATCCGCCAAGGTACCAGGTACCGATGGCGAGAAAATGTCAAAGAGTTACGACAACATTATCCCCGTTTTCGAAGAAGAAAAGGCACTCCAGAAACAGATCATGCGTATCTCCACGGACTCGCGTGCGATGGAAGACGCCAAACAACCGGAGACTGACCACCTGTACCAATTGTTTTGCCTCTTTGGCAAGTCAGCGCAGCAACAGGAAATGGCTGCTATATATCGCCGCGGCGGATTTGGCTACGGTGATATAAAAAAACAGCTTGCCCAAGCCGCCGAGGGCTATTTCGGACCCGCTCGTGAACGTCGCGAAAAACTGACGCAAGACCCTGACTTTGTTCAAGACATCCTGGCAGCGGGTGCGGCAAAGGCTCGCTTAAAAGCCGCCGAAGTTCTCGACCGAGTCCAGCATGCGACGGGGCTAGTGCGATGAATGTACTGGGGTTAGGAACCGATATTATCGAGTGCTTGCGTATCGCGAAGATGATAGAGAAGCATGGCGAGTTGTTTTTGCAACGTGTTTACACCGAACATGAGGTGGGTTATTGCAGTAGTCGCAAGGCCGCCAACCAACACTACGCAGGCCGCTGGGCCGCCAAGGAAGCGGTTCTCAAAGCAATGGGAACTGGTTGGTCTCGCGGAATCCGCTGGCGCGACATCGAAGTAAAGGTAGAACTCGGCGGAAAACCGCATGTACATATTCACGGCACCGCAAAAGAAATCTGTGACGAACTGGGTATCACCGACATGCTCATCTCAATTTCTCATTGCCGCTCACATGCAACCGCGACCGCGATCGCCGTTGGTGAAGATTAATGCCGTGTGCCCCATTCCAGGTAAATGCCAAACCAGCCTCAAGCTCTTAGGCGGTGGAATCCGATTCACCGGCGGCTACGAAGTCTTCGCCTAACGTTTCCGGTTGGTACCCAGATTCAACGACTTTACCTTCAATCGTCTGAATGACGGGGGGTGGATTCTCAGCTTCGTGGTTATCTAAGGCTGCCGCCCACTTGGTACGCACGTCATCTTCAAGCTTCTTCCAAGCGCCACGTCCGCGGCATTTGGGGAACTTGGAACAACCGAGCCACGGGCCTCGAGCACCATTTCGCAAGTTGAGATGCGAATCACATTTATTGCATTCAATATCGGTTGCTAGCGGTGGAGTTTTCGGTGGCGTGACGCCTCCATTCTTTTTGTCTAAATTGACAACACCCTTGCAATCAGGGTACTTACCGCAACTCAAGAACAAGCCAAAACGACTCTTGCGTTTTTCCATCGGGTCGCTACATATAGGGCAAGCGATATTCGTCATTTCTGGATTAATCGGACGGCCTTCATGGTCGATCGGCGCAGCGTATTTACAACCGACTTCCATCGCGTCGGCAATTGTCACGATCCGTGCTTTATCGTCATCAGTCAATTTGGAATAGGTCGTCTTCTGCTCACATTCAAAGCAAGTGAGAAAGGGTCTCGAACGGGCCGTTTTTCCTTTATTGACTCCCATGTCTGCCAGACCACAACCAACACAAGGAATATCAATCTTCACTGGTGGCACTCTAAAACCAGTACAACTCAAGAACCGCCCATTACGACCAAACCGGTACTCTGTGCGTTTCCCGCAGTCTGGGCACTTATATTCTTCTGGCGCTAGTTCTGTTTCCGCTTTAGCGTGCGTCATGTTCTCATGAGCTGTGTCCAAATCCTTGCGGAATTCTCCATAGAATTCGTGCATAAACTCTGTCCACTCACAACTACCGTCTTCAATCAAGTCCAGTTGCGATTCCATCCATTTGGTGTAACCCAGATCCATGATACCGGGAAAACCCTGAATCAGCTTTTCAGTCACCACTTCGCCTAAATCTGTCGCAAAGAAGCGATTACCTCGCTTTTCTACATAATTCCGATCTTGGATTGTACGAATGATCGCAGCGTAGGTACTCGGACGCCCAATCTCTTCAGACTCTAGTTTCTTGACAAGCGAACCTTCATTAAAGCGCGAGGGTGGAGCTGACAACTTTTGCCGTGGGTCGATAGAAAACGGAGCCATTTCCATACCCTGAGTCAACGCAGGTAACGTCTGTTCATCACTAGCAGTGGGAACGCCCGTCGCTTTATAAAAACCATCAAAGTCGAGGATGCGGCCGGTGACCTTGAGAACTGCGCCCGTTTCTTTATCTGAGCGTTTGAGCTGCACGGTGGTAACTTTCCAGCGAGCTTTGGTCATCTGACAACCCATAAAGCGGTTGTAGATCAAACGGTAGAGTTTCAACTGTTCTTCGTCGAGTGAACTAGCTACTTTTTCAGGAGTGAGGTGCATGTAGGTTGGGCGAATAGCCTCGTGAGCTTCCTGTGCGTTTTTGTTGGAAGAACCATAATAATTCGGTTTCTCCGGTAAATACTCGGGACCACAGGTAGTTGTAATATGCTCCCGCACTCGAGAAATCGCTTCCTTAGAAATCACGGTTGAATCCGTACGCATGTAAGTAATTAACCCAACGTGACCTTCTCCGGGAATACTTAAGCCTTCATAGAGCTTCTGTGCAATCCGCATCGTGCGACTCGCAGTGAATCCATAGACGTTCGATGCGGTGACTTGCAGTGTGCTCGTAATAAAAGGAGCATCTGGTTTTTTGGTTGTTGGCTTGGTTTCAATCGAATTGACTTCGTACCGCACGGCAATATCGATGTCACCGACTACTTTGCGTTTGAATTTGGCAGGGCCTTTTCCATCGGGGTCTGCGGTAGTCTCGACCTTCACGTTGACCATTCCGACTGCTTCGGAAACCGCGGTTATCTCGGCGGATAGATCCTGCGGGTCGTCAGCCGCGCAGGTAACGGAAAATTTCTCGCCGTCGATGCTCAACAACTCGGTCTTGAGACTCGCGTGTTGTGCGAGCCACGCATTTTGTCGTTTTTTAGTAGGCGCCTTTCCTTTTTCATCTAGCGTGTTCACAAAATCTGACCAAATCGCCATCAGGCCTTTTGCTTGAGACGGGTCCATCGCTAAGTTCGCGGTTAGTTGCCAAGATTCATCGGGAACGTGGGCGCGTATTTCCATTTCACGTTCAACAATCAAGCGAACGGCGACGCTCTGCACTCTCCCAGCACTCAATTTACCGGCAACCTTGCGCCATAATAACGGTGACACTTGGTATCCTACAATACGATCCAAAAACCGACGAGCCTGTTGAGCATTCACTTTCGCCATATCAATGACGCCAGGATTTTCGAATGCTTCTAGAATGGCGCTTTTGGTAATCTCGTTAAAAACAACCCGCCGCAATTTACTGGCGTCAGCCTGCATCGCTTCGGCCAACAACCACGCGATTGCCTCACCCTCACGGTCAAGGTCAGTCGCCATCCAAATCGTGTCTGCTTCTTTGCCAGCCTTCTTTAACTTGGCGAGTTGTTTATTCTTGCCCTTAATCGTTACATATGTTGGCTTGAAATTATCGTCCAAGTCCAATCCTGGCACGGGTGCCGTCACACCTTTAGGGTTACGTGGCGGCAAATCCACCAAGTGCCCGATGCTCGCTTCAACTACATAATCATCACCTAAGAAACGCGAGATCGTTTTGACCTTCGCTGGTGATTCGACGATAACAAGATGCTTACCCATGGCCGACTATCTATACTCTGAACTATTTGAACTACGTGTGCGATGTACGATTATTTGAAATTACTTTGCGGTTTTACAATAACCACGCATCTATATATACGCAATTACCCGAATGCAGTGGTGAGAAATATTTTCTCCACGGGATGTCATCGGCAACAAACCAAATGCCAATGTCCCGTTATGTATTGTTAAGTACCTCGGATAGTTGCGTTAAAACTTGGTTTGATAGTATTATCTGCATGTTTGACTGTTTTTCTTGAGCCCGGCATGGTGAATTCTACACCTAGTGCCCCTTACTAAGCCGGTATAATTACAACCACAGGAACCCCCAAAATGTCGGTAACCCCACTAACCGCAGTGCTAACATTGACGGTATACTGTGAATTAATTGCATCAGCATTGGGGTTTGAATAAACAATAAAAACCCGTAAAATGCCAAGTTGCGGCATTAACTTTAGCTAGTTTAGTAACGCAAGAATGAGCAGTTTTCGCTCATTGACTCCTAGACACAGTGCATGCGCCCCTCTTTGCTGAACAATTAATACCATATTTTTAAACCTGTCAAGTCAAAATCAAAATCTTTCCGTCTTAGAAATGACACATCATGGCAAAATCCAACCGTCCAAATCGAGTTCACGGCCGAAATAAAGGCGAACAACTAGACAAAATAAAAAAGGACCAAGACCAACAACACCAAGATCGCATTGACGCACAAAAGAAGGCCGGAACTTTTGAAGGTCCTTCGATGTTTTCGTATGTAACAAAACACAAAACAATTGCATATTCTACCCTCACAGTGATCGCCGTTCTCGCATTTGTCATCGGCCCAGCATATTATGCCGCCATCCAAGGTGGTCCCGATCAAGGTGGATTCAGTGGTAATGGTACCGCATTGGCCAAATGGACAACCGCTAACGGCGATATTTCACTTACGGACACAGAGGCGATCAACCTGCAAAATCGTTCGCAAAACCTGCAACAGTTTATTGCTACGCTATCTCAGAATGCTTTCCGTAATGACCAGAGTGGCGACTTCTCCGGAATTGATCCCTTAGCTATCGGATTTCAACCAATCCATCCGGTTGATCTGACCTTTCTTTCGAGCATTGCCAACCAATACAACATGGGCGTAACCACCGAGCAAGCAGACGCGTACCTAAAAAACATCTCACAAAAGAATACCCCCGAACAAGTTAAGGCGGCACAGGATTCCTCTATCGGAGATTCTGCATCAAAACGTCGAACTCTAGAATTGCTAGCAAAGATGATTTCTGCTAGACGACTGGCACAAATGGGTGGACTTGCCGTTCCACAAGCTCCTTCAATTTCCGACCGCTGGGCAAGCTACAAACTCCTTACGGATCAGCATCAATTTGAAATACTTACCGTTGCCGTTGATGCCTCAACCGTCTTGGACGAGCCAACCCCAGAAGAACTTGAAGAATTGCTCGCCGGCGGACGCGAGCATCTCGTCGATGATTCGGGCCTCACGCCCACATCCGGCATCCGCATCGACGACGCAATCTATCGTAACGGCGGGGCGCGCACACCTACCAAATATCAATATCAATTTCTAGCGATAAACCATGACGCCTTCGAAATGCTGGCTACCAAACAGATCGAAGATCATATTGCGGCTAACGACAGTGTGTTGCTTGAGTACTACAACAAGAACATCGAAACCTATCCCGCGCCCGAGAAAACACTCGACGACATCAACGCCCAGGCTGAAGGTGAATCTGACGAGGGCGCTAAAGAAGAGGAAGATGATGCTACCGCAGATAAAGAGGAGACAAGTGACGACGCCGAATCGGAAAATGACGTAAAAGACGAGTCTCCCAATGAAAACACTGATGAGCCCACGGAAACCACTATCGACCCAGATTCCGCCGACGGCTGTCTTACGCAGGATGCGGCCGAAGAATCCACTGAGCCCCCAGCGGTTAGTGAGAAACCGCCAGCGGACAGTGACGAGTCCGCAGAGCAAGGCAATGGCGAAGATGAGCCTGAAAAACCCGAAGATCTCTCCGGCTTGGACACGCCTATCCCGCTTGAACCCAACGTAGATCCCGCCAGTTTAGTAGATCCCAACACTCCGCCAGAACCAGCTCCATTCATCGCACAACCCTTCGAAGACGCCCGTGAGAAAGTGCGTGAAGATTATATTCGAACAAACGTGCCGACTCGAGTACACGCGCTGATTGATGTTGAACTGGAGGCTATTAAGTTAGCGGTAGCTGCCTATGGCGATTCTGAATATGGCGACACTGACAAAACCAATTTCGAAACAATCTATGATGCGGTTAATAAATCCCAAACTACCGTCGGCAACGGTTTCGTCGAAACCGCAGACAAACACATGGCTGCCATCGCCGTTGAAATCAACAACCGACTAAGTAAGGAGTACGTGGAGCCCGCTCCCATAACTGACGCTGCTGAACCTGCGTCCACAACGCCCGCTAATGATGATTGTGACGACGTGGCAACCGACACCGATGAAGGTGAGAGCGATTCTGCTGGTGCGATAGGTGACGGACTTGAGAAAGAAGTTGCACCTCCTATATTCATTGAACTCCATACGTCGCCGCTAATTTCCGCGGTTCATGGCCCAATGATCGCACAGCGTAACCCCAGTTCTAACTCGTTTGGGTACGAGCAACCAGTAAGCGAAAACCCCTACGGTGGGTTTAATGAACACTCCGTTAGCTGGCACAAGCTAGTTCGTACTGCCTATAACGTTCACAACCGGCCAGGAACCCCCCCCCCAACTCAAACACTCTTTACGACGAGCCGATTCTTTGAGGTGCAAGAAAAGGAATCTGGGGAATTTGGAACGACTTATACGTTTGCCTATTGGCAGATCAGCGAAACACTTTCGACTTCATTTGATGAAATCACCTTGGACAATCCGGAAGTTAAGAATAACTTGATTGCTGGGTGGCGACTAGCCAAGGCCAAGGAGAATGCGCTTGCAAAGGGCGGTCGTTTGGTTGAACAATATGCGAAGAATGGCGATAATACTACGTCATTATCTGCACTTTCAGCCGAGGCCGGCAAAGCACCTTTCACCACAATACCGACCTCGGTCCTGCGGGCCGGAACTACGGGTGGAATGGGGGGGGGAATGCAAATGGTCCCCGAGGCCAATGCGATTTACAAAGAACTAACCCAACAACAGATTGCTGAGAATGTCACCATTGTGCCAGAAGATGCAAAATACGTCTCGCGACAAATTCCGGACATCTATGACCGACAAGGAAATGAACCGTCAGCTGCCAATCGCATTTTCAACCAATTAACCGTCGGTGGCCCGCCTGCTATCATTTCGGACTCAACCAATCGTTATGTGTACCTCGTCCGTAAGTTGGATGCGTCTGAACCGCGCGTGGCAGATCCTGCTGCCACCGCCACGGAAAACTCAATCGAAGGGTTTGGCACGCTGATTCAATACGTGCGATCTGGAACTCTGGGACCGGGCGCATTTAGCCAATTCATGAATGCTGGTGCGACGGACACGATGTACCGCGGTACGCAACAGGCTCCTGGAACAGCCGGCCTGATCTCAAATGCCTTCATGTCTTATCTGCAAGAAGCCCATGGCTACGAAAACGTATCACCGTACTAATCGCTTACAGTAAGATTGGCATCGAATGTCTATCGGCTTAAACATCGTGGCGATTACTGCGGCCATAGCCGTACTTTTCTGCGGCCTGTTGATCGTTGCTTTGAAAATTACTCGCCGTTCCCGGCGATGCGTTAAAAATATGGCTCCGGCAATTGTTCCCAATAAACTGCGGACCGCGGAACAGTACGCTGGACAACAAACGGCATTTATTGATCATCAGTCGAATCTCCAACAGCGATTTTTCTCCCGTGTCTCTAAATCGGGAAAACCTAAAGGGCTGACGTGGAAGAGTTGCAAGTTTGACGAAGCTACAACCTGGGCAATTGAAAAACAATCCGCAAACTTGCATGCGTTGCTCTCGGTGGTAATCCACTTCGAGGCGGTTCCCGGCGGTCCGATGGAAGATGTAGAAGCCGTCGGCAATGCCCGCATCGCCACGGCCATTTTTTTCTATGATGGTATCCGTTGGGACACTCGCGGAGACATTCTATTCAACCTAGAACCCCACGAGGTCCTCACGCGCCACTGCGACGATTACGATCTTTACCAATAACAATCTCACCCACTCAAAATTCTGCGTCAAATTTTTGTCGTTATCGAAACGGAAACTTTACCATGCCAATACTTGGTGCCCACATGTCCATCGCGGGTGGCTACTATAAGTCGATTGACAGCGGCGCTGCAGTCGGTTGCCAATGCGTCCAGTTGTTTACTAAAAACAACAACCAATGGAGAGCCAAAGATATTTCCGACGAAGACGTCAGCCGCTTTCAAACTCAACTTGCCGCGCACGGGATCAAGCACACCCTCTCGCACGCCTCTTACTTGATTAATATGGGCTCCCCCAAAGACGAATTATGGGAAAAATCCGTCGCTGCTTTCGTAATCGAACTGCAACGCGCTGAACTTCTCGGTATCCCATATGTCGTCGTCCATCCAGGTTCATATACAACTAGCACGGCCGCAGAAGGCATGCAACGAATCGCAGTCGCACTCGACGAAGTCCACTCGCAACTACCTGCCTTGAAGGCAAAGTGTCTACTCGAAACAACCGCAGGCCAAGGATCAAATATCGGCTGGCAACTCGAACAACTAGCTGAAATACTACAGCAATGCCACACCTCAGAACGCGTGGGAATCTGCGTCGATACCTGTCATATGTTCGCTGCCGGATATGACTTGCGAGACGATTCCATTTATTCTCAAACATGGGAACAATTTGACCAACTCATCGGATTAGAAAGGCTGCTCGCTTTTCATTTGAACGATAGCAAGAAAGAGTTGGGGAGCCGCAAAGATCGTCACGAACACATTGGCGGCGGTGAAATGGGTCTCAAACCATTTCGACTTTTGCTTAACGACCCGCGTTTTACAAATATCCCGATGTACCTAGAAACGGCCAAAGGGGACCGACCGAATTGCCCAGATGAATTAACATGGGACCAATGCAATTTAAAAACGTTACGTGGTCTAATCAGTTCATAACTTGAGTTCTCATAAACCACTCCGTGTGGGAGGAGGTCTGCTGCATTCATACTAGTATTAATAGCGAGCGGTCGAAGATTTTGTTATAGTGTGCGGGTGTAAAATCAATGCAGATCGACGTGCACCCTAGGCTGTTGGACTATTTGTAGGTAAATGATTATGGAATTATTACTCTGGAACAATCCGATTTTTTTGGTTGGTTCCATCCTCGTTGGTCTTGCTGTATTAATCGTTTTTGTTGCTGCACTAATTCGAAAAGGTCGAGTAGCATTCTTGATGCTGCCGATGGCTTTGTGGTTCATCTTTTGGTTACCCTGGTGGGATCGGCGGTTGGATCGCGCGTATTCTTGGTTCAGTGATAACTACGGTATTCCTAGTGACTCTTATCTTATCTATTTGTCTCTCGAATATGGAATCGCTGTGATTGTCTGTCTGCTTCCGCTAATGCTGATTTTTAAAAAGGACAAGCACAACGCACCATCCGGGAGTAATGCGTTGCCTGACACCACCATCGTTGCCACATTTGCCACAGCGAACGAAGCGAATCTGGCTGCTCAATTCTTGCGGACCGGCGACCTGCTTGTCACTGTCGAAGGAGATGATGGGGGTGGCGCTTTTGCCGGCCTATCATTCAGCGACGGGTTCAAACTGCGGGTGCCCTCAGACCAAGCGGAAATCGCGCTAGAAATGCTATCCCCGTCGGAGCCGCCCGAATTCGATGAGACGGAATCCTAACACTGCGGATCGTTAGTCACTAGGTTGCAGTTTGACAATTACCGAATCAGCCTGAGCATGATTCAATCGCACTACACCTTGCATTGAATTTTGGTCCATCACCGTGACAACCCACATTTGAGAATCATCTTCCCGGGGGCCCACTACCAGTTGCATTCCAAGCTCCAGGCCACCCGTATTCGCAGCAAGCACGCGCACAACTTCACCTCGGTGGCCTTCACGCAAAATAGCAACACGCACTTCCTCGCCCGGTACAAGATGCACAAAATCCTCGGGGATCTCGGCACCGTGTGGATCAATCAACGGATGCCCTAACTTATCATCTAGATAATCTACCGCGTCTTCATCGTGGACATGTTCCAACACATGCGCTCGATCATGTAATTCTTCTTCCGCTACACCCAGATGCTGCAAATAGCTTTCCCACAAACGGTGTGCTCGTAACAAACGCCGAGCGTGTTGTCGCCCTTCATCTGTAAGTGAGATGATATCGTCGTCAACTTGTAACCACTCTTGTCGCCTCAGACTTTCGACCGCTTTGCGAATACGTTCAACTCGGCATTCGATCCGCTGAGCAATCCCCGCAGCGGTCGCTTGCTCGTTTTCTGCACGCAATATAACTCCCAAAATATCTTCAATGAGTTGCTGCGGTATCGCACGCCAGCGACGCTGCAAACCGGCGAGTAGTCCATAACGTGGGGCAACCAGAAAGACCAATAGGAATTGCCCTGTGGAGACGACGACAATCATCCCGCCAGGAGAAACATTAAGCTGTTCCGAGAGATAGTACCCTATTAAAAATCCGCTCCAGCCAAACAAAATCGATACCCATATCATGTTTTTGAGTCGATCACAGAGCAAATAGGCAGTAGCACCCGGTGCGATCAGTAACCCCACTACTTGGATAATACCAACAACCTGTACGCCAGTAACAACAACCATCGCTGTACAAGTCGTCAGCATGTAATCTATCAATACGACATTGACGCCGATCGAGGCGGCCATGACGCGGTCAAATGAGATTAACTGTAATTGCCGGAACGCTAAAATCACAAACGTCAAAACCACAATAGTGACCAGCGCCATCATTTTCAGGTCGCTGTCGCTCACCCCTAAAATCGAACCAATCACAAAATGATAAACGTCGACATGCACATACTCACTGAAACGCGACGCTAGCACGCCTCCCAAAGCAAAGATCCCCGTGTACATGACACCGATCACGGCATCATCCTTGACGCGCGACTTCCGTGACACGTAACCGATAATTGCAACTGTAAAAATACCAGACGCAATCGAACCCACGAGCATACCCAAAGCGTGTGCTTCTTGATTGAAGAGGATCTTCATGACAAGATATCCGCCCACGACGCCCGCGAGCATCGAATGGGATAGAGCGTCAGCTAGAAACGACGTCCGTCTTAAAACAATGTAACAACCGATCACGCTGCAAACGGTCGTTACTAGCAATCCCGTAAGCAATGCTTTAATCAAATACGGGTTCGCTTGATGAACCTCGACAAGCCACTGATAGGTACTAGTCATTGGTTGTACCCCGCTGACCATCCTCAGAATGTTTCGCGGCTGGCAGGTGCGCAAACACTCGAAGTTTTCCCTCGTAGACTTCGCTAAGCAGTTCTGGGTGCAGGACTTGCGCGGGGGTTCCATGCGCGAACAGGCGTTGCTTAAGCAGGATCAACGAATCGAAGTATTCGCTTGCGGTCGTCAGGTCATGATGGACAACCACCAAAGTTCTACCTGCCTCACGTGTCGTCTCCAACACATCTAATATTGCCCGTTCCGTCGCAGCGTCGACTCCCGCAAACGGTTCATCGAGTAATAGGATTTCACTACCCTGAGCAATCGCTCTGGCCATAAACACTCGTTGCTGTTGACCGCCAGACAGTTGACCGATTTGACGGTCGCGAAATTCTGACATGCGAACCTGCTCAAGTGCATAATCCGCGATTTCCCGATCCTCCGCTGACATATCTCGCCACCACCGTTGCTTGCCATAACGGCCCATCAACGCAACTTCACCAACCGTTACAGGGAAATCCCAGTCAACGCTTCCTCGTTGGGGCACGTAGGCAACGCGACCTTTGGCTTGATCAGCGTCTTCGCCGAACAATTCCACATCCCCGAAGTCTGGTTTGACAAATCCCAGTAATGACTTAAGCAACGTAGATTTACCAGAACCGTTAGGTCCAATCACTCCGACTAGTTGACCTGGGGCGATCGACAGTGACACGTCTAGCAATGCGGGTACTGGGCCATAGCTAACCGTTAAGTTGCGGACTTCAATTGCTGGGACTTGGTCTTTGTTGCCACCGAGATTTGGATTGGTCGAAGTGCTCATGCTAGTGTTGCGGGCCTGCATGTTCTGCGGGTGTTGATCTTGCTTCAGAATTCTCAGGTACATCTATAACAATCAAACCGCTAACCGTATCGTCCGGTTCCGACCATAAAGTCTGATCTACGATTACCTCTTCGTTCGCCAGCACTTGGACTCGAATCGCGTGGGCAACCTGCTGCACCGCTGCTTCAGTGATTTCCCTATCGGCGGAACCACTGCCGAAAGTATTTGTAGAATCTACACTGGAATCTGTACCACTACCAACCTCGATCAGTAGTTCGTTTACACCAACCTTAATGCCCGCCACGGGAGAAATCAAAACCGCAACACCTGCCCGAACCGTCGTCTTTGATTCAAATAGTGGTTCAGCGACGCCGTCGAGTGAGACTCGCAATGCCAGCGGATTGAACGCGTCGCCTTGGGCGTCAAACGTCAGTGTAATTGCAATTGCATATTCGCTTTGCGCATCAGGGCGCACATTCTCAACAGCCTGGGGGGTGGGTAGCGAGGCCCTGAACTTCTGAAATAACGTCAAACTTCCCCAAACTATGGTCGCCATGACCAGTACTAATAGAGGACGTTTGGGAAATGCATCAATCATAACTACCTAGAAACTATTTTAACCCATTTACGATCATAATGACGTTTTCACGCATCATTCCAAGGTAAGATTCCGCAGCGGTACCAGGACTGCCCATTGAATCCGCATACAACGAACCAGCAACCTTTACCCCTGCGTCCGCAGCGATTTGTCGAACTAACTTAGGGTTGATCGTTGTTTCCACAAAGATCGCTTTAACGTTGTAGGAGCGAATGGTATCGACAACTTTTTGTCGACGCTCAGCGGTAATTCCTGCACCAATTTCGTCACCAGTACTCCACCCCCCTGGCGACGCGCCTTGAAATCCATAAAGCGTGCAGAAATAGTTGAACGCGTCGTGATGACTGATCAAGACTCGCTGCGAGCGGGGAATCTTATTGAATTCGCGTTGCACCCAGAGGTGAAGTGTTCGTAATTGAGCGATATACAGTTCACCTCGAGCTTCATACTCCAGCCGATGTTCTGGATCGATTTGCGAAACGCCTTTTACTATATTACGAACATAAATCGACGCGTTAATCGGTGACAACCACGCATGTGGGTCTTTCACTTCTGCGCCGCCTCCCAATGTCAACGGCTTGACGCCGTCAACACAAGTTACCACTGGCTTGTTGGCATCTTTGGCTAAGTTCATCATCCACTCGTGCCCTTCTAAATGCCAACCATTGCGTACGATGAGATCGGCATCGGCGACCATCTTCGTGTCACCAGGCTTGGTTTCGTACGTATGCGGGTCTTGACCCGCCGCCAGAATACAGCGAACTTCCCAACGATCTCCCACAATCTCGCGGGTAAAATCTGCAACTTGAGTTGTACTACAGGTCGCAATGAACTTATTGGATTCGCCCTCTTGCCCTCCGCCAACATTGGGCACCGTCAAAAGCGCTAAAAATGCAACGAATAGTTCACGCCTTAACATCGAAAAGTACCTTCCACTGATAAAGTGATACTGCTTTTTTTGATTAATCAAAAACTCCCTAATACCAATATACTTTGGAGGCATTAGAAGTGTCAACGCTCAGTTTTTGATTAATCAAAACCTTTTTGCCGTCGCAATCACAGCGCAGTTTGAGTACGTTGCCCAGCAACAGTGGTGTCGCGGGACGGCGTCTTAATTATTTATCTATTAATAGCGATAGATAATGCCTAGACCCGCGAAGTAATCGTCGGCTGACTCGCTCACTCCGAATCCCACTCGTACGTCAAATTGCAAGTTGTTATTCACTTGGTAAGCGAACCCTCCGTCCATGTAGTGTTCACGAGGAGCGTCGTCCGCTCCATCTGGAATCATACAGAACCACTCAAAGTAGCCACCAAGTTTATCGTTGAAAGTACGAGCGAGGCCCACCGCTTGTGAGAATTCGGTATAGGGGCGACTAGTCGATTCATCAATTGCACGGCCAACCTGAGTCTGTCCGGCAAGTGCCCATGTTTCATTGAGTTCCCAGGAATAGATGTAAGTGATTGCGGGTAGTGTTTTGCCGGCTGTAACAGAGTCATCACCGGTAGGAACAGTCACTTGCAACATCATCGCGGTTTCCGGCAAAAGGCCATCTTGAGGAGTCAAAGCGAATTTAAAACCAAGGTAGAGATCTTCACCCCCGCGGGTGTTTGCATCAACACCACCGGTCCGTTCTCGGGAATCGCTGAAATTATAGCCGATTCTCATTTCTAACCATTCCGCGTAGAAACCTAAACGCCACAGCATCTCTGGGTTTGAGTGCCCGCGAGATTGAGTCGTGCCGTCGTTGTCAAAGGAATAGGTATACCCCATTTCGATTTGCTTAACGCCAAGACCAACCGTTGTGCTGGCTTCGATGAAATCTGGACGATCACCAATGAGGCCTTCACTCATCAACGCGGCGCCCCCTTTGGCGTCGCTACCTGCCCAATTGAATAATGTCCCTTGTTTCTTTATGTCTTGAGCAGACAGCGGTGCTACCATCAAAAAACAGCAAACGATGCAAGCCAAGCTTTTTATTTGTAACAACAAAATAATATCGATTCCTACATGTCCAGTTGTATTGTTTATCTCTCATTCCCGCACAATGAAGTACCTTGCAGGTACCATTTTTATTATCGGTAGATCGCAACTGGCAACCGCATTTTTTGACATGTAAAACCAAATTAAAAAGTCGTACAAACTGCCGTGCACTTGCCACGACTCTCCAAGCATAAATTTCCAACACCCCGCGACCCATTGCACGACATTGACGACTATCACCGCCAAATATAGGATAACTGGTTAGCAAGACGCGTATTCTATCGATCCTATCGCTTTCCCGTCGGCCTGCTACCTAAAGCTTAAAGAACATGACCCTCACCTACTTCAAGCGATTTCAAATGGAGCTCGACCTCGCCACATGGTCATCCGGTGAAGATGAAAGCGCCGTGGTTATTGCACCCCAATACCGCTTTCTAGCTTGGGATGAGGAAGACCTCACGCGACACGCGAAGGTAAAATTCCAGACCTTTGAACTCGAAATTGACGCCCACGTGTTTCCCAGCCTTAGTGAATACGAAGGGTGTCATCGCCTCATGACGCAAATCACTAATCGTGATAATTTCGTCCCCGAAGCAACTTGGTTGGTCGAATTTCAGTCCGATGAAGCCGCCAGCCCGATTGCAGTTGGCACGATCCAAGTACTCCACGATTTTGAAAACCGCGGAGCGATTCAGAACATCGCAGTTACGCCTGACCATCGACACCGAGGAATTGGCACTGCACTTGTCAAGCGTGCGTTATCCAATCTAAAATCACTTAACATTCCTCGGGCGATGCTAGAAGTCACTGCACAAAACAACGGTGCCCTACGGTTATACGAACGCCTAGGATTTCAAATCGTCCGGACAGTTTACAAGCCATCTACTGTGGCAACTCCCTAACGCTCCAGCACCCTACGCAAACCACCCCAAAACAAGGTATCCACCACTAGTGCCCGCATCCTCCATCGACACCTATCAATTCGACAATGGTTTGACACTGCTCGTGGAACAGATGCCGTGGCTAGAATCTGCTGCGGTTACATTCCTCCTACCCGCTGGCTGCCAACGTGATCCAACCACCCAACCGGGGCTCGCCAAACTAACTGCTGAAATGCTACAACGTGGCTGCGGAGATCTACCAAGCCGCGAACTCGAGCAAGCGATGGATCAATTGGGACTAGCCCGTAGCACCGCCGTCACCAATTATCATACTCGCCTCAGTGCGGCAATGCCGGCAACACGCCTCCCAGCAGCACTATCACTCTACGCCGACCTCCTGCAACGACCGCTCTTGCCCGCCACACAAATTGATGACGGTCGCATGGTCTGCATTCAAGAACTCTTAGCAATGCAAGACGACCTCAGTCAAAAACTGATGGAACAACTCCGCATCCGCCAATACCCTGATCCCTACAGTCGCTCGGCGCACGGCACGCTGGAAGCACTTCAAGAGATTTCCATTGATGATGTACAACAGTTTTACACCCAAAACTTTACACCTCGCGAAACCATTATCAGCATTGCGGGTAACGTTAACTCTAAGGAAATGTCCCAAACCGTCAACGCTTTGTTTGGAAATTGGACTGGCCACGAAACTTCCCAAATCAACACGACGCCTCCGCCCTGCGGACACCACCACCTAGAGCAAGAATCTAATCAAACTCAGATTGGAATTGTGTTCCCCAGCGTTCCCTATTCACACCCTGACTATTTTCAAGCTCGGGGCGCCGTTGGTGTACTCAGCGACGGCATGAGTTCACGGCTATTCAGCGAAGTCCGGGAAAAACGTGGGCTATGCTACACCGTATTCGCCATGTGTCACACTCTGCGAGAACAAGGCTGCGTGCTAACATACGCTGGCACTACAACTGAACGCGCACAAGAAACCCTCGATGTCTTATTGTCCGAACTAATTCGGCTCGGTGACGGTATCCTACCGGAGGAATTAGGTCGCCTCAAAGCGAAAATCAAGAGCGGCTTGATCATGCAGCAAGAGAGTAGCAACTCGCGTGCATCTTCAATCGCAGCAGATTGGCATCTGCTTGGCAAAGTCAGAACAACTCACGAGTTATCTCAGATACTTGACGACCTATCCTGCGATTCGATTAATCATTACCTGGCTAACAATCGACCGACAAATTTCCGGGTCGTCACACTCGGACAAGATGCACTCGACACAACCGCAGCTAACACCACAAACAGCACCTCAACGAACAGCGGGGTATTGTAATCACCATGAATAATCCAGCGACCGTCCAATCCAACATCGAGTTCAAACGTCACACGCTTTCTAATGGGTTAGAGCTTGTTGCTGAATGTAATCCAGACGCCGTTTCCAGCGGGCTCGCTTTTTTCGTCCGCACTGGCGCCCGCGACGAATCGGATGAACTATCCGGCGTCAGCCACTTCCTTGAGCACATGTGTTTCAAAGGCACGCCCACTCGATCAGCCGAAGACGTCAATCGCGAACTTGACGAAATGGGTTCTCAGAGCAATGCTTTCACCTCCCAAGAACAAACCGTCTACTTTTGCAGTGTGTTGCCAGAACACCAATTATCTGCACTCAACCTACTGAGTGACATCATGCGGCCCACTTTGCGGCAAAGTGATTTCGACACGGAAAAACAAGTCATCCTCGAAGAAATTGCAAAGTATGACGACCAACCGCCATATGGTGGACACGATGCCGCCTTGGTCAAGCACTTCAAATCTCACCCGCTTGGCAATTCTGTTCTGGGTACCGCCGAATCCGTATCTGCACTCACCCAACCACAAATGCTCGAATATTTCCACCGGCAATACAGTGCCAACAACCTTACTTTAGCGGTGGCCGGAAAAATCGATTTCGGTAAAATAGTTGAGCAACTTGAAGCGGAATGTGGCGATTGGAACAACCATGATGTCCAGCGTGACACCCAGCGGTATTCCACCACTCCCGACACCGCCGATATCACCAATATCCACAAAAACGGCACGCACCAACAATACATTATTCAGATTACCGACGGGCCATCCGCCACAGACGCGGACCGATCAGCGGGTCAGCTGATGGCCACAATTTTTGGTGATGACAATAACAGTCGCCTGTTCTGGGATTTAATAGACACGGGAAAGGCAGAGTACGCGGTACTCGAATCCCAAGAATACCAAGGGTCCGGCATTTTCTTAGGCTATTTATGTTGTCCTCCCGAGAGCCAAGAAAGTCTACTGCAGCGTTATTGCCAACTAACAACTAAACTCCACGAAAACGGCGTGACACAGCAAGAACTTGATACAGCACAGGCGAAAGTTTGCTCACATATTGTCCTGCGCGGCGAAAGACCAGCAAACCGCATGTTCAATGTCGGCAACAATTGGATTCAGCGCGGCATCTACGAAACTACCCGCGAGGCCATCGAGCGAATTGAAGCAGTGACTCGACACGACATTCAAAAAGTACTTGATAAATATCCGCTTTCTCCGGCAACTACGGTTGCCACTGGGCCGGAAAAAGAACAACATTAATCCAACCCTAACAACGCATACCATCTACTTTATTAGGCGAACAAATTTAAGGACGAAAGCTCACAAATGGAACGTACTTTAGTATTACTCAAACCTGACTGTGTACAACGACGATTGATGGGCGAGATCATTTCCCGCTTCGAAACCAAAGGCTTCAACGTCATTGCCATGAAGATGTTACAAGTCACTCCAGAATTGGCCAAACAGCATTACGCCGAACATGTTGAAAAACCGTTTTACCCCGGCTTGGAAGAATTCATCACCGGTGCACCCGTCGTCGCTATGTGCATCGAAGGCTTGGATATTATCCGTGTTGTCCGCGATATGCTTGGCGCAACCAACGGCCTCAACGCCTCCGCTGGCACCATCCGCGGTGACTACAGTAGTAGTCGACAAATGAACCTAGTCCACGCCTCAGACGGTCCTGAAGCAGCTGACCGTGAAATGGAACTCTATTTCGACCCGACTGAGATTTGCCCATACGAGCCTACGCTCACACCGTGGCTCAAAGCTGGCGACGAATAGAACCGACCGCTCAACACGGTTGGTTCCCACCCACGTCGCCTGCCGTTCACATCATGCTGGGACATCGCGAATGAAAAATCACCGCATCGCCAATTCGTTAATAGCTTTGGCCCTGACGTTGTGTTATTTATCCATGTCGACGAACCAGCTACAGGGCGATCGCAAACCCAACATCTTATTTATCGCGGTGGATGATCTTCGTCCCTCGCTAGGCTGTTACGGAGATAAACATGCATTCTCGCCCAACATTGATGCGTTAGCGAAACGCAGTGTATTATTTGATCAGGCACATTGTCAGGTTGCAGTCTGCAATCCTTCACGTGCAAGTTTAATGACGGGGCTCCGACCGGACAAACTCGGCGTCTGGACGCTCCCTATTCATTTTCGCGAGGCCAAGCCAGATGCGATCACTATGCCCCAGTGGTTTCGTCGTCATGGATATACTGCCATCAGCCACGGTAAAATATTTCACAACCCGACTCCAGATCCGCAATCATGGTCTGAGCCAATCAGACAACTAACCGGAGTTAAACAAGGATATCCGAATGACGTTGGAAACATCATACGTTCCGTCCAAGCAAAACTCCCTGCCGAGGATTGGCGAAAAAACAATCTCCGTGGTCCGGCCACCGCTGCACCAGTCATCGACGACCACTTACTTGTCGACGGAGCACGTACTGATTTAGTGATTGAAGATTTGGCGCGATTAAACCAATCTGAGCAGCCTTTCTTCTTGGCGATGGGATTCATCCGTCCCCATCTCGCTTGGATCGCCCCTAAAAAATATTGGGACATGTACGACCCAACGACGCTCCCCGTTCTAGTCAACGAGCAAGTTACGCCGCACACTCCACCCTACGCGATTTCTACTAGCTATGAACTTACACACTATGTAGATCAGATCGATTTCCCGAAACCGAGCGATGCACAACGACTGACCAGTAAGAACGCTCGACATCTAATGCATGGATACTATGCCTGTGTTAGCTACGTCGATGCACAGATTGGGCGTATTCTTGCCGCATTAAAAAAACATGGGCACTCAGACAACACGATCGTGGTTTTGTGGAGTGATCACGGCTGGAAGTTAGGTGAACACAACGGTTGGGGGAAGATGAGCAATTACGAAATTGACACCCGCGTACCCTTATTAATTGCTACGCCTGACTCACAATCCGCCGGCAAACGAATATCTAGCCCTGTCGAACTACTCGATCTGTTTCCGACATTGTGTGAGTTGGCCCAAATTGAGATGCCCACATTTGTTGATGGGAAAAGTCGTGTTAATATGCTTAACAACCCCGACGCAGCATACCAATCCGTCGCCTATAGCCAATATTATCGCCGCCATGACCACTCTCAGGACCCGCAACAATCTCCGTTGCTACGACCGTCACAGGTCAGGCAATACATGGGATACGCTTTGCGGACAGCGACGCACCGCTACGTACAGTGGCGCGATTTCGAGACTGGCGCGATTACAGCGCATGAGCTGTATGACCACCGTACCAATGATGGTGAAACCGAAAATATTTTTGATAAAGCAGCGCCAGAATTAATCAATAAACTCTCGACTACGTTGCTCAAATCACATCCACCAAAGAAGCTGTCGTTGCTGCCCGCCGTCCACTCCAATCCAAACAATGGGCGACTCCCCAGTTCCTTAAAAATCAACAACACCACCACCACAGACCTCTTCGTTTATCCAATTTCACCGCTGGGAAGACGTGGTCGTCGGCGGGTTGTGCCCGCCAACGAGACGTTAACACTTGCCGCTCGTATTGGCGGCGTCTATGTTATTGAAAGTCGTGACGGGACGATCCATGAAATTCACTCACCATCGTTCCCGGCTAAAACTATCGCCATTTCCCCCACAACCCACGCCCGCGACAAACCATGTACCGAACCTTAGGGTTAACGACCTTTTCAAAACCGTGTATGTTGAACTTCAGTGGATGCTTTGCTTTCATCTTCATCGTTGTTTCCACTCCGACGCAAATGGTCGCAGAAACCACGATCGTTGCCTTCGGAGATTCAACGACAGCGACCCGCGGTCAACTCAACATTTACACTCAGCGTTTAACATCCGCGGCGGCATTGCAACCACTTGGCCTCAAAATAATCAACGCCGGTATCGGCGGTAACAATACAAGCTTGGCAAGCAAACGCTTCGAACGCGACGTGCTCAGACACCACGCGGACATCATCATCATCCAGTTCGGAATTAACGACGCGGCAGTCGACGTGTGGCGAACACCTCCGGCGACGCTACCTAGAATCAGCTTGCAACAATTCCAGGCGAACCTCAAGCACTTCATTACCGCGCTAAAATCTCAAGGTGCACAGGTTATCCTTATGACACCTAATCCGATGCGTTGGACGGCGAAACTAAAAACACTCTATGGAAAGGCTCCTTATGCAGTGGAAGACCCCGACGGTTTTAACAGACTGCTAGCCAAATACGCAATGTCGGTTCGCAGATTAGCAACTGAACACAACATACCGCTAGTCGACATCTACCAAGTTTTCCAGACCTATGATAAACAGTCCGGCCAATCGATCGATGCATTGCTACTTGACGGAATGCATCCTAATGACCGCGGGCACCAAATTATTGCTAAGATATTAATAGCAGAGATCATGAAACTTTTGCCGCGATAGATTTTCATCCATACACGGATGCGGGCTGTCGCTACAGCTAATCCTCTATTTTGAGCAACACCGCCATGACGCAACACCAGAGCAACCGTCGTCAATTCCTGCGAAATTCCACCACCATTGGACTGGGAGCTACTGGGTTAGGGATTTCAAATCCTGCAACAGTCGCTGCAGGTGAATCAACCGTGAAACAGACCGCCGTAAAACCGCCCCTAGGCATGAAACAAAATCTAATGCAATGCCTCGGGGGCGATTGGCCTAATCCTTGTGACCTCAAACCGACGGTTACCAAAACTCAACAGATGGATGGCTATCGTTTGGAATGGCTTAGTTACGAAGTGGAAGTAGGAGACCGAGTACCAGCGATTGCGCTGGTCCCCGACGTCGCAAAACAAAGTTCGACGGCACCGGCAATCGTTATCTGGCATCAGCACAATGGCCAATGGCATCTTGGCAAAAGCGAGCCAGCGGGACTGGCAGGTAACGCGATGCACCACACGGGAGTAGAACTTGTAAAACTGGGCTACGTCGTTCTCTGCCCTGACGCACTCTGCTTTGAAGAACGTCAAGATTCACAACAGAAACTCAAGGGTGGTGCCTTTGAGCGATTTGAATTCCTGCGTTATGTCGTGGCTGGGAAAAGCATGGCCTGGAAGAATATATTGGACATGCGGCGGGCGGTGGACTATTTAGTGTCTCGGCCTGAGGTTGATGCCCAACGCATTGGTTGTTACGGGCATTCGATGGGTTCGACGCATACGTGGATGGTGGGGCCGTGGGAGCCACGTTTAAAGTGTCTCGTGGGAAATTGTTGTTTGCCAACCTATGCGGCAATTCACCGCACGAAGTTGTTGCACTGTTTCCCTAACTTTATTCCCGGTTGGGAACAATTTGGCGACACACCACAGATTGCAGGACTGATCGCTCCGCGACGACTACACCTAAATTTTGGCGAAACCGATCGCGGTTCACCGATCAAAGAAGTTCGGACTGGAGTACAACAAATCGCCGAAATTTACACGAAAGGTAATGCAGCAGAGCAATTCAGCTATTACATTGAACCGGCCACTGGACATGTTCTCAGCGAAGAAATGTGGCGCCGCACGCGCAACGTATTTGCTAGTGTGTTGAGTTAACAGCCCACAATTGCAAGGGCCCCGATTCTGCTGTGCGGACGTCTCCACTACATTTTTTCCTGCGGTACGTCCACACACAACTAGTCGGGATGAGAGGATTTGAACCTCCGACCTTTTGACCCCCAGTCAAACGCGCTAACCAGGCTGCGCTACATCCCGCTGATGCGTTGTATTCTAATTCAGTTCCGGTCGTTGGTGTATCCCATACTAGAAACTATTTTTTCTAGACGGTATTATCTTAGATGAATTGAAACCCAACGCTTGGAGATGCTATTGTGCACCATTTTGCTGATCGTCTTACTGCAGCCGTCCGCCGCACCAAGACCCCCGCTCTCGTAGGTATCGACCCACGACTAGCCAACCTACCCGCACCACTGCAACCTACCACCGAATCGCCCTCGCCTGAGCAAGTCGCAAATGCCTTTGTACAATTTAGCAAAGGCATCATCGACGTCGTCGCGCCACTCGTTCCGGCTGTTAAACCACAATCCGCCTTCTTCGAACAAATCGGACCCGCCGGTACCGCAGCCTTGGGCCAAGTCATTCAATATGCCCGTAGCAAAGGCCTAGTTGTCATTACTGACGCCAAACGCAATGACATCGGCAGCACCGCCGACGCCTACGCCCAGGCTTACCTCGGACCCCCAGACTCCACTCCCTTCGCGTCCGACTGCCTGACCGTTAGTCCCTATCTCGGCGAAGATAGCCTTGAACCATTTGTCACGATTGCCCAACAAAACGGTAACGGCATCTTCGTGCTCGTCAAAACCTCCAACCCTGGCGGCGGTCGATTCCAAGATCTCGTTGCTGACGAACAACCCGTCTATCAACACGTAGCCCAACTCGTCAATCAACTCGCGCGGGATACGCCCGGGCAGGACTCCAGCCATTCGTACGGCTGCGTTGGCGCCGTTGTCGGAGCAACCTATCCTGAACAGCTCGTCGCATTGCGACAAACCATGCCCAACACGTGGCTACTAGTTCCGGGCTACGGTGCCCAAGGCGGCGGCGCTAGTGATGTCGCCGGCGGATTTGATGAACAGGGCCTCGGCGCTATTATCAACAGCTCACGCGGAATCATCTTTGCTCACGAACGCGAAGAATTTCGTGAGAGGTTCTCACCACCGGATTGGCAACGTGCCGTCGAAGCCGCCACGCTAGATATGATCGCCGGACTCGCTGCTGAAACTCCCGCTGGGAAACTACAGGATCTCAGTTAATGGTTAATAGCAAACCTCGCTTGCACGCTCGCCGAGGCTATATCACCCTACTCGCCGCGGCCGCTATTATCGCCGCCGTGTGGGTCTCGCCTTGGTTCGATCAAGATCAAATTCTGCAGTCGCTCGCCGAACAACAATCTGCCGCTAAATCATACGCCCAAACAAACCTGGGGACGGCCACACTAATAGCGATGATAGTTTACGTCATCGTGACCGCATCAGGGTTTCCTGGTTCCACATTACTCTCAATCGTCTCCGCTACTATCTTACCACTTTGGGTTTCCGTCTTCGCTGTCAGCATCGCATCAACGGTCGGCGCAACAATCGCCATGCTTATGAGCCGCTACCTCCTACGCGATATGGTCCATAGTTGGTTTGGAGAGCGTTTTGAGCGTTTTGAAATCGCTTGGCAGCGTGATGGGTTGTGGTATCTCGCAAGTATGCGAGTTGCACCCTATGTGCCCTTCTTTTCCATTAATTTGCTGATGGGACTAACCCCCATTAAAGCCCGTTCTTTCTTTATCGTGAGCCAACTTGCCATGTTCCCCGGCACGATCGTAAATCTATATCTCGGTAGCCGTTTACCACCACTACAGGAACTAAGAGAGTCCGGAATTCCAACGCTGATCACGTGGCAACTCGCTGGGGCGTTCTCCCTGCTAGCAGTCACGCCACTGTTAATACGCTTTTTTCTCAAACAGCGCGTCCAGCAACCGGATTACTAATCGAACTGGCAACGAATTGCGTATAATACCGTTGACACTCCCATCCATCTCCAAAGGTTTACCCATGACATTCACTCGTATATTTTTCGCAGGTGCTAGTGCAACCATTTACGCCGTATTAGCCATCAACGTTCAAGCCCAAGACGAAACTCGTGCCATCGACGTTCGCTCTAACAAAGCGATCCAAGCATTCGTCGTCGAAGCAATGGAGTTAGCGATCGAATATGAAAAAAATGGAGACATCGAAAAAGCACGTCTGATGTACCAACAAATCTATCGTCTCGATAAACGACAGCAACAACTGCCCGCAAAAATAAAATTCTTAGAACAATTCCTGCTTGATAAGAATCAAATCGTTCACAAACTCAACACCGCCGTCGGCTGGACAGCTATCGGAAGGGTTTACGCCGATCGTTCCTTTAAGCTTTTTACAGCGGGAACATTTACCATGACACCGTCTGGCGAATTCACAGCCAGCGGTATGCCCGAGGGCGATATCAAAAAAAACGGAATGGACCACGAGATGCCCCTCGGGGCACTAGTTGGCGTTTATTTCAATGACAAAAAACCTAGTAAGCCGTTTTTAGTCGGCGCCGGTAAACTGTTCACTCCTGAAAAGGACGGAGTACTGTACCTTAAAATCAATGCACCGCCAGCAATGAAATGCCAAGGGGTCATCAGCGTAGGAACCAGCGGCTGGTTCAACTTGAACGCGATGGAGTAGTATTAACCCCGTTTGTTAGCCTGGATATCTTGCTGTGTTATCGCTTGCCCCCGCGATTTGCGCTTCTTCTTCGGCTTTCGCCGACCGCGACCGGACGTACCCTCTGCGTGTTTACCGGACGACCGTTTTTCCCAACGCTGTGTGCGTCTCGGATCATGCCCCGTTTTCTTACGGTGATAGGCCTTCTCCAAATGCGGTAAGTCTGGAAAATCCTCGAACGGCCATTCCGCGGTCGGTAACTTCATATCCACCAGTTCTTCAATGCGACCCAAATGGTATCGCTCGTCGGAACTGCACAAGGTGATCGCTTCACCTTTGGCACCCGCGCGTCCTGTACGCCCCACCCGATGAATGTAAATTTCCGGAAACTCCGGCACCGCATAATTGATGACGTGTGACACGCTCGAAATGTCCAACCCTCGAGCAGCGACATCCGTGGCAACTAAAATCGGAGGATCGTCTGACTTGAATTCTGTGATCGCGCGTTTTCGTTTGGCCTGGGCCTTTTCTCCGTGCAAGGAAACCGCTGTGAGCCCAACCTTGTTAAGATTGCGCCCGACGCGATCAGCGTCCAGACGTGTTCGTACGAACACCATCGTCCGCCCGCGGGGGGTGCTGCACAAATATTGGATCAACATTTGATCCTTTACAGCACGTTCGACAAAATAGATTTTCTGGTTAATCAACTCGATCGGGATTGCCTCGGGGGTGATCTCAATTGAGTGCGGATTACGCAACCACTTTGCTGCTTGCTGTTGGACTTCCTTAGGTATGGTTGCCGAAAACAGTAAGGTCTGACGCTTGACCGGCGTCAACTTTACAATTCGTTCTAAGTCTCTAATGAAGCCCATATCAAACAACATATCCGCTTCATCGATTATCAAAGTCTGTACTTGGCCTAGGTCCAAATGCCCTTTACCATGCAAGTCCAATAATCGACCTGGCGTAGCGATTAAAACGTCGACACCCCGCTGCAGACGTTGAATCTGTGGTTTGGGACCAACTCCACCGAATATTACCGTCTGTCGCAAACGCGTAAAATGAGAATACTCACGAAAGTTCTCTGAAATCTGACCGGCTAATTCCCGCGTAGGTGCCAATACAAGGCACCGCAACTCGTGGACTATGCCCCGCCGCGTTTTGTTTTTGCCACCGCGAGGAGGTCGCAGAGAGGTCTTTATGAGCCTTTGGATAGTCGGCATTGCAAAAGCCGCAGTTTTACCCGTGCCGGTCTGCGCACAACCTAGGATATCCATTCCCGCGAGGATTCGTGGAATCGCCTCAATCTGGATTTCCGTCGGCGTATCGTATCCCGCAACCTTAACGGCCTTAATTAAAGGGTCTGATAATCCTAGTTCTTCGAACGTCATGGTTGCCAGTATATCGGGGGTTAGGGAGATTAGTTACCCGCATTTATAGATGTCGGTGCAGGAAAACCAAATAAAAACCGCCCGCATTGTTTACGAATGCGGGCGGTTTGCAGAATTTTGTTTACGATCTGCCTATTTTAGTAGGTAAAGATCGCATCGAGAGATAGTGTGAATTGATCGTTTTCAGAAAAATCACCAAACGCACCGGGGACACTTAAATCAGTGCTTTTTGTGTCTGACCAATCCCAGCGGGCTTCCGGACGGAATGTCCAACGATCCGAATGGCGGTAATTCGCACCCATCGTCACGTTGACATAATTCCCACCACTGACTTGATTCGAAAACGCTCCTGGAAGAATGCGTGAGTTGTCTTGGTCTCTGAACCACTCGACCCGCAACCCCATCGACAATTTTGGTCCGAAGTCGTGAATCATCGAGTTCGTAATTCCATACCAGCGTGCACCCGACAGACCACCATTTACTGAACTAGCTGTCATAGCATCACCGTGACCTAAGTCAGCGTCCATTGTCCACCGAGTCTTCTCAGTTAGTTGACGAGCAAGCGTCATCGTGACGATGGTCACTTCGTTAACCGTTGGGTTTCCGAAGTTGTCAATTGCTAAGTGATCCGGACCCGTGTGTACGTTTAGTCCAATGCTGGTATCCTCAAAATCAAATGACAAACCCGCCATAATTGACAATTCGTTTTCAACATCATCTTCCCAATTGTCCCAACCGCGTGTTACACCTGCCGTGAAACCAATCGCATCGTCCAAAATCGAAGTTGTAGCAACGATTCCAGTGTGAGTTTGCGGGCGTCCATAGATTTTTGCCATCGACAAAGTGTAGAAGAAGTTTTCAGGAGCCATGATAGATTCGCTACCTAGATTCGTATAGAAGTGTCCCATACGGATGTTCATGCCATTGAAAATTGGTGTTCGCAAATCAAAATACGCTTGAGGAATCGCTAAACCATAATATGGCCTCGCTAATGCTGGCGAACCACGAAAATCATCTCCGGGTCCCGGCGGGTTGTTGAGATGCAATGTGCCATCAACATTATCTTCCAGTCCAAGCGAAGTGACATAACCGTGATCGGTACCATAGAGCAGGTCCGCGCGTCCGACAATACTCCAGGATTCGTTGTCATCCTCGATTTCTCTCGTTTGAAGTATCAGATACAGTTGATTCAACTGGTATTGTTCGTGTTGGTCGTTGAGACCGACTGGAGTGTTCTTGCCAGACGCGGGACGCAATGAATTCCACGCGTATCCCTGATCAATCCAACCAGATAATCGCAACCAAGCACCCTCTTTTTCCTGGGTAGCGCGGCTTGCTACGTCGCCGATCTTATAGGATACACTATCATAATCCGGGTGCACGTAGTCACTAATTAGGATGGGCGCCGTCCCTTGTTGTGCAAAAATAGCGCCGGTGCAAAACACCATCGCGGCAATCAGCACGCCCTGCGTCAATTTCCATTGATAAAACATTTGTTTTTCCCTATTTCACAAATACACAAAATTCTGTTATTTCTGGTATCGTCCATTTACGGTTGGTTGGGGTAATACAAGTAGATAGATGAATCCCATTATTTTTGTTATCGGGGCATCACTCGCCTAATAATCACTATTTTTGAAATAATCGTTAAAAACGACAAGTTTCAGTGCTGAACTTCTTAGGCGAAGCTCAAATCTCTATTAAAGAAGAATTTGAGCCTATTTAGACTGAAATCGTATTCAGAATTTACGGCAGTTCGGATTCGTCTAATCGTACCACCGCAACCAACAAAAAACCCTCGAATACAGCGTACGAAACGTGTATTTGAGGGTTATGTAAGTTTGGTATTAATGTCCGTTGGGACTTAGTCTAACAACGATTCAAGAACGTCGTCAGCATCACCACCGTCTGTCATGTCGCTGAGGACACGATCGACTGATTCCGACCAAGCAGCATTGGCTTGTAGCGGAGTTGTGTACTGCTCTTGAGCATAGGTGTTTTCAACATCAACGCCTGTTGAAGTGATCGCCGCTGCGACAGGAGCTTCAACTGCAACAGTTGCGAGCTCATCTTGCCCGTAACCGAGGAAGAAGTCGTCTGCAGAAACACTCACAGCTTCACCTTCGCCACCAGCACTGCCGTTGAGGTGATTGATAACACTGAGAACATCGATAGGCGTAATGGCAAAGTCACCATTCGTGTCGTATAGATATTGTTGCGTGTTAAGGTAATCACCCATATCTCCGTCTGAATCACCTAGTACGAGTACTGAGCGAGAGCCTTCTGAGTTTAGTGAGTTAATAACCGTCAAGGCATCGATTGGACTAACATTGCCATCAGCGTTTACGTCCAACGGTTGACTTGGGTTTTGATAAAGCGAAAAGCCGAACAATTCAGCGATACTTAATTCATCTTGGCCAAGCGGATCAACTTCGAGCAAGTTAGCAGGAGTGAAGCGGTCTTCCAAGAAGTAGACACCTGGTTCATCAACACCAACATTAGTATCAACTGTCATCAGGTCGAATGCAGTCAAGAAACCGTTATGGTCACTATCCAAACAGGCGTCGTATTGATCGATACCAAGGTCAATGCCCATGCGATCATTGAACACTTCTGGCATGACGCCACGAATACCAAGTTGAGTCTGAAGTACACCACCAGCCGTTTGTTGCAGGGCGGCGTTGGCAACCGTTCGTTCTGTAGTTGACAGCAAACCCGGCATGCTAGAAGCAAGTTCAATTAGGCCATCCGTATCATTAGAAGCGGGAACCACAACTGTGTACTGGCCGTTACCAAGTCGGAACACGCCGTATGATTTCTGAGTATCCGGGATAGTCAACTCGTCGATATGACCAACTTTCAGTGGTGCGACAACTCGTCCCCGACTATCAACAACTTGTGGAACACCAATTTCAACAGTTTCACCTGTTGCTGCAGCGGCGTCGAACACAAGGTCAATCGGCTCATCCAAATCGGACAACGTGAAGTTCCATTGAGCGATGCGTGCTGCACCGTTTACATTGACATCACCTGGTTCCGCTTGGATATTACAGTCGCCAATAAAGTTTTCAAGATTACGATCATCGTTGGTGATATCGACTCGGCCTTCAGCCGCAGGGCGATCATCATCATCGTTTAAGCTGACATCTCGATTAGGTCCGTTTGTAGTCAGAGGGCCAAGTTCAACATAAAGGTTTTCGTGACGTTCAAAATCAGTGTCACCGTTAACGGCCACATCGATGGTGAGGACCCGTGTATCGCTTTCAAGTTTACCGAATGTCAACTGGTCGTTGAGAGCAACATAATCGACTCCGGAAGTTGCATCGCCACCGTTAGTGAAGTAAGGCACAATGACCTCAGCGTCGACAGGGTTACTAAGGCTAACCGTCAACGTTGCAGTTGTCGTGCCTGTGTCACCTTCTTCAACCGCTGTATCGTTGATATAAACGGTCGCTGTATCATCATTGATAATGTCACCGATACCAATGGGCTTGGTGATTGTCACATCTCGATGATCGGCAGTAGGGTTCGATAAGATTGTATGGAAGACTTCATCCAGTTCCACCACGTTATCACTGCTGACAGGGACATTAATTACCAGTGTTTCAAAGGTTTCAATGCCTCGATCGCCCGTGAAATTCAACGTTCCGCCTGTCGTGGTATAGTCCGAGTCACCATTATCACCAGTTTCCTGGTCAGTGGCTGTCACGTCTAGAGTACCAAAATCTACATTAACGGGCACATCAACGTCGTTATCGAGTGTCACTGTAAACGTATAAAACTTAGAACCACTGGATCCCTCAGTCAGGCTCACATCACTGATTTCTAGATGAGCTTCGTCATCGTTATTGATCCAGCCGTAATCTTCTGGCTTGGTGATTTCGAAGTCACGTCCAAAGTTGTCTGAGGATTCGATGAACTGTACAAACCATTCGTCCAGTTCCACCACATTGTCGCCATAGACGGGAACAGTAATCGTTTGAGTCAAGCCGGGATCCGTCGCATCATGTTGTGCACCGTCATTAAAGGCTGCGAAGTTCAGTGCACCTTCCGTTTCATCATAGTCATGGTCATCCGCACGGGCTGCATTGACGAAATCGTATTCGCCAATTGGGTCCGATGGATCTTGATTGTCGGCTGTACTATTGACCCCTGCATATTCGGCATCCGTGGCAATCGCATTCGTATTTAGCAGAGCGGCGTTGGTATTCGAGTTGTAATCACCATTGCGTGAAGCATGGTTAATCAACACAGGAATATCAATCGGTTCGCTAAACGTCACATCAAAGGTCACGAGTGTAATTCCATCATCACCTTCGGTGAAGACGGGCGCGGTTGCATTGATTTGGATCTCTGAAGAATCCGTATTAACAATCGTCACCTGACCGCTACCGACAATATCCGTATCGTTATTGGTTTCCGTGACTTCATCCAACACCGTTACATCACGACCTGATGCCACTGCTTCTTCCAGACCAACGTGCATCGTTTCGGTAAGCTCAACAATGTCGTCGTCATTCACGGTAACCGTGATTTGCTTGTCTGCCACGTCCAATGCATCCCAGCTCAACTGGCCAGTATCGACACCAAGATCGTAGTCGGCGAAGGCAAGCAGTGCAGTGCCGTCAAGCGTCTGCCAGTCAACGGTGACTTGCGTATCGACCTGAACAGGTTTGGTCACGGTCAGAACAAACGAAGCCGTGTCCTCTTCGTTAAAAAGAATATCGTTGATTTGTACGACTGCGGAATCATCGTTGAGGATATTAACATCACCGGAACCATTTCCGATAGTGACCTGGCGATTAAACCCGGTGCCACCATCAACATTAAAGACTCCTGTGCCTGCATCGCCTCCAGTGCCTAGGACAACCTGCATGACTTCATCAAGTTCTACAATACCATCCACCGTGATGGGAACCGTTACCGTGAACTGCTGGGTATCACTCACTAAATTGCCAAATGTCAAATCCGAGTCGACTGCGGCATAATCGTCGTCGGCAGCCGTGGCGCCATTTTCCGTCGCTGTGTCGTCCTGGTGATCCGCACTCACATCCACGGGAACGTCCACGGGAGCACTAAGCGTGACCAGTAGATCCGCCGTTCCAGCATCTTCATTGACAGAAACAACAGATTGAATATCTACAGTTGCGGAATCATCATTTTCGATTCCCACGATACCCCGAGGGGCAGGAATCGTAATACCCGTAATACCCACTTCACGGCCCTGAGCAGATACATTTGACAAGTCCACAAAGAATTCTTCGTCTAACTCGACAACATTTTCACCGTTAAAGCGGATCGTGATGAGCTGTGTTTCACCGGCTGTACCTGCAAATCGCAAGTTACCAGCAACAACTTCTACATAATCACCATCTCCACTGACAAGGGATACAGGGTCTGTTACGGCAACCGCAGAATCATCCACCGTGTCAAACTGCACATCCACCGGGACGTCCACAGCCGTATCGAGTGTCACCGTTAGCGTGGCGACGTCATGACCATGATGATCTTCCGTGACACTGACGTTATTGATAGTGAAGATTGCCGAATCGTCGTCGATGATTGTAAATTCGGCTGTTTCCCCTGCGGTTGGTTCGATAGTTACGTCGGTGTTATCCGCATCCTGAATCGCTCCGGCATCTAGGCCAAACATTTGAACGGTGAAGTCTTCGTCAAGTTCAACAATGGCGTCATCAAACACGTTCAGAGTCACTTGCTGAGTCGCATTTTCGTTGGTTTCAAAAGTAACGCTACCTGCTCCGCCCTCGAAGTCGTCATAGCTTGAAGGCATTAGTGGGTTGACGCCACCGTAGTTGATTGTGACGGGCACGGACACAGGATTGCTAAGGGCAATATCAAATGTTACCGTACCTGAGTCTTCCGTAAGCGTACCAGGAACCGTAACTAGTGATATGGAAAGTTCGGCAGTATCGTCGTCAACAATCGTAATAATACCGGTATCATCGACGACCGTTACGTCACGACCCGAGTCGACGAGATCACTGACGATCACGCTGAGGAACTCCTCCAATTCGACGAGGTTGTCACCATTTATGGTTACATCAAATGTCTTGGAAGTTTCGCCCGCTGCAAACTCTAACGTATCCCCGTCTGCAAGATAGTCAGAGACTAGTAAACCTTGCGCAGAATCGACAGCTGTACCGTCTTGCGTTGCAACGTTAACAGCAACAAGAGCATCAACAGCGGCGGATAGCGAAACGGTCAAAGTAGCTGTGCTAGTAGCCCCGTCATTCAATTCGGGGTTAACCACAAAATCCGTAATCGTGATCGTCGCAGCGTCATCGTTAACAATCGTCACGGTACCCGTGTCGGTCGCTGCCGGCAGTGTTACCGCACGACTCAGAGGATTACCAAGGTTATCGATGGTTACTTCGAACGTCTCATTTAGTTCTACAAGATCATCTCCCGTAACCAGCACAGAAATCGTCTGTGTCAGTGAACTCCCTAGGGCACCTGTAAAGGTCCCAGGTGGCAGAGGAGTTCCAGGTGGCAGAAAAGTAGTGTAATCATCCACACCTTCGACGGGAGTTAGACTACCGACTGCCTCAATATCGTTTGAAGTAATATCATACGTAATCTGAGTATCAACTGGGTTGCTGAGTGTGACAATCAAATCACCTGTATTGGCAGCACCCGTATCCCCCTCCAGAACCGATGAAGCGGTCTGGATGGAAATGGTCGCAGCATCGGCACCATTGAGAATATTCAAGTTTCCGGAACCGTCACCAACGCTGACGCCAGCAATGGCCGTAACGGCACCAAGGTCAACGGTGAGGGTTTCGTCGTCTTCAACGACAACGTCACCGTTCACATAGACATTAATTTTCTGTTGCTCACCAGCTTCACCGACGAAAGTAATGCTTCCATCTGTGGTATCTGTGTCATCGTAATCATCGCCCCCGTAGTTCGCGCCAGCGGCATCCACTGCCGTACCATCATTGGTCGTATACACAACAGAAACAGGTGAACTGACAGCATTACTGAGCGTGACCGTCATTTGAACCAGTGTTTGGCCTTCATCCCCTTCGATTACGGTGACATCGTTGATGTCAAGCGTGGCGGTGTCGGCGGATGTAACGGTCAACGTTTCCGGAGCCGCCATCGAGATATTTCGACCCTGAGCATTGATATTATTAACAAATGCGAGGATGGTTTCCGGCACTTCAACGACACCATCAGCTGAAACAGGAACAGTGAAGGT
>LWDU01034275.1_pt1 | contig 170098 bp, 143 predicted proteins | sample 727161 | NCBI WGS metagenome assembly LWDU01 (sample SAMN04566230, study PRJNA314399) | hydrothermal vent metagenome | isolation source: deep sea hydrothermal plume seawater | place: Mexico: Gulf of California, Guaymas Basin | collected 2004-07-11
ACCACAGATTGAAATTCCCGATCAGTTTCACGCCGATTTGATTCGCTTCCTGAAATCAGATGCGGACGAGCCAGCGAGTGAATGGAAATAAAAAACAGGGGAAAGCGGGATGAAGGAATTTAAAAGGGCAGTGGATTTGCGTCTGCGTTGACACATACCTCCTTTAGATGTAGCCCTTCCCCTTTCTATAATTAGGCTCTTGACTTTATTCGCGGGCTCATTGATCTTTGTACCGGATCAGCAGCACAAAAAACACGCTTGTGGTAAGCCATCTATCACAACATGAGGGGATAAAAATGAGTAAGGACCAATCCGATCACTCGAGAGACGACATAACCCCCAAAATAGCCCCCAAAGTAGACCGTCGCAGCTTCCTTAAGGGTGCCGCTACCGGTGCGGCGGCACTGGCAGTCAACCCGGGCGCCCAGGCACAGGAACCTTCCGCCTATCAAGCGTCCTTTACTGCGCCTTCCTACCAGCAACTGCAGCGTGATACTGGCATGGTGGCACCGCCAACGTCAGGCCGCACTGTGGTACGCCCAGGCTCAGACCTGATGGTGCAGGCGCTCAAAGATATGGGAATCGAATTTGTCGCCTCCAACAATGGCTCCAGTTTCGAAGGCATCCAGGAGTCCATAGCCAACTATGGTTCTCCGCCCAATCACATGCCCGAGTACATCACTGCGCTGCACGAAGAATCTTCAGTGGATATGGCTAATGGTTACGCCAAGGCAGAGGGCAGGCCGATGGCCGCCATGTTGCACGGCACACTCGGTATCCAGCATGCGTCGATGGCGATCTTTCAGGCCTATCATACGGGTACCCCGATGATACTGATCGTCGGTCGGGATGAGAGTTTCATCCAGGCCCATACTGCCGATGATATGGCCGCCATGTGTCGCAGTTTCACCAAGTGGGATGCCCAGCCGAAAACCCTGCCTGAATGCATCGATGCCTTGCATGAAGCTTACCGGCAGGCAGTGACACCGCCCACCGGACCCACAGTCATCGTCATCGACATGGAGCTGCAGAAAGAAGAAGCACGGGATTTTGTGGTGCCGCCATTCCGCCCGGCCGAGATCGGAGGCGTGGATCATGCCACAGCACGGGATATTGCGAAGGCACTGTTCGATGCCAGCAATCCCCGACTCAATACCGGCATGTTCCGCACACCCGAGGGAGGGCAGGCCGCCGTCCAGCTCGCCGAGCTGATTGGGGCAAGCACCTCCACGACCGCCATCGGGGGGCCCATGGGCTTTCCACAACGTCATCCGCTTTGTGGTCCCGGCGCCGATACCACCAATGACTATGTGCTGGGTCTGGAAACCGACTCTCCCAACATCTCATTGCAACGTCCCGCTGTCACCTCGTTGACAGCAAAACGTGACGTCATGGGCATAGGCTTTGGCAGCTTGCGTGAGGATTATGTGCCGCCGCCCCCAGGTAGTGAACCGACTCCCCAGGAACAGAATCAGAAGCAGAGTCAGGGCACTATGCTGACAGTCGATGCCGAGGCCAGTATCCCGCTGATCATCGCCGAGCTCAGCACGCTGATGACCCCGGCTAAGCTGCGTGAAATTGACGAGCGCAAGGCGAGTCATGCCCGCGCCAACCGTGAGGCTTTCCTGACAGACTTGCGGGCTGCGGTGGAAGAGAAGAAGAGGGGCTGGGATCTCAGCCCCGTTAGTACTGCCCGTATTTATGCTGAACTGTGGCCCCTGATTATGAATGAGGACTGGTGTCTGGCGTCCCCCAGCAATTTCTCCGGGGCGCATCACCGCGAGCTCTGGGAACACAACAAACCCTACAGTTTTCTCGGAAGTCAGGGTGCAGGGGGCATGGGCTATGGCCTTGGGGCCAGTGCCGGTGCAGCACTGGCTGCGCGCGGTCGCGGACGTTTCGTGGTGAACATACAGTGCGATGGGGATTTTAACTATGCCCCGGGCGCACTCTGGACTGCGTGTCACCATGAATTGCCGATGCTCAGCGTCATGCATAACAACCGGGCCTGGCATCAAGAATTCATGTTCATCCAGTACCTGGCTGGGGTACGTGGCCGCGGCACAGATCGTGGCCATATTGGCACCGTTCTGCGCGATCCGTTCATCGACTACAGCAAGATAGCCCAGGGCTACGGTATGGCTAGTGAAGGTCCGATCGAAGATCCTACCCTGCTGGCAGCGGCACTAAAACGTGGGGTGGAGTCGGTAAAAAACGGCAATCCCTATCTGATAGATGTGCTAACGCAGCCGCGCTAGGAGAGTTCGAATGAGAAAACATGTATTCGGTACCATTGTTTTACTGATGGGTCTCTATGCGACGCCGGCCGCCGCCCAATTGGGGCCTGTGAATGGCGATGCGGAAGCCGGCGCCCAACTTTATTACGATCACGGCTGTTATGCCTGTCATGGTTTTTCCGGTTATGGCCGCAAGGATCTTAATAATACTGGCAGTCCCTGGCTGACAAATGAAGAGATATTCCGCGCCTTCCTGCGCGCCAGGGCTGATGTTGCACCGCTACTGCCTTCCACCGACATGCCCAACTATCCGGCCAATTCGCTCAGCGATGCGATGGTGAGGGATATCTATGCCTACGTGCGTTCAATGCCAGACAACCGGCCTGAAACCGCAGACGTTCCTGCCTTGCGTAACATCCTGGAAGCGGCAGAACAGCGGCAGTATAAGCCCTAGAAAAACAGGGTCAGACCACTTATTAACTCCATGTTTTATGAACCTCACAAGAATAACCATGGCCTCGCCAGGAATCCTTTCAACAGCCTTATCATACCGAGACCCATAGGCTGGATCAGTTCTATCGATAAAGAAGGTGTATTCAATCTTGCGCCTTACAGTTTTTTCAACGCGGTCTGTTATCAGCCTCCCACCGTAATGTTTTCCGCCGCTATCGGCTCTGCGTCCGATGGCATGAAGGACTCGCTGAGAAACATCGAGTCTAGCGGCGAGTTCGTATGTAACCTGGCCACCTGGGAAACCCGCAAGCAGATGAATCAGACTTCCGCCACCGTGACACCGGAGACCGACGAAATCGACCTGGCGGGGTTGACTGCCATTGCCTCGAAGCTGGTCAAGGTTCCCCGCATCGCCGAGGCGCCAGTGCATCTCGAATGCCGCTATCTCAAGAGTGTCGACATACCGTGCAGGAAGCCGGCAGACAAATATGTGATGGTCTTGGGCGAAGTAGTCGGCATACATATTCGTGACGAACTGATTACGGCGGATGGACTGATCGATGTTGCCAGCATGCGGCCTATCGGCAGGCTGGGTTATAGCGATTACACCTGCGTGGATGGGGATAGCATCTTCGGCATGGATAGGCCGACTTGAACACGAGTTCACGCTAAAAGCGTAGACACATGTACTAACGCAGGCTTACACTATATTTTCACTCCGACCCAAATTCCCTGTCCAACACCCACTCTGGAGACCACCCCCATGGTAAACCGACGCCTGTTCCTCCAAGCCGCCGCCGGCACCGCACTGTTCACCCGCTCTTTAAATGTGCTGGCACAGTCGATCGACCTGATCATTAAGGGCGGCCGGGTGATCGATCCCTCGCAGCGGGTTAACGCCATCGCCGACGTGGCGATCGCCGGCGGTCGCATTGTGGCCGTGCAATCAAACATCGCAGCCGCTGCTACCGAGTTCATCGACGCAAGCGGCAAGCTGGTGTTGCCGGGCCTGTTGGATGTCCATTCCCACTACGCCCGGGACGAGGACGGCCCGCACGTCTGTCTGTCCGATGGCGTCACCGGTTGGGTGGATGGGGGATCGAGAGGTGCGGATCAGATTGACGAAGCAGTGGCCATCGCCAGATCAGCCCCACAGCCAGCCCGCGTCCTCATCAACATCGGCCGCGAGGGGATACGGGGCGGTGGCGACACCATGGAGCTGGAGTTGGCGGATGTCGATGCAGCCAAGGCCGCGATCTCCCGCAACCGCGGTTACATCGTCGGCGTCAAGGCGCGCCTGACCGAGGGGGTTGCCATCGACGACGTGGAAGTCCTGCGCCGCGCCCAGGAGGTAGCCACCTCCTTCGACCTGCCGGTGATGATCCACATGGGACAAACTACCACGCCCATGTCTACCCTGATCCAGCAGCTCAAGCCAGGCGACATCGTCACCCACATGTTCGCACCACCACCGAACAGCATCATCGAACGCAGCGGCCGCATCCTGCCCGAGGTGTTGGCAGCCCGGCGCCGCGGGGTCTGGTTTGACGTCGCCAACGGCCGCACCGGGCATCTGCTGTGGGAGACATTCGATAGCATTCTGGCAGCGGGGTTTTGGCCCGATACGATTTCCACCGATGGCAATACCAGCAGCCGCAGTGCCGCCAGTGTTGTCGATTTGCCCAATGTGATGTCGAAGTTTTTGAATTTTGGAATGACAATCGATGAAGTGGTGGCGCGCGCCACGGTTAACGCTTCACGGGTCTATCCGTTATTCCGCGATAGAGGCACGCTCAACGTGGGGGCAGCGGCGGATGTGGCAATTCTCGAGCTACGCCAAGCTGCGTTTGAGTTTGTGGATAACTACGGGAATGTGAGGATTGGGGAGCAGCGGCTGTTCCCAAGCGAGACTGTGCTTAATGGGGAGCGGGTGCCGCGGGTATAAAGGTAGGGGGTCAGGTCTTTCCTGTTAGCGCCAGCGCTTCGATTCTGGCGCTAACAGGAAAGACCTGACCCCATTTATTATTTAGAACTGCAAGGGCGCAGGGCACATGCTGCCCCGGTTATCTCCTCTGACCCATGCCGCCAATTCCTGCCATTCCGGGTCGTTCTGGGTCTCCCAGCGTATGCCACCGCCGTGCATGGGTGTCCCACCACCATCGGGATGCAGAGGATTCTGCAGAAACAGGCTCTGCATCGGGTAGCCCGGAGTCACGAAGCGCATTAAGACGCCGAAATTCCGCCGCGACTCCTCTTCATTCCAATAATTGCGACCTTCTGGAATGGGGGGAGCAAAACCCCGGGTCCCCACTGCGTGACAACTGGCACAAGGAACCGCGCCTTCTCGTGGATTGAGAAATACCCGTTGCACGCAGCTGCGGAAGAACTCGAAATCCACTGTTGGTGCAGGCGCAGCAGTAGCCGCCTGAGTTGCCGATGCGGATTCCACCCATTGCGCCAGCAGCTGCCATTCCGGATCGTCCTGGGACTCCCAGAACTTACCGCCGACGTGGTATGGCAGACCTCCCGCCTCCGTCGCCAGCGGCTTCAGCAACAGACGACTGGCCGTCGGGTAACCGGGGGCGACCAGACGCGACACCACCTCGAAGTTGTGGCGGGATCGTGACTCGGTCCAATACGGCTCTCCGCCGGCATCGTGTTGCAGTGGCTGCAGCTTGAAAGGTGTGCCGACCTGCCATGAATGACACATCACACAGGCACCCGGTACCAGTCCATTCGCGCCATGGCCGCGCAGGAAGATCGGCTCGATGTTTTCGCGATAGAACTCATAATCCAGTCCGGCCTGTGCCCAACTGGTGGAAGACCACACCATGGCGCACAGAGCCACGACGCCAAATGACAACAAGACTTTTGCCAGACCCCTGCTGGCAGGCTGTTGAAAAACACTCTGCGTTGCTGCTGCGGCCGTCATCTGCGTCATGGCGATCCTCCGCCTACGCGCTTCGTCATCTGAATCACATCCGCCGGGACATGGAATGTCCGCATCCGCTTGGGCGAGTCCCCAACTTTGATTCGGTCTACCACGGTCAGCGTTTCCAGGTCGATGACGGCGGTCTCGTCGCGCCCGGTGGTGGCGACATACAGGTATCGACTGTCCGGTGTGGAGGTAAGCCAGGACGAAACGCCAACGTCTACGTCCCCGATCCATTCGAGATCCGGAAGCGTCCAGCCAACAACCCTGCCCGACACGCGGGAAACAACCCACACGGCTGACTGGTCAGCAAGCACTTCGATACCGTGAGCGAGAGAATTCCGTACCCCGATGAGGTTGTACTTCACCAGCGGGGCACGGGGTGCCACGATCTTCTCAACAACTTCCCGCTTCTCGAAATCCACAACCACGAAGCCCTCGAGACTGGACAGGTTCACGAAGATCCGCTTGGTCGAGCCGTCCGCATTGGTCTCGAATCCCATCGGACGCACTCCCTCTTTCATGACTTCCGGCCCCAGCGACCAGGCGATCTCATCGGTGGATGTATCGATGATCGAAAGCGTCCGCGCGCCAACCATCCCAGCGGCGATGTATCTGCCATCCGGGGTCGCGAAGGTGTTGTGTACGCCCCCCACCGTGGCAATGGACTTTATGACCTCATCGGTATCCATATCGATGACCTGGACCATCGGCGCCCCGGCGATCGCGGCATAGACCTTGCGGGCCGAGCTACTGGAGGCGATGTTGTTGGGCCGGGCAGCCAGCGGGATGCGTTTGATGACTTTGAGGCTGCGGGCATCGACGACGTCGACGCTGATGTCGTGTTCGTTGGTCACGTAGTATTTGCTGCCTTCCGGGTTAACGGTAATTCCATGGGGCAGGCCCAAACCTTCAATGATGCCGATGACTTTCTTCGATAGTGGATCGATCAGATAAGTATTAGAGCCGCCAGAACTCGTCTGCGCGATAATAACGGCCGTCTCATGCTGGCCCGCCAACGGCGATGTTTGAATCTGGGCCATTAACGGCCCGGCGAGGAACAGCATTGCTATGGCGAGCAGGAAACTTCTGAGGGTGTTGCGAGGTGCATTTGACATTCCAACCTCCATCGAGAGTGAGAGTGTGGGTAAAACAAACGCTAGAGCCCTAAACTATCACTAATCTCCTGACGGGGACAGAAATAGGGAACAGACCCCTTTTTTGGAAATTCTAAAAACGAGGTCTTCCCCTATTTCTATTCCCTGTTTTCTGCTTACAATACAGATGTGGGCTTCCGCCGTACCGCGACGCGAAGCGCGCTTGTCGAAAATCTGTACAGATAAGAAGAGACAAGGCTATGCAGCGATTCCGTTTTATAGCAATGATCGTGGTTCTAGGCGCCGCCTTAGGCGCGAATTCCTGGCGGCCGCTAGAGGCCCAGGATGCTGCGGACTGCCGAACCCCGCGAGCAGCCTGCGACGGCTTCGATCGTTTCAGGTTAAACCCTGCGAACTCCCCGACCTGGTCACCGCAGATGATTCGGGATTCGGGCCGGCCGATCGTGCCCGTCTTCGAGGGTTGGTTTAGGAATGACGACGGCAGCTACACGCTCTCCTTCGGCTACATCAATATGAACCTCGAGGAAGCGCTGCACATCCCGCTGGGGCCAGCTAACTTCATTGAGCCGAACCAGTTCGACGGCGGCCAGCCTACCTACTTCAAGGAAATTCACCGCCGCATTCGCCGGCCGTGGAACAATTTTATGATCAGGGTTCCGGCAGACTTCGGCGACCAACGCGTGGTCTGGACATTGAAAAACCACGGGGAGACCTATTCCACCCCCGGGCATATCTCGGAATCGTCGTACATGATAGAGACCCCAATGGCGCCTGCGAGGTACCTGCAAGGCACTGCCAGCGGCTATGCCCCCTTGCTGCGTTTCGACCCCACCGACCCTTGGGCACAAGGGCTCACCGGCACTGGGAAGGGTCCGCTTACGGCGCGAGTCGGCGAACCACTGGAGGTCTCTGCCTGGGTGAATTCCGGAGAAACTCTGTACGAGGAGCCAACGAGCTGGTTGTACTGGATGCACTATTCGGGTCTAGGCGACGTGGCCTTCAGCGAGGACGAGATCGAAGTTACGCTGGTCGAGGGAGAGGGCATGGGGATGACCAGCGTTACATTTAGTGAACCGGGGGATTACGTCCTGCTTGTGCAGTCGATCGAAACCCTCCGTAACAGCTTTGAATACCACTGTTGCTGGACTAACGGTTGGGTCGGAGTCACCGTCACCGAGTGACGAGGAGATTGCAGATGAACCGAATGAAAGATCGTCAAAATATCCGGGTAGCACTTGCGGGTGTCGTTTTCGCTGCGACGGCGGCGTTGCCACTGTCCGTCGGCGCGCAGGAAGTGACCTACGCCGCAGACATTGCACCCATCGTTCAGGAAAACTGTGTGCGCTGTCATCGGGCAGGCACGGCGGCGCCGATGGTGCTCGAAACCTACGAGCAGGTAAGGGCATTTGCGCCCTTGATCAAGCACTCGGTGCAGACGCGGACAATGCCGCCGGGCTGGTACATAGACCGGACCCTGGGGATCCAGGACTTCAAGAACAACCCGTCGCTGTCGGATCAGGAGATCGAGACCATCAGCCATTGGGTTGACACGGGCATGGCAGCGGGTGACCTGTCGCAGCTGCCGGCGCCGGTCGTGTGGCAGGCAGACCACGAGTACTGGCAGTTAGAACAGGACCAGGGTTGGGGGCCACCGGACATGATCATCACCTCGCCGCCCTTCACGGTTCCTGCCAATAGCGGAGATCAGTGGTGGGAGCCGGATGCGGCCATACTTGATGTGCTCGACACCGAGCTGACAGGAGGCAGGTGGGTGCGCGCGGTTGAAACGAGGCCTGCAGACTCTGAGAGTGGGTACGTCTTTCATCACGCTAACACCAGCCTGCGTCGGGCAGCGGACGACGGGCAGAGCGGGAATGGCGCCGGGCTTTCCTCCGCCGCGGTCGGCAAGAGAATCGACATGTATCCAGAGGATGCCGGCAAGCAGATCCTGCCCGACGACGAGATCCACTTCTCGATGCATCTGTACCCGATCGGGAGAGAAGTGGTGGACGCGCAGATTCAGGTGGGCATTTGGTTATACCCGGAGGGAGAAGAGCCGAAGTACACCACCAACGATGAGACTTCATTCAATTCCGGTGAGAGTCGTGATCTGGGCCTGCCGCGATACACCGATCTATTGATTCCGCCCCACGGATACCAAATGCTGCGTGGCAATTTTGTGCTCGAGCAAAACGCGCGAGTTCATTCGATTCGAGGTCACATGCATCTCCGCGGTGGCTATCAGATGATGGAGGTGATCTATCCCGACGGCCGCCGCGAGGTGATCAACAAGATTGACTGGAATCATCTGTGGCACACCACCCACATCTACGAAGATCTGTCGCGGCCGCTGTTGCCGAAGGGCACGGTGCTTATCGCCACCTCCCTGCTGGACAATACGGCAGACAATCCATCCAACCCCGACCCGGACCAGTGGGTGGTCTACAACCGCCGCAGCGCAGGAGAAATGGCCCACATCCGCTTTGGCATCACTTGGATTCCGGATGAGGACTTCGAGCAGATGGTCGCCGAGCGGGAGCGGCTGCTGAAGGAGCTGGATCAGCCCGCTGCCGACGAGGAATAGGGGACGCCTGCAACTTAGCAACTTGATCTAGGGGACAGACCAGGTTATCGGATTTTTCGAATAACCTGGGCTGTCCCCTATTTTGTGCGGGCGCCGGCTGCCGAGCCACCGAGAAACAACCGACTGCCATCAGGAAGCGTGAAATTCCTGCCGACCGCTTTATTGGTCCCGTCTTTGGCTTGATACCCCTCGACCACCAGCAAGGTTCCCACCGGCACCGTGTATTGCGTCACGCCCTCGCGTATCAGCTGATTCGGACTACCGCCTTCGACCGCCCATTGGATGACCTCGCCGTCAGAAAGTTCGACGTCAATATAGAACCACGAGTGCGGGTTGATCATTTCCCAGCGAGTGAGTGTACCTTCTATAGTCAGTGGCTTGTTGACGTCGAATTCTGCCGCAAACGCATGATGGGCCCACACAGGAACGGACGAGAGCCCCAGGCCGATGCCCAGGATCGCAACTATCATTCGGGTTTGCATGGTCGAGCCCTCCTCAATGCTATTCTTGCGCCGCCGCTGCTTCCGCAGCCAGTCGCTCTTCGCGGCGCGCGCCGACAAGCGTGTTATACAGGCCATAATTGCCCTCGTGGCAGGCGTGCTCGAACAGCGGACCGATGGTCTTCTTCATCGGCAGTTCGGCGGACCAGGGGCGGGTCCACATGATTTCATCGTCGATTGTGAACCTGTAAATAATGGTTTCATCGTCGACCCGGGTAAAGCGTTCTGTCACACGCATGTTCTCGGTAGATCCCCTGATAGGATTCTTGCCGTTGAAGTTCGCGGTTTCAACCACCAGGGTATCGCCCTCCCAATGGCCCCGCGAGGTACCCATCCACTGACGGACGTTGGCGTCGGCTTGCTCGCGACCGTCCAGCGGAATGATGCGGGCATCGTGAATCATTTCAACGAGGAACATGACGTGATCCCGACTCTGCACGATCTGGTAGTTGCTGTTATAGACCATGTTCATCATTGGTGGGCCTGCACCCCCCATGATAATGCAGCGGTCACTGAGTTGATTGTTTTCGGCCGCGTCGAAGCGCCCGCCCCGAACCCGGACTTGCTCTTCACGCTGCGCCGTGATGCGTTCGCCTTCTGCTGTCCTCGGAGGGATTCTTCCGTCCGGCGGGTCGAAGATGAGTGAGGTGCGCAGGTTGCTTGCGAGGGTGGCCTGACTGCGATCGAGTCCGAACTGGGTGAAATCATAGTGCACGTCCGCTGTCGTGCCCGGAACGGTCTGAGCGCTTTCACGCTCGGCCGCCCGCGCTTCAGATGCGGCGACTTCTTCGGCCGTGTAGAACTCTCCGGCGACGCCATCGCGCCGCTGCAATGGCGTATAGGTCGCGTTGGTCCAGAAGCCCTCGAAATCCGGTTGCCCATCCGCCGTGCGGGGCACAGTATAGCCAGCGACCGGCTGCGGGTCTGGTGCCTGCGCGGCCACCGGGTTCGCCGTCAGCAACACCACTGCGATCACGGCAGCAGCGAGGCTGCCCGAATTGAGAGATCGAAAATTCATCCTAATTCTCCTCTGCGCTGAGTCACTGCGACCGGTCATTCGGCTGCTTGCGGAGGTGGCCGTAGATCAGGTCTTCTACAAACTCCACGCATCTGAATTCCAAAATTTCTGCGTTCGCTTCGACACGCCGATACAGGGGCATGCTCATGGTCCAGGGTCGAGTGAACACGCTTGGATCTTCGATCGTGACTTCATACATCAGTGTGTCCGCGCTGCGCGCAGTGAATCGCTCGGTCACATGCAGGGCATCGCTATGGAAGTTCCCGGCCCGATCGAACCAGGTTTGGTCATTGAAGCCCCTGGTATCGATAACCAGGGTTTCCCCGTCCCAACTCCCGTTCGACCAACCCATCCAACTGGGGGCGGGTGGTAAGCTGTGGTCCTCCATGTAGATCGTCCGTACCGCACCGGCGTACTCATGAACCATCATGATGTGTTGCCTGCTCTGAATGATCTGAAATGGGAAGGGCATATAGGTGGCGCGGGGCACGCCGGGTAGATAGCACTTGATCTCAGGATCCAGTGACAGGCGGTTGGCGAAGTTCTCATCCCTCTTTGCTAGCGCTTCAGGCAGGTACGGAATCGGGCCACCGTCGACGATGCCGAGACCCGCCGGCACCGCGGCACTGGCACCAAGCTCCTGGGCCAGGCCAGGAGCCGCAGCATGGGGCTCGATGTTCCAATTTGCGGTGTTGATGGATTGCCAGATGCCGTTAAGGTCGGGTGTTCCGGCGGCGGTCCGCGGCGCCAGGTAGTCCGTCTCTTGCGCTGTGGCGGTCGTCACGCCGGGCAACAGAGCTACCGCAATGATGGCCGCGGCGGTGGCCCTTATTCCAAACCGGTCTCGCATCCGCGTGATCTCCTCTGGAAACTGGTGATGACCCTGTCGAGAATAATCCCCGCAAACACCGGCGATGTCAAAAATAAAGTTGGGGACGCCCAGACTCTACTAACTAAACGCTGGTACAAGTATCAGCCAGGCACGTTGCATGAACCAGAAACTGGCAACGCCGCCGGTAAGGTAAATTGGCACTTCGTAGGCGAGTCGACTAAATCTGATTCTTACAGCAGCAAGTAGCAACAGCACTACGGTGATAATCGCCAATTGTCCCAACTCGATGCCGACGTTGAATAGCAACAACGCCATGATCTGGCTACTTTCTGGTAAGCCAATTTCCGCCAGCGCGCCGGCGAAACCCAGCCCATGAATCAGCCCAAAGGAAAACGCAATGATCACGGGAAATTTGTGGCTGGAAGAATTTTGTTGGCGCAGATTCTCATAGGCTAACAAGACAATACTGCCAGCGATAGCCGCCTCCACCGGCGCCGACGACAAGCTGACAACATCGAATGCCGAGAGTGCCAGAGTGATCGAATGGGCTACCGTAAAACTCGTAACCACCTTGACGATAGCAATTGGAGTCCGCACCAGGTACAACAGCATCAGCACGAACAGCACATGATCAAAGCCCAATAACAAGTGTTTGACACCTATGGATAAATATATTGGCAGACTCGGTGAGTCCGCAGACAGATCGAGGCGTCCTGCACTAGCGGTGATTAAATGATTGCTGGTTACGCCATCGAGGCCGGTGATGCTGACGAGCGTATCGATGAGAGTTCGATCGAGGCCTACTATTTCGATTTCACCTAACGGCGCAGCCTCACAGTCGAGCTCAAACAATTCGATCAAGGCGCCATTTGAAATGCTGGCCGAGAGATTCGTCTGTTGGCAATTCGTCGCCAGGCTAAGGCCAAGAAAACGTCCGTTCAGCTGCGGCTGTCGAAATGATGCCTCGAAAACGCCGCTGCCATCTTCCTGTGTCAGTTCGGTTATCTTCAGAAACGCGGGTCGAATTTCATGGGCGCCGACACTGGCAGTCAGGCAACACAGCAATAACCCAAAGACAAATCTCACCGGGATTCCAAGGTAATAGTGTATTGGTCCATCAAATTATCTACATAGCGCTGGCGGGCATCTTCTTGCTGGGACTGCTGGTAGTCCAGGGCTACCCGTGTCTGCACGCTGGCAAACGGTGAGACTTCCGCCGGGTGAATGGCGGTTAACAGCACCAGGTGCTGACCGAATCCACTTCTCACCGGCCCCTGCCATTCGCCTGGATCCAGCCCCCTCAGGCGATCGGCAAATCCGGCACCGAAGGTCGCATTCAGATTCAGACCACTGCGGTAGGCATAGGTCGCATTCAACATGGATGTCTCACCCAGTTGTGATGCATCTGCGCCCTCAGCAATCTGTTGCAGAGCCCGTTGCGCATCATCTACCGATTGAAAATAGAGCTGTCGGAACGAGTAACGCAGCGGCAAGGTGTAGGCTTCGATATTCGACTGAAAATAGGCTTGCAGGGTTGCGGTTTCCGGCGCTGTGGTTGGATCTGATTCGGCGATGAAACCGAGTTTCTGCACCAGGCGTCGGCGGATGATGGAATCCTCCTGATCGAGGCCCAGGCGCAGCGCTTCCCGGTACAACACCTCTTCCCTGACCCAGTTATTTACCAGAGATTCCAGTTCTGCGGCTGAGGCGACCTGCCCCGTTTGTGTTTGCCACAAGGTGCCTATCCGCTCCTGCATGGCGGCCGTGACATAGATTTCACTGCGATCCACCGAGAAAAAAGAATCTGCCCCGAATAGTAAGATGCCAATGGCTACAAACCAGACCAGTGGCTGTCGCAGCAAGTGCCTCATGACATTTAATCTATTGAGATGGGGATATCCAGATGGGCGATGACCAGACTCGCTCCTGGATGGTCGCCGCCAGATCGGCTCTCGGTGCAACGCCGGCACGAATGGCATCCCAGGTTGACCAGCGGCAGGTCGGATTTGCTATCGCCCTGACATAATAGAACGCATGTTGGGCGGCATCATAGTTGGGATCTTGCCAGCTGGCTTTTAGCTCGCTGGCTCCGAGGCCGGCGCTGATGCTGCAATCTTCCAGGTTCACCCTGGCTCCATTATCCGGACAGCGATTGGAAAGCGGATCCACCACACCGCCGTCGGAACAGGCCACGTCAACCACCTGCTCCATCGCTTCGCCAGCTTCCACCCAGCCCTTGATGATCTGAACTCGCTGCAGTGGCGGACCATTGGGATCTTTCGCTACCCACGCAATAAAGCTGGGTTGTTGATTGGCATCGCCGATCAGATCACTGCCCATCGCCACGCCACCGGCATAGGCGTTGGCGAGCATGTTGCTGTCGTCCAGCTGCGGCAGGTCATGACCGGCGAAGAATCTCACCTTCATGCGTGGTCCGCTGGTACCGAAAGTTTCCTTGCGGCGAAACGCATCGTAGATAGACGCGCGTGTGTTCTCTTCCGCCCATACACCCGCCAGACCGGAGGCGCCCCAGGTGTTGTAATAGGTGTCAGCATAGAGTTCACCATTGGCTCGCGGCTGCGGTAGCGGCACAGACCCTCTTCTTATTCCGTCAGCATCCATTAGCCCGACCTTGCTCCAGTAATCGTCTTCATCGCCGGCATAGGTTGCGTTGTGGGTGTCGCTGGAACCGATCACACCGAATTGATAGGGATTAAAGCCCTGCCCTGCCTGCATCTTTAGACCGTTGAGATAGGCTTCGCGCACGTAACTGCCTTCTACCTGGCTGGGCAAGCGGGTGGCTATCCTGAACGGCATAATTTCGAAATCGGCCCATTCATCATTCGGCGACAGCGCCGGGTGAGTGTCAGATGTGCCTTTCACCTGGGTTATTTCCACCAGCGGTTCGTTGCGCATGCGCTGGCTGGCATAGGCACTGTCCAGCGGTCTACCGGACCAATCGGTTAACATAAACATACTGCCATTGGAGCCGTTGGAATTGTGCGGGATGGCGAGACTCTCAATGCCGGCCGCGCGATTGTCATCCATCCATTGCCAGAGGCCTTCCGGATTCTGGGAATCTAAACGTGAGAATGGCATGGCTGGCGCGATGTCGTCCCTGAAAATTACATTGCGGTGCAGATTGCCACGATCATCGGTGCTGGATGTATATTCGTAAGCGATAAACGTGGTGAAATTACCTGGATCGTTGTGTCGATTCGCGGCAGCCACGATATCGTCCCAGGCTGTTTTCGTGATTTGCGGGTCGCTGATTTCGCTACTGCGGGCTGAGCGCATGAATGCGCCAATGCGCTGAAATTTAGCCCTGCGATCGGCGACGCCTCCTAGGTTGGTCATGCCCTCGGCGACTTCGTGTTTGGAGATCTCGGTTGCAGGATCAGCCATCTCCCGCAACACGCCCAGGTAGAATGCGTGATCGGTGACGCCGTAAAAATCCAGCGGCACATCCAGCTTCATCTCAAAGCCTGCCGGGTGGGTTATGCTGCCACCCTTGGCGAATTCATAGGCATCATCGGGCGAAGAAGTGGTGCCGAAGATAAATGCGTCGAATGAGTACATGGTGTGTACGTGCAGATCACCGAAATAGGCATTTCGCTCGGAGTTGAATTCAGAATTGGTTTCAGCTGCAGTCGCTACCACAGCATCTGGCGTCGACTCGCTGGCAACCGGCTCCGGAGGCGTATTGTCGGAACACGCTGCAAGTATCAGGAGTAGTGGGGATAACCGAATGAGGGTTCGCATAGTTCAATACCTTGTTTTTATAAATCAGTTATTGGGCGATTCGACCAAGAATAGTCACACTACACGCAGATGTCCAAGTAAAAAAAATGGGGGACAGACCGATTATGCTAGACCCCGGAGAATTATCGGTTTAGCTTAAATCCCCCCGCCACTAACAAAGAGACATGGCATGAAACTCTACACCACCATGACAAGCCTGGCGCTGGTGCTTGTACTCAATAGTAGCCCGGTTCACGCCCAACACCCCGATACCCAATTCATCGACCCGTCTGGCGGATTCACCCAGGTAGTCAGCACTTCAGACCATGGCGTCAAGACGATCTATGTGTCAGGCCAGGTCGGCTCAGGCGAAGATTTCAAAGCCCATGTCGAAAGCGCATTTTCCGCTGTGGTAAGTCGACTCGAGAGTGCCGGCGCTAGCGTCGACGACGTGGTGAAGATCCGCATCTTCGTCGCAGACTTCGATCCGGCACAGTATGCGGTAATCCGCGAAACAAGGCTGCGCACCTTCAATGAAGATGCGTGGCCTACAAGTACCATGGTGGGCGTGGAGTCATTGTTCGCCGCTGAGATGCGGATCGAGATCGAGGCAGTCGCGGTGATAGCGGATCCCGATGTCCCTGGCGCACGGGTAACGATAGAGCGCATAGGACCATCGAATGGTTTCAACCAGTCTGTAGTGGTGACAGCCAACGGCAGCAGGATAATCTATATCTCCGGCCATGTTGGCCAGGGCGAGACACTGGCCGAGCAGTCGGCTTCGATGATGGCGACAATAGCCCAACGCTTGCAGGCGGCCGGTGCCGGGGTTGACGATCTGGTTAAGATCGTTACCTACATCACCGACTATACGAGGGCAGACGCCTCTATATTCGGCGCAGCCAGAAACGAGGCATTCGGTACTGAAAATCCTCCAGCCAGTACTCTGCTCGGAGTACAGTCCCTGGTTAGGGATCAATACCGGATCGAAATGGACGCCGTAGCCGTAGTGAGTGATAGTAACAATGGCGACTTTGAAACCGAGTTCATCGATGTCAACGCCAGCTACACCCAGGCAATAACAACACAGGGAAGCGGTGCGAAAAGGATCACCCTGTCCGGCCAGGTGGGTAACCCGGATGACGATCTTCAGACCCAGGCCAACCAGGTCTACGCCAATCTGCGGCGGCGCCTGGAAGCCGCGGGGGCCAGCCCCGCCGACCTGCTTAAGCTGACGATATACATGAATAATTATCAACCCGGCGATGCGTCAGTTCTCGCTATCGCTCGACAGAATAATGGATTTAACCCCGACAATCTCCCGGCTACAACCCTGATCGGTGTCCAATCGCTGTACTCCAATGAAGCGCTCATCGAGATCGAAGGGGAGGCGGTGGTAACGGGTAGATAGGGACTGATTCTTTTTTTCCGAAGAAAAATAAATCTGTCCCTTTTAAGACAGGAGAAATTATCTTGAATAATCGATTCAGATTACGCGTAATCGCTTTAACGGGTCTGCTGTTTACGGGCTTGGCCCTGATCAGCAGCACGATTCTAGCCCAGCAGGGCGCTACCGATGGTGAATGGCGCAGCTACGCCGGCGGCACAGGCAGCTCCAAGTACACGGCGTTGGACCAGATCGATGCCGACAACGTCGAAAACCTGCGTGTCGCCTGGCAGTGGCAATCGGTGGATGGGCGCTTCGATCTGCAGCAGCTGACGCAGGAATATCCAAACCTGCGGGTTGCCAACGACGTCGATGTCGTGCGCATAGCCAACCTCAAGGCGACGCCGCTAATGGTGGGCGGCGTGCTCTATATCTCCACCCCTTTATCCCAGATCGCGGCGATCGAGGCTGCCACCGGCGAAACTCTCTGGACCCATGATCCGCGCGCCTATGCCTCTGGCATTCCCACCATGATGCTGGGCTTCAGTAACCGCGGCCTGGCCTATTGGAGCGACGGTGAACAGGGGCGGTTAATCATGGGTACCGGCGACGCCTTCCTGGTCGCGCTGGATACCAACAGTGGAGAACCGATTCCAGGTTTCGGCACTGACGGCCGGGTCGACCTGGTAGTCGGCATACCCAGGGCCCGCAGATCCCCGGCGCCGATAAATTACTCCATTACCTCGGCCCCCACTGTGTGCGGGGACGTGATTGTTGTGGGCTCCGCGGTCTCAGACCAGCCCTACCTGCGCGAGGCGCCCCCGGGATATGTGCGCGGCTTCGATGCCCGCAGTGGCGAGCTGCTGTGGACCTTTCACACCATCCCCCAACCGGGAGAGTATGGTCACGAAACCTGGCTTGATGATTCCTGGCAGTACACCGGCAACGTCAACGTCTGGACCATGATGAGCGCCGATGAAGAGCTCGGCTATGTCTACCTGCCAATTGGCAACGCCACCAACGATCACTATGGTGGGCATCGGCCCGGAAATCATCTGTTCGCCAATTCACTGGTGGCCCTGGATTGCACCACGGGTGAGCGGGTGTGGCACTTCCAGATGGTACATCACGATCTTTGGGACTACGATCCGCCGGCTGCTCCCAACCTCATCGACATCACCGTGGACGGAAGGGCCATCAAAGCCGTCGCCCAGGTGACCAAGCATGCCTTTACTTTTGTGTTCGATCGCGAGACCGGCGAACCGGTGTGGCCAATCGAAGAGCGACCAGTTGCCGCCTCCGATGTGCCGGGTGAGTGGACTTCTGAGACCCAACCCTTTCCTACCAAGCCGCCTGCCTATGATCTTCAGGGAGTCACTGTCGATGATCTTATCGATTTCACCCCCGAGCTGCGGGCCGAGGCCATCGAGATCCTGGCGACCTATCGAAGCGGACCCATTTTTATACCGCCTTCTCTTATCGAAGACGGGCCGGACGGCACCCAGGGCACCATCGAAATGCCAGGCTACACCGGCGGTACCAACTGGAATGGCGCGGCCATAGATCCGGAAACCGGCATTCTGTATGTGGCTTCTAGTACCTCACCGATTATTCCGCTGCTGGTGGTACCGGAGGAGGAAAACGCCACCCTTCGCTACGCCCGTGGCCCCATGCGCCCGCCCCAAGGGCCCGCGGGATTGCCTCTGTTCAAGCCGCCCTATGGCAGGATCACCGCCATCGACCTCAACCGGGGAGAGATTATCTGGCAACGAGCCAATGGCATCGGTCCGCCGCGGGTGCGGGATCATCCAAGATTGGAGGGTCTGGAGTTGCCACCGCTAGGTGGAAACAGGGACCAGTTACTGGTCACCCAGACACTGCTGTTCTCGGGTCAGCAACAACCGAATGCAGATGGAACTTACCTGTTAACCGCCCGTGACAAGGCCACCGGCGATGTCCTGGCAGAAATCCCATTGCCCGGAAGGGCGATAGGAGCACCGATGAGCTACATGGTCGGCGGCAGGCAATACATCGCTGTTACCGTGCAGGGTGATATACCCCAGCTGGTTGCATTGGCGCTGGATTAAAAATAGGAATTCCTGTTTTTGGGGAGGCGGTCGTGGCGGGTAAATAGGGACTGATTCTTTTTTTCCGAAGGAGAAATAAATCTGTCCCTATGTATCTCAGTTGCGACGATGCCTGCGCCGGTTATCTCTGCGATCCCTGCGATCCCAACCCGAGAAAGCATTGCGCCATCGATCATTTGAATAGCGATGACCACCGTGCCCGACTTCATCCCAGTCGTAGCCATTCCAGAAGAATTGCTCGCCACGATTATTCACCACCCAGGGCTGATCATAGGTACCGCCTATCTGCACCGCACCGCCGGAAGCTCGGCTCCAATTGTAGCCATTCCAGCGATAGATGCCGTAACCTCCTCTCCTGCGATCGGTGCCGATGACCCAGCCGTCACCCACATCTGTTGCGCTACCGGGCATGCGTCTCCAGCCACGACCATCCCAACGGTAGATTCCATAATGATCATAACCATTACCGAGTCGCCAACCGCCACTGTGATCGAGATCCCTGGCGCTGGCAGCAACTGCGAATCCAAGCACGCAGACTGCCAGAACAGCTTTGAAGAATGAATTTGTCATTAGCGAATCCTCCGTTGTGTAACACTTACAATGAACTTTTTCGTTCATGGCAGGCACAGTTTCAACCAGGCCCCCTGAATAGGAACTGAATCGCAAATGAAATAGCGGATACACTGTGTCTTCAGATTTTTCCAAAAACCGGGGTCTGTCCCCTATTTCCTGCAACAGGAAACAATAGACTTGAGCAGGGATAGCTTTTAGTCTGGTTAACCTAGGTCACTGACCCGCGAGCTCGACTACCAGTGGTGACCACTCGGGAGGACCAGACATGGCCAAGAAGCGCGAGAAAAAACAGAAGGATCCAAAACTCCAAAACAAGGATGGTCTGAGCCGACGAGATTTCGTCAAGACCGGCGCCGTCGCCGGGCTAGGGGCGGCCGCACTGTTTGAGTCGGGCGGGACGCGGGCGCAAGGCGCCACGACGGGTGCCGAAGGCATGGCCTGGGACTACGAAGTGGATGTTGTCATCGCCGGTGGCGGCTGTGCAGGCCTGACTGCAGCCATTCGCGCCAGGGATCTCGGCGCCACTGTGCTGGTCATCGATCAGAATTTTGACGTCGGCGGCAGGATGTTGCACAGCGGCGCCCGGGTGTCGCTCGGCGGAGGCGATCCAGTTCAGCATAGGGACATGAAGGGCGAGAGCGACAAAGAGGGGTTCGTCACCGTAGATTCCTTCGAGAACCCGGAAGAGCTCGATGACAACATCGACTTGCTGTTCACGGACATCACCGACTGGTCAGTGGTCGACCCCAAAGCACAGAGCCCTTACCGATATAACGATAGAGAGCTGGTGCGGGCCTGGGCCGAGAACTGTCCGGCCACCCGGCAATTCCTTATAGACAACTATGTCCGCTTCACGCGGATCAGCGGCACCCACGGCGGCGGCGGCTTGTCCCGCGCCAGGGCGGCTCGCTGCTTCCTCATGCTCGGTGACAAAACAGACATGAAGGCGGGAACCATCACCGCAGAAGATGCAGGCCGCGTCGATCTCGAACGCAGCAGCGCCTTCGCACCGGTGCAGATGACAAACGCCAGCCGCGATGTCGGACCCAACGCCGTCGGTAACGGTGTGGCCCTGGCCCGGCCGCTGGAGTTCTCGGCGCGGGAGAAAGGCGTCGAGTTCATGCTACACCGCAGTTTTGACGAGCTGGTACGCGAGCAGCCTTTCTCCGGCAGAATTCTTGGTATCACCGCCCACTATTCGCCGCGGCAACATCCGGAGACTGGCGAGCTTCTGCAGAGCTACTGGCGCAACGGCAATATCGATGAGCGCCAGCAGACGGTGAACATCAGGGCCCGCCAGGCTGTCATCCTTGCCAGCGGCGGCCACGCCGGCAATCCGGAAGTACGCAGCATGTTCTACCCTGCGTTTCGGGAACCCGCCTTCCCCACCAGCGGTGTCGCCTTGCAGGGCCCCCAGGGTCAGGACGCAGCTGCCCTCAGAGCCGGCTTGCGGGTAGGCGCCAACCTGGCGGGGATGCAGCAGAATCTCTCCTATGGCACCACGTTCCACATCTCCACACGCCTGGGCACACGGGATGCCTATACCACCATGATGCCCGGACACCCGACGTTCGGTTTCCGCGGTTCCGCCGGGGTCAATGTCGGCAACGCCGGCTTCGAAGATTTCATCGCCGTGAACCAGGTCGGCAAGCGTTTCTTCAGCGAGGTCCGCCTTCCCCGCAGGCCCGGCGTAAATAGCTACCCGGGGGACCGGGGCGCACCGGGCCAGGGGCTTGAGCACACGCCGCTGGACTGGCGTAATTGCCGCAAGGAATGGGTCAGGCAGATGTATAACTACGACCACGGCCTCGATGCCGCACTGGCAATGAACGAGGGGTCGAAACCACCGCACTACTACTCGGGGCCGTTGTGGGCGATCTTCGATGAGGATGCGATCGAGCGTACGGGCTGGGAACTGCGCTACCCCTATGTGGCGGACAACGGCTACTTCTTCAAGGCCGATACCATCGAGGACTTGGCCATCAAGATAGCCAAGGGCAATGAGTTCCAGCGGGTGCCACTGGAGTACCTGGCCGAGACAGTGTCCACCTGGAACGGCTACGTGGAAGCCGGCACCGATCCCGATTTCGAGCGCGAGGTGGATGCACCCATGAACCGCATCGCGACGCCGCCCTTCTATGCACTCTCGATCATGATTATCTGGCACGATTCCTATGGTGGCCTGCGGGTCAACGGCAAGCAACAGGTGGTGGACATGCAGGGCGAGGTCATTCCGGGTCTCTATGCTGGCGGCGAGGCCGTGGGTGGCTTCAACAAACATGGCCTGGGCAAGGGCCACGTCCATGGCTACATTGCCGGCACCCATGCTGCCGAAGAGTCGGGTAGCTAATCGTGAGATTGATAGCGGCTGTGAGTCAGACTCCCGAGGGTGAACTTCACCTGCCATGGCTATAGAAAACGAGATGTCGCCAAAAACCGGCGATTGTAATGTCGAGCGCCATAGCACTCGTATCGTGGTATGGGACCTGCCGTCAGCCGTCGAGCATAGCAATAAGTTCAGGGTCAAGTTCGGAGTCAAATGCTCCACCGAGTGCCGACCGAACGGCTGGGTGCTCGAGGTCAGAGACAACGATGGCAACAAGTTGGCCGGTGCCACACTCAGCGATGAAGTCTGGCCCGACACCACCGCCCTTTACTATACCGAAGTGGAGCTGACTGCCCCCGACTCAGAGGGCCTTCATGCCTGGGAAGCGAAAGTTCCCGCGACCGAGCAGGATATTCCCCACGGCGAGGGTGTCGCCAGTTTCAATGTGAGAGTGGTTGCTACTCCCGAGTACATCTTGACGGTCGAAGCCATCGATCGGGAAACTCAATCCCCTGTGGAAGGCGCCAGGGTCGTCGTCCATCCCTACCGAGCCTTCACGGACGAGCGAGGCCTGGCGCAGGTGAAGGTGCCGAAGGGTAAATACAGACTCTTTGTTTCCGGCAAGAATTATTTCCCATTTCGCAGCGACAAGGAAGTGAATGCGGACATGACCGTTCGGGCGGAGCTTACTATGGACCAGGAGCTCTCGGATGCCGATGTCTATTCTTGATCGCCGACGGAAACGGAAACGTGGAAAATGTGGGAGGTCAGAGTAAAATCTATTTGTAGAATTTCAATTGAAAGCATAGATAGTGAAATAGTTTTTACTCTGACCGCTTTGGAGGCTCGATGAAGATTGTAGTTGCTGTTCTGACCCTGGTGTTCATGACCGCCCCAATTGCCCTTGCGCCGCAGGAAATCGACCAGATGACATCGGTGTGGGAAGGTGTATTCACCGAGGCACAGGCGAATCGCGGTCAGGCAGTGTATGACGGTGCCTGTGGCTTGTGTCACGGCCGCCGATTGAATGGCGCGCCGGACGATCCTGATATGCGCTCAACGCCGCCGCTGGCACGGGCGAAGTTCCTGCGCGAATGGGAGGGGAGATCGCTTGCGGTACTGTTCGAGTACACCCGCGCGACGATGCCAGAAAACAATCCGGGTTCTCTGACCGACGAAGAGTTCGTCGATGTCATCGCTTACATGCTCTCTGTCAGCGGAATGCCGGCAGCAGATGAAGAACTCCAAGCCGATCCCCAAAGTCTCGCCCGCTCCGTAATCCAACAGCAGCCTTAGAGTCATGTAAGGAGAAAGGTTGTGACAAAATACTCAGTTCGTTTCACTTGCGATGAATGCAGCCAGGTTCATTTGATGGGTCATGATATATTTTTGGAAAATGGTCCTGCAAGTAAGGCAAGTATTGGTGACTTTTTTGCTGATATGGAGATCGATGCCCAGCTTGTGAAAATAATGAGAAACAAGACCTTATGTCCTGGCACTGGCAAATTGACGTCACAACAAGATATTCAGAAGATTTTCTTGACAGCCCTGGAAGATTGAGTAGAACAATTTATGAAATTCTCCAGGCATTAATCTAATTGTACAAATATGCATACTAATTGGAATTCGGATGAACTGAATAGAATCGAAGCAACCACACTGGAGTACTATGATGCGAATGCCGAATCTTATTGGCAGGGAACAAAAGACCATGATGTAACACAAAATATCGAATCGTTCCTGGCCGCCTGCGTTGCAGAAAAGTCACTGGATATCCTGGATTTTGGTTGTGGTCCTGGACGGGATATTAAGTATTTTGAATCATTAGGACACTTTCCCACCGGCCTCGATGGTAGTGAGGAATTTTGTCGGTTTGCTCGACGATATACCAATAGTCCAATCCTTCATCAAACTTTTCTTAACTTAAAATTGCTTAAAGAACAATTCGATGGAATTTTTTCTAACGCATCACTATTTCATATTCCAAGTCAGGAATTACATCGAGTCCTTATTGAATTACGGGGTACGCTACGGCCCCACGGTATTTTATTTTGTTCCAATCCTCGCGGAGACGGTGAAGGATGGCAAGGTCAGCGCTACGGTCACTACATGGAATTGAATACAATCCAGTCTTATATGGAAGCAGCTGGTTTCGAAATAATACATCACTATTACCGTCCCGAAGACAAGCCGCGCTCTGAGCAACCATGGTTAGCGATAGTTTGTAAATCCAAGGGTTCAGATTAGATCGCTTGTATCTATGCCAGTTATGCCAGCTATGTAATCAATTTACTCTGAAAACTTTGATCCAGGCAGCCCCTGATTACGCAGATGTAAACCTGTGTCAGCCAGTGGAGCCGAAAACAAGATAATGCTAATGTATCGGCTACAAACAGATGAAGGTTATAGGAGAATTATTGTGAAAACCGTTCCGTCCTCGGCCCTCAGCTGCATTGCCACCTGTTTTCTCTTCATCATCGCAGCAACAGCTTTCGCGCAATCTGACTACGTGCCCCCGAGAACAGAATATGGACATTCAGACTTACAGGGAGTCTGGAACTTTGCTTCACATACTCCAGTGCAGCGTGCGCAGCGCTATGGAAATCGCGAGTTCTTGACGGCGAAAGAGGATGAAGAAAATCGTCTTCAGTCTATTACTGCGTTTGAGGCAAGAGCCGAATCGCACTTCGATGGCGTCGGCGGCTATAACTCCTTTTGGTATGAACGCGCCAGTATCGGCTATGACCTACGCACGTCGCTTATAACCTATCCCGCTAATGGACGTATTCCGGCCCTGGCGGAGGGTGCAACTATGCAAAGCGGTGGTCTTAGTGCAGATATTCCCGGCGAGCGACCGGTACGCTTTGTGGTTGGCGGGATCTCCAAAGATGGGCCAGAAGACCGCGGCCTGTCAGAGCGTTGTATCGTCGGTTTCAATGCAGGCCCTCCGTTTATGCCCAGCAGCTATAATAATAATGTGCAGATCATTCAGCATCGGGATCACGTAGTGATAGTGACCGAGATGATACATGATGCTCGCATAGTGCCTTTAAACGCTGGCCCAAAACTCCATGACGACATCCGACTTTGGTCTGGGGATTCCAGAGGTCATTGGGATGGAGACACCCTCGTTGTGGAAACCCGAAATTTTAATGGCTTGACCCAAAGCTTTACCACTTCTCCCAACGGCGATTCTTACGATAAATTACTCACCGAGCGATTTACGCGAGTCAACATTGAGACCGTTGAGTATGAATTTACTATCGATGATCCAAGCACCTTTAGCGACAAAATTACGGTCATGGTGCCGATGACCAAAGTCGATGGCTTGCTGTATGAATATGCCTGTCACGAAGGAAATTATGGCATGACGAATATGCTGCGTGGGGCCAGACTTCAGGAATCGATGGGAAAATAGGAAACAGAAAATAGAGGACGGACCACGTTTTTCAGGATCTTAGCCAGGCTACTACTGCACTAACAGAAAAACGTGGACTGTCCCCTGTTCTCGTGTGATCGTATAATGATAGTCCGGTACTAAAATTACTTTGATTGCATCTATCCCAACCCTCAGGAGACACCCAATGACATTCCCGCTAAAGCATACCGCCCGCGTCGGATCCTTGCTGATCTGCACCACTCTGGCCTGCTCTGGCGCACTGGCGCAGACCACCGAACGACCCGACCTCGAGGGCATCTGGACCAACGCGTCGCTAACCAGCCTCAATCGCCGAAGCGGAGTTGAACCTCTTGTTGTGTCCCCTGAGGAAGCCCAGATACTCGCCGCCAGTGTCCCGATCGCCGGCCTTGAGGGTGGCCTGGACGAAGGCGATGGTGTCAACGACACGCCTGCATTGGCGGGAGATGACTTCGGCACCCGGGCCTACAACAATTTCTGGGTCGATCCCGGCTCCAACCTGGCCCTGGTCAAGGGCGAGTACCGTACCTCTTACATAGTCAATCCGGAGAACGGGCGAGTCCCTCGCCTGGACGATCCGCAATACGATTTCGAACGACGTAATTTCGGCGCACGCTATGCCACCGGCCTCGGCGATGCACGGGGCCCGGAAGCCATTCCCAATGCGGAACGCTGTCTGTTGGGGTTTGGCAACAAGGCCGGGCCGGGAATGATGGGTGCGCTGTACAACAATACCTATCAATTCGTGCAGACCGAGAATTACGTCATGATCCTGGTGGAGATGGTCCACGATGCCCGCATCATTCCCATCTTTGATTCACCCGAGAAGGCCCGGGCCCAACGACGGCCGGTCGCGCTCGAGCAGTGGTTTGGCGATTCTGTCGGCTGGTATGAAAACGATCAGCTGGTTGTGGAAACCGTCAACATCAATCCTCTGCAGTTGAGTCAGAGTTCCGTACCCATCACCAAGGCGGGCCACATCATCGAACGCTTCAGCCGCGCCTCCGATAATGAAATCTTCTATCAATTCATGGTTGAAGACAGCAACATCTATAGTCAGCCCTGGACCGCAGAGCTGAGCTTTTACGCCACTAAAGACGGACTTTACGAATACGCCTGCCATGAAGGCAATTATGCGATGCCGGGCATACTGGCGGGCGCACGCAGGCTGGAAATGGAGGCGGCGTCAAAATAGCAAATTGGGGTCAGCGAACATGGGGTCAGGTCTTTCTTGTTAGCAAAAATAGAACCGGTAATTTGATTCTTGTGCTAACGGGAAAGACCTGACCCCGAGGACGATCAGTCAGTTGCAAAGCAGTACAACAGGCCGGCTCCTCCAACAGCAACGAGGTTCTCCTGTGTGCAACCGGGCGTGCCGTGGGAGGAATTCCAGGGAGAGCCTGGATTCATAAAGGAGTAGCGGTCGGCGTGGCCTACCCTTGCGCTACCTTCGCTATTGCTGGTCCAGTTGCTGCAGGTCTGGTCTTGGCCCGCCGGCATCGCGGTGCCATCAATTTGTGAGCCGGTTAGAATATCGTGCTCAGAAAAGTCGGGATCTCCGTCTATGCGTGAGGCGAATTGATTTCCGTTCTCGTCCAGCGAGTGTGTCCAATTCAAATTAGAATTGTCGTAGTGCAGGCTTTCAACGCTGGTCGCCATGATTATGCCTTCTGCGTTGGCCCAGGGGCCCGATCCTATGCGGTCACGTGCATTCACCGCTTCCGCCCCCTGCGTGCTCAAATAGGCGTGCCAGTGGCGGTCTCCGGCACCTGCCGCAGCGGCCAGGGACTGGCAATGTGCGTCCGCGCCTTCCAAACCGCCCAAGTTACCGCCATCGCCCTTGGTAGTGCTGGTGACAAAGAAGCCCATCTCGGGCGGCTCGTCGTCATCTTGTTGCGCGATAACCGAAAGACTGGGCAGTGCCAACACAGCCGTCGTGACTGCAACTGCTATCAGGGCTCGTTTTTTATTCATCATTGTATTCCTCCAGAGAAAGTGGGACAGACTACGGTATTCAATTTCTAAAATATGCGTGTTGCTGCACTAATAGAAAACCGTGGTCCGTCCCCGATTTATTCCAAACTGTTCTATTCACGGTGTTCTTTTTCCTGCACGCGCGCGCCCCGCAGCGTCGCTGACATGGCATAGTTGCCTTCATGGCAGGCGTATTCATAGGGGATCTGATCTGACTTTGGCCAGACCATCTCGCCGCTATAGGAGTCGGTGTAGTCGGCATCTTCCATAGTAAAGCTGTATAGCAGACCGCCGTCACTGATTGGACTGAAGCGTTCTATTACACGGCGATCGGCAGCTTGATGGGGCTGATCCAGGAAATTAACTGTCTCTACCACAAGGGTGTCACCTTCCCACCAGCCGATAGAATCCCCATCGAATGTGGCGAGGGCAGCTGCGCTGTGTTCGGTATCGTTAATGCGGATGATCCGAGACCAGTGCATCCATTCGATGTATAACATCATGTAGTCGTCAGTCTGCACGATTGTTTTCAGGTTGTTATAGACCCGCGGCGTGATGGGAATCGTCGCCGGCTGGTGGTAGATGCAACGCACCGCCAGGGTTTGATTTTCGGGACCATCGTAGGGTTGATCACCCGTCTCCAGCCACCAGGCACCGTCCCTTACCGGCCACTCGAATTTCGGCGCCGCGTCGGCCTTGGCCTGGCCTGCAGGCGTACGTGGTGGCATGCGCCCGTTTTCAGGGTAGGTCAGGATGGAGGTGCGATACTGACCGTCAATGGCGAATCCATCATTGCCCCGGTCGAACCAGAAATCGTTGTAAGCACCGATATTGCCGCCTTGTTCCGGTGCACTGCGATCAGGATTGTCCTGTCCGGAGTCGCGAGCGCGGGTATTCATTTCACGATCTCTCAGCGCCTGGACTTCTTCGGCGTCCAGATACAGCCGTTCGCTGAATTCACTGGGACGCTGGAACGGGGTCAGGGTGGAAATATCGTAATGTCCATTGAAGTCCGGTTTGCCCGATGCGGTGCGCGGAAAATCATCCTGGGCAGTTGCCAGGGACGGTGCCAGGGCTCCCAGCAGGAAAAAGGGTAGCGCGGCAATGATTGCAACTGGGTATTTTTTCATGGTTGCCTCCAAAAAAGGGACAGAATTATTTACCAGCGCGACTCTCATCCAATGATGGATCCAAAAATAGATCTGTCCCTATCTATTCTCCGCGACGCTCCTTCATGCGTTCGCCGCGCAGGATATTGAGCATGCCATAGTTGCCTTCATGACAGGCATATTCATATAGCGTGCCTGCCACCTTGGTCATTGGCATGGTGGCAATAATCTTGTCCGTAAATGTGGAAGGGTCTTCCAGCGTCCACTCGTATTCAATGGTGTATTGGTTTACGCGAGTAAATCGTTCGGTGAGGTTCTTGTCTATTGCGTTTCCATAGCGGCTGAAGCTGGGAGTCAGTTGGGAAAAGTTTTTGGTTACCACCACCAGAGTATCGTCATCCCAGTAGCCTCTGGAATCACCGGACCACAGGCGAATATCGTCGTCAATAGCGCCACGGTCATGCAGTGGTACAATACGGGCGTCATGGACCATTTCTGTCATGATGACGGCATGATCCTGGTTCTGGAAAATCTGAACATTGGCGTTGTAGCCACCCCCGGTAAATGGAGGACCGGAGTTAAAGCCGATCAGGCAGCGTTCGGATAGACCGCGATCTTCCGGCCCGTCCTTGCTAATGCCGCCGAACACTGCGAGTACCGGCCGCTCACCTGGAACATCTGGCCCCAGATTGGCGGTATGCTCGGCAGCGCCTTCAACCCTGGCAGGCAGACGACCGTCTAGCGGGTAGATAATAAGCGAAGTGCGAACGTTGTCACCAATACTGGCCCTTTCATACCAGAAATTGTTATAGCCACCCGGACTAGTACCTACTTCTGGGGCTTTCGGGTCAAGCACGAGTTCAGCCTCGGCCGCATCCGCCGCAATACGGTTTTCCGCTAGACGCAGGCGATCTGCTTCAACTTCTTCCTGAGTCAGAAACTCCTGCGTTCCGAAGCGTTCGGGCCGCTGCATCGGTGTACTGGAATTAAAATTCCATACCCCCTGCAAGTCAGGTTGGCCCCACTGTGTGCGTGGCACAACATAATCGTCGGCCGTCTGCGCAAAGATCAAGCTAACAGAGGCTATCAGGGTAGAAACAAGCAGTAGTAATCTAATTTTCATGGCGCTTCACCGTAGATTGTCCAAACCTGAGGCTAAGCTAGTATTTTTAACGAGAGTAATCAACATAATATTGGTGATCAAATGTGTCTCCCATTGATTTCCGATACCAGGCCTGATAATAAGAACCTCCATTGAGGAGCTATCGATATGACGAATGAGACACTTACTTCCAAAAACTCCAATTTGAAATTGTGGATTGGTGGCGGTTCGCTGGCACTGTTACTCCTGCTGGGTGTCGGATTTCTGGTTTTCTCCAGTATCTGTCCCTGTGCCACGTCCCCCGGCGGATTCTTGTATGGAGAGCAGGTGGATGCTCCGGTGACCGATTGGAATTTGACCACCGCAAACCAGGAGAATCTCTGTCAACTACAGATTTGGGCAGGGATTCGTCCCCATTCAATTAATCTCAATTGCATGGCTACCCAGTTGCTCAGTCTGTGACAGAAAATACTGGGCAGCCAGAGTCGGGCCGGACGAAGCAGCCGTGCTGAGGCTCGGCGAATTGGTTTATCCCGTGACCCTGAACCGGGAAACGGATCCCGCAGCCATGGACCGGTCGTTCAGGGCAAGAGTGTTGAAGTTGCAACATACTGACCTGGAAACCATGGTGACACCTCGGCCGCCACTGGATCAGGAACGATTTGACCATTGGTGGACTTTCCGGGTTACGTCTCGCACCTGATCAAAGGGGACAACGATAGGATATTAACTTGAGCAGGATGTTTGTTGATCCAAGTGTGATGTGAGTTTATATCGTAGAGAGTTAACTGATTAACTTAGCAGTGTCCCCTTAGTGTTCTCCCTACAATTCTGCCCACATTTACCTACGGTTCTATACCAAGACTTTCCAAGCGTCGAGCTCCAGCCAATATTCCTACCATCCCATAATTCCCTTCATGACAGGCATATTCGTAAATGCGTTCGTTAATCCTTGAAAGTGGGTATTCTCCAGAAAATTGGGCAGTGAAAACCGAAGGGTCGTCCACGGTGAAGCCGTATATCATTTTGTTGTGGGAATCTCTTCTGAAGGATTCTATGAGAGTGAGATTCTCAGCCGGTGCTCCCCGCATCGATTGCCAGTTGTTGAAGTACCTGGTTTCGACAACCAGGGTATCGCCTTCCCAGCGTCCGATCGAATCGCCCATCCATTTTCTTTGCGTTTTCGCGGCCGGATTGTGCTGGTCCGCTATTTTGATAATGCGGGTGTCGTGTGACATTTCGGTAGTGATGCTGACGTATCCCGGCGACTGTGAAAACTGCAGGTGGCTATTGTAGATGCTAGGCCGCATAACCGGGCTTGAGAAATTGCCGTTCAACAGACAACGCTCACCCAGACCGCGCCCCTCTGGGCCATCACTGCGACCGGGCTGCCGGGCCCGTCGTTCACTCATGCGCTCGTTGAATCCGGCCACACGTTCAGGCATGCGCCCATTTGCCGGGTCTGTAATTGCCGAGGTACGGAATTCGCCGTCAATAGTGGGAATAAACTTCGCATCCTCGCGCCAGAACAGGTCGTAATTGCCGAGTGGCGGTAAGGATTCAGCCACGTCCGGGGCTGAACGGTTAGGATTCAGCGGCTCATTGGCGGCATCGAAAGTTTGTTGAACTGCAACTTCGAGCTTGAGAGCTTCTGCCTCGGTATACGCACGCTTCTCACCCAGTTCGCGGGGCCTTTCGAAAGGCATAATGGTGGCGTGTTTCCATACTCCTTGGAAGTCTGGCACACCCCACTCCGTCATCGGACCCACATAGTCCTGTGCTGTAGCAGTACCGGCGATTGTACTAATTATCAGTAAGGGCCAAAGAAATCTCATTTTGATCCTCCTTATAGAGTCGTCAAAGGAGTATAAAGGACGCGCACAACTTAACAACTTATAGTGCCGAGTGGACACAGCAGTTCCTGAAACTACAGTATTTGTACTCTGACCCATTTATCCCTTGAGGCGTGCAATCATGAAAGCCACCAACCGCATTATTCTTTTTGTCGCACTGTCTTGCGGTGCATTTACCAGCAGTACGATCCTGGCCCAGGTGCCAGTGCGCAATGAAACACCCAGGGCTGGTCAGCAGGAAATCATCATGATGCGCCATGCTTATCTCGAAGCAGGTCAGTATGAATACTGGAAAGAGCAGAGTTACACCGGCGTGTGGCCCTGGTTCGAAAGGCTGGGTGCCCGCATTATTGGCGATTTCGAAATCGTCTATCCTGTGGGTGAAGATGAGACCCCCGGGCAGGACGAAGCGCTGCGTTTCGCTCGCTATGCCAGTTACGAACACTGGCAAGCCACCCGAGCCGCATCGCCTGACAATCCTACCGGTGGCTCGCTTCGACTGTCCGGTAGCGGGCCACTTTATGACGCCAACAACGAAGGATTGCGCAATAGAAGAACCGTTGCCCAGGGCTCGAAAGAAGCGGTATTCCTGCGGGGTTACATGGCGGAAACCCGACCTGTCTTTATGCCAGGTACAGCAGAAGAGTTTGAATTAACTGATGGAGATAGCGACGTTAATCCGGTAGCACTCGCCCGCTCGGAACCTGGGGACGAACTACTGCTGCTGAGTCATGACAAAGTCACGAAAGGCAGCTTCGAAGAAGTACATGCTATAAGCAGAGACGGCGTATGGCCTTACATGGAAAAAATCGGCGTGCGCCCGGTCGGTCAGTGGCGAGTAGTCTATTTGCAACCCAGTACTCCGGTGGAAAATGGTGACTATGATGAAGTTTATACCTTGTACCGCATCGCCAGCATCGACCATTATCAAGCGATCATGGGAGATATTGTGGCACTGGGTGGAGATGGACCTGACTATGATCTGCTGGTGTCCAGTCTGCAAAAAATAGGGGCTCTGACCCAGGAAACTACACGCAGGTTTCTGCGTGGGGCGCTTTGGGGAAGCCCTCCAAGTTACGCACCTCCCTTAGACTCCGATTATCGATTGGCTAACTGAAAATTGGGAAAAGACCAAAGCTTAGACTTTTCTAAAAACGTGGTCTGTCCCGAATTTACTTGGAACTATAATGCGAAATTCACTGCTACAAATTGTAGGCCGGGCTGTATTAAATAGATGTCTGATTTGCGTGCTGATCACTGTAGCTTTGGTCAGTTCAGCCACCGCCGCTGCGCTAAGCTTGCAGGAATTCAGTGTCGACATCCCCGACGACTGGAATCACGGAATTGATGAGCTTCGGTTTGCTAATAGCCCTGGGTTTGGAGCAACCATAACAATCTCCCGGCCCGGGGACAGTGGAGAGCTAACGATTGTATCCTACCAATCACCGGTTATTGCGGATGAGTCAGTACTTCGAAACTTCACCAATGTTGATTCATCGGTGCAGCTCGACCTGGAAGAGTGGGGTGACTTCGCAGGCTATCGATACAGCTACCGGGAGAATGATGCCTATTTCCTGCAATGGTGGCTATCGAATCGAACGACGATACTTATCCTGGTCTACGAAAGCGAAACGGCAGTAACCCCAGGAGAAATTCAGATAATAGAGTCAATGGTCGCTTCGATAAGAGTTGTTTCCAGGCAATAAATGGGCGCCGGTCCTTTATTCCTGTAGGGAAAATAATTCTGTCCCGATAATAAAAAGGGACTCAAATGAGTCCCTTTTCTTTGTTAACCGCCAGAATACAGATCAGTCAATCGGCTCCAGCCGCACGACGGCCGTGGTCTCGAAATTTCCTCTTCCGCCACCATTACCATCTGAAATGGCCAGGTAAATATAACCATCTGGACCCTGACGCACATCACGAAGCCGACCCATGCCATAGGCCAGGGTTTCTTCGACTATTACTTCGCGGTAATCGTCGCTCATGTGGAGACGTGCCAGTTGCTCCCCGACCAGGGCGCCGGAAATGATGCTGCCGTACCACAGAGGGAACTTGTCGCCCGTATAGACCATGAGGCCCGATGTGGCAATTGACGGTACCCAGAAATGGGTCGGTTGCGTCATGCCATCCTGACCGATGGCCTCATGGATTGGGCGGCCGACCGCACCATAGTTTACGCCACGGCCTATAACAGGCCAGCCATAATTGTTCCCTGGTTCGATCAGGTTGAGCTCGTCTCCACCCTGGGGGCCGTGCTCGGACTCCCACAGATCGCCGGTTTCCGGGTGTATCGCCAGACCCTGGGGGCTGCGGTGACCATAACTCCAGATTTCCGGAAGTGCGTCGCTACGGCCGACAAACGGATTGTCGCTGGGCACGCTGCCATCATCATTCAGGCGCACAATGACCCCCTGGTGATTAGTCAGATCCTGCGCCGGGTGCGCGGCCAGGTCCCCTCTGGCAGGAGCCTGGCGTTCCCCGAGAGTCAGGAACAGGTAGCCGTCGTTATCGAATACCATCTTGCCACCGTAGTGTCCGAAGCCGACCGCTTGCGCAGAGAAGATTTCCACCACATTGGTCAATTGATCATTTTCGAAACGTCCTCGGACTACCGCAGTGACCGAAGTTTCCCCTTCTTCCTTGGCATAACTCAGGTAAACCCAGCGGTTATCGCTGAAATTTGGATGTGGTAAGACTTCGAACAGTCCGCCCTGGCCCGTGTAAAATACTTCGGGCACGCCCGGTACCGCTTCCGGCAACAGTCGCCCATCTCGAATGATTCTCAATCGACCGGGTTTTTCCGTAACCAGCATGTCACCACCCGGCAGCCAGGCCATGGACCAGGGTTGCAGCAGGCCATCCGCAACCGTCACCACCTGATAATCATGGTGGGCCGCATAGTAGATATTAGATTGCGCACTGGCCGCAGCCGCGGCTATCACCAGCAGGCTGGCACCAGCAAGCTTTATTAGATAACGAAACATTTTTTCCCCTCTCTCTTATTAATGCAGGTTCGCACAGGATAAATGGGGTCGGAGTAAATATACAGTAGTTTTTGGTGCAGTACGGGGTCAGGTCTTGCGTGTTAGCAAGCAAGACCTGACCCCAAGAGCTTCTATTTCCTCTTCTGGTACAGCACAATCGGATTAAAGCTCATCACCAGCTCATCGTTGTGATTAAACACCTCGTTATGCATGAACACCGAGCCCATGTCCGGGCGTGAGCGGGATTCCCGCTTGTCCAGTATTGTGCTCTTGATCCGCAAGGTATCGCCGGGGAATACCGGTTTGGTCCAGCGCAGTTCATCGATGCCCGGTGAACCCAGTGAGCCCGAATCACCCTCCGGCATATTGTCCACGGTCATCCGCATCGCCATGGCGCAGGTGTGCCAGCCGGAGGCACACAGCCCACCAAAGTGCATGGCCTTGCCGGCTTCCTCTGACAGGTGAAACGGTTGCGGGTCGTACTTCGACGCAAACTCGATAATCTCTTCTGCCGTTACGTGATACTCGCCGAATTCATAGCTGGCGCCGACTTCAAAGTCTTGAAAACAGAGGGGTGTAGGCATTGGCTCAATCTCCCTGGGAACCGGTGACTTCCTTACAATGAGGTGGAAAAAGGGGTGAGTATATACGTGATAAATAGGGACAGAACTATTTTCCTGAAGAAACCAGATCTGTCCCTATTTTCTAGCGTACTATAAATTGTTTTTACTCTGACCCCATTTACCACTTATGGAGCAGGACCATGGACAAAATCAGACGCAAATTGCTCAAAACCGGCGTCGCCGCTACCTTGATGGCAGCGACACCGCAGGTGTTTTCACAACAGATTGGGCAATCCGGAGAAGCCATGTCTATCTACGAAAGAGGCGATGTTAGCATCCACTACGAAGAGTCGGGCTCTGGGTTTCCGTTGTTGCTTATAGCCGGCGGTGGCCTGGACTCCTCGATCGCAAGCATCAAACGGGGCCGGCCATTTAATCCCATCGAAGAGTTCAAAGGCGAGTACCGCACTATCGTGGCGGATCTGCGTAACGCCAACGGTGGGCAATCCAGTGGGCCGCTGGAGATCGAGCGGCCATGGGATTCGTTCACCGACGACCACCTGGGACTGATGGATCATCTGGGTATCGACAAATTCATGGTGTTGGGTTTTTGTATCGGCGGGCCTTTTATCTGGAACCTGCTGGAGCGCGCACCGGATCGTGTCGTTGCGGCGGTGTTGGCGCAGCCCAGCGGGTTCAGTCCGGAACATCCCGAACTATTCCACCAACGCAATATGGCGGGTTGGGGGCCTGAGTTTGTCAAACGTCGGCCCGAGATCAGCATGGAAATGGTAGACCAGTTCCTTACCGAGATGTACATCACCAATGGTGACTTCGTGTTTACAGTAACGCGCGATTTCGTGCGCAGCTGCCAAACCCCCGTACTAATTCTGCCCGATGATATTCCGGTACATCCCTACGCCGTTGCCATGGAAGCGGCAATGCTCGCACCAAATGCCGAGGTGAGCCTGTTTCCATGGAAACAGCCTGAGGAGAGAATAGCGCTTGCGGTTCGCCATATACGATCATTCCTCAGGGCGCATCGAAAATAAATCTGTCCCTATTTACGCCTAAACTACTGTATTTTTACCCTGGCCCCATTTATTCTTTTTCCTAGAGGGAAATCTAATTACCGCAGAGGCAAAATCATGAAAACAAAAACACCATTATCGAGAATCACCCTTGCAGCTTGCCTGTTGGCCCTCGCGGCCTGCGGTCAGCCGGAGCAAGAAACCTCAGCTCAAGCTGAGCCAGTTGTCTCCGACGCGCCAGGTATCAGCTCCGATCAGAATGATATCGGGGGCGTCGTCACCAGTACTGACGGTCCTGAAGCCGGGGTATGGGTCATCGCCGAAACCGACGATTTACCAACTCTCTATTCAAAAACCGTTGTAACCGACGAGGACGGGCGCTATCTCATGCCTGACCTGCCTGCGGCGCAGTATGACATTTGGGTGCGGGGTTACGGCCTGGTCGACTCGGAGAAAGTCAATGCCGTTCCCGGTCAATCCCTGGATCTGAACGCGGTGATCGCGCCCGATGCCGCTGCGGCCGCTGCTTATTACCCTGCCGGGAACTGGTACTCGCTGTTGGAGATCCCGGCCAGGAGTGAATTTCCCGGTACCGGTGCGGACGGTAACGGTATTTCTCCCAATATTCACAACCAGGCTGACTTTATGCGGCGGGTGAGTAGCGGCGGCTGCCTGGCCTGTCACCAGTTGGGTAACGCGGCAATCCGAAACATACCTGGCTTATTCAGTGGTTACGATACGTCAATTGAAGCCTGGGATCGTCGCGTGCGATCGGGCCAGGCCGGCGGCTCCATGAGCAGGGCCCTGGCCGGTATGGGTGGCCGAGCGCTGCAGATGTATGCCGACTGGACCGACCGGATTGCGGCCGGTGAGTTACCGCCGGTACCGGAACGCCCTTCTGGCCTGGAACGCAACGTGGTCATTACCCAATGGGACTGGGCGGATCCCACCGCTTACCTGCACGATCTCGTTTCCACCGACAGGCGCGATCCGACCAGGAATGCTTACGGCAAAATCTATGGCGCCCTGGAAAACAGCGCGGATTATCTGCCGGTACTGGATCCCCAAACGAATACCATAGCCCAGATCCCAGTGTTCCCGGAAGACCCGGATTACAATCCCGAGCCGTCCCGTCCTATGGCGGAATCACCCTATTGGGGTGACGAACCGATCTGGGATGCCTCGACTACAGTACATAATCCCATGCTGGATCAGGATGGCAGAGTCTGGATCACTGCCCGGGCACGGGCCCCGCAAGATGTACCGGCGTTCTGCCAGGAAGGCTCCGATCACCCGTCTGCGCAGGCATTTCCATTGGGACGCTCCGGGCGACATCTCGGTGTCTATGATCCGGACACGGAAGTGTATACCCCGATCAATACCTGTTTCGGCACCCATCACCTGATGTTCGCCGAGGACGCAGACAATACCCTGTGGACCAGCGGCGGCGGCAGGGTGATCGGCTGGCTGAATACTCGCCAATACCTGGAAACAGGCGATGCGGTGGCGGCTCAGGGGTGGACACCGTTCATTCTGGATACCAACGGCAACGGACGGCGGGACGAAGATTACGTTGAGCCGGACCAAGCGGTTGACCCATCGCGGGACAAGCGCATCAACTCCGGTTTTTACGCCGTGTCGCCAGCGCCAGATGGGTCTGTGTGGGGCTCCAACCTCAGCTATCCCGGCGCCGTCGTGCGATTGATACCGGGTGACGATCCCAGCGTTACCGCACTGACCGAATATTATGAACTGCCGCTCGATGCCAATGGCGATCCGATCGAGGGATTCTCGCCCCGCGGTATGGATGTCGACCGCAACGGTGTCGCCTGGGTAGCTCTGGCCAGTGGTCATATGGCGAGCTTCGACCGCTCCCTCTGCCAGGGTCCGTTGAACGGCCCGGAGGCGACAGGCCAGCACTGCGCGGAAGGCTGGACCTTCTATACCGAGCCACTGCCCCAGTTCAAGAATATCGATACGTCGGGCAGCTCCGAAGGCAGCTATTACACCTGGGTGGATCAGTTCGATACCTTCGGGCTGGGTGAAAACACGCCGATCAATACGGGAAATCAATCGGGCGCGCTGTTAGCGCTCAATGACGGCGAGTGGGTTCGCTTGCGGGTGCCTTATCCGTTGGGCTTCTACACCAAGTGGATTGATGGCCGTATAGATGACCCTGATGCTGGATGGAAAGGTCGTGGTTTGTGGACAACCTTTAGCAGCAGAGCGCCTTTTCATATGGAGACCGGTGCCGGGACATCGAGCAAGGTTTACCATTTTCAGATGCGGCCTGACCCTTTAGCTAAATAGGGACAGATTTATTTTCCCGGGCGGCCGCGACCGCGGTGCTCGATACGCACGCAATAAATAGGGACAGAACTATTTTTCTACTGAAAATAAATCTGCCCCTATTTCTTTATTTCTTTAAAACAGGTCCAGATCCGCACGCAACCAAGTTACTATATCAAGTGTTTGAAACCTGCTTAAAGTAAATAGTTCGAACCAACAGTTATACACGATCAGCCCTGCCATCGGAGAACCTGCATAAAGTTCCAATTTTCGAGAAAGTCAGTCATTGCCACACCACTAGTTCTACTTTCATTTTTTGTGATCGGTCACAGCAATTCTCAGGATGCCGACAAGCAGCTGAGTGTCACAGATGATTTGTTTAAGTGCCTGACTGAGATGACGAAGTCCAGCGCCGGCGAATTTTTCGTCGATAACATACTGGGGAATCTGCAAGCCACCGTGGCGGTCGCCAACTCCGAAAGTGGGGGGAGCTATCCTGTTGGATCTTTAATTTCACTAATTCCAAGCGAAGTCATGATCAAGCACGAAGCTGGCTGGAATGAGCTTACCAACGACTGGGAGTTTTTTGAGCTGACGGTATCGGAGCAAGGTTCTGAGATTGCTCTACGCGGCACCACCGAAGTATTCAATCAATTCGGTGGTAATTGCTTCGGCTGCCACACACTGGCACGACCCGAATGGGATTTGATTTGTGGAACCGGGCACGGCTGTGCTCCTCTACCAATAGATCGTGAGACTATCGCCAATATTCAGAATAGCGATCCACGTTGCATCAAAGAAAACTAACAACTTGAAATTTTCATGACAGAGCAACAAAAGGTGGCTAAAATCACCGCTCTTTTGTGATTCGATTCTCTGCTTCGTTTCGCAACTTCCTGAAAATACAGCTAGAAGCAACCAACAAAACTCTTGAGCGTCTTCCTGTAGTGAACAACGATGTTACTGTGACTGTTATGTTGAGCAGCGTTGTCTGCATGACAGCAGTCATTCACATCGTTGAGCCGTAAACTTAGATAAATCCCGAAAACCACCATGAGGCAAAAAATGTCAATGAATTCCACTTATCTTCAAATGTTTTCCACCGTTACCGATGCCGGCGAGGTGCGCCTGGAGCTACTCGAAAAGCCAACCCCACAACCCGAAACTAATCAGGTGCTGGTGAAGATTGAGGCAACGCCAATAAATCCTTCAGATTTGGGTGTAATGTTTGGCTTGTCCGATATGGCTAACGCGAAATCATCTGGGGCCGGAAATGATACCGTATTGACTGCGCCGGTATCCCAGCAGGGCCTCAGGGTGATGAAAGCAAGACTGGGCCAGGCACTGGCTGTCGGTAATGAAGGTGCAGGCACCGTAGTTGCGACTGGTGACAGTGAACTGGCAAAAAGCCTTGAAGGGAAAATTGTCGCGGTGATGGGAGGCGGCATGTATGGGCAGTATCGATGCGTGGATGCCCCTTCATGTCTGCCTTTGTTAGAGGGTCATACCGCCAAAGATGGCGCGTCTAGTTTCGTCAACCCACTAACTGCACTTTCAATGATTGAAACCATGAAGTTGGAAGAGCACTCAGCACTCGTCCATACCGCTGCCGCATCAAATCTTGGCCAGATGCTAGTTCGAATTTGTCAGGCAGATGGTGTTGAGCTTGTGAATATTGTTCGAAAAGAAGAACAAGCCACCCTATTGCGCGACATGGGTGCAAAATACGTGGTCAATAGCAGCTCGGATAGTTTCATGGCTGACTTAACAGATGCCATCCATGCAACAGGTGCTACGCTTGGGTTTGATGCGACCGGCGGTGGCTCGCTTGCATCCAGTATACTCACTTGCATGGAAGCGGCGGCCGCTCGAACACCTGGCGGCTACAGTATTTATGGCTCGATAAAACACAAACAAGTGTATCTCTACGGTGGTCTCGACACCTCTGCCACAGTTCTTAATCGAGGCTATGGAATGGCTTGGGGGGTTGGTGGTTGGTTGCTGCCGAATTTTCTTGCCAAAGCAGGAATGGAAGTAGCCGCTCGTTTGCGCACCCGCGTAGCCAATGAGTTAAAGACTAATTTTGCAAGCCACTACAGCGACGAAATTTCTCTCTCTGAAGCTTTGCAAGCTGAGACTGTACAGCGATACGTGATGAAACAAACGGGGGAAAAGTTTCTGATTTGCCCACAAAAGTAAGCAATGCCGGAACTAGTGCCGAACTAGGGGACACTAATAGTTTAATAGCTTAACGACAAACTAGCCCTAATCACCAGCCTTAAGCTATTAAACTATTAGTGTCCCCTATTGCCTATTGCCTATTGCCTTCTATCTAGGCTTCCAGAAAAAGACCTCAAAGTCGCGGAGCGGCGCTGCCCCCTCGTAGAGTGAATCATCTAGCGTCATGCCCACCTTGGCGGCCCACTGCTCCATCATGGCGATGGCCTCGTCACCAAAAATTTCGATGGCCTCCATCGTATAAGTCGCTTCGCCAATCCGCAGCCATCCATCACCACCGTGGTCCCTCACGTGCTGCGCCCATAGTGCTCCGTCCGGGTGGGTGGCTGTGATTACACCATCAGCAGTGCCCACCCAGGACAGATAAGTAACAAAAGGTGGGAATCCGCTTTGCTTCATGAGCAAAGGAAGCCGAACGCTCTCATTGAGCGGCGTGAAGTCAGCCTCGGCCGGAGTTGGTGTTCCCCCAAGAATTACGCCGGGGGTGCGGGCAAGTCCCGTATTGCCGAGGTAGGGAGCCGTGAACATCCAGCTCAGCACTCCGACCAGTAGCACCGCTCCGATCAAGATCCCAGCGAGCTCTCGCTTCTTCATTGCGCATCCTCCGTGTCGATGTATGGGAAGCTTAACCAGTATAAGTGAGAGTACAGGGTCAGGTCTTGCCTGTTAGCATGGGAATTAGAAGTAATTCATGCTTGCGCTATAACTCAGATAGAGCCATTTGCCACGGAAGGTTGAGGATACACTTAAGATGTGGTTCGTCATCAGGGAAAAGCTGTAGACTTTAATCCCCAGCGTAAGCTTCCGTTCCCGCAGATTATCCAGGTAGTAGCAATAGTCATCCGCCTCGACAAACACCGCCTTGCGGTTGTGCCCTCGCTGCACAATATGGTGCGGTATCCCTGCCACAATAACCCTCGCTTTCCTTGGCATGGCTGGCTACCCCCCAAGCAAACTCTACCAGGAATCTTTAGACCTGCCCGCGTCCTGGTGTCAACCATTCACCGAAAATAAATCTGTCCCTATTTACTATATACTTTTGTAATTAGGGACAGCTTTATTTTTGAATTCGAGGAATTTCCCGATGAGAAGACTGCTTACCACTATTGCTTGCTTATTTATTGCCGCACCCTGCGCGCTCGCTCAATACGCCCCGCAGATTTCGATTGAATCCGTTCCCGACTTCTTTCAGCTACCACAGGGTATGAATTTTGGTGAAGCCTCCGCCATCGCAGTGAATTCACAAGGCCATATTTTTGTATTTCACCGATCCAACCCCTCTGGGGGTGGCCCCGCTTATGGCATGCATGCTGCGCAGCTATTTGAATTTGATAGCAACGGCCGCTATCAACGAGAACTCGGGCGGGGCTTATACGCCTGGTCGTTTGCCCACGGGCTGCGCATAGACAGCAACGACAACATCTGGACCGTGGACAAAGGTTCCAACATGGTGGTGCGCATGGACCCCTCCGGCAGGGTGGTGTGGGTGTTCGGCAGAAAGACAGAATCGGTATCCGAAGCGGCCCGACCCTTCGAACATGTGGACACACCCCGACCTCCCCAGGATGGCCGTTTTCGCGAGCCCACGGATGTGGCGGTTGATTCGGCAGGCAACATTTACATCACCGATGGCTATATCAATTCCCGCGTCGCCAAATATGATTACAATGGTGACTGGGTAAAATCCTGGGGCGAACCGGGAACCGGCCCCGGACAGTTTCGACTCCCCCATAGCATCGCCATCGACAAGGCTGACAACGTCTATGTGGGGGATCGTTCCAATGCCCGCATTCAAGTGTTCGACACCGATGGCAATTACCTGCGTGAATTCCGCGTAGCCACCCCGGTGCGTCCTGGCTCGAAGGCGGTTAACGGACCCACACCTACCGAACTCACCGAGATCAGTGCCAACGGCGCCCCCAATTCTTTGTGTATCCCACCGGGCAGCGACGTGATCTTCGTCGGGGAAACCACTTTTCCAGGACGCATTATCAAAGCGACCTTACAGGGAGAGGTGCTGGGAGTCATTGGTAATTCAGGTAGGAATCTGGGAGAATTTTCTGGTGCCCATGGCCTCGCCTGCCCGTCAGAAGACGTTTTGTATGTGGCAGAGACGTCTAATTCTCGAGCGCAGAAGTTGCTTATTGGGGAACAGGGACAGATTTATTTTCCTGGGCGGGAGCGTCAGCGCTTCAAAAAATAAATCTGTCCCTATTTAGAAATTGTGTGTTCAGAGAGGTAGACGATATGAAGTTTGTGAATAGCCTGGCGCTTCGAGTACTCGTCGCAGCGGGATTCCTGTTTGCCATTCAGCCCACGATCGCGCACCACTCCTTCGCGGGTTTCAGCAATGATGAAGTCAAGGAGTTCACGGGCATCATCAAGGAATTTCAATTCAGGAATCCCCACGTATGGATTCAGATCCTGACAGCAAACGCGGAAGGGCAGGAAGAGGAATGGAGCGTCGAGTGGGGCTCCCCAAATCAGTTGGGACGGCGCGGTATTCGTCCGACAACGTTTCCACCGGGGGCCGAGGTCACCGTGCGGATCCGACCGATGATCAACGGCTCTGCGGCCGGCGCATTCGTCGGAGCCAAGTTTCCCGACGGTACCATCGTCGGCCAATGGGAAGACTAGAGCGGTAAACGCTGTTCCCCAGTGCACGCCCTTGCTGCGTCGTCTTTTTAAAGCGGATGGGTTTTTGCAGGTACGGCCATGCATGGGAGGGGCCGTCCGAACGGTAGCGAAACCATGGAGAAACGGATTGTCATGACGGTTACATTAAGACACAGGCACAACACTCTGCGCCCATTTCAAACGGCAAGCGCCCTGCTTGTGAGTCTGGGCATAATTATCCTGCTCCTACCGAAAGCTGGTTACGCGCAAGAGGGAGATTCTCTCCCCGACTGGAGCGGCGTTTGGGCCATGAACGGTGGAACGGTCTTCGACCGAGCCACAGTTGAGGGCCGGGGCGGATCGAACACGCCGGGCGTGCGAGAACATCCGCCGTACAACGCAGAATATGAGGCGACGTATGTACGCAACCTGCAGCTTCGTGATGACGGATTGTTCCCGGATCCCTTATCCTTCTGCGGGATTCCTCCCGGGTTCCCGCGGATCATGAATATGCCTGATGTTTACGAGTTCGCGGTGACCCCCAAACAAGTCTGGATCATGACTGAAAATGGACCGGGTATCCTGAGGATCTACACAGATGGCCGCGAACATCCGGATCCTGAGATGATGTGGCCCACTCATACCGGGGATTCGGTAGGGCATTGGGAAGGCGATACGCTGGTGTTCGACACGGTAAGTCTTCACAGTTCGGTCGAGGGCCGGACGATCCTTGATCGCACGGGCCTGTACCTGAGCGATGCGGCACACATCGTCACGCGAATGCGTAAGCTTGACGACGAAACAATAGAAGCCCAGATGACGATAGAAGACCACAAGGCTCTGACGGCGCTATGGGTCGTGACCAAGACGTACCGGAAACTGGAGGAGGAAACGCGTGTGTACGACTACGCTTGCGCCGGGAACAACCGAAATCCAGTGGATGTAGAAAACAACCGGACGCTGATTCTGGGCCCCGACGGGGAAATTTTAAACAGCGATATTCAGCGTTAGGGGAAGAGAGTACAGGGTCAGGTCTTGCCCACTACCGATGACCAATCACTACGATCTATTGATCGAAACGCCCGATGCGAATCTTTCTGTGGGAATGCGCCATCTCAATGGCGTTCACACCCTGCCCAGTCAGACTTTTTTAAGCCAGTTGTTGCGCGAGTACAATTCAGCGACAACTTGTTTGAGGTCATTGTTTTCCTTCTTGAGATCCACCACTTTATCACTGCTGGCTTCACGAGCGGTATCACCAGACAAACGTTTCTTTCCGGCTTCAAGAAACTCTTTGCTCCCTCGGTAATAGAGATTGGCGTTGATCCCTTCACGACGGCATAACTCTGCCATCGAATACTCACCCCGTAATCCGTCTAGCACAATGCGGATTTTCTCTTCGGACGAAAACTTGCGTCGAGTATTACGGCGAATATCCTTGACGTGTTTTTCGGTGTTTGACATGCTCATTTCCAGACTCCTCTGCTTCACATTAAAATAGCAGATATGTCTCTTAGTGAATTAGGCTAAATGGTCTTATATGGGCTAACGGCGAACACTTGTATATTAGCCAGATTATGGAAATTCCCGTCTTTTAGGGGAATTCTGGGGAAATGCCATGAGGATACTCATTAATTGTCTGACCCTACTCGGTCTGATTACTCATGTGATGAATGCCGCAGCCCATCACAGTTTTGCTGCAGAATTTTCCTATGAACTGTTCGGCACCAAAGAAGGCGAAGTTGTCGAGGTGCACTACGTTAATCCTCATACCCGCGTTTTCATCGCCGTCACCAATGAGAACGGTGAAAAAGAAATATGGGATGCACAGACCCATGCCGTCAGCATGCTGCTCCGCGCTGGCTGGAGAAGGGACACTCTCAAGGTAGGTGAAAGAGTTATGCTCCAGGGCAACCTGGGACTAGAAAATAGTCGAAAGTTGTGGATCAGGACGATGACCCTGGAAAACGGCACCGTCATTACACCTGATGATTGAGGAGTAAGTAATAGTGAAGAATAAGGCGAGTATTCTCGGATTCTTTCTCACGCTTGTACTGACGAGTAGCTGCCTGGCCCAGTTGCAGGGTGAATGGCTGCTGACGGTGAATCATGGTATAGAGCGTCTGGGCTTGCTTACCTTCGGAGGCAGTGACGGCGAGCTGGAAGTTTTTGTGGATGGTGGGCTGGTCGATTTTGTCCTGGAAGGCAACACCCTAGAAATGGACGTTGATTACCGTGATGGCGGCGGCAGGCTCCTCAGCAAGCATTTCACCAGCACGTAATGCCGGGAAGTTGGGCATACTGGTTGAATGCAGGAATCAAAGGAGCCAGAGTAGGCTCGGTAAATCGAGGCGGAGCAACTAAATTCTGCCCAATCTTGAATCTCGATCATTCTAGAGAAATACGGCCCGTGAAAACAATTAATTTTTTTGCCCTTTCGGTTTTGTTACTGAGTTCCTGTACGTCATCTACCGCACAATTTCAGGTGGGCCAGATTAGAACCGCTATGGGAGATATATTGATCTGGTTGTACCAGGACGTGCCTGAGCACAGAATCAATTTTATCGAATTGGCCGAGGCCGGTTATTGGGATGACTACACCTTTAATCGGGTGATAGAGGGTTTCGTGGCTCAGGGCGGATGCCCGGACACACCGGAAGGTTTTGCCTATTCCATTCATCTTCTGGAGCCAGAGTTTCGAGAGAACTTGAAACATGTTTACGGCACCTTTGCGGCGGGCCGCGATGATAACCCCGGAAAGCTATCTGCGGGCTGTCAGTTTTATATTGTCCAGGACCCCGAAGGTATTCCTCGGCTGGATAATAATTACACGATCTATGGGCAGGTCTTTCGAGGTATGGACGTCATCGAATCAATCGTAAGAGTAGAAACTGATTCAGCCGATGCGCCACTGGAAGACATCGAACTGGACGTGAATGTGGTCCAAATGACCCGCGCGTCTATTGAGGCCAGCGGTTTTGAAATTCCGTTAGGGAACTGCGGGTCAGGTCTTGCATGTTAGCACTCCTGGTTTTCCCGCTAACATGCAAGACCTGACCCTGTATTCGTTAAGTTGTTAAGTTGAGAGTGGCCTGGAATATTTAGAGCATGAATAGTCGTTGCAGGTAGGGAAATATCACCGCTGTCAGTATTACCGCCTGGGTCCAGCCAAAATATCTGATCACCCAATCAATTCTTGCTCCTTGTTCCGCAAAACGGGTATCCGTATAAGCCTGCTGCTCGGCGAAGCGGGAGTTCAGATACTCCTTGGTTACCAATGCTTCGAGATTCACAGTGAAGGCCTCCATCAGTACTTCGGCTTGAACTTCTGCCTGCTCGACTGGCATACCAGCCTGTTCGAGGCGGCGCATAAATTTGTAGGTATCAAATGCGGTAATTGCCATTATACACTCCCTGTTTTAGGCACATCCAGCTCAAAGTATTAGAGAGAGGTTGCGGCTTTCGCCAAATTGGCAAGCAATTAGACCGAAGCAGAAATCAACAGGGACAGAATTAGTTTCCTATTGAGACTTGGCCCCATTTGGAAAAATGGATCTGTCTCTATTGCTGATTTGCCTTAACGATAATACCTGGACTAATCTACACTGCGTCGAAACTGACTGGTTAAAGAAGGAGTAGCACATGAAATATTTACGCGCCGCGGAGCGCTTCCTGGTAGTCGTAATCGTGGCCCTGGTGCTGCCCTCAACCCTTGCCGCCCAGGCGCCTGCGCCGAGTGACGTTTTCGGTTTTGAACCAGGAGATGACTACAAACTGGCCAGTTACGATCAGCTGCTGGAATACTATCGGCAGCTTGACGCTGCGAGCCCACGAGTGGTCTTGCAGGAAATTGGTAATACGGTGCTGGGTCGACCATTGCTGCTATTGCTTATATCCAGTGAGGCCAACCTGGCTCAGCTGGATCGCTGGCAACAAATTAGCACCGATTTGGCAACCGCCCGAATCGACGAGGAAACGGCACGCCAGTACGCCAGGGAAGGCAAGGCTGTCGTCTGGATCGATGGTGGTCTGCACGCCACGGAGGTTGCGCCGTCACAGATGTTGCCTAATTTAGCGCACCATATGGCGACCGATGAGAGTGAAGAAACACGACGCATTCGTGACAACGTGATCCTGCTGCTGATGCCCAGTATGAATCCAGATGGCCTGGAAGTAGTGCGCAACTGGTACCAGCGTAACCTCAAGACACCATTTGAAACCACACGACCTCCGGAACTCTACCACCACTATGTCGGACATGATAATAATCGCGACTGGTTCATGAACAACATGCCAGAAACAGCGGCTGTCAGCAAAGTGCTTTACCAGCAGTGGTTTCCTCAAATCGTTTACAATCATCACCAGAGCGGACCATCCTGGGCGCGCATTTTCCTGCCGCCTTTTTCCGACCCGGTAAACCCTAACATACATCCCGGGGTAACTACCGGTGTTAACCTGGTTGGCTCAGCCATGTCTAACCGTTTTGCCATGAAGCAGATGCCAGGGGCAGTGTCAGACATGACCTTCAGCATGTGGTGGAATGGTGGCATGCGCACCGTACCCTATTTTCACAACATGATTGGCCTATTGACTGAAACTTCTCATGCAACGGCGTCACCACGTTATTACGATCCTGAAGAACGACCGGAGCAGGTGGGGAATCCCCGGCGTGGGCAGTCGGCTCCTACCAGTGGCGAGGATATTTTCTATCCCTACCCCTGGCCCGGAGGTGATTCCCGCTTCAGTGATCCTGTGCGGTACACCTTCACCGCTTCCATGGCGGTGCTTGATATCGCCGCGGATCTCAAGGCGCGCTGGCTCTATGGTATTTACTCTATGGGCCGAGACGCCATCGCCGCGGCGGATGAGAATCGTTTTGCCTATGTGATCCCAGCTCAGCAATGGGACCCGCAAGAGGCCCGAAATCTGGTGGAGATCCTCATGCGCGGTGGTGTGGAAATTGAGAGCGCCAGTGAATATTTTTCCGCAGGCGAACATAACTTCGAAGCTGGCTCACACATCATCTATGGCAACCAGGCATTCAGAAATTACGCTATCGACCTTCTAGAGAAACAGAGCTACCCGGACCGGCGCCGCACGCCCGATGGCCCGCCAGATCCCCCTTACGATCTTGCCGGCTGGACTCTGCCCATGCAGATGGGGGTGGAAGTCATGCGGATCGATGAGGCTTTCTCCGCCAGCAGCCAGGCGCTTTCAGGCTTTCCTGACATCGAACCCGGATCGGTGTCCGGTGATCCCGGCTTCGGCTTTGCCTTCTCGTCTCAGACCAATGCTAATGTCCACGCGCTCAACCGCCTGACTCGCGCCGGTGAACGTGTGTTCCGGAGTGAGCAGGGTTTTACTGCGGGCAGCACAGATTTTCCGGCAGGAAGCTACATCGTTGAAAATCAGGGTCAGAATACTGTTTACCGGGTGAATGCAGCGGCAGCAACATTGGGCTTGGATTTTGTTGGTTTGAGTAGCAGATCGAATGTCGCGCTTACGCTGCAAGAACCTGTACGGGTTGGACTGTACAAGTCCTGGGTAGCGAACATGGATGAGGGCTGGACGCGTTGGTTACTCGAGAACTATGAATTCGAGTTTGAAACATTGCTCGATCGGGATGTGCGCGAAACCGATCTATCCCGCTTCGATGCGATCCTGTTACCTAGTCAGGATGCGGCCTCGCTGCTGAATGGACACACGCCCGGTACCATGCCGGACGAATATGTTGGGGGGCTAGGTCTCGCGGGCGCCCTCGCTCTCAAGCAATTCGTGGAAGCCGGCGGCACACTGGTCACGCTTGATGCCGCCAGTGATTTCGCAATTAAGCAGTTCGGATTGCCAGTCGAGAACACCGTCGCTGACACCACAGACCGTCAGTTCTTTATTCCCGGTTCTCTGATTCGTGCCAAAGTGGATACCAGCCATCCCTTGGCAGCCGGAACGCAAGAAGAATTGGCTACCTCCTTCGTGAACAGTCGTGCGTTTGAAGTTGTGACTATCCCTCGTACTCAGGAAGGCGGTGAAGAACAGACACCGGAGCCGCCAGAGCAACCAGTGGAAACCATTGTCAGTTATGCAAAAGAGGATATTTTGATGAGCGGCTGGGCTCTCGGGGAAGAAGAATACATCGCTGAGAAGGCGGCCATGATGAAGGTCCGCCTGGGTGAAGGTAGTGTTATCCTGTTCGGGTTCCGGCCCCAGTTTCGAGGTCAGCCACGGGCGACGTATAAATTGCTATTCAATTCGCTGCTGCAATAAATAGGGACAGACCACGTTTTTCGATTTCAGAGACTGGCTAATTGCCGTCCGAATAGAAAAACGTGGTCTGTCCCTAGTTTTGTTCTACTCCCCCTTCACATAACGATTAAGCCAGCTATTCATCTCCCAGAGTGTGTGCATGACGGATTCCCGTGCACGATATCCATGACTCTCGTGTGGCAGCATCACCAGCCTTGCCTTGACGCCATGACCCTTGAGCGCGTTATAAAAACGGCGGCTCTGCAGTGGAAATGTGCCTGAATTGTTATCGGCCTCCCCGTGTATCATCAGAATCGGCTCGCTGATCATCTGTGCGTGCATAAAGGGGGACATATCGAAGTAGATGTCCGGCGCCTCCCAGTAAGTTCGCTCTTCGGATTGGAAACCGAAGGGTGTCAGCGTGCGGTTATAGGCGCCGCTCCTGGCCAGTCCGGTAACGAACAGATCGGAGTGCGCCAGCAAATTGGCTGTCATGAAAGCGCCGTAGGAATGTCCACCGATCGCAATCAGGTCCCTCTCTGCCACCCCTCGCGCTACCACCTCATTAACGGCAGCCGCGGCACTGCTCACCAACTGCTCGATAAAGCCATCATTTGGTTCCTGTTCGCCCTCACCTATAATAGGCATAGTCGGTCCATCCAGCACGGCATAGCCACTGGCCAGGAATGGTAGCGGGCCGTTCACACTGATGCCGTTAAAACGGTAACGGGAACCACGCATTTGCCCCGCCGATGCAGCATCTTTGTATTCACGGGGATAGGCCCACATCAGCATGGGGAAAGGCCCGTCTTCCGGTGACATGCCCGGTGGCAGATAGAGTGTCGCCGTGAGCATCACGCCATCGTCTCTTCGATAACGTATTACTTCCTTGTACACGCTGGCCAACTGCGGATAAGGGTGAGGGAAGCGGGTTAAGGCCTGGGCGGAGGCCGGATCGCCGAGCGCGACTCGAAAATAATTTCCAGGTGTACCGGGGGATTCTCGCCGAATTAGCACAGACTGATGATCATCGTCCAGGAAGGAAATGAAGGAGGCATAAGTGGGTGCTGTAGATTGCCAGAGTCGCTCAGTGGATTGGCTGGCAAGCTCAAGGCGGTCAAGAAAAGGGCGATCACCCTCGACGGAAGCCCCCTGGCCCCGCAGATAGATAGCGCTATTATCAGCGTCCAGCAACAGGTTGTGGCGGCCATAGGCATTCGCTACAAGTACCGGTGACCCCGGGTCGTTGTAGCGATCTTCGCTGGTGCGATCGAATAGCAGAGTCTTGCCCGCAGACGCTGCATCTGGCGCCACCATCCAGGTACGTATCTGCCTGCTGCTCCACCAGTTCTCCGATACCAGTGCGAGCTCGCCGTTACCCCAGCTTATGCCGGCATATCTCATCTCAAGGGCAATGATTTGTTCAGGCTCACCTGTGAAGGGCGCAGTCATCGAGCGCACTACGTCTCTTATGTCTACATCTGCCCTGGGATCACCGCCGTCACGGGCCTCCACCCAAACCAGTGTGGCGCCGGTGTCGCTGCGCCAATTTACCGAGCGGGGTCCGGTGGGCACGGCACCGCGTCCGATTGGCACTTCTTCGGCCAACGGCAGGTCGGCCAGTTGCCAGACGATGTCAGCGCTTGCATTCAACACCTCATAACGGCGAGGAAATCTCGAATTTGGCACCAGGTAAGAGAATGGTCGATGTATTACTTCCACCAGGAAATACTCGCCGTCCGGGGAAGAACTGGCACGGCGGACGAGCCCAGGTTCACTCAGGATTGATTTGCTACCATCTAAAGAAACTAACAATAGTTGCACAGCGCCATAGTGCTCGAATAAATCTTCGTCGTGGGAGTTAACCATTAGATCCTGGTAAGTACGTGCAGCGGCCGGTCGACCCGATGACTCCTGTATTATCGGTCCTGTAGGCACCAGCGGCTGCACCGGAGCGAGCCCCCGCTCTTCGGGAATGGACTTCACCAGCAGGGTCCCACTGTCTGATAACCACGAGTAGGGTTGTCCGAAGATGGCATTTACCGGTGTGTCCAGCAGCTTGCGCGCCTGTGCGGAATCGACATCGGCCGTCCACAATTCAATATGGGAGCCCCGGTCCAGAACGAACGCCAGGTGAAGTCCATCGGGCGACCAGCTTACCGAGTCGATGCGGGGATTGGCCGGCAAGCCGCTGATCCTGCGCTCACTTCCATCGCTTAGATTCTCCAGGGTCAGCCCTTTGTAGTATGCGCGCCGACTGGCAGCGTTGTTAGCCGGATTGATGCGCATACCGGCGATACGTAATTCCTTCTCCGACAACTCCGCGATCGACGGCAGTCCGTTGCGACTCATCAATACCATCCACTGTTTCTGCGGGCCAACGGAAACTGTCGGTGTCGGCTCGGCGTCGACGATGTCGGCGATATCAAGCGGCGGCAAACGGTATGACGGGTTTGTACCTTGGGCATTCGCCAGCATGCCCCAATTCAAAAACACCGATACTAATAGCAAACAAACGTTGAACTTCGAAGAGGCTCTGATGGTCATGGTCACTCCATTTATAAAGGGGCTTTAATGGTCGCAGTCAGTGTATCGAGGAAATACGCAAATGGGACAGATGTATTTGTCTTCCGAGGGAAAAACATATCGGGCGGCAGGGGCAGATCTGAAATATTCGGGGAGAGTAGTTTGATTGCAGCCATGATAGCCAGGGTTTCAAATTACTCTGACCCCTTTGATCCCCATCAAACACTGAGCTGCTTGATAGCGCGAACCAGAGCGTCGAGTTCTGCGGTGGTGGTATACACATTCGGCGTGACACGCACACCCCTGACGCCGGGCCGATCAATTGCGGCGGTAAATATTCCGTAATCATTCATGAGGGCATCCGCAAGACCGCCTGGCGCGATGCCTTCGACGCCCACATTGCCGATGCCGCCGTGACGGCTCAATTCCACCGGTGTATTTATGATAATGCCGGGTTGATCACGCAACTTACTGGTCCAGTAATGTTGCAGATACTGTAGTCTCGCGGCCTTGCGATCGAGACCTATAATGTTCTGGTATTCTATCGCATTCAGTATCGCCAGGTCAGTATGTACCGGATGGGTGCCGATGTGATTCAGTCGGCGAATGTCATTGGGCTCAAGGTCGCGCTCCGCGAACAATGGCCACACACTGTCAATCTTCTCTTTCTTGACATACAACATGCCCGAGCCGAGCGGTGCGCTTAACCACTTGTGCAGGCTGGTTCCGTAGTAATCACAATCGAGATCCTGCATCTGAAAAGTAATGTGTGAAAACGCATGGGCGCCATCTACCATGACCTCAACGCCTCTCGCGTGCGCCATATCGACGATCTTGCGAACCGGTAATACCTGCCCGGTGATGTTCACCATGTGGCAAACCATCAATAAGCGAGTCTTGTCGGTTATGGCTGCCGCATAAAGGTCGACGATTTCCTGATCATTGCTGGGGTGATTTGGCACAGACACCAGTCGATTAACCGTGCCGAAACGCCTTTCAATTAATTTGAAATGGTTGAGCATGGCGCCATAGTCCTGCTCCGCCATCACCGCCTCATCACCCGCCTGCCAGTCCAGGCCGCCAATTATCAGATCCAGCGATTCAGTGGTATTGCGCGTGATGGCGACTTCTTGGGTGATGCAGCCAACAATTTCGGCCACCTTCTCGGCGACCCTGTTCTTGTTCTCAAACTGAACGGTGCGCATGTAGTACGAGCCTTGGTAGTTAATGTTACGCATGTGCTCGACCAGGTGATCCATGGTCTGCCGGGGCATGAAACAGTAATAGCCGTTCTCGAGATTGATGTAGTCCGGCTTGATATCGTAGTCGCCGCGCACCTTGAGCCAGAAATCTTCGTCGCCGGCGAGGTCGGCTGGAGCGAGATGCTCCGCGGCAGCGACAGCTCTCTTTAGATGAGCAAAACTTAATGGTGCCGCAAGACCCATCAAACCCGCATTTTTGAGAAATGATCGCTTGTCCATGACTGACCTCTTGTGGTTATAGATTTCAGGCCTCAGCGGTAAAGCGCGAGGTGAATCAGCAGAATAAAAGCTATGTCCATTTATGTCCACTCTTCCATTTGCACAAAAAATAAGGACAGACCCAGTTTTCCTGTTGAAGCCGGAGTTGGCCTATCTCAGCAATGAAAACGTGGTGTGTCCGCATTTTTTTGGTAGCGGTCAAGCTTGCTCTTTAGGTCCGTCGTGGGATTATGAGCTTGATGTTCGGCTATGCTGCAATCGTCCGCTGAACATGCTCCGGATCGGCCCGGATCATACGTAGGTAGTTCGTTGCCCCAGCGTCGGGTTTGCGTTTGCCCTGCTCCCAACCTTTGATTGTATCGAGACTCAGTTGAAACGAGCGCGCGAAAACAGCTTGGGACATATTTACACTGGTACGAACGGCTTTGATTTCCGTTGGGCTCAACACAACATAGACTGATTTTGGCGTCGAGGCGCCTTTAGCGATCTTCACCGCCTCTTTCAGATTAGCATTGGGTTCCTTAAACAGCTTATCGTCCATCGCTTGTCTCCTAAGCAAACTCATCGACGATGGCATCGACGTGTTTTTTTAACTGCGCCTATATGTACGTTCGTCAAATTTTCCTGGCTTGCTTTCGCGTGTATCAACAACAATAGAATAGGCTTGTCTTAATTGTGATAGTAGTAAATCTCCCGAGCCCTGCCGCTCTTGCCCTTCCCTGGACGGGCAATGCGTGCCTTGGATAACGCGGCCCGCCTTTGGGCATTTGGCCAGGAATTCCTGCATGTCATTAAATCCGGCCTTGGTTGACAGGCTACGAGCCTCATCTTCAAACGTCCCTATTGGAACTAGTATCTGCATCAGCTGTGACCCAATGAATCATATTGTGGTTCAATGACCGCCATTGCGTCAACCCCTGGCTGGTTTATGTCCGCTCGTCTATTGGTCCGGGAGTGGATAATGGCGACAAACTAAATTTTTTGGAATTCTGTGGCAGCTCGATAACTGCAGCAAATGAAAAACGTGGTCTGCCCCTATTTATTCATCTAAGATTAGCTAAAATCAGACAAGACTCTCACATGAAAATTGGCATACTCAAAGCCGACAATGTTCGGCCCGAATTGGTAGATAACTTTGGGGAATACCCAGAGATGTTTCGTGAAATTTTGCTTGCTGCTGATCCGAATACAGAAATTATCAGCTACGAGATCATGTCAGGTGAATATCCCGGCGACATCGATGAGGTCGATGGATATGTGATTACCGGTAGCAAGTTGAGCGTTTATGATGATGTCGAATGGATCAGACAGCTCGGACACTTCATACAGCGTTTACATCGGGCGAAGAAAAAACTGGTGGGCATTTGTTTCGGTCATCAGATGGTGGCGCATTTTCTCGGGGGTCGAACCGAAAAATCTGATAACGGCTGGGGGGTTGGCATCCATCGATCGAAATTTACGGAAGCTGCACCAAAATATGGTGAAGCAGGAAGTAGCTTTAACCTGGTTTGCAGCCATCAGGACCAGGTAATTGAACCCGCGCCATCCAGTGTCGTACTGGCTAGTAGTGATTTCTGCCCTTTTTCCATGCTCCAGATCGAAGATCATATTCTGACCCTGCAAGGCCATCCGGAATTCAAACGTGAGTTTTCTCGATCCCTGTTGGAATTGCGCCGCGAGGTTTTTGGCGAATCCTGTTATGAGCAAGGCATGGAGTCGCTTGAACAAACAACAGACGCCTATCAGGTAGGCAAATGGATGACAGATTTTATCTCGTCAGATGCAGCTTGATTTAAAATCCCGAATACGTCCCCAAGCAGTCTTTAATAGGGTTGATCGCCATCGATGGTGATTCGGTGGAGCTTCCGATGCGCCGGGAAGTAGTCATTGATGGGTTTGTGTTGGGTGCTGCGATTATCCCATAGTGCAATACAATCCGGTGTCCAGTTAAACCGGCAAGTGAACTCAGGCGTGGTGACGTGTGCGAATAAAAAGTCCAGCACCGCTCGACTTTCCTTTTTCTTCATGCCGATGATGTGAGTAGTAAACAAGCTATTGACGAAAATAACTTTTTTGCCACTTTCCGGGTGAGTTTGAATTACCGGGTGCTCAACCGGTGGATTGTCTTTGACTGCCTTAGCGAGCCGTTCGGCTCCACCCGGTTCCTCGAGGCTTTCTTTGAAACCCAATCGAAAATCATGTACCGCCATCAGCCCGTCTAATAATTGCTGTATATGGCTGGAAAGATCTTCATACGCTGCAGTCATGCTAGACCACAGCGTATCGCCGCCACGCTCGGGAATAATTTTCGAGCGCAGAACCGTAGCCAACGGTGGATGCAGGCGAAATGTCATGTCGCTATGCCAGGCTTCGATCTTGGTCGGTTCTTCAGCTGTGCTTTCCAGGACGGTGATTTCCGGAAAGCCCTCGACAGTGCCGTAGGCGGGATGGGTCTGCAGAGGACCAAAGGACTTGGCCAGGGCTTTTTGTTGAGCCGGAGAAACATCCTGGTCACGAAAGAAAATCACTTCATGCTCGACCAGCAATTTGCGAACTTGTTCATAATCGGCCACTGAAAGTGTCTGAGTAAGGTCGATTCCCTCGACCTCTGCACCGAGAGCGCCCGCCATAGGTTTACTCGTAATCATGCGTTCCTCATCAAAAGTCAGAAAGGTCTTGGTTAGGGATCTTCATCAATATCAATTTCGTCGCGCCGCTTCGATCTGATGCATTCCTGGGCTGGCAAGCCGATTCAGCAATTTTCCATCACTCAATTCTTCAATTGACATCCAGAAACCAACAGATCATACACCCTTTTTCGTTAAACACAGCTATTCCAAACTCAGTGTAATGTTCAGCCGATATCCTACAGTGACTGCTATGGCACGCAGCAAGTAATTGAATTGTGAGGTAGACTACCCAGACATTTGCGACAGCGTTTTAATTATGACCGGATTTGTGACCCGATTTACTCAGGGATCATTAACACCTCGACTCTTCCAAGTAGGTAGCCGAGCCACATGCCATTAGTACATCGCCTTTATGCAAGCTTGCTCCTGCTGCTTGTTGCTCAGCCAGCTGCAGGGGCATCGATCGATGAAACCGTAGAACTCTGGGTTCGCCCGATCACTGCGGCGCTGTCCTCTGTGGTTCTCTTCGAGATAAATTTCTTCGGCCAGGCGACACCATTAATTGTGCTGTGGTTGGTCACCGCGGCGCTGTTTTTCACCTTGTATATGGGCTTTATAAATATTCGTGGATTCGCTCAAGCGATCAGACTGATTCGAGGTGACTACACAGACCCTGCCGCCAAAGGTGAAATCTCACATTTTCAGGCAGTATCCACTGCGATATCAGGCACCGTGGGCATCGGCAACATTGGCGGCGTCGCCGTGGCGATTGGCATAGGTGGGCCGGGGGCGGCTTTTTGGCTAATGCTTGCGGGCTTTTTGGGTATGTCGACGAAACTGGTTGAATGCACATTGGGGGTCAAGTATCGCAAGTATAATCCTGACGGTTCAGTTTCTGGTGGTCCCATGTATTACCTGGAGAAATTGTTAGCCGACCGTCACCTTCCCAGAGCCGGAAAACTGCTTGGGGGCTTCTATGCCTTGGCGCTGGTCATTGGTTGTTTCGGCATCGGCAATATGTTCCAGTCGAATCAGGCCTATGTACAATTCGTCAATATAACCGGTGGTGAACAAAGCTTCTTCGGCGAACGCGGTTGGTTATTCGGCTTGATGATGGCGCTCACGGTTGGCGCTGTGATCATCGGCGGCATCCGCTCAATTGCCAAGGTGGCGAGCAAGATCGTGCCGTTTATGGGGATTCTTTACGTGGTCTCGGCGTTGGTGATTCTCATCATGAGTGCAGAGCATTTGCTGGGGGCTTTTTCACTGATATTCAGTGAGGCTTTTTCCACTCAAAGTGTGACCGGGGGAATGGTCGGTGCACTGGTGGTTGGTTTTCAGCGCGCGGTGTTTTCCAATGAGGCCGGCATCGGCTCGGCGTCTATCGCCCACTCCGCTGTGTGCACCGACGAACCGGCTTCTGAAGGGCTGGTTTCATTGCTGGAACCTTTCATAGATACCGTGGTGATCTGCACCTTAACCTCCCTGGTCATTGTTGCCACTGCCTACCCCGCCGGATTAATGGACTCGGGGCTGGAGGGTATAGAACTAACCTCTGCCGCATTTGAGCATCATATAAGTTGGTCGCCCTACCCTCTCGCTCTGGCAGGACTGCTGTTTGCCTTCTCAACCACACTGGCATGGTCTTATTACGGATTGCAGGGCTGGATCTATCTGGTTGGCGATTCTTCCCTCGCACAACTCGGTTTTAAAGTGGTGTTCTGCGGCTTTATCGTGCTGGGATGCATGATCCAGTTAACTGCTGTTCTAGATTTTTCCGACGCCATGGTTTTTCTCATATCGATTCCCAATATTATCGGCTTGTATTTTTTCGCACCGCTGGTAAAACGGGAGGTTAATCAGTACCTGGAAAAAATCCGCAGCGGGGAAATAAAGAAGACGGTGAAGTTGTGGACGCCTGCAACTTAGCAACTTTAGATCCATTGCTTATAAAAATGAAGCCGTCGCCTAATTTTTCCCCTCGAACTTTCTTCCGAAAAAGTGGACCAAAATACTTTGCCACTACAGAATAAAGCTAATAAAATTGTTAAGTTGTGAGTGTCCTCCGGTATCATTCTATGTGGTCTCAAGTCTCTCGGCGACTCCCCAAATTTCCAGGATTTTCATTCCTCGCCCTATGTTTTTCATTAGCCTGGATGGTGCACCCATCGGGGTTTGCTCAAGCCGAATGGCAGAGCCCGGATGCAAGCTGGTTGCGAGAGGTTATGCCTGCTGCTGACATATTTTCCGCCAAGCAAGGTGAGCCGCCCGTTTTCAGAGCCTTTAAAACAGCATCGGGGACTATCGAGCCGGAATTGATCGGTTATGTGTTTACCACACCGGATTTGCCACCGGTACAGCTTGGTTTCAGCGGTCCCATCGATACGCTGGTGGGCATGGACTTGCAGGGACGACTCACCGGGGTCAAGATTTTGCACTATCGGGAGTCTTACCAGAGTTTACGTGGTGATTTCATTGAGGATTCGGGTTTTCCTGAGCAATTCAGAAACAAGAACATCGAAGAAGAATTTCGGGTTGGCAGAGACATCGATGGCATGTCGCGGGCCACCATTTCCAGCTGGGCTGTTGCTAGAGGCATACGCAATGCTGCTCGCCGGGTCGCCACAGCGTATCTTGCAGATTCCACATTCGTGGCTGAAGTGAACTACGAGACAGAAGTGCTGTTTTCACTGCAGCAGAAATCCTGGGAGGAATTGATAGAGAGTGATTTTGTAAAACAACTTCTTGTCCCTCTCGATGATCTCACTGAATTGCGACTCTTCGTGGCCTACATGGGCCACTACCGGCTCGGTGAATTATTGGTAGGTGCGACGGATTATTCCAACGCCGATCGGGAAGCCAGCATTCGTGTTGAGGACGGCAGCATGCTGTTGATCGGTATCGGTGGGAACGCCCCGATGCTGCGACAGCTGAGGTTGGCGGTTCTGCAAAACGGTAGCGTTTATCCGAATCGTCGAGATCGGTTTGTCTTCGCTGGCAGCGGTAAGAAAGGCAAAATTGCCGGCCAGGTTCAGTTCGCTGCCGTAATGATTCTCGATCCTGCAATAGATATTGCCCAGCCTTTCAGTGTCATCTACGATACCGGTCCAATTACTGGTGAATTCTCGGAATTCGTCAGTGTTGACTACCAGTTAGCTCCTGAGGTATTGGCTCTGATCCAGGGGCCGGCGCTACCAGGCGAACTCTTAACAGCGGGAGCAATGGCGAGTAGTGACCTGATTGAATTGGAAGAAAATCCTCTCGCCAGCTGGATTGTTCGAAATCTATGGTCAGGAATAGCCGCATTAGTACTGATTTTCGTTTTAACGCTTGCGACAATTAGTCGCAAAGGGGTGGATTGAAAGAGGGCAGACCGCGTTTTCAGTTGGTACAGTAATAACCGGGGAGCAGGCAATGAGCAGCAATTCAGATTTTAACTACAACAGGGAATACCGTGGCAGAATCAAGGCCGCCGTCCTCGATTGGAGCGGCACCACCGCCGATGCCTACGTGATAGCTCCTGCCGTAGTCTTCGTTGAGGTATTCAAAAACCAAGGTGTTGAGATCAGCATGCTGGAGGCGCGTGGCCCCATGGGTTTGCGCAAGGATCTACACATCAAGGCGCTAACCGAAGACCCGATAATCCGGGAACGATGGAATTCAATCAAGGGTGGCGACCCCACCGATGACGACGTCGCCAACATGTTCGAAGAGTTCGTACCTGCACAGTTGGCTTGCCTCCCCCAGTACACCGGTCTGCTACCTGGCGTTGCGGAAGTGACCCAGCAACTGCAGAAAGACGGCATCAGGCTCGGTGTATCTACCGGTTTCGTGCGCTCGATGGTAGATGTTTTGCTGGCGGATGCCCGCAAACAGGGATTCAGTCCCGATGCCACGGTCGCCGGTGATGAGGTGGTAAATGGTGCGCGCCCGAAACCTCATATGGTCTACAAGAATCTGGACCTGATGGATATCACCTCCATCCAGTCAGTAGTAAAAGTAGATGACACCATCTCCGGCGTTGGCGAAGGCCTGAATGCAGGTTGTTGGGCAGTGGGTGTAGCGCGCTACAGCAACTACTTGAACATCAACAGTATCGAGGAAGCGAACAGCCTTGCCGAGATTGAAATTGAGCGCCGCATAGAACAAACACGGGAGATGTTACGCAAATCCGGTGCCCACTATGTGATTGATAGCATCGTAGATCTGCCAGCAGTCATCGATGACATCAATGCCCGCCTGGCTCGCGGCGAGAGACCCTAGACCCGGTAATGACGAGTCCAGAATTTCCAGAAAACCCCTATCTCCTGCTTACCCCCGGACCTCTGTCGTCCAGTCAGACGGTAAAATCCGCGATGTTACGGGACTGGTGTACCTGGGATAAGGACTACAACAGCATTGTCCAGGAGATACGCGCTGAACTGGTGTCGCTGGCTACCAGAAATCTGGATTGCACTGCGGTGCTGATGCAAGGTAGTGGAACATTCTGTTTGGAATCCGTGATTGGCACGGCACTGGGTAAAGAAGACAAACTTCTGGTGTTGGCCAATGGTGCTTACGGACATCGTATGGCCAAGATTGCCAGGCATCTGGACATTGCGCTGACTGTAATCGATTTCGGTGAAACTGGCGCTGTAGATCCTGGGCAGATAGAGCCCGCGCTGCAAGCTGACCCGACAATTACACATGTTGCTGTAGTTCATTGTGAAACGACCACCGGCCGGCTCAATGACATTGTAGCCATCGGTAAGCTGGCAAAGTCGTTCGGCAAAACCTATATCGTGGACGCCATGAGTTCCTTTGGCGGCATCGCCATGTCCATGGAAGAAATGCAGGCGGACTATCTTGTCAGCAGCGCTAACAAATGTATTCAGGGCGTTCCCGGCTTTGGCTTCATCATCGCCAGAAGAGAAGTGATCGAGTCCACAGCCGGGCAGGCACGTTCGCTGAGCCTCGACATGTATGAGCAGTGGCGCACCATGGAGCGAGACGAAGGTAAATGGCGCTTTACCTCACCGACGCATGTGGTTCACGCCTTTTCCCAGGCGCTGAAGGAATTACGGGAGGAAGGTGGTGTTGCGGCCCGCTCCGCCCGGTATTCTGAAAACCAGCGCCTGCTGATTGACGGCATGCGCAAGCTGGGTTTTGAATGTCTACTGCCAGATGGATGCCAGTCCCCGATTATCACTGCCTTCATCAGCCCCCACGACGCGGGATATTGTTTTGAAGAGTTCTACCTGGCACTCAAGAACAAAGGCTTCGTGATCTATCCGGGCAACGTGACGGAAGTCGAGACATTTCGTATCGGAAATATAGGCGAGGTTTACCCTGACGACATCCATCGTCTGCTCAAAATTGTAGCGGAGTCAATCAGCTGGTGACCGCCGGCGCGGAATTTCTGGGTCAGGAATTTCGGGGTCAGGTCTTGCATGTTAGCGTAGGAAATTGGGCGTGCTAACACGCAAGACCTGACCCCGAATTCGCTCTATTGCAAGCAGGATGGCAATTCCCGCTACAGAAGGCGTGGACTTGGTAGGAGATAGCTATTAATCTTCCAATACACAATCACTCAACCCTACCATATAGTCACAGGAGACACAGATGAGACTCAACAACATGCGCTTCGTAGGCACACTGATTGCGGCGATTACTATCATGTTCGCCGTCGCCGCCCAGACCAGCGCACAGATGAGCATGACCGGTTCATGGACCTTGGAAGTATCGACCGACCAAGGCGTGACCATACCCGAACTTACCTTGGTCCAGGAGGGCATGAAGCTCACTGGACACTATTCGTCCGACGCCCTCGGTGAGAATGATATTACGGGTACCGTGGATGGACGCACCGTCACAATCTCGTTCGAGGCGGACCTGCAGGGTCAATCGGCCCCAGTCATCTACAAAGGCACGCTCGACGACGAAGGTGTCTGGTCGGGTACGCTCGACATCGCCGGTGGCTTGTTGGGGGGCACGTTCACAGCCAAGAAGAAATAGGTCAAAAGGACAGATCATGTTTTAGATGTTTCTGAAAACGTGGTCTGTCACTATTTTTGGTGTAGTTAGCTTTTATTCTCCCCTGTGCTCTACTGTGGGTATTCATATTGATCGAGGATTACAGAAACTGGAAGAATTGAAAAATGCATGACCATAGCAACATTTCTCCTGCAGGATTCCCTCACATCAATTCTGGGTCATGGATTCTATGGGTCTTGATTTTGTGCGTCTCTATTGTGACCTCGGTGGCTGCACAGGAACAGGATCAATCAACCGTCATTTACGATATGGCGTATTTTTCGCAATATAGCCCGGTTACCTTGACGGATATGATCCGTAATATTCCGGGCGGCGCGTCCATTCTCGGTCGTAGGGGTGGATCACAGGGCAACAATAACCGAGGATTTGGTTCTTCCGATGTACAGGTCTTGATCGATGGCCGACGTATGTCCGGCAAGGTGAATAATATGTCTACCGCTCTGGCGCGAATTCAGGCTGCACAGGTCGAAAGAATTGAACTGATCCGGGGCAACGCGGAAGGTCTCGATATTCGCAATGAAGGAATTATTTATAATGTGATTCTGCAGGAGGGGGCAAACGATTCATCCTCCAGTTTCCTGGATGTCGGTGTCACAGAAATCGATGGGATGTCGATGGAGCCAAAGATACTAGCCTCATACAATGATTCTCGCGGACTGCTCGATTACGGTCTTAGTTACCAGTACGACACTCGCCCGCGGCTCAGAAATGTCGACGAGGATGTTTTGGATCCAGATCGTACGCCGAGTCAGTTCCGTGCGCTGGTTACAGAAGAAAACGAAACCAACCATATCTACATCGGAACGCTCGGTTACGAATTCCAAAATGGTACGCGTCTGCGTTTGAATGCATTCTATTCCGATAATGAAAAAACTGAAGATAGGCTAGAGGACCAGTTCCTCATCGGTAGCGGTGCTGCCCAGGATTCATTTGTTATTGAAGACGGTGACTTCAGCTTTGAGAATCAGGAATTTGAAATCGGCGGCGATCTGGAATTCGAAGTGGGGAACATTGGTCGGCTTAAAACGCTGTTCGTAGTGAATCGCACCGAGAACAGGGACGAAATCATTCAGGATACATTAGCGAATGGAGCAAGCACTCGCTTGTTCTCAAGTATCGCCGATTATGATGAGGGCGAAACCATTGTGCGCTCTGCCATGACCAGTAGTTTTGGTCGTCATACCCTGGAATATGGCGCCGAGGCCGCCTTTAACACACTGGATAGAACCTTTGCCTTTAATAACGATCTGCGAGGTCGTGCCATCGTCGAGGAAGATCGCTATGAAGTGTTCGTCACTCACAGCATTCTCCTGACAGATAAGCTCAGCCTGCAATCGGCCCTCACCGGGGAATTCTCTACTATATTTCAAGACAGGGAGGGCGAGACCAACGAACGCAGTTTCCGGTATCTCAAGCCGCGTATTGAACTTCGCTATGATCTGACTGCGTCCGACCAATTCCGACTGTTAACAGAGCGTACTGTAAGCCAGCTTAATCTCAATGACTTTGTTGCCAGCCGCAATGTCGAGGACGATATCATCAATTTCGGTAATCCAGCCCTGGAGCCGGAGTCGACCTGGTCCTATTCCCTGGGTTACGAACGACGTTTTGCCAATGATGGCGGCTCGGTAGAATTCAAGGCTCTGTATGAGAACATGTCTGATCATATCGGCAAAATTCTGATTGGAATCGATGACTCCGGTGTGGGAAATATAGGTTCTGCCTGGAAAAAAAGCCTGGAGGCTGATCTTAATACCCGCTTTGGCTTTATTGGTTTTCCTTCTGCGGTGTTGACGGTCTCCTACACCTATGAAGATTCAGAGACCACCGATCCGTTCACGGGCGCGAAGCGCCCATCGCGCAACTCAACCCCCCATTACGTCAGGGTGAGTTTCCGCCACGACCTTGAAAACACTAATTTTGCCTACGGCTTCAGTGCGCACCGGCGCAGTGGCCGACTACGCCAGGATGTATCTTTGTACGAGATAACCGATTACGAAATTCATTTGTCCAGCGCCTTTGCCGAATATAACGTCAGTTCCGATATCAGAGTGCGTTTCGAAGCAGCGCATTTTCTAAATGAAGATGGACGCACGTTCGACAAAACTTTTTATGACGGCAATATTGCCGATGGTGTCATCAGGCGGATAGATATTCAGGATAACAGGGTAATTCCGGACTTCGTCCTCAGCCTGCAGGCAACGTTTTAATAAAAATGAGACCAGAGTAAATATACAATACTGTATAATTACTCTGACCCCATTTATAACCCCAGGGAGGAGACTGCTATGAGCCGAGAGCAAGAACAGGATTTGTTCGGCCGGGCCAAATCAGACCATCCGGTCGATGATAGAGTCAGTCGACGTGACTTACTGGTCGCCGGCACTGCGGCGGCGGCAACGCTCATGCTATCCCCAGCTGCACTGGCACAATCGGGCCGATCAAAATTCAGACGTATTCTACCCCAGTACATCGCCGCCCTGAGTGATCCCCAGGCACAATCCGGCAGCAATGCCCAGGAGTGGGGTTTATGGCGCAAAGACCCTGGTCCCCGTGGTGTCGATCTGGATGACTATGACAGATTGCAGGCCAACGGCGGTGTTGCCCCGGCAAAATGGACCTTCGATAGCAAGGATTGGTGGCTGGAGGAACATGGCCTGATTATGGAACAACCTGAATTCCCACTCCCTGCTGGTCTTTATCTGGTCACCGGTGACCGCCGGGCTCAGGCTGCGCTGACTGTGCATCCCATGTCCAGTGACGGTACTCAGAATTGGGAGCTCGACAACAACGCGTCGATCTATGACGTGACCCATCTGCGCTGCCGCTCCGGTCGTTACACGCCGGCAAACGGTGCTCCTTCGTGCTCGCCTGCCACAGCGAAGAAGTCAGACTTTCCTGTTCGACCAGGAGCGGCGATGCCCGGGGTCGATGGCTGTAATAAGCAGGATTATTCAGTTTTGATCGTGATTGGGATTGGTTAGATTGCTTGTGGGGGGTAAAAATGGGGTCTGTCCCTATTTTTCCCGGGCATATTCCAGAAAATAATTAATTGCTTCAGGATTACGCATCGCACCCAGGTTCGCCGCTCGATCGACCTCCATGCCAAGCAGGATTTTACGAATGGGCACTTCCATCTTCTTACCGCTTAAGGTATAAGGCACTTCATCAATTGTCAGCATTTCATTGGGCACGTGGCGCGGTGAAACATCGCGGCGCAGCTTATCGCGTATTCGGGTTTTGAGATCTTCATCCAGGCTCGCCCCCTCTCTTAATACCAGGAACAGTGGCATGAATGATTCCCGACCGTGGAACTCCAGGTCGATAATCAGGCTATCGAGAATTTCATCGAAAGATTCCACCACCTGATAAATCTCGCTGGTTCCCATGCGTATGCCCTGGCGGTTTATGGTTGAGTCCGAGCGGCCGAATATCACGCAGCCACCACGGTCGTTAAATCGTATCCAATCGCCATGGCGCCAGATACCGGGATACATGCTGAAATAACTTTCTGTGTACAACGTCATGTTCTCGTCATTCCAAAAATAGAGTGGCATGGACGGCATCGGTTCGGTGATAACCAGTTCCCCAAGCTCATTCCTTACCGGCTTTGCTTCCTCATCGAAGGCCTGCACATTAGCGCCAAGGGACGCGCATTGAATCTCACCGGTATAGATCGGCAAGGTGCGCGCACCGCCGACAAAGGCGGTACACAGATCGGTGCCACCACTAAGCGACTCCAGCGCCAGATCCTTATTGATATTTTCGTATACCCATTGAAACCCGTCTGTGGACAAGGGTGATCCAGAGGAGCCGACTGCTCGGATCGCACTCAGCTCATAGTCCTGATTCGGGTGAGTTCCGGCTTTCCTGCAGGCGTCTATAAATGCTGCCGAAGTACCAAAATAAGTCACACCGGCTTTCTCTGCCAATTCGAATTGCACATTCATGCTCGGGTATGCGGGGCTGCCGTCGTAAATTACCAGGGTCGCCCTGGCGAACAGCGCACCGACCAGATAATTCCACATCATCCATCCGGTGCTGGAATACCAGTAGAAACGATCATCGGGTTTTATATCATTGTGGAACACCAGTGCCTTGCAATGTTCCAACACGATACTGCCATGACCATGCACAATGGGTTTAGGCAAGCCGGTAGTGCCGGAGGAGTATAAAACCCAGAGCGGATGATCGAATGGCAGTTGCGCAAAAGTAAGGCTTGAATCGTCAGCATTGCTCAGCGCTTGCGACCAGAGCACTGTGTTGATCAGACCTGCCGTTCCTTTGCTAATGTGATCGATGAGTATTGTTTGCTTAACGGTGGGTAATGCCTGCTGAATTTCTGCCACCACGGCTCGGCGGTCATGGGTATTGCCGCCAAAGTCATAGCCATCTACCGCTAACAGCACCTTCGGTTGTATCTGGATAAATCGATCCAGCACGCTGCTTTTGCCGAAGTCCGGAGGACAACTGGACCAGACGGCACCGATGCTGCTTACGGCTAACAAAGCCACAATAGCTTCAGGAATATTTGGCAGGTAGGCGACGACGCGGTCGCCTTCTTTGACACCCAACTGCTTGAGAACTGCGGCCAAACGTCGAGTCTGTTCTTCTATTTCCGCCCAGCTGTATTCCTGCAGCTCGGTTTTCTCTCCCTTGAAGAGGAGCATGGGCTTGCTGTCAACGCGCCGGGCAAAGATATTTTCCGCATAGTTGAGACGAACACCCAGAAACCATTCGGCGCCGGGCATCTTTCGCTGCGTTAATACCGCCGACCATTTCTCGCTATAGGTGAGCTCAAAATATTCCCACAGGGATTCCCAAAAATCTTCGATGTGATCGACAGACCAACGCCAGAGTTCGTCGTAGCTGTCGACTTCAACGCCCCTGGCAGCGAGCCAGGTGATATAGCGGGTGATATTGGCACTGGCGATAGTTTCGTCCGACGGCGTCCAAAGCGGTGTGAGATCTTTAGCTGAATGATTCATGGTGGCTAATGCTGTGTAAGACAAAGGGACGGGCATCGGAATGATAACCTAAACCTATTTCACTGTCGGGGTCAGGTCTTGAATGTTGCGTCAATCACGGGCAAAAGCTGAGCAATGCTAAATTGCAAGACCTGACCCCGGATTGTGTTTCGCAATTTCGCTGTGTTTGTTGTTATTCTACTGTCAAACAAAATGACGAGAGGAATCCTACGATGAGTAAAATACCTCAGGCACTATCGGGCTTGCTCGCCTGTGTTATCAGTATATTGATGTCGAACGGCGCCGTAGCTGCAGACAACAACATAGTCGTCGTCGGTGGTGAGGGCGCGGACTGCATCGAAGATCCCGGCTGTGTGAACCGACTGCATCCCGATATACCGATGGCGGCGCGAGCCAGACCGGGACAGACGATCCTGTTCAGAACCCGTGATGCACGGGACGTTCTCGGTGCTGCTGCGGCTCAGACTACCGAACCAGATTCCCTGAATGGTGACTTCGGCCACGTGCATCCCATCACCGGGCCGGTTTATATCGAAGGTGCGGTGGCGGGTGATGTGTTGAAGGTAACACTCAACAATATCGATCCTGGCCCTTATGCCTGGTCCACCGGCGGTAGCTCCGGTTTTATCCCCGACCTTATCGATGGACAGAGCCTGGTAATCTGGCGGCTGAATAAAGACTACGCCGAGAGTGACGACATCCCTGGCATCCGTATTCCGAACGGCAGCTTTCCCGGTGTCGTCACGACGATGCCTGGACCCAATCAGCTACGGCTGATGTTAGAACGGGAGCAGGCGCTGGCCGATGCCGGCGGTCGCGTCTCACTGCCTATGGCCGACGGTGCCGACCCGGTGGCTCTGTGCGGGCCGAATGGTAGCGCACGCGATCAGTGCCTGCGTACGATTCCACCGCGGGAGCATGGTGGCAACATGGACATACGCTACCTGAAGGCGGGCGTGTCGATCTACCTGCCCTGTTTCATCGATGGCTGTGGCCTGGCAATCGGTGACCTGCATTTTGCCCAGGGCGACGGGGAAGTCTCCGGTACGGCAATCGAGATGTCGGCGGATGTCTGGGCAACGACAGAGATCCTCAAGGACGGCCCCGACCTGTCACGGGGTCCTCACTTCGAAGGTCCGGCCCAATTGCTGGATATTCCTTCCCGCCGTTTCTACGCGGTAACTGGTATCCCCGTCAAAATTGCCGGGGACGTACCGCCGGATATGCGCTATCTGAATTCCGATGTGGTTGCCGGTCTGGAAAACCTGTCTAACGATATCAACTTGGCAGCACGCAACGCCATCGATGGCATCGTCGACTATATTACTCGCACCTATGGGTACAACCGACAACAGGCCTATGTAATCGCCAGCGTTGCCGTAGATATCCGAATTAGCCAACTCGTGGATGCGCCCAATGTGGGCGTCACCGCGGTGTTACCGCTGGACATATTCATCGGGAACTAGAGCTGGACTCTTGATCCAAAAAATGGCGATAGACCATGTTGTTCTTATTGTGTGGCGAGATTGCTGGCGTCTAAGACAGAAAAACGTGGTCTGTCCCCATTTTTCTTGAAGGCGTGGACTTAAACAGAGATAACTTCTATTCTTCCTGGAGACAAGTATCCAGGGGTACTGCCATGACTTACATCACGCGCCGAGGTTTTTTCCAGCAAGCAGGCATAATCACCGCAAGTGGCCTCGCCCTCAGCGGCGCCCTACCAGGGCCCGTGACAAAGTCGGCGCTGGCCCAGCCCATGCCCGACTGGCTTTCACTGACCGAAGAGCCGGCGCTCGAACCAGAGCTTCCCATCATCGACCCCCATCACCATCTATGGGACCGTCCTAATAATCGGTATATGCTCGAGGATCTTATCGAAGACACCCGGGCGCACAACGTGCGGCAGACGGTCTTCGTCGAGTGTACATCGATGTACCGTGCCGATGGACCGGAAGAGCTTAGAGTGGTTGGCGAGACCGAGTTCGTGCAAGGCGTCGCGGCGAAGAGTGCCAGCGGTGGCTACGGTGAGACGCGGGTAGCGACGGGTATCGTCGGTTCCGCCAACCTCCGCTTGGGTGATCGGGTGGCAGCGGTGTTGGAAGCGCAGATTGCAGCCAGCCCGCAGCGTTTTCGCGGCATTCGCCATCGCGCGGCGTGGGCGGATCGGACTGTGGTCCCAAACCAGCGCGCCGACGCGCCAGAACATATATTGCTGGATCCGGACTTCCGCAAAGGCTACGCCCACCTGCGTACCTACGGTCTGTCATTCGAAGGTTGGCTCTATCACACCCACATCGATGACCTCACCGACCTCGCGAAAGCGTTCCCGGACACCACCATCATCTTCAACCACCTGGGCGGGCCAATCGGGGTGGGTTCCTATGCCGGGCGTCGGGACGAGGTGTTCGCCGCCTGGAAACCGGCCGTCGCCGAGTTAGCGCAATGCCCGAATGTCGTCGCTAAGGTCGGCGGTATCCAGATGGTCGTCAATGGTTACCGCTGGCACGAACTGGAGCGACCGCCGACCTCGGATGAGCTGCTGCAGGCTAATCAGGATTGGTACAACTACACAATCGACCAGTTTGGACCCGACCGCTGCATGTTCGAGAGCAATTTCCCGGTGGACAAGCTGTCGTGTTCCTACACGGTGCTGTGGAATCAATTCAAGAAGCTGACGCGGGGATTCTCCGCCGACGAGCGTGCCGCCATGTTTCACGACACCGCAATGCGCGTGTACCGGCTACCGCGGGTTTAGTAGGGGGTCAGGTTTTTCCATTTGCACCTCGGCTGAGCAAGACCTGAGTAATTGACGAGGGGCATCGGAAACGTATTCGGGGTCAGATCTCCATTTGCTCATGTGCAAATAGCGACCTGGCCCCGATGTCTTTTCTTAAGTTGTTACGTTGTGACTGTCCCCTACAGACCAGCCTCACGTTCTGCCCGACGGGCGCCTGCGAGAATTCCCGGCATCGCGTAGTTTCCCTCGTGGCAGGCGTATTCATACATGCGCCCATCCAGAGGGTAGTAGCTCAATTCCGCGGTCCACGGCTGGCTGTAAAGATTGGAATCATCCACGGTAAACTGGTAGAGCATCTCGTTGTCGGCATAGCGGCTGAAGCGCTCGGTGATCTTGCCGTCTTGAGAGATTGCTATCGAACTTTGTCCCATCTGCAGCGGGTTGATATTGGTTGTCTCAATGATCAGTGTGTCGTCTTCATACCAACCGACAGAGTCTCCCAGCCATTGGCTCAATACCGCAGGTCGGCGATTGGCCCGTGCTTCTTCCGCCGTGGCAAAGATGGGAATGATGCGGGCGTCATGCACCATCTCCACGTTGATCAATACATAATCATCCGTCTGCACAAACTGGTAGCTGCTATTGTAAAGCGTGCCCATCATTCCCGGACCCGCGGTGTTGCCGAAACCAATGAGGCAGCGTTCGGCTATTGGTATGGCTTCCGGGCCCGAGGCATCGGCGACACCAGTCAGATAGCGAGCACCGAACTGCGGTCGATTCAAGTCTACTTTGGGGTTCGCCAGTCTCGGGATCTGGCCGTTTTCCGGATTGACGATGTAAGAGGTTCGGAATTCACCTTTTACCAGCGCCAGTGACGAACCGGGGTCGGTCCAGAATAAATTATAACCACGCAGACCAAAATCCTGGCCTCCCACCGGAGGCGCACCGGTTTCGGGGTCGATCTCCGGGCCTGCAGCCACATTTTCAGCCGATATGCCGGCGATCGACATGGTGGCTACCATTTGTTGAGCCTGCTCGGCGGAAACAACAAGTGGTTCGATACCCCGTGGGCGAGTCAGGCCCGTTCGCGAAGCGTTGGTCCAGATCCCCGACAGCTCAGGTCTTGCAGAGTCCTGGGCCATGCTGGATGTGGATAGAATAAATAATGATAAGCCCAGGAGGGCTGAGGTAACTGTCAGTTGCTTGAATTTTGACATGGCTGATCTCCTTAATTCTTTATGTACGCCCTGAATTTCCTGGCGTATACCACGGTAGAAGAAACGATATTCTGGTCAATCGCGATTGCAAAGTCTAGTCACGCAGGGAGTCAGGTCCCCATTTGCACATATCCAACAGGTGGATTCAATTAATCAATAGGTGACGGAGGGACGAAAACCAAATCCCTCCGTCACATTTACTACTCACCTGGATTACGCCCATAGATCACGCTAGCTACTTTTACCTGGGCCGCCCCACTGATATCAGTCCAGGTCACATAAACATCGTTACCCACGCTGTCGATAATGGGAAAGCCGCTGCGGCGCGATGCCTTGCTGTTTGCAATTTGGGTTGTTTCCAACAAGTTACCTTCGGCGCTGAATCGCGTGAGCATGATCTTCGCCTCGGGCCCTTCCGTGTCCATCCAACTAACAGCGATATCGCCAGACTCAAGAATGGTAGTGCCGACGCGGCCGTTAGTAGTTTGACTCGCCACCAAGACAGGTGCCGAGAATGATTTACCGTTGTCCGTTGATACCACCAGTTGGACTAGTGGTGCATCGTCTTTGGCGGTAAACCAGCTGACAGCCACCTGCTCGCCCCTGGCTGCGATGGCGGGTCCATTGACAGGACATCCGGCTATTTCCCAGCCATCATTGTGGATTGGCATGGGTTCTGTCCAGGCGCCTTTAACATAGCGGGTGATGTAGATATCTCGTATCTCCTGGTCGGAGCGATCTCGATACACCACTAGCGGTCCTGTAGCCGATATGGCAGCGCTGGTCTGGCAACAATCACAGACCCTATGATCCAATTCCCATTCGCTGACGGTTCCACCTGTTCTATCAAAAATGCCCGCCCGCAGGGTCATGGCACCCGGCATGGCAGGTTCAGCCCTTGGGGGGGTAATGTGGTCGCCACTTCCGGCCGTTTCGCGTCCATCTAACCAGGAAATAAAAGTACGGCCTTCACTCATCGGCAACATGGCAACAAATCCATGTTCGGCGCTGACACCATCTTTATGAATGGTAATGCCTTCGCCCCAGCTGTTGTTCGAGGCATTGTAAAACGCTACCTTGATATCGTAGTCATAGGTACCCTCGGCGCTCATGCTTAGCCAGTGGGCCGCCATATTATCGTCGTTCACCATCAGCGAGGGAAAATCGGCCCAGTTATTAAACCAGTTTTCTCCCGAACTGATTATTGCCGGGTCAGTCCAGCGACCGCCTTCAAATTTTGAATAGCTCAATGTAGCCAACTCGTCTTCTCGAGTGACCCAAGAAAGATATACCTGCCCCTTACTATCTGTTATGACGCGTGACAGGCTGCTGTTGATGTCCGCCGGTGATGGCATCGACTCGAGCACAGCGACATCGGCAGCTAGCAAGGATGTGCTCATGACTGTAAAACCGACACAGCTCACAATACAGATTGTAGTTAGCGGCCGTAAAAAAACAGTCGCCGTCGAATAATTCATAGTGCGTTTGTTCCGGGCAATTAATCTTTCTCTACTGGCAAGTTAAGGCTTGCTAATTGAGCCAGCAAACTCTCTTCCGTCTGCGCACCAATCATTTTTGCTACAACTTCACGCGCTGGTGACAAGATATAAGTGGTAGGCAATACATCTGGCGCCCTTAACTTAAATTCAGCCACGACGTCCATGGCTAAGGTCGGAAATTCGATGCCCATGTCTGCGGCAATGGAGAGAGTAATCCCTTGGGGATCTTCATCGAAGTTGACACCGACTATGGTCACATTGGTGGATGAAAGGGTCTCATTCAACGCATTAAGCACGGGGATTTCCAGGCGGCACGGTGCACACCACTCAGACCAGTAATTGACGATTAGCCATTTGGCTTCGGCTTGCGGTGATTGCGACGCCGCCCGCGAATCCTGCAACTGAATCATAGCCAGGGCCAAACCCACCAGCCCTGCGGCCACAATCATGGAGTGAACAATTTTCAATTTACTAATCCTGTTACAGACTGATAAACCAGTCGATGAAGCCTGGTTGGTATTTTTAAACGCATCATAACAGCACTGTTAAGTGGGAAGAAGAAAATCCGAGTTTGATGCCGGACAGGTGTCGAACTTGAGATCGGGTCTCCGTTTGCACACTGTGCCCACGAAAAAGGAAAAAGATACATCTATATCGACTATTCAATAACGCGGACAGTAACGTCGACATGCCCGGTTAAGCCACCATCATCAGCCCTGCCCCGCATCACATACTCGCCAGGTTCTTGAAAGATAGTTTCAGTCCGCACCACTCCATCCTCTGGCATTTCCGGCGGATCCCAAAACGGCGACCAGGGCGAATTCTGAAAGGCGCGGGTGTCTTCCCAGGTTTTCACCTGTAGGGTGTCATAACTAGGCTCCCCGTTGCCGCGATAGATAAACCAGGAGAAGGTCATGCCCACTACCCTGTCGACGGTGCCGCGGATGGGAGGCCGCAGGGCTTTTTCCAGCCGTTTCCGCGGGGTTTCGTCTTCATCGAGGGGCGCATAGCGTCGATAGGTACGATAATCGGGTTTTCCGTCGTCTACTATGGTTACTTCGAGTTGCAGGGGCTGACCCACCCGTACCATGCGCATGTTGTCGCCGTGCAGGATCACTGTGGGTGGGGCATTGCTCTGCACGTCGTCGGAGTTACTGAAGCCACCAGCCACGGTGCCGGATTCAGACATGATGGTGATGGGTTCCAGGACGTAGTCTTTGAGCAGGGAACCGTAGGCGGTCTGGGTGACGCCGTCGCCGTTGATCAGGGTCCACACCAATTCACCTTCGAAGTCTGCCGCTACCTTGATGCCGAACACGTTACGGTTACGACGGGGAAGAAAATGGGTGGGTTGACCCCGGTCGGCTGGGCCCGGTGAAAAGGAATTTACCGGGCCGATGGGTACGTTCAGCTCCTGTTTCCAGTTTTCATTCATGTAACCGAACAACAGGGTATAGGAGCCATCTTCGTTGAGGACCCAGCCCTCGTAGGCGGGTGATATGCCTCTCCCAGATTCGTAGGAGGATTGGGACTGGGCGGCGGTATTACTGCTGAACAAAACTAGAGCCCACAGGAATAACGCCGTTGATGCAAATCGCGTTATTGCACTGCCTGTGGTATTGGCCCTGCTTCTCAAGAAATCGTCCTTCGCTCGCTTTACTTCCTTCACTCTCGCTTGCCGCAGCAGCTCGTCAGTCTTCCGCGCTATCGTCCACAGGCTCCAGCAGCGGAATGTCAGCCATGCACAGCGGACAGCCAATCAGGTGATCATTTTTAGTCAGGCCCAGGCGCTCGCGACGTTCCGCCATCTCCTGCACGAACTGTTCATCGGTCAACTCCACGGATTGCCCAAGATGGAGAAACATATTGGTGACCGATCGATTGCCGGAGCCAGACCAGTTTCTCGCGTCCACCACATTGGGGTTGCTGGCGATGTTGTCCATGTAACCGATCATATGAAGAATGGTACCCTTGGGCAGCAGCGGCGCATAATCATCCTCGAAGGTATATTGCTTGACCCAGTTGTGGTCGTAACCGGAGCAGGCCAGGGTCTCGATCTGGTTGCCCCAGATGGCTTCCAAACACATACGCGCGCCAGGCGAATGCAGGTGCGGCTCGAAAGAGGAGATCTTGGTGTGCTCCTTGAGCACGGTGTAGGTGTGCAGCTCCTGCCCCGGCATATTTCCCTGGATGCTGATGTTGAGCCCATCGCCGAGTGACCACAGGGCTTTCTTATGTTTCGGTTCATAGCCCTTCGGGTGAAAATAGAATCCCAGCTCCATGTGGCCGTTGGTGTCGCGGCCATTGGAGTGCAGGTGATAAGTCAGGGGCATGACACTGGAGCCCGCTGCCAGCAGGCGCCCGGCCTTGGGATCGAAAATATCTGGATTGCGGCCCAACTCATGTACCGGCCAGGTATCGCGCTCGTCGCCTGCGCCGATCACGGTGGTCTGCCAGGTCATGTGATGGACGATGTAGAGTCCACCAACGATAGTGCCACCTGCGTCGGAGGATTGCACATCATTCACTTCCCGCATATCCACCGCACTGACGTAGCGGTTCTCGGTCAGCCCGGTCAGTACCGGCGTACCACCAACCCAGGCATCCGCCGCACCGCCAGGGACATAAAAATCCTCCAAGGGTATGATCAGATCCGGCGGTCCCAGCCGCCACTCGTTGGAATCCCTGAATTCGGGCACTGGCGGCAGGTTCTCCGGATTGCCTTGTGGCGCGCCGTTGTCAGCCCAGTGGGCGATTAGTTGTAGTTGCTCCTCGCTGAGTCGCTCGTCATCCTTTACCTGTTGGATACCGATACTCCGCTCCAGGTAATAAGGCGGCATGGCGCCCATCTTGTCCCGCAAACCGGTCTTGTACTTGATCACCGGCGCCCAGGGACGAACTTCTTGATAAGTCATCAGCGACATCGGTGCCACGCCGCCGGCGCGATGACATTTCACGCAGTTCTCATAGAGAATGGGGGCGATATCCTCGGCGAAGGTGACTTCCCCCAGCGTGTCATGGGAAGCGGATGACTGTGCAGCGACGCTGAGTGGCAGTGCCAGGCCCAGCAGCACGATGCTGGCGACCCAGCCTGGGGTAATAGATAGACGCATGGAGGCCTCTCCTTCAACCCTCACTAAAACCGGTAAAGCAGCGGGATTTTGAACGATTTGCAGTAGGTGGTTATTTCAACAGTTATCGGCCATTTACGCAATGCCATTCTGGACTTCCACTTCCGCTCAGCGGGTATAGCTCAGCCCGCCGATTAGTGCCAAACTGTCACCAAAAATACAGCCCTATGGAAGCCTACAATTGAAAAATAAAATTCTACCGCTTACTTGCTTCACTATTTCTCTCTCCTTTTTGTTCACCTACTCGGCAATTACACAAGCTGCTGAAGTCAACTCTGCCTGGAGCTACTGGGGCGCAACCAAGGCGTTCAATCGCTACTCCCCGGCAGCTCAGATCGATGCTGAAAGCGTATCTGAGCTGAAAATCCTCTGGCGGCGCCCCGCCGTCGATTCGTCAATAATGAGGGCCTACCCGGAATTGCGGGTATCCGGCAATCTGCGCTCCACGCCGATCCTGATCGATGGGGTGCTCTACGCCGCCAATGGTGTCGGCCTGGCAGAGGCCTTCGACCCAGCCACGGGCGCGACCCTGTGGGTGCAGCTGCCCGATGCCCCTACGCAGGAATCGGTGCGCGGGGGCAGTACCCGCGGCCTGGAATACTGGGCCGATGGCTCTGATAGCCAGCTGCTGGTGATTCGCAAGGGCTACCTCTATGCCCTGGATCCGGCGAGCGGCAAAGCCATTGCCAGTTTCGGTGACGCTGGCCGGGTTAGTCTGATTCCAGCGGGCGCCCATTCCTACAGCTACAATTCTGGCGGGCCCATCGTGGTGAACGATGTGATTGTGGTTGCCGGTACGGTTGACGGCGCTGGCGACAGCGGTGCCAAGTGGCGGGGCGTGGCCTCGGAGGACGTGCGGGGTTACGACGTACGAAGCGGGGAGCTATTGTGGACATTTCACGCGGTGCCGCAGGAGGGCGAATTTGGATTCGACACCTGGGAAAACGACTCCGCAAGAGAGTCCGGTGACCTCGGTGCCTGGTGCTGCCTGAGTGCAGACGAGGATCTTGGCTATGTGTATGTGCCTTTCACCGCGCCGACGGCCGCCTATTACGGTGGCCACCGCCCCGGGGACAACCTGTATTCCAATAGCCTGGTGGCCATCGATGTGACTACCGGGGAACGAGTCTGGCATTTCCAGATGGTGCATCATGACGTCTGGGAATACGACAATGTTGGCCCGCCGGTGCTGGGTGAGATCAACGTCGATGGGCGCACCATCAAGGCGGTAATGCAGGCCAACAAGACCGGATGGGTGTATGTGTTCGATCGGGTCACGGGCGAACCGGTGTGGCCTATTGAGGAGCTGCCGGTGCCACAGTCCGGCGCGCCCGGCGAAGTGCTGTCGCCTACCCAGCCCTTCCCCACCCGGCCGGCACCGATTGCGAGCCAGGGTGTTAGCCAGGCGGACATCATCGACTTCCCGGAAGTGGGCCAGATCGCCCGGGCGACGGTCGCGAATTTTGTGATCGGCCCTATCTTCACGCCTCCGTCTATTGCCAGTGACGAAGTGGGTAGCACCCAGGGCACACTGACACTGCCGGGCTCTTGGGGCTCGGCGAACTGGAACACCGGCGCCTTCGATCCGGTGACCGGCTATTACTACGGCTTCGCCAATGACATTCCCCGGGTTTACCGTCTGCAACTGGCCACCCAGGACGATGCCGAGATGGATTACTGGAGCCCCAATCGCGAAGCGCCTTATATCGATGGCATCCCGCTCACCAAACCACCCTGGGGTCGGATCACCGCGATTGACATGAATCGTGGCGAACATGTGTGGCAAGTGGCTAACGGGGATTCCCTCAGTGATCACCGGTTACTGGCCGATCTCGATCTGCCGACCCTGGGCATCGCCAGCCGGCCGGTGGCGCTGGTCACCAGCACGCTGCTATTTATAGGCGAAGGCAGCAACCTGCACGGTGGGATCCAGCCCAATATGTGGGGAAGGATGTTCAAGGCCTATGACAAGTTGACCGGTGAGTTGCTTTGGGAGATGGAGTTACCCTCGGCAACCACAGGGGGACCTATGAGCTACATGCACGGGGACAAGCAGTACATCGTAGTAGCGCTGGGAAGTTTGGGTGGTGCTGCAGAGTGGGTGGCATTGGGGCTGCCTTGAGTAGAGTCCGGTCTCCCTCTGCACATCGTGAGTGCGTATGATGCGGCCGTTGGTGGTGTGGCACTGTGAGCACCGCAAGCATTACAATTATCGGACCATCTGGATAACAGAGGAACCAATATGTCAAAGGTAAAAAGCGATCAATCATTGATTAGCAGACGGACTCTCCTTACCAGTGTTGGCACGGCTCTGGGAGCGAGCTTGCTGCCAGCTTCTGTATCACTGGCACAGACAGCAATCACATCTCCTCCCGCCATTGTGTTCACTCACACTACCGTGGTCACTAATGACACCGACAGACACACCCGTAAGGATGTGGCGCTGGCGGTGCAGAATGGGATTATCGCTGCCATCGGCGAGACCGATGAGGTTCTGGCCAGATTTCCCCAGGCAGAAATCTATGATGGTCGCCGCAAGGCACTGCTACCCGGCTTGATCAATTGTCATGCACACCTGTCCGCATCGATTGCGAAGGGTTTTAACGAGGACTTCGGCTTTCCTAATAGCTTGCAGCTACCGCAAAGCCCGTCCAGTTTGCTGTCTTCCGAAGAAGCCACCGTCATGTCCGTAGTCGCAGCCCTGGAAGGCATCCGCTGTGGCACCACCACCATGGTGCAGAATACCGGCGGTATCGCGAGGGACGCGGCAGCACTGGCGGAGACAGGTCAGCGTTGGGTTTTTGCGGAGTCCGTGCGGGACATCGAAACCGCAGATGGGCCGATGTCGCCTCCGCGCCTGGCCAACAGCGTACCGCCGCGGTATTCGGACAGACTACGCCTTGAGGGCATGCAGCGCATTGCCGATCTCTACAGCGAGTGGCACGGTCGGAATAATGGTCTGATCAGCGTGTTCCCGGCGGCGGCGTTGACCGAACTTTCCTCGCCGCAATTGCTGCGCGATGTGCATGCATTTGCCGAGCAGTATAACCTTGGTTATACGATTCACATGGCCCAGTCTCAGGCCGAGGTCGAATTCATGTTGCGGTATCACGGGGTGAGACCGGCAAACTTTCTCGACCGCAATGAATTCCTGGGCCCGCGCCTATTCGCTGCCCACGCCAGGTATTGTGATGCCACCGAAATAGCGACACTTGGACGAACCCGCACCATCATTACCCATCAGGCTGCCATGGCCGCTAACCGCGGCGTCAACCCGCCCATTTCAGCTCTGCGTGATGCCGGCTGCACCATCGCCCTGGGTACCGACAATAATAACAATGACATGCTGCAGGTGATGAAGATGGCGATCTCAATGGAGCGGATCCAGAGAGATAATGAGATACCTGGCACTCTTCCTCAACCGGAGGACACACTCGCGGATGCGGCGCGCGGTGGTGCCGAAGCCGTGAATCAGGCAGACAGCCTCGGAACACTGGAAGTTGGCAAGAAAGCAGACCTCATCGTGCTGGACACCATGAAGCCCCACCTCACTCCATCCGGGCGCATACTGTCGGTATGGATTCACAACGGTCAGCCATCGGACATCGAAACCGTAATGGTGGCTGGCCAATTCATCATGCGCGAGCATGAAATATTAACCGTAGACGAATCCACCATCATGGAAGCAGCCTACCAGATCGGTGAACGGGTCTGGGCCAGGATATTGGAAGGCGGTCCATTGCCCCTGCCGAGGCTTTAAAACCGGTGGGGACGCCTACAACTTAGCAACTTACGACTAGCAGTGAAATTGCTATTGACTGGGGAATGTCCTCTTTCTCGCTTATCTGCGTTGGTATTGTACCAAGGTGAAATACTCAGAGATTGCGCCTAAACTGTAAGTTGCTAAGTTGCAGGCGTCCCCAGAGATTATTGATTAATTCCCCCAGCAGGCGTAGTTTTGGATGATGGGTTCTGGCTAAACTCAATTACAGGCCAGGCAGAAAGGAGGTTTGAATGATTATTACAAATACTCGCATGAAAGCAGCATGGTTATTGGTTTTACTGGGTATCCTGGTTACACCTTTGGTAGTTCGCGCACAGTCCGCAACGGTCGATATCCCACGCCTTGCCGACGGACGGCCAGACCTCCAGGGCACCTGGGACTTCCGCACCATCACTCCTTTTCAACGGCCCGAAAATCTCGCCGATATAGAGGTGTTGAACGAAGAAGAGTTGGAAGCTTTCGAGGCTGCAGAGAACGTGCGTCGGGATCGGGATAATTTCACCGATACCACGACCACTGGGGACTACAACCAATTCTGGTACGACCGCGGCACCGAACTGCTGGACGACGGCCGCACTTCCTTGATCACCGATCCGCCGAACGGCCGCATCCCGGAATTGACCGAGGCTGCCCAGGCCAGGAACGAGGCGCGAAGAGAGGCCGCCAGACTGGCTGAAGGTGTGGAAGTGAGGCCTCTGTCCGAGCGCTGCATCATGGGTTTTAATTCCGGTCCACCCATGACTCCCAGTGCCTATAATAACAACGTGCAACTCGTGCAAACCGAGAACTACATGCTCATACATAACGAGATGGTACATAACGTCCGTCCGGTAAAGTTGAATACAAGCGCACATCGCGAAGTGCCCCGAAAATGGGAAGGCGATTCTATCGGTCACTGGGAAGGGGATACGCTCGTTGTTGAAACCAATCACTTCGCCAGGGCTACATCATTTGGCAATTCCAGCGAAAATATGCATCTGCTGGAAAAATTCTGGATGATCGAAGCCGACACCTTGGGTTACGAATTTACCATTACCGACCCTACCACCTGGGAAGCCCCCTGGACGGTGATGTTCCCGATGCGCCGGGCAGAACTTCCTATGTATGAATATGCCTGCCACGAGGGCAACTATTCCATGGCCGGGATATTAGGAGGTTGGCGTAGATTGGAAGCTTTGGGCCTGCCGGGACAGCAGTAGGACGGGGCCCCGCAATAGCACGGGGTCAAGTCTCCAATTGCACAAGCAGATAAATATCGATGTGCAATTGGAGACTTGACCCCGTTCTTATTTTAATCCGAACTCATGCGATGCAGAGCGCAAAGCTTGTTGCCGTCGGGATCACGTAAATAGGCCAGATACATTTTGCCGGTGCTGCCTTCACGCACACCTGGAGGGTCTTCACAAGCAGTGCCACCACTCGCCAGACCGGCAGCGTGCCAGGCATCGGCTGCGGCCGCATTGTCTGCTGAGAAACCGATAGTGCTGCCATTCCCATGGCAGGCCGCCTCACCATCAATCGGTTTGGTGAGCGCAAATACACCGCTTTTAGTAAGATAAAAGCAACGACCCTTATCATCCATTACGGCAGGTTCGTAACCCAGGGCACCCAATACTGCATCGTAGAAAATTTTCGACTTTTGGACGTCGTTTGCACCCACCATTATATGACTAAACACTCTCGTTTCCTCTTGCAACTAAGTAAATAGGGACAGAGTAATTTTTCCCTTCGGGAAAAAGAATTCTGTCCCCGTTCATTAACGCGCGCGAACGTTGCGCTCGGCTAACATCCTTTCGTACTCCTCCTGACCGAGGTAGGTGACATCGACCCAGTTGTGGGCCATCTCGTCCACTGTGCGATCACCCCAGCCGACCCACTGGTTGGGATCGGGGTTGTAGGGGTTGCCCGTGGTGTTGTCATGCCATGCGGTGGTTACAATCATCGTACCCTTGGGTACCAGTGGTGCCGCGTCTTCATCGAAGACGTAGTTGATCTGCCAGTTCCACTGATAGTTATCGACGAAAGCCAGCACTTCCCGGCTGCCGTTAGGATAGATAGCCTCCATCGACATAGCCTTGCCACGCATATGCATATGGGGTTGGAAATTCTCCAGTCGAGCCGGCGCCGCCAAGACGAAAGTCCCCTGGGTGACGGTTATTTCGTTCGGTGGAATATCCAGACTATTGGGTCCCCGGGCATCGAGCATGCTGAGGATGGTGCGGTGCGCAGGGGGTTCATCGTGAAACCAGACAGCCAACTCAACCTGCGCATTCGGCACCCGCTCACCGTTTGCATGCATGTGCATTTCCCACATGATTTGCGAGCCTGGCAACATCAGCTTGCCGGTGTCTGGACGGAAGATTTGCCCAGCCTTACCAACCGCCCATTCCATAAACAGGTTCGGACCAAAAGGGACATCGACATCTTCTGGAAGCCCGGCTGTGCCATCTTCTTGCTGAAGTAGAAAAGCGAGAGAATGATGCACTACCCCGCGGGTTGCTGGAGTCATGGGCCGAATTTCGATCGCCTTGACCCATTTCTCCTCGGTCAATCCGGTGGGGGTGACCGGACGGAACCATTTATCCTGGGTTACGGCGGGCAAGTCATACGTCTCAGACTGGACGACTAGATCCGGTGGTGCGCCCATTTGTTCTTCCAGTCGCCAGATCAATGCTTCATTGAATACGCGCGGTGCCGGAGCCCGACTTGTATCACCCTCAAGTGCCCCCTGGTCCGCCCAGGCGACGATGGTTGCTCGTTCTTCCTCGGTGAGCCCGCGGTTATTAATGAAATCCTGGATGCCCACATTAGGATTGAGATGCCATGGCGGCATGACCCGATTTTCGACCCGGTACTTGATTACCGGTGCAAACATCTTGGCCTGGTCATAAGTCAAGAGTGACATCGGTGCAATAGAATCTGGTCGATGGCAATCCTGGCATTTTTCCTGAAAAATAGCCGCNNGTTACATTAACGAAACCATTGGACCAGCAACACTGCGCGTGGCCGGATCTCTCGTGACCGGTTGGCTCGGTAACCCGTACTCGCAGCAGATAGTCTCCAGCCTCGCTAAAGGTGACATCGGTGCTGGCCATTCCGCCATCCACAGACACCTTTGCGTTGGCTTCGCTGAACTCCACTATCCCCGGCCCCTGGTGTTTGAACCACGCCAGACCCAGACTTGGCGTGCCTCCCCGGGTTCCGAAAATCAATGCCGCCAGACCACTACCCGCGTTGTCATCACTGGCCCACACCTCAACCGACAAGCGCTCGCCAGTTTTCGCCTGCAACGGACCCGCTGTGATACCCGCTGGCCCGTGACCCATCGTTCCGCCTTCCTGGAAGCGAATTTCCGGTGGCAAGTTACCCATGGCATCGCCCGTAATGGCGTCGATTATGTAATCGCTGTTGGTATTAGCCGGGACATGGAAGGTTTTGCCCTGATTCTCCAGGTGCCAGACAACCTGGCCGCTATAGTCACCGGGTACATTCACTGTGAACACACCCCAGTGACGACCCGTCTCGAAGTGTGTGGGTTGTCCCTGATCAAATTCGCCGCCGGGAACTCCGATAATCCGATTAGTCGCACCCACTGAAATATCCAGTACTTCACGCGTATTGCGATTGTAGTAGCCGAATGAGAGAGATAGTGTGCCGTCTTCGTTCTCGTACCAACCCTCATAGGCCGGTGTCACTGTCTGTCCTGCACCCACACCAAGATCCTTGCCCAACGGCAATAACTCAACCGCCAACGGTGTGCCCTGTGCCCAGACCGTGGCAGATGCCACCAATGAGAAAGACACCACTGCCAAGTTTATAAGATTAGAAATCAACTTTTGCATTCGACCTCCTCTGCCCATGGCTGCCTGCTTGTGGACTGCCACCAACTACTTCTTTTTGAGTAATACTGTTACAAATTTAAGTCACGAAGAGTAACAAAATTCAATAAATTGAGATAGAGAAATTTGGTGACATAATTAAACAGGGAACGATTGACCCTCCCTAATTATTCTCATCACGTCTATTAGAGTGTACCGCTGCTTCAAAATTCGTTAATATTTACCGTCTGCGTCCCGTTTCCTTATACTCAGGAGAATAAAAATGCTAGCTGCTAAATATACGGATTTGCTGACACGGAGCACCCTGGCGGCCCTCATCCTTGCCGTCACAACATTGGCGCTGCCGGAACTGGCATCGGCGCAGACCGCCGAGGAACACCCTACCTTCACGCGGGACGTAGTGCCGATTCTGCAAGTGTCCTGTCAGAACTGTCATCGCCCGAAGGGAATGGCGCCGATGCCGCTTGTGACCTATGAGCAGGTGCGTCCGTTTGCGCCGCTGATCAAATATAAGACCTCTAACCGCACCATGCCGCCCTGGCACATCGACAGGAACATCGGTATTCAGGAATTTAAGAACGATAGGTCGCTGAGCGCCGCAGAGATCGCAGTGCTCTCGGCCTGGGCAGATGCCGGTGCGCCCGAGGGCGATGCCGCCGACATGCCGCTGCAACTGGAATTCGCCGACGCCGCGGAGTGGAGTATCGGTGAACCAGATGTAATCGTGACGTGGAATTATACGGTGCCTGCCGTCGGTCCGGACCTGTATGGCGATCTCTACACCGAGGACCTGGTTGGAAGGATGTTGGGAGACCGGTACATCAAGGCAATCCAGACCAGAACGCCAGACGACGCCTCCAGGCGGGTTGTACATCACGCGCTTTCCTACGCGGAAGGGGGAAGCGGTAACAGCAATGACGAAGAGTCGATGTTTCTGGTGGAGTATGCATCCGGCAAAAGCGCCGAAATCTATCCGGACGACTCTGGCGTCTTGCTGGAGGCCGATAGCAAGATACGGCTTTCCTATCACTTCCACCCGGTAGGAGTGGAGACTGATGCGATGGTCGAACTCGGTATCGTATTTCATCCGGAGGGTTATGAACCTGAATATCGCCGCTGGTCGAAGCAGCTCGGGCAGCGCATGAGCCTGATCGACATTCCCCCCGGTGAAGTGGTGCGCACCGATGGCTACGTTTACTTCCATTTGAATGCGAGGATCACAGCGTTCCAGCCCCATATGCATGCACTGGGAACCTATCAGTGCCTCGAGCTGATTTATCCATCGATAGGGGCCACCGCGAAGACCGAGATCGTGAGCTGTGCCCACTGGGATTACAACTGGCACACGATCTACAATTACACCGATGACTCGGCCCCGTTAGTACCGAAAGGAACGGTTGGCCACATGATCAGTTACTTCGATAACACCGAAGCGAATCCCGGCAACCATGATGCGCGGAACTGGACCGGGGACGGCGCCAGGACCATCGACGAGATGAGCTTCTCCTGGCTGGGCTGGGTTGATCTGACCGATGAGGAGTATAACGAAGAGCTGGCGAGGCGTAAGGCGCTGCGCGAAGCTGACGGCGCTACGGTCGCAGGACTCGATTGAGACTGGGGGTGAAATGAGCCGTAATCCTATCGCTACCAGGCACGTGTTCCCAGCTTTGACTGCTGCGCTGATGCTGGCGTTTTGCGCAGGTTTTACGCTGCAGGCTGCGGCGCAGATCGAGCAGCTGCCATATCAGCTCAGGTACCACAGTGGTCAGACCATTCAGCCGATATTTCAAGGCTGGTCACGCAACGATGATGGCAGCTTCGATATGCATTTCGGTTACCTGAACAGGAATTACATCGAGGAATTGAACGTGCCAATTGGGGCGGACAACTTCATCGACATGGCGGGTCTGGATCAGATACAACGACAACCCACCTACTTCCACCCGCGCTCGAACCGAGACATCTTCACCGTGACGGTTCCCGCCGATTTCGGCGATCGGGAGATCGTCTGGAGCCTCAATACCCAGGGCAAGAGTCTGCAAGCCATCGGCTGGCTGCAGTCAGAGTGGGAGATAGACGAATACGGTGGGCGCGAGCCGGATGCTGAAACCCTGGCGAATCAGCCTCCTGAAATCACGGTGAGCACTGCATCTTCTGTGACCCTGCTGGCCACGCTGAGACTGACCGCGATGGTAACCGACGACGGCTTGCCGAAGCCGGAACCAGAGCCGACCGAAGAGGAGCGTCGGCAGAAAGAAGCCGCGGTGCTCCGACCCACTCAGGCACGACCGCCAATGCTGACGCCGCCCGAAGACGCCCTGGAAATCCCGGTGAACGTTCCCCAACTGACCTTATCGGTACGGGGTAATAGGATCAGCGCCCGCCCCCCCAGTGGCAAGTTGACAGTCTCATATATGGTCTGGCGTGGTCCGGGAAACATCACCACAGACCCGCAGTTTGCCGAGGTGGAAAATAGTTCCGCCACAACTTACATCTCCTTTTCGAAACCCGGGGAGTATGAGCTGCAGGTACGGGCGTATGATGGCGGCAAGTCCAGCTACGAATTCGTGACGGTGAATGTGCGGAAATAATTGGGGTTAACCATGAAGTTACATCTCACAAAATCGAATTGGGTGATCCTGCTCGTGCTTGCATCTGCTGCTTTCAGCGGTCACAGCTCGCTCGTGACTGCAGCAGACGCTGACTGGGAAACTCCCCGTACCGTCGATGGTCAGCCAAACCTGCAAGGCGTGTGGGCTAATAACGCCATCACTCCGGTAGAGCGACCCGAGGTGTTTGGCAACAGAGAGTTTCTTACCGAGGATGAGATGCGGTTCCTGGCCGGGAGGATCGCCGAATTAAATGCCAGCGGCGGAGATGCGCTGTTTGGAGAAAGTGTGCTGGATGCAGCCTTTTCAGGCAATGTGTCGTCCAGAGATACCCAGACAGGTAACTATGACCAGCAATGGATGGTGGAACGCACCCTACAGAACCGCACCTCCCAGATAATCGATCCAGTCAACGGGCACTATCCCGAGAGGACAGCGGAGACCATCGCCCACGCCAGGCAGCGAAGTGCATACAGGCAGGAGCACCCCGCAGATTCGTGGCTGGATCGTTCCCTGTCCGAGCGCTGCGTGCACCGGGGTGTACCCAATCTTCGCCCTGGCTATAACAGTTACTGGCAGATCGTGCAGAGCCGGGACCATGTCACCATCATCCAAGAGATGTTCCACGATGTGAGAAATATCCCCCTTACAGAAATGCCGAACCTGAGTGAGAATATCAAGCTCTGGAACGGCAGTTCCCGAGGCTATTGGGATGGGGATACCCTGGTGATCGATACCCAAAACTTCAGCGAGGAGAGTGCGCCTGGATTAAACACCGAAGCCAAAATTCTGCAGGAGCGCATTACCAGGATAAGCGACACCGAGCTGCAATACGACTTGATCGCACACGACCCCGGCACCTATTCTGCAGACTACACCCGGCGCATCATATTTGAATATTCCGCAGACAAGATTTATGAGTATGCCTGTCACGAAGGCAACTACGGCATGATGAATATTCTTTCAGGTCATCGCGCCGAAGAGGCACGGGCATTGGCAGGTCAATAAATCCTGGCTTAGCAGCTAGCATCAAAAGGTAGTAACGGGGTCAGAGCACGGATTGATTCCGATGATCACCAAATCTGGGCCTGACAAGTTTTTTTAGCAGTATGTTGATGCCGTCGGTGGTTTCTAGCCACTCATAAATCTCGTTAGCAAAGCCGGCGATTTTTGCTGGAAAATCAGGCGTCAATCTGTAGCACGGTCCTGTAGTGCAGCCGCATTCTGATGCAGTATTTGACAAGCTTGTTGGCGCCGGTTTAGTCTTGCCCATCATTAATCATCAAGGATTCAAAAATGAAAAACCTAAGACTGCTGGCACTTCCCCTCGCGGCCCTGATGTTGAGCTCAGTCGCAATCGCAGCTGATGGAGGATTTACAGCCGATCAGGCGTTTAGAACCATGCTTACTCTGGAAGGCACCTGGAGCGGCGATGCCGTGGTGGTTCCAGTCGGGCAGTCAAAAGCAGACGGAACCGCAAGCAACACAACGGTGACCTATAAGACCATCGGCAACGGTACCTCAGTCATGGCTACTTTTGCAGCAGGCACTCCCTCTGAAATGGTTAGTATGTATCATCAGGATGGCGAGGATACGCTCATTCACACACATTACTGTGCGGTCGGTAACCAACCGTCGATGACCTTTGCAGCGACTGTAGAAAAAGGCGTTATTGACTTCCAGTTCACCAAGGGTACCAACATGGACGTCAATGCTGACTATCATGTACACAATAGTTGGTTAAAAATTATTGATGAAGATCACTTCGAGTCGCGCTCGGAAAGATGGGGCGGTGGCAAATTAATGTCATATCGTTACACCACCATGACAAGAGTGAAATAATCAGCTAAAGCAGCCAAATGTAAATCATTGGAAACAGGGCGCAACAGTTTTGCGCCCTGTTTGGTTTACAAAGTGCGAAGCCCCCATGAGACCCGCCGGCCTGAGGACAATTGAGATAACCGCGTCGAATAATGCAGGCGCACACACCCCGAAGACTACCACTGCGTCGTCCTCAGCGAGGTACAAATTGATCTATCGTCAAATCCGCACTTTCTGCATCTTCGCGACCACCGTCTTAGTGCTTGGCTGCGATTCCGATGTTCCGCAAATCAACTCCGGCCGAAGCGTCAACATTTTTGACGCACAATGGTGGAGTCCGATGGTGACCGTGCTCGTAGAACGCCTTCAGCTGGGGCCTGGCGAACGCGTGTTTGCTGTGGGACGCCCCGGGTTGCACGAGGAATTGCCCGCACTCTTTGCCGCCGCCGTCGAGGCGGCGGGAGGGATTTATGTCGGCACGCTTTCGGCGCAAGGGCCCTACGGCCAGGATGGAGATGTGACCTTTGTAGAGAGAGCGCGTGGTGCCGATCGAGGGGAGTTGCGTGAATTATTGCGTGATGTTTCGGTCGGGATCATGTTACCGGGCCCCACCCCCGCTGACCCGCCTTACGCGGCAATGCAGGATCTGCTCTGGGAACAACTAGGCCAGCACCGCACTGTGCATTTCCATTGGGCAGGTGCATATACCGTGGAGGACCGCTCCTATCCTATCGGCTCGACTGCGGGCGCGGTTCCCACCGATGGCGTTCGGGAGGCTTCCTTGTATCGACGCGCCATCCTCGAGCAGGATTTTTCTGAACTGCGATCCCGCCACGATGCATTTGAGCAGGCGGCACGCGCCGGCGAGATTCACGTCACCACGGCTGCCGGCACTGATATCCGCTTCCGGATCGGTGAAAGACCGATCAATCGGCAAGATGGAGACGTGTCGGGTGCGCGCGCGGCGGCGGGCGCCATTCTCATCGATAGGGAAATCGAGTTCCCCGCTGGCGCAGTCCGGGTAGCACCAATCGAAACATCCGTTCACGGTGTCGTTGTCTTTCCACGCTCCACCTGGAGTGGTGAAACCGTAGATGATTTGCGATTCGTGTTTGCAGAGGGGATCATGATTTCGCTGACAGCCGACACCAATCTGGGAGCGGTTGAGGCCGAACTTGCTGAGGAAGGCGCGAGATCTTTCCGAGAGTTTGGCCTGGGATTTAATACCTTGCTCGCGGTCCCGACCGAAGATCCCTGGCTTCCCTACTTCGGCTACGGAGCCGGTGTGGTGCGCCTGTCGCTCGGTGACAACAGCGAGATCGGCGGCAATGTGGAAGGCAACTATGTTCGCTGGAATTTTTTCCTGGATGCCTCGGTGTCAATAAACGGTGAGACCTGGGTGGAAGACGGACGGCTGGTTCGTTTCTGATTGTTTTGTTTTCGGTGTTTTCGGCGTCACGTCTCCATCTCATCCATGCCTAGTACTGCGCTGCCTTGAATCGCACCTCAAGATATCCCACCACACCTTCCACGGCAGTGTACTGATGCGGCGTGCCTGCCGGAATGAGTATTGCATCGCCAACCGTGACGCGTTGTGCATAACCCCCTTCGATATTGGCCGAGCCTCCCCCAGCTGGTCGAATCGACCTGCCCCCAGTGACAAGAATGCCTGCGCCTTCGGTGATGTAATGAAGCTCGGTGCCTTGTTCATGGATTATCGCGCCAGCTGGTGCGTTGCGACGGATAAAATTAATGTTAAAGTCATCGCCGCTGATGATGGTGCCAATACCCAAGGCCGGCCTTTGTTCCATTGAACTGGCCAATGTCAATCCGATGTCATTCGCTTTGACATAGGTAGCGGGCGGCATTGAGGTCTGTGCGTAAACCAACGTCGCGAAGGCAAAAATCACGCATCCAGTTATTGCTATTTTTTTCATCGTCATATCCTTCTTGCATAAATTGAAAATGGGATCAAAACAATTTGATTCAGGCCAGGTATCGACTAAATCAGGGCCAGTGTAACTTCAGATCTTCGTCTGCACTTTTCGATTCCAGTGCAACGCGATAACGGAACTTGTGCAATTGAAGACCTGAGCCCAATGCAAGATCTATGCTCTCACCGTCTCGCCCGTTAGCGTTTCGGTTTCGGCAATCTCGTCCTGGGTTTCATCCCTGAAGGCAAGTCCAAACAGCAGCGTGGTGATCAATGCGATCGCGGCCAGGGTAAACCACATGCCCGCGAAATTGGTCACCACACCATTTTCGCCAAAGACACTCCCGAGCAAGGCCAGAAACGGTCCTGCAAACACCGGACCCACACCCAGAATGATTATTCCGAAAACTGTCTGCGCCGAGTTCCGAATGTCCGCGTCCGCAATGCGATCGACGTACATAAACGCCGAAGCGAAGAAGCAGGCATAACACAGCCCGTGTAATGCCTGGCTGAATACGCCAATCATCAACGGCGTCGTCCACAACATTTGACCCGCGGCATCTACCGACGGTCCCGACGCTTCCTGCATGCTGATCAGCCCCCAGATTGCGTAGCGCGCAAAATAGGCCAGGCCACCCAGGGTGATGGTCCAACGAAATCCCAGGCGCGTTAGAAACACGCCCAATAGTGCCAGAAACCCAATCTCCGCAAACTGACCTACCGTCATCGCCGGCGCGATATAGGAGACCAACATGCCCAACTGGTTCTCGAAAAACGGGCCGGTCTGCATGAAATAAATCTGGTGAATGACCGATATCGGCAGACTGGCCAACAGCAGAATCGCGAACGATCGGTGGGACAGCAGGCCGAAGGCCTTCTTGAAGGCCAACTTCTCTACAGCCTCCCTCTTCGGCGGTGTATGGGGCAACAGGAAACAGAAGCCGGCATACAAAAAGGAAAGCACACCGGCCACTATTAAGGTGTCGGCCAGTCGCGCCGTGGCGTCTGCCACTTCCGTTCCCACGAAGAATGGCGGCAAGGCCTGCAGCTGCAAATCTGACTGTAGCCAGATCATCGGAAACAGCCAACTGGCCGCGATCCAACCCAGGGTACCCATCACCCGCACCCGCGGCCACTCCTTATCGGGATTATCCAGATGCGCAAACGCCATGGAATTCGTCAAGGAAAGCGTCGGCATATAAAGGACGCTGTATATGATGGACAGGATGAGCCAGGCCGCAAACGTATCTTGAAAGGCGGTAACGATTTTTACGATCCCACCCAGAACCAGTAAGACAGCAAGAAACTTCTCCGTCGAAAAATAACGGTCGGCGAACTGTCCGGCGATGAATGGCGCACAGACCGCCCCGATAGAGCCGGCCAGCCCAAGAATCCACCCCACCTGCCCCGACGTGAATCCCAAACCTCCGTCTGCAACAGGCGATTGTAAATACGTCGCCAGCACCGGCAACCACAGTCCCCACACCCCGTACTGGAGTAGCATCATCACGTTGAGGCGTGTTTTTATGTGATTCATCGCCTTCCCTCGTCTCCTAATTGCAGCGCCGAAATATCAATAAAAACGCAGGCTTTCGCATACACTCTTCTCTTTTTAATGCCAGCGCTTGTTCCAATTTGACCAGTTCCATCATCGCATCTGCAACCGGGGGGTTTCACGTGCAACTTTCTCCAGATTCACCCGTAGCTCATCAAATCTTTCAGCGTATAGGTTGCCGAGTTCGCCGGCAGGAATTAGGAATCCAATGCCTATTAGAGAATCCTGCGAATTTTCAGCCACAAGCCTTTCGAAAAATGCAGGCCAACATTGCTGTTCTGGGATATGTGTGCCCGTCCACGTAACTCGTTGACAATTTACATCGAATTCATCGTCAACATTGAAATCATTGTAACTTGAATACAATGATTCTCTGGCAGATTCTATTTGCGCACGAAGCAGAAATAATGAGCGCTGCCCAGTTACAATTATTTGTTCAAGCGTTATCACAGCTTCATTTTCTGGTTCATTCTCCTCAGCGGTATCTTCAGCAGCTAAAGCAGCGTTGCAAAGTGCAAGCAACCCGAACATCGCAATTAGCGTACTAGTCAGGATTTTGTAATGCGCGAGGACAGACATATCGGATTACCTACTTGTGCTCTCGATGAAAGATTGCATTGCAACAACAAAATGCAAATTGGTGTTGGGGCTGGATAAAAGAGGAATAGCGTTTTCTAATTCGAACAATCATTTGTTTTTGTCGAGGAATTCCTCATAAATTGCGCGCACACCGTCCAGGTTAGTGGCAAAAAAGATCTCATTCGGTCGAGCGCCGCGGCGGAAGTAATCATAGATAGGCGGCGCAGATATGATATCACTGCCATCACGCAGATCGAAAGGACGAAGGTCGTGCATTGCCTCCAGAGCTATCAGCTTACGACGCTGATCCTCGTCCGTTAACTGGTGAGAAAATATGCGACGCAGGTGCAAGCCTTCTCCATTGAACGGGGGTAAACCAGTCAAGCCATTACGGGGTCCCAGCGGAAAAGCTTCGTTGCCGATCGCATGATTCGTATAAAGCAAGATATCGCATTCCCTACCCCACTGTGCGAGCGCTTCGAATAGCGCGATGGACGCAAACTGATGATCACGGTGACGATCGAGCAGGGGATGGGGCGTGACGACAGTCTGCGGCTGCACTCTTTCAAGCTCCTTGAGCAAGTCAGCAACCAGCGCTTGCCAGCTTGATTCGAATTCTCGATCCCGTAGCTCAGGATCAAAATTGAAGCGCCGGTAGTATGCGGGATCTTCGAGCTCAGCCAGGGGCGGCTCAACCTGATGCGGACGCTGCAGCCAGAGTTGTCGAAGGGTGGCATCGTAGTAACCCAAATTGCGTACCGCTTCCGGTCGCAAGCCACCCAGAAAGGGCACCGTAAGACTGTCGAGGGTCCTGATCCGACCCTTGGCCCGGTACTGTTCACCTGCACTAGCCCACAGGGACTCGAAGTTAGCAGCACCGGCGTCGCCGGCGGTGACAGTTACGACGTCAGCGACCGATGCTTGGTAGACCCCGAAGGCAGCGATCTCGGCATCATCCGGATGCGGAGCTATAACCAGGACTCTACGTCCTTCGAGAGGGGGGTTGGCAAATGTGACGAGAGTCGCTGGCTGTGAATTCCATCGAGTTCCGCGGCCGCTAAAGTCGATAAAATCCCCTGCTTCGATGTCCACTTTCAGCAATGGGCTAAGATCGAGATAGCGCCGTCCCCGTCCACCCTGCTCGAAGTACTGAATGAGTGTGACGCCGCCCACATCGACTTCAATCGCGGGATTCTGTCCGCTGGTACGCTGCAAGGAGATCTCCAGCAGCGCCGTATCGACACCCGCAGCAATTGCAGGCCACCGAAAACCATCTGCTGTCAGTGTGAGGCTATGGTTGCTGGCGCCTGCCAGATCAGAAAGGCCATAGTCGTAGTCGTCACTACGCTGAAAAGTCTCAAGCTCCGGTCTCAGCGGACTATTGGTATTCGCACATCCACTGAGGTAAATCGCAAGCAGAACAGAAATCAGTATTACATTTCGCATCGGAACATACTCGTTTCGCAGAAAATAGGGACAGACCACGTTTCCCCTTGTTACTCAATTAATACATGACAAAAGAAAACAGTCTCTCTCCAACTGCCACCAGCAGATACTGCCTGTCGTCGACCATAAAAGTCTGAGGAGGATTCGTCATGTTGCCAATACGCGTATGCCAGAGCAGATCTCCGTTAGACCCATCGAAGGCAACCATGTTGTTCCTGCCATCGCCAGTAAATACCAGTCCGGTCGCCGTCGTCAGCACGCCGGCAGCGACACCGCCGCCGCCTGGCCATTCATGGCGCCAGACCGCTTCGCCGGTTCTGTAATCGATGGCCTGGAAAGCGCTCTCTACGGAACCGATATCGGAACGTAGTTTACCTCCCAAGCCCATCGAACCACGAGGATCAGGATCGGTCAGATAAAGCATGTTATAGCCATTGTTCTCCTGGGTATAAAACAAACCGGTGTCGGGGTTATAGGCAGGGGGTTGCCAATTGGCAACGCCCCCTTCCACCGGCGATACCAATGCCCCAGGGATAATCGCTTCCTTCGCCGGGTCGGGCTCGGGCGAGCCGCTCTCACGAATCCGCGATGACCAGTTCGCCGTGGCACTGTATTGCCTGGTGACGATGTGTTCGCCGGTGACGCGATCCACGGTGAAGAAAAAGCCGTTTCTAGAAGCCGTGGACACCAGTTTTCTGGGTTCGCCATCGATGATGCCATCGATCAATATCGGCGTCTGTGCCGAGTCCCAGTCGTGGGTATCGTGAGGCGAGGTCTGAAAATACCATTCCATTTTTCCGCTGGTGACATTCACCGCTATCAATGAACAGGTGAACAGGTTATCGCCCGGTCGCGACACGCCGGTATAAGCCGGCGTAGGATTGCCAGTGCCGAAGATGTATAGGTCGGTCTCCGGGTCGTAAACACCGGGGACCCAGGCATTGCCGCCGCCATGACTGGCAGCATCGAGATTGGGCCAGGTCTCCAAACCGGGGTCACCCTCTCTCATCGGTACCGAATAAAGTTTCCAGAGTAATTCGCCGCTTGCCGCATCGAATGCCTGAGTGAAGCCGGGCTGATCCAGATCGTTACCGGTACCAACGATGACGCGATCCCCGATGACAACAGGTGCCATGGTAGAGAAATATTGCAGTTCAAAACTGGAAATTTCTACGTGCCAGTTTTCGGCACCGGTGTGAATATTTACAGATACGAGGTAGTTATCTGGCGTTTCGAAAAATAAGGAATCGTTCCAGATAGCTGAGCCACGACTACCGATATGGGTTCCGCCACGGGTTTCCCAGTGGTAGTGCCAGATTTCACTGCCATCACGGGCATCCAATGCCCAGGTGTGATCGGGCGAGGTGACATAGAGGATGCCGTTAACTTCTAAAATGGAGCCCTTAATTGACCCGCCTCTAATATCGATATCTCCTCTGCCTTCGCCGCCAAGTTGGGTGACTATATTACCGGCTGCCCCAAAAGGGTTATTACCCCTTCGAACATTGAAGTTCATCTCCGAAGTCCAGGCCAGAGTCAGGTTTTTTACCGTCTCTTTATTAATCTGTGTGAGACGACTATAGCGTCTGCCACTATAGTCACCAGAGTAGGTACGCCAATCCCCATCGAGGTCATTTAATATTTCCATGGGAGCTAACACGACTTCATCCTGTGCCGGTAATTGCAATGGCAGCAGAGACACCAGGATTGCGATTAACGATAAATGCTTCATTTTAATGTCTCCAGATAGGCAGTGACGTCATGGATAGTTTCATCCTCAAGCACGGCTAGTAGTTCCTTGTGCCTAGTCAGCGGGTCATCTATTACGATTCCGGGTGAATCACCGTTTCTGGTAAAACTTCGATAGGCCCCTGCCGGTGTCCGTAGACTCAGGAAGAAATCATCGTAACGGAGAAGCCTGCCACTTACTTGATCGCCATTTGCCAGCGTCACCGTAGCCGTCGTGGTGGTTCCAGTTAGTCCGCCACGGCTACCGAGCCCTCCTGCGACCCATCTGTTTTGCAGGTCGTATGGATCGGAGATGCGGCTGGAAATACCCATCAAATCCCCAGTGACAGAATGGCAGGCAACGCATTCCTGATTAAAATAGCGTTCACCGACAGCCGCATCTCCGACCAGGATATCGAGATCGTAGTCCACGGGAGGTGTGCTGCCCTGGGTTTCTGAGGTGGCCAGTATGGAATGTATAAAGCCGGCAACGGCTTCGATATCGTCTTCATTTAAATTGCTGAAGCCAGGCATTCTGCCCAGTCCTTGCGATACTACCTGGCCGATGACTTCGCCATTGATGTCGTTCAGGACAATTCCGGAACGTAACAGGTTGGGCCCACCCTGATCGCCACCACGTAAATCGGTGCCATGACAGGCGCGGCAATTTACTTGGTACAGAGTCTCCCCCCTGGCGATCACTTCCGCTGCCGGCAAGGCCCTTTGCTGGGCCAGGAATGTGGCATTTGGGTTCGCAATGATTAATTCGGGTTCGGTATCCTGAGCACCAACCCCTGGACCGCATAGCATCAATGTGATGCTGAAGGTGAAATTACGCAATCTCATGGAGATATTCCTCGATAGGTTTGATCAGGGAAGCAGCGGCAAGCTGCGACCTTGCTTCGCGCTCTGAAAGGCGGTATCGACGATCTGCTGTCCCACGCGACAGATCGCTGGATCGAGAGGACCTTCGATTGGCAGATCATTCTCCAGGCAATGCACCAGGTATTGGACCGGGTTCTGGAATGGTGCGTCGAGGGGGTCAACCGCCAGCTCGACGCCCTCGGGATGCTGGCGCGACTGCAGCCGAATGGTCGACTCGTAGTCGTAGTTGGCGATGGTTCCTTCGGAGCCGACGATGACGAATCCGCATTTGGGCTGGGGCTGATGCGTCCACGGGTCGGTGAATGTGCCCCATCGCGTTTCAAATTTTGACAAGCCATGGGCATAGCGCGCGATGGTGATGCTGTGCTCATCCACCTCCAGTCCTGCGGCGATATGCATCATCGAAGTGACTTCCAGTGGCAGCCGTCCGCCCTGAAACCAGGTGCCTAAGGTGGTGCCATAGCCGAGATAGTCCAGCAGAGAACCGCCGCCGAGTGCCGGGTCATAGAACCAGCTATCGGGCTTTCTGGCATCCACTTCTGCGGCGGTGGTTTCGACCTTGTCTGCGAGATGCCACAGCGGCCCCCGATTGCCGTCATAGAAGTGAACCTCGAGGACGTCACCGATGCGACCTGCGTCGACGAGTCGCTTCGCGGTGATATGGGGCGGAAACCATGCCAGCGGCCAGTTGATGGCCAGGCGTTGTTCGTCGCCCATCGCGGCGGTCATTCGATCCGCCTCTGAGAGGCTCGAAGCGAAAGGTTTTTCCATGATGATGTGGGGTCCGAAGGGCGCGATCTGTTCGACGGCCTCGGCGTGGCGTCCGGTGGCCGGACACAGCAGCACAATATCGGGCCTGGTGGATTCCATGCAGCTACGATAGTCTGTGAATACAGCGTCGGCAGAAAGTCCGAAGTTGTCTATACTCTGCGTCATTTTCTCCGGATTCGGGTCGCAGATACCGACGATTTCCACGTTCGGATGCTCGAACGCCATCCGCAGATTATCCCCCATGTGCATGTGTTCGAAGTCGATGCCTGCGATTCGCCATGTCTTGCTCATTCAATTCTCCTTGTGGGGTCAGGTCTCCATCTGCACATTTCAATATTAGTGCTGGGCATAAGGGAGCATGCGCAATTGGAACCTGGCCCCATAGACTCCTGCTCGCAATGGCATTATGCTGACAGCGGCTACAAATAACACCAATAATAACGGAGGTTTACCCCATGCGATTTTTCTCAGCACTACTCCTGCTCTGCCTGCTGCCGGTTACATCTTATGGCCAGCAGCTGGCATCTTTCAATTCTGGCGGTCTTACCTATGGCCACGTACACCTCAATGTCTCCGACATGGAACGACACAAAGACATTTGGGTTAACCATTTTGGTGGCAGGCTGGTTGAAAAAGGCAGGAATGCCGAGGGCAGACCCTTGCTGACTGCCATCGTGCTAAACAACATGCTGGTGGCACTTTCACCCAGTGATCCGAGCATGCCGTCGAATGAGACAGTGATGGATCACTTCGGTTTCAAGGTGCGAAACATGGATACTTTTCTGGCGAAATGGGAAGCCGACGGACTCGATGTTAGCACCGAAGCTGCCGGCTTCGGCGGTAGAACCTTCCTCGGTGCCGAGGGCCAGATTAATGCCTTCGTGGATCTGCCCGGGGGGGCACGAGTAGAGCTCCAGGAAGACCAGGGATTGCAAGAGGAAGTCACTGGCTACCATATTCACTTCAATACACCTGGTCACGAGAACCTGCTCGCGTGGTATACCGACATTTTTGATTTAGAGGTTAGACCGCGAGGCCGAATCGGTACTACCACCAACGTTCCCGGCATGAACCTGAGCTTTGGAGGCAGTGAGGCGGAACGCGCAGCGACTCAGGGTACCGCCATCGACCACATCGGCTTCGAGATCGACGGACTCGAGGAGTTTTGCCGTAGACTGGAAGCCAAAGGTATCGAGTTTCAGGTGGCTTACCGTGAGATCCCTGCGATCGACTTGAATATTGCTTACATCATTGATCCGCGAGGGGTTCGCATCGAATTCACTGAAGGCTACGACGAGTACTAGTAAGTTTGATCTTTGAACGAAAAGGCCAGGCTAAATTGTTAGCCTGGCCTTTTTTGTTTGCGGCGCCGGGTCTGAATACGCACGTTTCAACACCGGTGCTGTGCAGTAGGGGGAGCTTGAGCGCTGTGAGACCTGACTCTTACTCTATGGCAGTCTCAGCGCCACCAGTGCCCCGGGCTGTCCGCGCCGCACACTCCCCGACTGCACCACGATGTACTGCACGCCCTCATGCATGTAAGTCATCATGCCGTATTGACCGGGAATCGGTATCTCGACGCTGGCCAGGATCCGCCCGCTGCGCTTATCCCGAGCGTGCAACATCGGCATGCCATTCTCATTCAGGTCGGTTTCACCTCTGAGGTCTTCGGTGGTCTGCACCAGAAGATCTCCCATTATCATCTGAATGGAGTGGGCGGACCCTCCGGTGTCAGAGGTATCGATTCCTTGCAGCAGCGGGTGGTTCCTGATATTTGCGGGAGTCTGTCCAATGGGAATATCCCAGAGTTTTTCGCCGGTGTTCATATCATAGGCCGCCAGGCCTTGAAATAGCGGTTTGTAGACCGGCAGGCGATTGATCAGTGGCAGGAATTCACGGGATCGACCCGGGGCCCAGGCGGCGACCGTAGTTCCGGTCGTGGGTGTGTGCCGTTCCCGCCCACGCCAGGCTTCTGCGGACTGACCCGGCAGGCCCCTCTCCTCATCGACACCATTGGTGGCTTCCATGAAAGCCGGGGCACTACAGGTGCGTCGGTGGGAGGCGTACATAATTCCCGTAGTGGGATCTGCGACCGGTGGGTGGTAGATGTTGAGTCCGCCGACACAGCCGACGACATTGCGGTAGGGGTTGTCGTGGGGATAGGGCAGCGGCGGCACATAGAGCCCACCGACGCGAAATTCAGCCAGGATCTCCCGGGCCTGCTGTTTCAACTCGGGGGTGTAGTCAATTATGAACTCATCGGTGATGCCTTCGAGGACGATCGAGTCCAGCGGTTCCGGTCTTGTGGGGTAGGGCTGGGTAGCGGCGGTGTAGTTGCCCGGCACCTGGGTCTGAATCACCGGGCGTTCTTCGATCGGCCAGATTGGCTCACCGGTCTCCCGGTTAAAGGCAAAGATGAGCCCTTGCTTGGTGTTCTGAATCAGCGCTGGAATTTGTCTGCCGTCTACGGTCAAGTCCAGCAGGATCGGCGCAGTGGGAATATCGTAGTTCCACTGGTCACTGTGATGAATCTGGAAATGCCAGCGGCGTTCACCGGTCGCGACGTCCAGTGCCAGCACGCTGCCGCCGAACAGATTATGCCCGGGTCGATGGCCGGCATAGGACTGCACGGTGGAGGCATTGGTCACGATGTACACCAGACCCAACTCGGGGTCAGCCGCAGCGGGAGCCCAGGATGACATGTCACCGGAGAAGCGCCAGGCATCGTTCTCCCAGGTTTCATGACCGAATTCGCCAGGGCGGGGGATAACATGAAACTTCCACAGTCGTTGTCCGGTCCTGGCGTCGTAGCCCATGATGTCCCCTGGCACGTTCTCGATGCGGGTCTGGTCATAGCTGGGTTCATGACCTACAAGCACAACCACAACGCCGTTCACCACGATCGGTGGCGACGAAGCCGTGACCATGCCCAGTCGCCGGGGAATGCCATGGTCCGGATCATATGGACCTTCCCGCTCTAACCAGCGCTGCCAGTCACTCACCAAATCAGGGATGAGATCCACGACGCCGGTGTCCGAAAAACTGTTCACCCCGGTAGCGGCACCCCAATTTTCCAGGGGACGTCCGCTCTTGGCATCCAGTGCCCACAGGAAATAGGCCGGCGACGTGATGAAAACCACGCCCCTGCCATCGACTTCTGCATAGGCGACGCCCTTGCCGAAATCGGTTCGCGGTGAGCGCAGATAACGCATGGTTTCCGGTTCGCGAAACGTCCACAGGGTTTCACCGGTGGCGGCGGCGATCGCCACCACCTGGCGCCGCTGGCCCGACACGGTGTAAAGAATGCCATCCACGAAGACCGGCGTGGACCTGGCCGTATATTCGATATTCGGTCCAAAATTATCACCGCGCCAGATCCATGCGGTCTCCAGATCGGAAAAGTTTGCTGCGTTGATTTGATTCAGATGTGGTGATGAACGGGTGTGCCCGGCATCGCCCCCAAGGTATCGCCATTCTCCCTGTTCCACGCCGGCTAGCTGGGCGAATACGGAAACCGGCGCAAACATGGTGGCAAGGAGCAGGCTACCAATGCAGGCCCTGATTAGCTTCTTCATGCTTATTGGTTTGCAGCGACAAGCGCTAGAGTCGATTTTTATCATGGGACAGCCACCCGCGTATAAGAAGGAAAAAGTGAAAGGAAAAGGGAACGAAAAAGGGACGGAGGGATTTAGTTTAATCCCTCCGTCCCTTTTTCGTTCCCTTTTCTCTACAGAACCACTAGACGTTGCGGACAGCAGCCGCCATCGCATCAAGCACTTCTTGCAACACGTGTCGTGACGAGGCGATGTTCATGCGCATATGTCCTTCACCGCCAGTACCGTAAATGGTGCCCGGATTCAGGTAGATGCCGGATTTCTCGACCATCCAATCCTGAAAGTAAGCTTCCGCGGTATTTTTGCCGTGAGCCTTAGCCATTTCTTCTGCACCCACGGCTTCAAGCACCTTGCTGAAATTCAGAAAGGTCATAAACGTCCCTTCGTTACGGGTGTAGCCGACGTTGGGCATGTGCTCCTTGATGTAGTTTTCAACTAAGTTATGATTCTCATCCATATAGGCGTTGGCCTGGTCGAACCACTCGCCGCCGTCTTGATAAGCCGCCGTGTTGGCCACTACACCCAGCGTGCTGAGTTCGGCGCGATGGAACTGATTTACTTGTGCCAACAGTGTGGGATTCTTGGAATAATAGTAGGCATTCTTCATCGCTGCCAGATTGAAGGTCTTGCTGATGGCATTGAAGGACAAGGAATTATTGACGACGGCTTCATCTGCCAGGCTGCCGAATGGCACATACTTGTGTCCAGCACGAATCACGTCGGAATGAATCTCATCGGACAACACCACAATCTTGTGCTCCAGGCAGAGACGCCCAATCCGCAATAGTTCTTCCCTGGTCCACACATTACCGGTCGGATTCTGCGGGTTGCAGACAAGCATCGCTCTCACATCTGCAGTCATCTTCGACTCCAGATCCTCCCAATCGATTTCGTAGCGACCGTTTTTGTGGATCATCGGACTATCCACCGTTTCCACCCGCGCGGCCATGGCCATGGAGTAGAAACCGGAATAGACAGGTGAAATCATCAATACTTTATTGCCAATCGGGACGAATGATCGCAACGCCGCGATAATACCTGGGTAGACGCCGTCGGAGAGTGTGATTGATGCCGGATCGAGATCGACGCCGTGGCGTTCGCCGTTCCACTTGACGATGCCGTCTCTCAGCGGCTCGGTGGTACTCAGATAGCCCCAGTTGTGATGTTTAACGCGTTCCGCTAGCGCTTCGGTAATACAGGGCGCACATTCGAAATCCATGGATGCCACACCCATGCCGTACTTGAATACACCGCCCGCGTATCTAAGCGCGGGGCTATCCCAGCGGGCGCAATCCGTACCAACACGATTGTAGGGCGTGTCGAAGTCGTATCTGCCGCCGGCGAGTCTTGGAATACTGCTCGAGCTCTGGGCGGAGGCAGTGCTGGAGACCGTGGCAACGGTTCCCGCAGCGCCGGCCAACGCAGTCATGCTGGCATTCCTGATAAAGCTTCTTCTATTCATTCCGACGATCTTTGGCATCGTTATCCCCTTTGGGTATCTCACTCATTGTGATTCCAACGAAGTGCCAGGTTTTGCTCTGAGCGCGACAAAGCTGGCTCCGCTGTTGTTAGTCTCAAGCTAAAACTTTTCTAAATACCTCTACTGCTGTTTTCATCTGTTCTCTGCTGCCGAGAGAAATGCGGCAGTGGGTTTTTTCCATCGGCGGGAAATCCCGGCCCACCAGTATCTTGTGTTGCAGACAGGCTTCGCGGAACTCTCGTGCCGGACGCCTGAGATTCACGAAAATATGGTTGGTGTGGGAATCGCCAACTTCGAAGCCCATCTCACGAAAAGCACCGACGGCCATGTCACGAATTTCGGCGTTCTCCTGTGCTTCCCATGCTAGGTGTTCTTTGTCCTCCAACGCGGTCAATGCGGCGATGGCCCCCAGCATGTTCACATCTCCCATGCCCCAGGCGTCGCGGATTTTCGCCAGGGTCTGTTCCTGACCGATTGCATAACCGATGCGCAGGCCCGCTAAACCATGGGCCTTGGAGAAAGAGCGCGTAATGAAAACATTTTCAAACTCCATCGCCAGCGGCACTGCCGTTTCCATGGCGCCAGCTTCGGCATAGTTGATGTAGGCCTCGTCGATATGAATCATGGTGGCGGGCACTTCCCGCATGACGCGACGAACAAAGCGCTCGACAGCGCCCGGCCCATGGATGGTGCCAGTGGGATTGTTGGGATTACACAGATATAACATTCCTGCTCCCGGCGCTGCGGCAGCCAGGGCATCGAGATCGACAGCTAGTGAACTATCGAGTGACTGCACCTCGACTCCTGCGCCGATTTGGCGAGCGGTACTCAAGCTGGTTGAGTAGGTAGGCATTGGTGTCACAAACTTTTTATCGGCAGAACAGAAGGCCCTTACCGATCCCTGTAACAACGGCGTGGAGCCGGTTGCCAGTTGCACGTTGGCGCTTGTCAGCTTGTAATAATTGGCGATGCCGTCTCTCAGCTCATTGACATGGTCCGGGGCATAACCCATTCCGACCCGCTTGGTGACGTGGGAATGCAGGGCCGCTATGGTGTTCGGGCCAGGACCACGAGCACTCTCGTTGGAGCTGAGTTGCATGATGCCATTGTCGTAAATGCCCGACTTGTCGGCGGCCCGGGTCTGGGCCACGGCACCCTTGTTAAAGAGGGATGTGCCAGCCAGTACGCTGGCAGCAGTGCCGAGCGCGATTGTTCCTACAAATCCGCGACGTGTTGTTTTCATGAGATTCTCCAGTAGCCATGTACGGCACCCTGCCTAGACTTCGTGTTCTTGTTATTAACCGCCGGCTTTGTGTGCAGTGGTCATATGCAGGATTCATGCAGTTTAACGCCACCCCACTGCAAAATACAATGCAATTTATGTGGGCGACAGACTCCGAGGAACTCAATCGGTGGGGGCGTCTCATGGTGATCGTCGTCGGACATTCAAAGGGTCAGAACCAGGTCTTGCATTTTTGCGGATGAATGGGTGTGTTGATGCTGGCACGATACGTTAAACTTGCGTTTAACCGTGGGGTCTTGAATATTGCCTTGGCGTTGCGACTCCGGTTTGCGCGCGCACTGTATCATGTTATTTCGACGGGATTGAAAATCAGGACATCTACTGCTTTAGAGTCGGAAGATGCCATTGAATCAGTAGACTAACAAAGGAAGTGTAGAATGTTTGCCATATTAAACGGCGTGAGAATCCTTGACTTCAGCACGATTGTTCTCGGCCCTTATGCAACTCAGATGTTGGGTGACTTCGGTGCCGAAATCATCAAGATTGAGAACACCGATGGAGATTTGTTTCGTACCGTGCGTCCAGGGCGCTCTGCAAAAATGGGCGCCGGTTTTATCAATAGCAATCGCAACAAACGGTCGTTGACGCTTAATCTAAAAACCGACGAAGGCAGGCAACTGTTCTACCAACTGGTGAAGACAGCCGATGTGGTGGTCCACAATATGCGCAACAAGACTGCGATTAAGCTGGGTATTGGCTATGAAGATATCAAGGCGCACAACGCTGAGATTGTTTATTGTGCCGCGCAAGGGTATGGGGAAGCGGGGCCACTCGCAGACGCCCCGGCTTATGACGATATTATTCAGGCGGCTTCCGGCTTTGCCGACCTCAACGCCGATGCCGAGGGCAATCCACGCTACGCTCCCACCATCCTCGCCGACAAAGTGGCGGCACAGCAACTCGCATTCGCCGTCATGGGAGGCCTGATCCACAAATTTCGCACGGGGAAGGGCTGCTGCATAGAGACGCCGATGTTCGAAGGGCTGGTGTCATTTATCATGGTCGAGCAATTTTCCAATCAGAGCTTCGTGCCGACCACAGGTGGTACTGGCTACCAACGCATGAATTCTCCCTACCGTCGACCCTATCCGACCAAAGATGGGTTTATCGCCTTACTTCCCTATAGCACCAAACACTGGATCGAGTTCTTCAATTTGGTAGGCCACCCTGAACTCACACAATGGGACCTCGTGTCTGACCCGGTAAAACGCAGCGAAAACATCGATCAACTGTATGCGAAAATCATGGAATTCATGCCGACTAAAACCACCGATGAATGGTGTGAACTTCTGGATAGCACCGACATTCCTCATACCCGGGTCAATCGCCTGGATGATTTATTGACGAACGAGCACCTTCGAGCGGTCAATTTTTTTGAGGAATACGAGCACCCCACAGAAGGGACGCTGCGCCGCGTTAGATCACCCTATACGATACACGGAATTGAACGGGGCGATGACATTCCGACACCGCGCCTCGGTGAGGCAAACATGAGCCTACTGAAGGAGCTAGGGCTCGACGGTGAGGAGATAAAGCAATTGGCAGAAAAAGGTGTGATTAGTTCCCCGTAGGCTACCGTGCTCCCCGCTCAGAGATGATCTGTCGATAGTCCTCGTCGGTCAGATAGGTCATGTTGACATGAGCGTGATACATCTCGTCGTAACTGCGCTGTCCCCAGCCCACCCACTGTGTCGGATCCGGGTTGGCGGGGTTGGCCGCGCTATTGTCGTGCCAGGCGGTTATATGCAGGACCGTGCCGACGGGCAGCACCGGCGCCGAGTCGTCGGTGTAGACGTAGTTCACATGCCAGTTGAAATCGAAGTTCGCCACGTGGCTCAGCATCCGCACCTGGCCATTGGGAAGGATCGCTTCCATCGACATCGCCTTGCCGCGAATATGCATATGCGGCTGGTAGTTCTCTAACCGCGCCGGCGCCCGTAGTGGAATGTAGCCGTGGTGGGTGGTCACCTTCCCCGGCGGAATGTCCAGTGTGGTCATCGCCTGCTGCACACCCAGCGCATTGGCGTAGACTCGATACTTCGGTACGTAGCCGCGCGGATGAAACCAGATTCCCAGTTCTGTCTGCGTCGTGATCTCCTCACCTACCGAGTGATAGTGGTTGTCGAAGGCAATTCGTGACCCAGCCTTCATCAGCTTGCCGGTGTTGTCACGAAACACATCGCCAATCTTGCCGACGGCAAACTCGGTCAGGTAGCTGCCGCGTCCCGGTACGTCGACGACAGGTTCGAAGTCGCCCGGCTCCTCCTCCTGTTGTAGATACAAGACCGCGTGATGAGTCACGCGACGACCCACCAGCGTCGGTCGCACCTCCATGCCGGTCACCCAGCGGTCCTCGGTGAGCCCGGTGTCGATGATCGGTGTCCACCATTGGTCCTGGCCCTGGGCACTCTGGGTCCACCACGTTGAGCGCACGATGAGATCCGGCTCTCGACCATAGCGCTCAGCCATGCGCCAGATCTCGTCGTCGGGCCAGTCGATCGCCACCGGCAGTTGGTCGAGATTGCCAGGGGGGGCACCGGCATCGACCCAACGTACGATCGTGTCGATCTCCGCGTCGGTCAGTGACCGGTCATTCTCGAACTCCTGGATGCCGACGGTCTTGTCGAGATGCCAGGGTGGCATCACCCGCTCGACCACCTTCGTTCGGATCACAGGCGCCCAGGGTCGCACCTCGTCATAGGTCATCAGCGACATCGGCCCCATCTGCCCCTGGCGGTGACACTCCTGACAGTTCTGCTGCAGGATCGGCACGATGTCACGGCTGAAGGTGACATCGTCGCTCTGGGCAAATGTGGTTCCCGCGCCTGTCAGCAGGATTGCTGCCGCGGTCAGACCGACCCAGGTCATATTGGCTTTGCTTGTCTTGGTCATCACCATCTCCCGTCTCCCAATTTATCTATCAGCGCGCCGTCGCGCTTGTGCCCCAAATGGCACCGATACTTAATCCTCTAGTCTACCCGCACCGTGACAAAACCGTTGGTCCAGCAGCAGAAGAAACCACCCGCCATGACGGCGCTCTGACCACCAGAGTCGTCCCAGGCCAGCACCCGCAGGACGTACTCTCCCGGCTCGCTGAAGGTCACGGCCGTGACTGCCTTGCCGTCCTCGATCGCCGGTCTCAGCTTGTCGAAACTGACAGCGCCGCGGCCACGATACTTACTCCACACCAGGCCGGAGCGCGCCGGTCGCCCCGCCGCCCGAGACTTGCGTACGCCGTCGTCGTTGGCCCAGACTGTGACCGATGTCGGTTCTCCCACGGCCGTCGTCAAGACGTCCGTGCGAATGCCCAGTGGACCCTGACCGGGCGAGCCTTCCGGCCCGCCGAATCTGAGCACCGGCGGTGTGTTGCCGCTGGTCACTTCCTCCAGCGCGGTGATTTCCCACGCCGGTCTCAGGTGACCCGGAATCGCAATCGTCACCCCGTTGGCGGTCAGGGTCCAGGTCAATTGTTGCTCACCGAAATCGGCGGGCACCACCACAGCGAAGACACCGGTCTGACGTCTTGGATAAAAATAAGTGGGCTGGCCACGGTCCGCGGGACCCGGCTCGAAGTGGTTGGCCACTCCCACCGGCAGGTCGAGATGCTCTTCGTAGTTGCGATTGAAGTAACCAAACACCAGGCTGCGACTACCGTCGGGGTTCGGATACCAGCCCTCGAACGCCGCCGATACGCTCTGCCCAGAGGCATGGGGGATCGGCGCATCCACCAGGTTATCCTGAGCAGTCGCCAGCGTCGCCAACAGGAGGGTGCCGATCACCATGCCGCCCGCAGCCTTGCCCATGGCGGCTCCCTTGTTCCCGTTAGCCATACTACATTCCTCGTAGATCAATTGTTTGGAAACGCACCAGAATAAGGAATTGTCGTTCCTAACCCGACTCATCTTGAGTGTCGCCCTTACGGCTTACGCTGTCCAGCAAGGATTATCTTCGATCCCCGTGTTTTATCTCTTGCCGGCGCTAACGGGAAAGACCTGGCCCCAATGTTCTGGTCATGACCGCAAGCACCTTGAAGCCCTCTGCCAACCGTCTCGCCGTCTCCCGTTCGGCGGCTTCTGGCGTAGGCGCTACGATCGGATAACCGCAGGGGATGTTGTTCGCCAGGCAGGCCGCGAGCACCTCCTGAACCAGCGCCTCGACGCTTGCGGCGTCAGGACCCTCGGCACCGATAGCGGTGGCGATGTCGGTGGGCCCGAGAAAAATAACGCCAATCCCCGGCACCTCGAGAATCTCATCGAGGTGCGCGATCCCGGCCAGGGATTCTATCTGGATCATTGCGACGAGCTTCGCATCCGGAGCCAGGGGCCAGACATCGGCAGCTGCGCGATAGTCGTCCTCGCTGAGTCCCCAGTACGCCGGTGCCGACCCGGTGCCTGATCCGCGCAGTCCTGCCGGTAGCCCATCTCCTGCCGCCGCCTCGGCAAAGCGCATCGAGCCGATTGCGGTCAGGGCCTGTTGCCTGGTCTCGATATCGGGGAACATCACCCCGAACACACCGAGGTCCAGGAGCTGCTTGACCACGGCCTGCGGGGCGTCGCGCAGGTTGAGCGGAATCCGAACAATCGGTGCCGCCGCCCCGGCGTAGCCGGTGTGCATATTGCTGAGAGCTGCACGCACTGCGTCGATATCGAATTCCCCGTACTGCTCATCGATGATGACAAAGTCCAGGTCTACTCTAGGGTTGCGTGTGAACGTGCCGATGACGGGGCGATCCTGTCGCAACTGCTCGATGACACGATTGACCGGTGCCCCAGCTTGTGCCCAGGACACAGTTGGCAACACCGCAAGGATGGGGAAGATGAGTGCGGAAACGAGGCTTATTGGGTACAGGGGTCGCAGCGGGATTCTCCCTTAACAATTTGTGTCATGAGTACAGCCGGGCTGTGATGACAAAGACGCCTGGCGCTGAAGCAGTAATGCTGCCGCAGCCTATCTCTAATAAATGTAGTCTGTTCTCTAGTCTCACTACTGTGGCGCAGGCGGCGGAAACGGCAGCCAGCTCCAAAAGGGCAGCATCTGGACGGCGTTACTGGCGGGATCGAAATTGGCTTCCATCCACTCATCGCGCATCGCCACCGCAAGGACTTGGTCGCTGCGGGTCTGCAGGCAGTCGTAGCACACGGACCCCGGCACCCGGTGCGCATCGCCCTCGGTGTCGAGCTCGCGGGAATGCATCATTTCCTCCAGTCGGGCCGCGGTGTGCACCTGGGCCTTATAGAAGTCCGTGTAACTGAGCCCACGGGCGATCGCCAGCGGCGACCAGCCATCCTCGGTCAGGGCCTGCAGGTCGGCACCCTGGAGCACCAGGTAGTCGAGCACGATATTCACACCGCGGAAACCGACGCCGTGGAGGGCAGTCTCGCCACGGTAGTTGCGCGCGTTGACATCGTTGCCGCCTTCGAGACAAATCCGCACGGCCTCGAGTACCTCCTGTTCCTGCCCGGTAAACGAGCCGCCATCCTCACCCGGGTTCCAGATATGTAAGCCGGCGGCGACCATCAACGAGGTGGTACCGTCGGCCGTTGGAATCGTGGGGTCGGCACCTGCCGCCAGCAGTAGTCGCATCGCTTCGACATCGGTCACCTTGGCCGCCAGCATGAACGCGGTGGCCCCGAGCCGGTTAAAGCGGTTGCGTTGTCCATCACGCATGCCGTTGCGGCTCATGCGGGCGTTGACGTCGGCTCCGGCGTCCAGCAGTTTCCGTATCAACTCCATGCTGTCAAGCGTCCCGGACGAGAACGGCCCCGGGGTACCAAAGGCCAGGTTCATCCGCCGTGTGCGCACCGTCTGGTGCAGGGCGTTCCAGCCGGCGTCGGCCGCAGTCGCATTGGCGCCGCGGTCGAGCAGGTAGGCCGCCAGTTGCCAGTTAGCATTGGCCGCCGCTACCACCAGTACGCTCTGGCCGTCCGACACGGCGTCGTTAACATTGGCGCCGGCATCGAGCAACGCGCGGCTGGCCTCGATATGCCCGGCACGGACGGCGAACATTAGTGCCGAGAAACCGGTAGGGGGCGCATAGGAGAAGGTGCGATCTGCGGTCCGCGAAGGCTTGTCCGTCTTCGCGTTGATGTCCGCACCATGCTCGGCCAGCACCTGAATCGCCCCGGCATTGTTATTGGCCGCGGCCCACATCAGCGCGGTCTGACCGTGGGTGGTCTCGCGCCAATTTGGATCGGCGCCGTGGGCAAGCAGGGTCCGCAACGTCGACGCTGCGCCGGTGCGAGCGGCAGTCATCAGCAGCGTCTCACCACCGGGCAGGCTTTGATTGGGATCTACACCGGACTGTAGCAGACGCTCGAGAATCGCGGCGCTGCCATTCTCGGCCGCCAGCGATGCCGCGGCAACGCCGTAGCGGTTCGTAGTATTTGCATTGGCCCCGGCCTCGAGTAGTAAGTCCACCAACGCGGGCTGGTCGTTGTGCACCGCCCACTGCAGCGCGGTGGCGCCGTCCGCCGTCGTCGAGTCTACTTCGGTGCCGCGCTCTAGTAAGGAGCGCACCGTATCGAGGTCACCCCGGCGTACCGCATCCAGCAGCGGCGGTGCCGCGGCGAAGCTTGCGCCGCTACACAGCAGAGCGAGCACGGCGATCCAGATCACAGCCGTCACTGCGCTCGCCTTCGTCCTTCTTATATAGGGCCTGGTATCCGCCGGGCGCGATTGCATCATCACAGGTCCGTCAATCGCCCGGTGCTGTCTGCAATGCTATCGACATGAACGCCGACCTTGTCCAGCAGGGTCAGTCCGAGATTCATGAACGGCGTGTGCATCTCATACTTCATATGACGACCGCCGGCCAGTTGTCCACAGCCACCACCGGCCAGGATCACCGGCAGATTGTAAGGGGTGTGATGATCGCCATCCCCCATGCCGGTGCCATACAGCATGATGCTGTGGTCTAACAACGTGCCATCACCGTCCGCCGTGTTGTGCAGGCGCTCGATCAGCTTGCTGAACAGCGAGACTTGGTGAGCGTTGATCTTCGTATACTGCTGAATGTTGTGGGGGTTGAGCTGGTGATGGGACACGCTGTGGTGCGCCTCCGGCACGCCGATGTCCGGATAAGTCCGGCCGCTCAGCTCGCGGGCCATCTGGAAACAGCTCACCCGGGTGACGTCGGCCTGGTAGGCCAGCGCCAGCATCTCGAACAACATTTCCACGTGCTCGTCGTAGTCATCGGGTACACCGGCGGGCTGCCCCACACTCGGTAAAGGTGTCGAGGCGTTGTTCTGCTCTGCGCGTTGGATCCGGCGTTCGATCTCACGCACCGCGCTTAAGTACTCCTCCACCACGGCGCGGTCACCGGGCCCCAGGCGGCGTTCGAGCCCCTTGATGCTGTCGGTGACGGAGTCGAGGATGCTGCGGTCGGTCTGCATCTCAGCCAACCGCGCCGCCATGCTGCCGCCGTCGCCGAACAGGCGGCGGAACACTACCCGCGGGTCACGTTCGTGGGGCAAGGGCGTGGTGGGAGAGCGCCAGGAGGTGGAGTTCTGGTAGGTGCAGCTGTAGCCGTTCTCACAGTTACCGACGGTATAGTTCGATTCGGTGGTCAGTTCCAGTGAGCGCAGCGAGGTCTCCTTGCCCAGTACCTCGGCGGCATACTGGTCCACGGTCTTGCCGGCTTCGATGTCGGCGCCCTCGGTACGCTTCGGCAGCACCCCGCTGAGCCAACCGCCGTGGGCGCGAGTATGCACCCCGCCGCCTTCGTTAGGGCTGACGATACCGTTGTTACTCAGTCCGGAAATCACCACCATCTGCTCACGATAGGCTTGCAGCGGACGCAAGATCGGCGTGATCTCGTAATCACGGCCACCGTCACCGATGGGATGGAAGTTCGGCAGGAACATTCCGTTCGGTGCATAGAAAAAACCCAGCCGCGGGATCTGAGCGGCTGCCGTCTTCGCGGTGGCAGTCAGCGCCGGCACCATCGCGCCCAGCAGGGGCAGGGCCACCATGGTCCCCATGCCACGAAGAACTGTCCGCCGCGACAATGCCTTCTTGGTGATGATATTCATGACCCGGATCTCCTGTGCAGGAACGGATAGCTGTTCACTATGCCAACGATGATGGATTGCATGCCGTAGTCGTCGTCCGCTGACTCGTGAACGATGCGGCGCACCGCCGGCATATCATAGTAATCGAGGCCCCGACCCAGGGCGTAGGTTAACAGCTTCTCGGTCACAGTGCCGACGAATCGCTGCGGCTTCTGCACCAGCGCTACCCGCAGCTGCGCGGCGCCATCGAAGGCGGTGCCATCGGGCAGCGCCCCGGAGGTGTCGATGGGGTTGAACCACTGGTCTACCACGCGGAAGCGGCCGATGGCGTCGAAGCCCTCGAGGGCGAAACCGGCCGGATCGATCATGGAGTGACAGGCCGCACACACCGGGTTGTCTCGATGGGCAGACATGCGCTCACGCATCGTCGCCACCCTGCCGCTGGTCTTGCTGTCTTCCAGCGCCGGCACGTTCGGCGGCGGATCGGGGGGCGGTGTTCCGAGTATGTTGTCGAGTATCCACTTGCCGCGCAGCACCGGCGAAGTCCGGATCGCGTGCGAGGTCAGAGTCAGGATACTGCCCTGTCCCAGCAGCCCGCCGCGGGGACTGTCGGCGGCCAGGCTCACCCGCCGAAAGTGAGCGCCCTGGACATTGGGGATGTCGTAGTGCCCGGCCAGGCGTGCGTTCAGGTAAGTGTAATTGGCGGTCAGCAATTCGAGTACGCCGCGGTCCTGGCGCACCACGCTGTCGAAGAACAGCTCGGTCTCGGTAATCATGGCCTGGCGCAGAGTCTCGTCGAAGGCAACTGCGTACGGTTCACCCGGCCGCACCACGGTGTCGAGATTCCGCAGCTGTAACCACTGGCCGGCGAAGTTGATGGTCAGCGCCTTCGAGCGTGGGTCGGCGAGCAGCCGCCGCGCCTGCCGCTCTAATTCCGCGGGCTGGCTGAGCAGGCCGCGTTCTGCTAAGGCCAGCAGCTCGTCATCTGGAATGCTGCTCCATAGAAAGAATGATAGTCGAGAGGCCAGCTCCAGGTCGGTCACCGCGTAGGGCGTAGCGGGTGCAATGTCGGCCGGGTCTGTCTCGATTCGGATCAGAAATTCCGGACTCACTAGCAAGCGCCGCAGCGCCAGTTCGATCCCTCTCTCGAAAGCACTGTCGAGACCGCTGTCGCTGGCCCGACCCATAGCATAGAACTCCAACAGGACCTCGACATCATCGTCGCTTACCGGCCTGCGATAAGCCCGCCTGGCCAGATCGGAGAGGATACTGCGGGCGCATGCCGGTTCCTCATCGACTGTCGCCGGCTGGCAACTGAAGACCCGATCACGGCTCGGCGTCTGGCCCGGGCCGCTGGCGTTATAGGGACCGGCGATGGTGACGCTGCTGACAAAGGGCATGGCACCACCCGGTCCGCCGCTGTTGCCCGCTGTGCGCGGATTCTGGAAGCGTTCCCGAACCTGCTCGACCAGCACCGGCGGCTTGCGATAGAACGCGACTCCGATGTCCCTTGGCCCGGCCGCCACCGGTAGCCGTAGCGCAATAGTGGAAGCTGAGCCTATGGTGAACTGCTCGATGGGCTCGCCATCGACGGTCACCTCGAGCCGGTGCTCATCTCGCAGGCCGCGGGTACCACTGAGTTGGATATGCAGGTCGTAGTCGGCATCGAGGGGAAACAGGTAGGACAGCAGCACGCCGCCTCGGGTTCCGAAGGGCAGGCCGACGCCGCGTTCGTGTTGCTGCTCATCCTGGGCGGTACGGAAGGTCTCGGAGAACGGCACCGATGGCGGGCTGCCCACCGCAAGCCGACTGATGGCGCGGCTGGCATCCAGATACCGCTCAAGCAAGGACTGCGACATCCGCAACACACCGCCGATGTTGTCGAAACCATAGCCGGCGTCATCTGCCGGCAGGAAGTCATCGACGTCGATCTCCAGTGCCAACAGATCGCGAATGGCGTTGCTATATTCGGCCCGATTCAGGCGGTGGAAGGAGGCCGTCCGTCCCGGGTTGGGATGGGCCGCGGTGGCACCATCGAGCTGGGTCTCGAGCCAGGTGCGGAACCCATCGAGCGTCGCTGGATCGGGCCGGGGTAGCCCGGCGGGGGGCATCAATCCGGCGCGCAGCTTACGCACCACCGGCTCCCAGTGGTCGGCGTTGGCAGCCACCGCCGACAGGTCGAGGGCGTCGAGTTTTAAACCCACCGCACGCAGTTGTGACAACAGGGCGTTGGCGGGTGCATTAGGGTCATCCACCACCGACTGGTTGTGACAGGTGACGCAGTACTGGTCGAGTAAGGCGCGATACTCGATCGCGGTGGGGGTCTGGGCGGTGGCGTCACTGGACAGCGAGAGCGTCGCCTGGCCCACCAAGACGCTGAGCACAACTACTCGAATTACTCTTCGACGCCTAAGCGCTTGAAACAGATTACCCATAACGGGATTCCGGTTCTTTAATATTGATAAACCAGCATTGCCCCCTTAATTCGACGATCAGTCTAGCATAGGAGCCCGCATGGCTTCATTATTCCGGAGAATTGAAAAGAATTACGGTTGTTGCAGAAAACCACTGATATCGACTCTGGTCGAATGCAGATCATGAGTCATCAATATGGAATGATTGTCAAAAATAATTTCTTACTTGTGCTGAGTCCTGGGTTTGGTTCAACATAGACTCAAGTGTCAAGGGTTTTCGTGAAAGATAAATCTGTTGCCTCTTATCCCATACGGGCCACGCTAACATGAAGCTACACGCTGGATCTGGATTCGACTACTTGCAGATGGTTGCTATTTCTGCGCTGCTCCTGTTGCCGGCAAAATCATTTGCCGCCGATGGCTGGGTAAGCCCCCGGACTGAGCATGGCTATCCAGACTTACAGGGTTTATGGACTAATCCATCACAAACACCATTGCAACGTCCTCTAGCCCTGGGCTCAAAAAGAAGCTATACCACGAACGAAGCGATGTCCCTGGAACAGGTTGCCCGTGATCTCGATGATCTTAGGGCCCTGCCGATCGATCCCGACAGGGCAGCGCCTCGCCGCGGTGGTATTGTCGGTGCCTTCGCCGACCAGAATTTTGAAACGCGACCGATCATAGTCTCCCGTGTACGCGGCGAGTACCGTACCTCTCTGATTATCGACCCGCCGAATGGGCGCCTGCCTTACCTGGAAGGGGCCAGGGACATTCGTGCCGACTGGAGGGTCCAGGGATTCGGCCCCTACGATGGTCCTGAGATTCGACCCGGACAGGAGCGTTGTCTAAATTCTGGCGGGCAGCTGCCCCTGCTATTCACCTTCGATGCCACCAATGCTATCGATGGCGACAATCCCATACGCAATATCCAAATTGTACAGAATGCAAATTACGTGGTTATCTTGTCAGAGTACTTCAGTGCGGTTCGGGTTATTCGTCTCGGCACCGAACATATCGAAGACCAGGGTGATAAATGGCTGGGAGATTCTATTGCCCACTACGAGGGAGATTCCCTGGTAATTCACAGCAAGAATTTCAGACCAGAGCAATCTAACTTCTTCTTGAGATCGACCGCGCAACTTCAAATTACTGAAACCTATACCTCTGTATCGGCAGACGAATTATTGTTTAGTTATACCCTCAGCGACCCCAGGATTTACAGTCGATCCGTAACGGCAGAGATCCCTTTACGAAGAATGGCGCCGGGCCAAAAAATCTATGAGTACGCTTGCCATGAGGGCAACTACTCGCTGCCCTCGATACTGCAGGCGGCGAGGATGAGAGAATCACAGGCGCGATGATTGGCGCGGACGTCTCCATTCCCATAGTGCAACGGGCAGCCACATATGACCAGTGAAAATTTACAGCGAATCAATTGGCAAGAAATCGAACTCGAGACCGTTAATGCCGGCATGAAACGTCGCATCGTGACGGGTGAGAAGATGACTGTAGCGCGAATCTACTTCGACGATGGTTTTACGGTGCCCATGCACAGCCATCACAACGAGCAGATCACCCAGATACTCAAGGGCCAGATGCATTTTGTGTTCGGTGGCGACGATCCAAAGGAAATGATGCTGGGGCCCGGGGATGTTGTCGTCATTCCGGCCGATGTGCCGCACCAGGCGACCTGCGTCGGCGAGGTCGAGCAGATCGACATGTGGGCGCCGCGCCGTGACGACTGGTTGGATGGAACTGACGATTACTTGCGGGGCTAATTTGGCAGCGTCTGCCCTTCAACATTGCGGCGGCCTGCGCTAGGCTGGCAATACAACAGAGCAACCAAAAAAAGCGAGCTAACTATGATCACAGCAAACATGCAGAAAATTTCCAGCACGATTATCACCTTGCTTTGCCTGGCAGTCGCAAACCTGGCAATAGCCGCCGAAATTCCAACCGCTACGCCCGAAGAGGTCGGCATGTCGTCTGCACGTCTGCAGCGGATCAACACGGTGATACAGCGCCACATCGATGCGGGCGACATCCAGGGTGCAGTCACCGTAGTGGCCAGACGCGGCAAACTCGTTCACTTCGAAACCCACGGCCTGATGGATGTAGAGAACGATCGAGCCATGCAGGACGATTCAATTTTCATCATGATGAGTTCCACCAAGCCGCTGCTGGGGGTCGCCGCGATGATGATGATCGAGGAGGGATTGATTCGACCGGAAGATCCAGTTTCGAAATACATCCCCGAATTTGCCGACATGCAGGTGGCGGTGCTGGCCAATCCCAGCGGCAACATCAGCCCCTATTCAGTGAGCTCGGACGATATACCCGAGTATCGATTGGTACCGGCAAATCGGGAAATCACGATTCATGACCTGCTGACACACACCTCCGGGCTGGCGAGCGGCGGCCTGGGAACGGCTATCGCCGGACGTTTTCCACGGGACCCTGGTGCCACCATTGCCAGTGAAATCCCCAAGTACGGCGCCGTCGCACTGGACTTTCAACCCGGTGCGCGCTGGAAGTACAGCCCAGGCATCGGCCTGAATGTGGTCTCTCGCATTATCGAAATCGTTGCGGGCATGCCTTTCGATCAATTTATCAGTGAGCGAATCCTGCAGCCCCTGGACATGAACAGTACCTATTTCAATGTGCCGCCGGAATATCAGAACCGGCGTGTGGTTATCGCCGATCGCGACATGTCACGATTTTTCGATGGTCCACCTACCACCTATTTCTCTGCATCCGGCGGTTTATCAAGCACCGCCGGGGACTATCTGAAATTCGAGCAGATGCTCGTCAACGGTGGCGAGTTGTTTGGTAATCGCTTGCTGAGTCCCCGCTCTGTAAGAATGATGTCGAGCAACCAGATCGGGGACCTGTACAGGGGATTTTCGCGTAGCCAGGAGGGCATGGGATTCGGTTATACCGTCGGCGTCACCGTCGATCCAATCACCTCGAATGCACGCCGTAGCGGCGGCGCCTTCGGCTGGGGCGGCGCCTTCGGTACCCGCTCCTGGACCGATCCAGAGGAAGAACTGACCGCCGTGATCATGTTGCAGCAACCATTTGGTCCGGCGCAGTATGATTTTGAGAATGCTGTGCAGCAGGCGATTATTGATTAGCCGATGAGGGCATTAGACGGGGGTGAGCGTAGCAACACAGCACCGTGATTTTACACTGAACCCATTTTTCGAGAGGTCATAGAAGCCGTGAAACTTCAGCCCTGCAAGCGCTACTTCCTGCTAAAACTCGCCGCTGTCATCGCCCTGGTGGCGTCGATGAATATTAGCGAATTCTCGATTCCCAGTGCCGTGGCTCAGCAGAGCAGTTCGCTGGGTGCAAGCGAGCCAATAGGCGAGTGGCGAGCCTACGGTGCGGACAAGGCGGGCAGCAAGTATTCACCCCTGGACCAGATCAACCGGGACAACTTCACCGAACTCGAGATCGCCTGGCGCTGGAAGTCTGTCGACGGATTTCTGAGCAAGAGTACCGCCGATGGTGGTGAGTGGTGGTCGTCCGTCGACAAGGTCGTGCAGAAACTGCAGGACCAAACCGACGAGCTTTACCGCACCCAGAACACGCCGAATTACTCTGCCTTTCAGGCCACTCCGCTGATGATCGGCGGCGTGCTCTACTTTAATACAGCACTGTCCCAAGGGGTTGCGGTAGACGCTCGCAGCGGGGAGACGCTCTGGGTCTACAACCCGAAAAGCTACGAGGAGGGCACCACCGCCATGACTGTCACCTGGCGTCAACGTGGGGTGGCCTACTGGCGCAGTGCCGAGGCGAATAGCTCGGGCGTGATCGAAGAGCGGATATTCTGGGGCACCGGTAGCGGCGATCTGATCTGTGTCGATGCCAAAACCGGTTATCCCTGTGCGGGTTTCGGCATCGATGGTCGGATCGATCTCACGGCGACGCTGCCCCGCGCCGACCGACAACAGCGTGACTATCTCAACGCCATGCTCTATTCGGTGCAGTCGCCGCCAATCGTCGTGGGCGATGTGGTCATCCACGGCTCCTCCATCGCCGACCGCCGTATTAATAAGGAGGCAGTACCAGGCTGGGTGCGGGCCTGGGATGTTCGCAGCGGAGAACACAAGTGGGACTTTCACACCGTGCCTCTGGAAAATGAGGAGGGGGTGGAAACCTGGGACGACGACTCCTGGAGATACTCTGGAAACGCTAACGTCTGGACTTATCTGAGCGCCGATGAGGAATTGGGCATCGTCTACCTGCCGACCGGCACCGCCACCGGCGACTACTACGGTGGTCACCGGCCGGGAGACAATCTGTTTGCCGAAACCATCGTCGCCGTCAACGCCGAGACCGGCGAGAAGGTCTGGCATTTCCAGGCAGTTCACCATGGCCTTTGGGACTACGATTTTCCAACCGCGCCTAACCTGCTGGATGTGGTAGTAGACGGTAAACCCATCAAGGCCCTGGCCCAGGTCAGCAAGCAGGGTTTTCTGTATGCCTTCGATCGGGTCACAGGGGAGCCCATCTGGCCCATCGAGGAACGTGCCGTTGCTACCGACAGCAACATACCCGGTGAAGTGCCTTCCCCGACCCAGCCCTTCCCCACCAAACCGGCACCGTTCGAGTACCAGGGTGTGGTGGAAGATGATCTGGTGGACTTCACACCGGAGATACGGCAGATGGCTATCGAGGCGGTGCAGGATTTCCGACTCGGTCCACTTTACACGCCGATGATGATCGCCGACGAGAATATCAGGGGGCTGCTGTTTCGACCCACCGGCGGTGGCGCCGCCAGCTGGACTGGTGCCGCGCATGATCCTGAGACAGGTATTTTGTACGTGCCCTCGATCAATCGTTCCGGAGTGATGTCCTTCTATTCACCTCAGGACGGTACCCTCAGGTACACCCATGGCGCGCCAGAGGCGCAAAGGCTCGCCAGTGGTGCCGATCAAAATACACCGAGAATGCCCATGGGACTGCCCCTGCTGAAGCCGCCCTACTCGCGCATGACCGCCATCGATATGAATACCGGCGAACATGTGTGGATGACACCAATGGGTAATGGCGACCGTATTCGCAATCATCCCCTGCTTAAAGATCTTGACCTGCCGCCTCTCGGCGGCGATGGCAGAGGCGGCCCTTTACTCACCAAGACCCTGCTGTTCAGCGCCCTGTCCGCAGGTGGCAGCAACGGCGGGCCACGCCTGGTCGGTTTCGACAAGGCCACCGGTGAGGAGCTGGGGTCGGTGGACCTGCCGCGGGGCGCCATCGGCACTCCGATGACATACATGATCGACGGCAGGCAATACATCGCACTGACAATCGGCGGCAATCCGCCGGAACTGATCTCATTGGCCCTGACGGCAGGAGACCGCAGCCGCGAGCAAGTTGCAGGGGAAGGTCTCTACACGGATGCCCAGGCCACACGGGGTCGACAGGTGTTCACTCGATCCTGTGTGATCTGTCACTCCGAGAACCCCGGTGAAGTGGCCGGCCAGGGTGCTGCCCCCTCGTTGCTTGGGGAAGCTTTCAGTTTCAGGTGGGCCGGTTTGCCCGTGGCCAACCTGTTCGATACGATCCGCCAGACCATGCCCGATGGTGCGCCGAACAGCCTGAGCCTTGCCGAGTATGCGGACGTTACTGCCTATGTACTGCAGCTAAACGAGTATCCTGCCGGGCAACGGCAACTCAGCTCTGACAGTCAAGAGGGTCTTTGACAATTCCTCGTCGAAATTGTGGATTGATTTGCGTACTTAGGTAAATCAGTCCTGCCTAATTATTTATCCAAACCGGCTGAGTAAACGCCCCATTCCTAGCAATATCCCAGACCTCGATCCGAATCCAGAGTCGCCCGTCAAGATCCATCTCCAATTCGATCTCACGCGCGCCAAATTCCGTGGTATCCGACAAATCAACCCGCTGTCTGTAAACCTCACTGCCATCCCCACTAACAACCACCATATGTGACAAGGGGTAGGTCCACTCGATGCCTGTCTTCAATGTGACACTGGCCAGACCGGCCGAACCATCGATAGTCTCACCGCTGGCCTTGCCCGCCACCATATAATCGGGTATTAAAATTTCACCGGTGGTGACGAAGAAGGCGCCGGCGCTTAGTGCATCGACGACTGGTTGCCAGCCCTCTTCAAATTTCGGAATGCTGTGCAGTTTCAGGTAGTTTACATTCATGGTGCCGAACAGCTCGTAATCTTCGTAAATTTTGAAGATATCCACTTCGCCCAGAATATATTTCCGGTTACCCCAGTTGGCCATGTCATCTTCCAGGTCCAGCACCCGCCAACCCAGGGTGTCTCGCGAGTAATCCGCCGGCATGGCCTTCCAGGCACCGCCGAGAAACCTATCACTCTTGAAGAACGCCTGCTGCCGGTAATTGTCCGGGTAGCCGGTAGAGCCCTTCACCCGGGGATGGGCAGTCCAGGCCAGTGCCGATTCGGCTTCCAGCATGGCCAATATGTCCGCGCTGCTACCGACATGGTAGACGCTGCCGTAGCCGTCCATTTGTTGTTTGAACGCTTGGTCATTATTACGGTTCAACACCCAGTTGACGGGCTTCGGAAACATGCTGAGCCAGTGACTGCCGAAATGAACGTTGGGTTCCTCGCCGGGAATCAACAGAAAATCATCGTCGGACAGGCGTGCGAATTCCGAGTGCATGACATCCAACTGGGCCAGGCGTTCAGCGGTATCCAGATTCGGTGTACGACCGTTGTGAAATTCGGCCATGTGTACCATATCCACGCCCATGCGCTTGAAAAATTTGACGAAGTCGGGGTCCTCCAGTCCCTCGGGAATGCCACTGGTATTCTGCCGCCGCTGCTGATTGATAAAATCCAGAGAATGCTCGTGATGGTAGTGACTGGACAGGGTCTTGTAGCCGGGCAGCGCTTTGAAACTGTCGTTGCGCGTGTAGCTCTTCACTACTTCCAGGTTGTCGTGGCCTGAGAGTTTCGATACAAACAGCAGGACGCCGAGTTTTTGTTCTGTGCCTGGTTCAGCATTGACCCAGGGCACGAAACGCCTGTCTCCCATCGGAGGCTGACGCACACCCCAGGCGAAGCCATCGATCATGTCCAGGTATTCATCGCCGGCCCAGTTGTAGCCAAAATTGTCGGCAAAATCCAGGGGGTAGAGGTATTGATGAGGGAACGGGGAAATCACCAGCGAACCGGTATCGGAAGACAGGGCGATGCTACGGTAGCGGCTCTGGTAAACCTTGGCGGTCTCCCTAACTACCGGCGCGGATTGGGATTCGCCCAGGGCGTCTATCCAGTCGATCCGGTGACCGGCTGTCTCTGCTTTGGCGAGCCCGACGTGATACAAAAATGCGGTGGCGGGTCTGTCGGTGGATACCCGCGCTTCCATCTGCACGAAGGGACTGTCGGGATACAGAATGAAGGCCAGCGAGCCAGAGAAGTGGGCGCTGGCGAGACCATCGAATACTATGCTGGCGCGGTCACCAGCGGTGGAAACGGTGATAGTTTCCGGCTTTAGGTAAGCTTTCTCGACCGCATAAGGACGCGTCGGCACCCGGTCGAAGAAAATCAACCAGCCATCCCGTAATGCCAGATCCCTTTCGCCCACCCACAGCAGATAGTTGGGATCCACGCCTTCCAGTGCAGCCTCGCCATCAATGCCAATGGCCCGAATCAGGGGTGCGGCGGCATTGTTGCCGCTCCGGGGTATGACCTGCAGATCGATGAATGCCCTGCCTTCCGGTGAATCCCAGCTAATGACCAGACCATCGTCCCGGGTGTCCAGATCGAAGCCGGCCGTGGGATCGAAGTTCTGTAGCTGAATCTCGACTGCGAAGATCGAGGCACAAATGCATGCAGAAGCGAGGTTGACGCACAGAGCGATGGCAGTTTTCATGGTAAACTCAAATGTAAAATATGGGGTCTGAGCAATGATTCTGTATTGTATTTTTACCCTGACCCCATTTACTATGCAATTAGCTTCTATCTCTGGAGGATAAAAATACAATACAGAATCATTGCTTCACACACCATTTGCCGGTTTCTGACCATGCATTTGCAACAGCAAAGACCAGGATTGTAAGAAAATGCCATAGACTCTAGCCAATATTGCTTTTATTCTTCCAATGCACACTGCCTATCGACAACAATTCTAAATAAAGGAGCTGCCATGTCTTACTCACGTTTTTTTCTATACGCGCTATTTGCTTCCGTTTCCGGCCTGCTGACAGCTTGTTCCGACCCCGGGCCCGCGACTCCATCGGCCGCACCAGCATCGACTGCGCCAGCAACGACCGCATCGATGCCCACGGCCATGGGCAATCCCATTTCCGGTGAAGGCGTGCCGAATCCGGCGCCGATCATCAGCAAGAACTGGGGCAATCTGCCCGCTGGAAGAGAGTGGGGATCAACCGCCGGCATCGACATCGACCCTATCGATGGCAACATCTGGGCCTACGAGCGCTGCGGTGCGGGCAGTTTTGGCGGTGACGTGCCCATCAACTGTGATAGCAACCCCGTCGATCCAATCTTCAAGTTTGACCGCAACACCGGTGAGATGCTGGCGAACTTCGGCGGCGGCATCATGATGACGCCTCACGGCATCCACGTGGATGACGATGGCAATGTTTGGGTGACGGACTTCGCCAATAACGCGTCCGGCACCAAGGGCCACCAGGTACACAAGTTCAGCTCCACGGGTGAACTGCTCATGAGCCTCGGCACCGCCGGACAACCGGGCAGCGGGCCAAACCAGTTTAACCAACCCAATGATGTCATCGTCGGACCCGATGGAAGTATCTATGTCTCCGATGGTCACAATGGTCAGGGCATGACCAGCAATGCGGCCATGGCGGAGGGTCTGGCGGCAGGCTCCACGGCACGGATCATCAAGTTCTCCCCCGATGGCACGCGCCTAACGGAGTGGGGACAGATCGGCGTACGCCACGGTGAGTTCCGCACGCCCCATGCCATGGAATTCGACTCCCAGGGTCGCCTCTGGGTCGCCGATCGTGGCAATCACCGCATCGAGATCTTCGACCAGCAGGGCAACTATCTCGAGTCACGCTACATGTATGGTCGCATCAGCGGCCTCTACATCACCGCCGATGACATGGTGTATGCGATCGACTCCGAGTCTAGCCCAACCGGCCACGTGGGCTGGAGGAATGGCGTCCGTATCGGACACATAGACGAGGACCGCATCGTCGGTTTCATCCCACCCCACGAGCAGGAAAACCGGGTTTACCAGGGCGCTGCCGGTGAAGGTGTTGCGGTTGACGCCGACGGTAACGTCTATGCTGCCGAAGGACCGAATTCGCTGGCCTCGGCGGGTGGTGCTTTTACCAAGTACTCGGTACGGTAGAGCAGAGAACAGAGTAGAGGGCCAGGTCTCCATCTGCGGGTGACAGATAGAGGCCTGGCCACTTCCTTATTCTCTTTCCACTGCAGAGGGACACCTGGCCCCGTATATTACTTTTCAGCCAGATCCCTCATGGCCCCCAGGGCCCTTTCGAAAGTCGCACGCCGCCTGGCGATGTCGGCATCCTTGGCGGCCTGATCGGCCAGATCGGAGACATCTAGAACCAGTGTGTAGTAAAGCTTTGAGCTGGTAGCACTAACAGGCCTGGCTTCCATGAAGCCATGGTAGAGATTATAGAATGCGCCTTCCTGTGCCGGTTGGGTATAGCCATAGGAGAGTTCGGTTTGGGCAACCATGATTTCCACTATACGACCACCCGCCAGTGCCCGTACCGATCCCATGTCACCGTCTCCGAAAGTGAGCTCGCAGTCGATACCCAGCCACTCACTGATATCACAGTAGCCCCCGACCATGGCCCACACCTCTGTGGCCGGTTTAGCAACGTCGATTTCCATCTCTATGGTGACATATTCTGGCTGAGCGCTAACCGCGGCCGAGGCCAATAGCGTTGGTATGGCGAAAAAACCAAGCAAAAAGCGTTTCATGTAATTGTCCTTATTTGGTATGTACTAACTTTGAATAGCAAATAGTGCCGGATTGATTTAACCAGAAGCAACTGAATTTATCCCCTTTCCTTAACCCCCCGATTTGCAACTATTTGTTTCTGGGCAGGCGGCTTATGATGTATTCTAATATAGTCACGAAGCATGAACAGGCAAGGAGATACTGGAAACTGGAACGTTTAGTTGGCTGAATAGCGTCGCCAGGGGCCAGGAAATTCATAAACTGATCGGTGGAGCTTAGCTCGGGAATGAGGCAAAGAAAACCGGTGCGGAATAGCTTTTATTCTGTCTATACACGGCCCGCGGCCCGGACTAGTATTGGAACTCAATTGACATATAGAGTTTGTAGTGAGCAGCAGCTGCCTCCACACTTCTTCTCGCAGGTATACAGGGGGTATCGAATGAAGGCATTGGTGGGAATTTTCGCCCAGATTCTGGCACTGTTAGTCGCTGTGTCCCCGATTGCCGCGCAGGATTTGCCGCGGCTGTCCAACGGACGTCCCGACCTGAGCGGCATCTGGCAGGTGTTGAACGAGGCGAACTACGATCTCGAACCTCACATCGCCCGTCACTCGATGCAGATGCGCGAAGGGCCGGTGAACCCGGTGCCGGCGATCCCCACCTTGCGCCTCGGGGCAGTCGGTGCCGTGCCTGGTGGGATGGGAGTCATCGTCGGTGGTGGCGAAATTCCCTACACCCCGGAAGCGCGGGCGCTTAAGGAAGAGAACAGGGCGAACTGGATCGACCGCGACCCCGAAGTGAAGTGTTTCCTGCCCGGAGTACCGCGTGCTACCTATATCCCCATGCCGTTCCAGATCGTGCAGAGCGAAGAAGATTTCTTTATCGCCTACCAGTTCGCGGGTGCGATACGTGATATTTACCTGGACAATCCGGGGCCCTCGCAAGTTGATTCGTGGATGGGATGGTCGGTAGGCACCTGGGAGGGCGACACCCTGGTGGTCGATGTGACCGGTCTACACGATGGATCCTGGCTGGATCGGGCGGGCAGCCACCACAGTTACCAGCTGCACGTGGTAGAACGGTACACGATGATCGGCCCGAACCATATCGACTACGAGGCCACCATCGAAGACCCCGGAGTGCTGACCGAGCCGTTTACCATCAAGATGCCGATCTATCGTCGCATCGAGGAGAACGCCCGGATAATGGATTTCCGCTGTGTGGAATTCGTGGAAGAGTTAATTTATGGCGAGGCACGCAGATATCCGCTGCCCCGTTGAATAAGTGAGTTTGAGGAGCTTGGAAATGCGCAATCAAATCAAAACCGAAATAAAGACCTTAAGCCTCGGCATGCTGACCTGTGTCGGTATAGTGCTAGCGCCAATCGCCATGGCCCAGGGCGGAGGTATTCCCCGTACGCCCAGCGGTCATCCAGATCTGTCCGGCACTTACGACGTATCGACCCTGACGCCAATGCAGCGGCCGACAGCATTTGGCGACAAACAATTTCTGACTAACGATGAGGCAGCTGTCATTGCCGCTGAGGAATTGCAACGCAGCACCGATCGCCAGCAGGACAGCGATCCCAATCGAGGCGCTCCGCCACAGGGTGGCGATGGCTCCACCGGCGCCTCCGGCAATGTCGGTGGCTACAATACCTTCTGGATCGATCGCGGCACCGGCGCCTATCAGGTCGACGGTCAATGGCGTACTTCGATACTGATTGACCCGCCAGATGGCCGCATGCCGGCAGCCACCGATGAAGCCCGTGCGGCACGCCGTGCCCGGTTTAGCGCTGGCGAGGGCGCCGCTCCCCGGCGCGAGGGAGGTCAAAACGATGGTACCGCCTACTGGCTGAATGCCGGTCTGGATGCACCCGGGCCCTATGACAACATGGAACAGCGATCCTTTGCCGAACGCTGCCTGCTGACATTCGGTTCGACTTCGGGCCCACCGATGCTGCCGACGCTATACAACAACCACAAGAGAATCGTACAGAGCGAGGATACCGTGCTGATCCACATCGAGATGGTGCACGAGGCGAGGATTGTGAGGATGAACGCCGAGCATGACCCCACGGTAATTCGTAAATGGCTGGGTGATTCCATCGGTTGGTGGGAGGGCGACACCCTGGTGGTCGAGACCATCAATTTCAATGACACACCGGCGTTCAGTCAAGGCTCCAGTAACATGAAGGTGACCGAGCGTTTCCGCATGGAGAGTGCGGACAAGCTGATTTACAGCTTCACCGTGGAGGACCCCTCGATCTGGACCGCGCCCTTCACCGGTGAATATGCCTGGCCACGCAGCCCCAACAAGGTGTTCGAGTATGCCTGCCACGAGGCGAATTACGCGCTCGAGGGCATCATGAAGGGCGCGCGCCTGCTGGAGGCGGTGTTCCGTGGCGAGGATCCCGAAGGGGTGCCGAACCCGACCCGCTAATCGGCGTGCAGGAAAGGCGAATATCAACAACGTCAGGAGAAATACGATGCGCAAGCAAACCCCTGTGATGTTCAGAATCGGTGTGGCGACGCTGGCCCTGACGGGCCTCGTTTTAACCGCCTACGTGCCGGCTGTCGCCCATCATGCCTTCAGCGCCGAATTCGATCCGAATCGCCCGGTGGTGCTGCGAGGTCCGGTGGTGAGGGTGGAATGGGTGAATCCCCACACCTGGATCCACCTTGAGGTTACCAACGAGGACGGCAGCAAGACGGTATGGATGGTTGAGGGCGGCACGCCGAACACACTATTGCGGCGAGGTCTGTCCCGCGGCTCGATTCCCATCGGCGCGATGATCATCGTCGACGGCTACCAGAGCAAGGACCGCAGTGCCCGCGCCAACGGGCGTGACATTACCTTCGCGGACGGACGCAAGTTCTTCATGGGTTCGTCCGGCACCGGCGCGCCGCAAGATGGGCGCGACGCCACCGAGCGGAATTAGCCAACCTGTCAACTTCGCCGGGGTCAGGTTTTCGGCGAGTTCACCAGGATCAGATCTCGAATTGAGTCGAGTGCAGAACGGGCGCACGTCTCAAGTTCTGCATCTGATGCGCTGCTTACCGGGTGATCTATAATGGCAAATTTGTAATCTGGCATACCCAGAACCTTGGCCATCAGTTCGGCAGCGCCGACAAAATTGGTGGTCATAATAGCCAACGCAGGGGTACCTGTTCGTTCGCTGCTAATGGCGTCATGCAAACTGCACGACGAGCAGCTGCCTCAGTCACCGAGCCCTGTAATGGCCAGGTCCCAGTTTTTGGCCTCGTCGATAATCGACTCTTCTGCGGGCGCACTGTAGTTTGATTTCATGCGCAGCACGACGTTGGCAACTTCATAGCGCTCTCGCAACAGTCTATCCAGGTGAGCAAAGAATCCAGCCGTTCCTTCTTTGCCGTTGGAAATAAAACCAACTGTTTTGCCGCTTAGGGATTTCAGGCGCGCAGCCGGTTTTATCTCTTGTGGATTGGCTTCACTAGTAGGGTCAAGTACGCGAATTGTCATCAACATGCTCCAATTAGTTAACTCATACCTGATGCGATACTCAAGAGTTACCGGGTGGCTCACAATCAACACAGGCACCGATGGCTACCGTGACGGCCAGGCTCTTGCTGCCAAGCCATGGCGGAATAATTACACCGAAGCCACCGGCTGGCCCGCCGGCAGCGACCACAAGCAGATGATCGGGGGAAGGTAGCGCTGTGTATTCTATATCGCCCTTTCCCCGAACCACTGATCCCTTGCCGACGTTAGACCATTCGCCTCGCTTGATTCTGGCGGTACGAAACAGGTATTCCGCAATGTCTGATTTTGTCCAGCCAGCACTCTGAAGATGGTCACGATGTTGTTTGGGAATTACGACTACATAGTTGCCTGACCAAATCGAATAATTGCGCATATTGGCACGCATCTCTGCGGCATAGGTATCGAGAATTTCTTCCGGTTTAGTGGTCCATTCATTCATGATTTGTCGCGGCGCTCCAGAAGCAAAGACGGTAACGGCTGAGGCGTCGCCAGGAATATCTCTGGTCTCGGCGACGGATTGCCACTGGGTGCCTTCTTCATCTTCCGCAATGCAGTAACTTATCTTGCCGGGATGGCCGAGGGTTGATCTGTCGATGGCGCCAGGACTCACTTCCAGTATATTAATTAGCCCGAGGCGAATGGCCCTGCCAATGACCGAAGTGGCCCTGTCGCTGCTTCCCAGGACATTGAAATCGCTACGGGTGTCGATCTCTTTTCTTATCGGGCCGTTGAGAATAATCAATATTGCACAACCGCCCGTACTTGCAGTAGCCCCATGTAATAGAAACTCTGGCTTCAACATCGCCACCCATGCCGCGACCACAACCGGAAAATGGTTTGGCAAACAACCTGCCATTACCGCGTTTATTGCCAACTTTTCTGCGATAACTGGGCGTTCTCTAACAGGCTCAACACCGATCAACTCTTCGGCTGGCATGTTCACCCAGTCAAGACAGGCTTTTACAGCTTCGGGAGTTGGCGGCACGATGGGAAAGCCATCGGACCAGCCCCGACTGTGGTAAAACTCCTGGACATCGCAAGAAGCATTCAAATCATAATATTTCGATAACAGATTCATAAAATTCTTTTAGAATTATCTGTATAAGTCTGACCATCAGGAATTCGCCGACTAAGTAAAAAAGGGTCCACGTCGAGAACCGGGGTCAATGTAAGTATACGGGGCTGTGTAGTGACTCTGACCTTAATTTTCCATTTTGGCAACTGCTGCTCAATTTTGTCGAGAAATTGCTGAGTGAACCATAATTACATGCCTGCCCGTCAAATCTTGCCGAGGCACGCTCATAGCAAGTAACTGAAATTCGTAGGCTCGTCGCGCTATGGTTTTGTAATAGTTTAGAGGGTCTGGTGTTCAATTCCACAACTACAACAAGAGGTCATGACGCTCCTGGCCTTCTGGATTGCTCTCCCCCTCAGCAGTGTATCGCCGTCATGGTCTTTGAAAGCATAGCTTGGGGCCACTCCTGCCTCAAGAAACTGTCGGTAGTTTCACCGCGCATTGTGTCTTTGACTTCCAAATAGCAAGAGCACAAACTCGGCATCCAGGAATTCTGACCCATGTTTTCCCATGAGGGCGGCGTGTCCTGTCCAGCGCTAAGCTTCCAGCGAATGCAAATCGGGGACCATATGAGCTTTGAGTGGATCAAGATGGATATAGCGAATTAATTCGAGAAGATACGGATCTTCCTCACATAAGATCGAGCGATATCTTCCGTGATAAAGATATCCGACTCTCTCGTTCCTTCGGTTATAGCCCTGGGCATATGCGCCCAGCAATAGCCCCGTCATCTCTGGCAAGCTCCTCGAGCCCTGCCTCGGCAACAGATGATAATGATTGTCCATCAAAACCGAGGCCTAACAATTATGCTCACCTGAGCGCAGACCATTTCCCAGCCTAATAAGGAAGTCCCGTTTATCGACATCGGCGGAAAATATCTGACGTCGGTCAATAGCTCTTCCAATTATGTGGATTAATCCACCGGGAAAACTCAATGTGCCTATCCTTGGCATAACGATTATCCATAAGTACTAATTATGTAATTGGCATAGCTAATACTAAAACCTTGCCTCATAATCAACATTAAGCAATTTTTGGCAAGATTCTTAAGTTGTTAAGTTGCAGGCGCCCCCAACTATTCCTTTCCCCTTAAGTCTCCAAGTTGCAGGCGTCCCTAACTTTATTCGTCGATCGCCTTCAGCACCTCTCGGGTCAGGTTCCAGCGGTCGAAGCCCTGCCGTCCGTAATCGAGGCCACGGCGAACGATGACCATATTGTGAGAGGGTACCACCACAGTATATTGACCGCGGTTGCCGGAGGTCGAGTAGGCATCCGTCGGTACGTCATCCCGACCCTCGGGTACCAACCACCACTGGCCACCATAGTGACCGCCCTTGCCAACCGTTGCCGGGGCTGGCGTACGCACGAAATCGATCCAGTCTTCAGAAATCAGGCGCTCGCCATCCCACATGCCGTTCTGTAGGTAGAGCAGGCCGAATCGCGCCAGGTCTCTCGCGTTGGTATACACCTGGCTGCTGAGGATGAAGTCGCCGAAGCGATCCGTGCTCACCAGCGTATTGCGCATACCAATCCGGTCCAGCAGCGCTCGCCTGGGAAACTCCGCGTAGGCTTTTTCACCCCCCAGTGCCAGCTTCATGGCGTACACAGCGAGCAAGGTGTCGTAATTCTCGTAGTCCCAGTAGGTACCGGGCTCCCGAATCAGGGCTCGACTGCGGGCGCCGACAACCGAACTCGCGCCTGCCCAATAGGACAAGCCGGACCCTGTAGCATACTCGCGGCCGCGATTGTCTATGGTGTCCAGGCCGCTGGACATATTGAGCACATGGCGAAGGGTAATCTGCTTGCGGGGATCCGTCTCCGCAGACCGGTTCATTGGATACCAATCGAATCCCAGCGGTTCATCCAGCGACATCCTGCCCTCGTCAACCAGCATGCCGATGAGTGTAGTGGCAATACTCTTGGCCGTAGACCAAGTGCGGGTACGGGTGGTGGCGTCGAAGCCGGTTGCGTAGCGCTCGTGAATTATATCGCCGTTGTATACCACGATCAGGCTCAGTGTGACCTGCTCTTTGGAGTCTCGATCGAAGGCCCAGTCGGAAGCGGCCTGCAGGGCAGCAGCATCGACTCCTGCGGGCAGTCCACTGCTGTTGACGAGATCACCATTGGGCCATGGAATCCGGGCGGGATCGCCTGGTGGTAGTGGCAGGGTCAGCTCCGGCAGGCTGCCGATATCCGCAAGCGTCTGGTCGGGAGGCAGGATCACACAGCCGATGCCCTCGCGAAAAACGGCCCGCATTACCGGTACCGTGCCGCTGGCGCCAATTTCTACGGCACGTCGATTCCAGTCGATGTTGTAGTCGCCGCCGTCGGCGCTACCGATAGGCTCACGGAAGAAGGCCAGTTCCTGGGCGAAAATCTGTTCCAGGCTGCGGTTGGACGTGAACAGTCCGTTGCACATGAATACCGCCTGTTGGCCACGTTGCACCATAGCCCGCTGCGGCTGCCAGTAATCGTAGTTTTCCTCCTGTTGCGCCAAGGTGGAGACCGGCAGCAGGAGCGTGAGAGTGAATAGCGAAATCGCGAGGTGCTTCATAGGAGGTCCCTCCAGTTGAGTAGGCAGATCATAGAAGCTAGCCGGGCTTATGTCTACGCCACGCTGTAGTCACTGTCTTTGCTGGCGGATAAGAAGCGTCTATCGCGATATGGTGCTTTTCCCCCCATGGCGCCGCAGGGTCAGGTCTTGCAAGTTAGCGCGAGTTTAGTTGTCGATTTGTCAGGGACGCTAACACGCAAGACCTGACCCCAATGATGGTAAGATGGCGCCGTTACGCACAATCTAGTAACACAATTCCAGGAATTAGGCAGTGAATACGATGCAGCAAGCTGGCCGGCGGGCTCGGCGCAGGCGGTAAGGGAGTTTTTGCGAAGCTATAATCTGCACAGATTTTCGCACAATGACGAGCGGGCGATCGAGGTTGTGGAGAGTGCGCTGGGAAAATGTCTGCGAGTCATCTCGAGGCCCAATTCTAAAACCAGCTAGCGCTGTATCTCAACGCTCCCGAGGTGCAATTTGCAGAAGGTTCGAAGGTTTTCCTGTACCCTGGCCATCGTGTATTTACTTGACAGTTGGCCTGTATCCTCATTATCCTTTTTTGAACCGATCTTTAATTCAATAAAAAGCATATCTCGACGCCGCCGCCTTCTGTAACGGGTCTGAGCGCCGCAAATATGCAGGAGGTTGCCAGGTGTTCAGGATAAACAGCAAGGCAGTTTCGAAGCGGCGGCAGAACCGGTTATCAGGCGCAATCGGAGCCGCATTCATCATGCTGGCAACGGCATTCCCCGTTTTCGGCCAGCAGGCGAGCGACACAACTCTGACCTTCGCCGATCATGTCGCACCCATCATCTATAACAAATGCGTGGAATGTCATCGACCGGGCTCTATCGCACCCATGTCCCTGATCGATTACGCGACGGTCAGAGCCTGGGCGCCGATTATCAAGGACAGAGTCATCAATCGCAAGATGCCACCCTACTTCATCGATAAGACCGTGGGGGTTCAAGCTTTTAAGGATGATCGTTCATTAACTGACGAAGAGATTGCCACGATAGTGCGCTGGGTGGATCACGGCGCGTTGGAAGGGGATCCGGATAATTTACCCCCGGCCCCGAGTTTCTCGGACAATTTGGCCTGGACGATTGAGGGTGAGATGGGACGTCCACCGGACTTGATCGTACCCATCCCGGAACCCTTTACGGTACCGCCGGATAGCCCCAACTGGTGGATGACATTTTTTAGCGACACGGGTCTCACCGAAGATCGCTGGATACAGGCCTTCGAGACCAAGCCCTCGGCGGAGGGATTCCCGGTGGTACATCATGCGGTCACCTCGATGGAGTTCCCCGAAGGTGGCGGAGGATTTCTCAGCGAGTACGCCCTCGGCAAGACATCCGACATCAACCCACCCGGGACCGGTCAGCTGATCAAGGCAGGCACTAGGCTACGCTGGAATATTCATTACGCCAGCAGCCCTGACGGCCAGGCCCACACCGACAAGACCAGGCTGGCGCTGTGGTTTCTGCCCGAGGGGGAAGAACCGGAGCACGTACTGATCCGCTCCCACATGGCTGACAACGAAGACCTGGATCTTCCCGGGGGGGAAGATTCTATTCGTACCGACGGTTATGAATTCCTCGACAAGAACATCCGTATTACCACCTTCCAGCCGCATCTTCACAACCTGGGCACACGTCAGTGTATCGAGGTAATCTACCAGGACAATCGTAGACAGACACTGAGTTGTGCCTTTTGGGATTTCGGCTGGCACATTGCCTACCATTACGCGGAGGAGGCACAGCCGTTGATCCCGAAGGGATCCATGCTGCACGTTACCAGTTGGTACAACAATTCCAACAGCAATCCCTGGGCGTCAGATGCCCGCAACTGGGTCGGTTTTGGCCAGCGTTCCACGGATGATATGTCGTTCTCATGGATCAGTTATTACGACCTCAGCGATGAGGAATATGAGGAAGCCGTAAGCGAGCGTATGGCGCAGACGGTTTCGAGCGACGACTAGGATAAATGGGAGCCAATCGATCATGGTGAATCAGAACAGGCAAGTGCTTTGCAGCAAGCTTGTGGCGCTGTCGTTGGCACTGTGGTTAACGACTGTCAGCGGCGTGGCGACGGCCCAGATCCTGCATCGATTCGGCCAGAGTATCCAGCCGATCTTCGAGGGCTTTGAGAAGAATCCCGACGGCAGCTTTACGATGTGGTTCGGCTACCTGAACCGTAACTACGATGAGTTACCCAATGTTGCCATCGGGGTTAACAACTCTTTCCAGGCAGCCGACGGCGTAACCGATGCAGGACCAATTAGCGAAGACTTGTTACTGGACGACCCCGGCCCCACCGATCGGGGACAGCCCACGTACTTCTACCCAAGACGGCAACAGTTCGTCTTCGGGGTGCAGGTGCCGGCGGACTTTGTCGGCAAGGAACTGGTCTGGAATCTGACTTACAATGGTGAAATCCGCGTTGCCGTGGGCACACTCGAGCAAGGCAATATCTGGAGTGTCGACGAAGGCGTGTGGAGTGCCAATCGTGGCCGGGGAGTCGGCGGTCGCTCCGGCGTGGCCTATGCAAATCAACCGCCAACGGTGCGCATGGTCGGTGTCGAGGGGCAGCTATCTACGACTGTAGGTCGTCCCGTTACGCTACGGACCTTCGCCAGCGATGACGGGCTTCCCGGGGCCAGGGAGAATCCGCGCAGACGCCCGCAGCAGGATCCTCTTCCAAACGATCTCCCGGTAGTCGGCGGAGGCCTGGGCAGGAATTCGCCAAAATCTCAGGGCATCATTAACTACACCGCCGCAGACGAGACCGGATTGGCCATTACCTGGGTCAAATACCGTGGACCGGGCCAGGTGAAGTTCGATTCGGCGGTGACCAGCCTGGTCGCCAGCGGAGAAGAGACGGCTGCCTCGGCGAGCTTTAGCCAAAGCGGTACCTACGTGTTGCGCGCCTATGCGGACGACGGCGCCTACACCAGATCCGCTGATGTGACGGTGGTGGTGCAATAGCTCGATAAATGGGTAGCCTGGACGACAGGGCTGTATTGGTAGGCTGCCGTTCAATCAGGAGGAGTTAAATCATGAAATTGCGTTTATTTCCTGTATTTTCCACACTTGCGATTGTTTCAGGCCTCGCCGCCGCACAGCTTGGCGATGATTACAGAGTCCCGCGCACGGAATACGACCAACCCGATTTTCAAGGCGTCTGGAATTTCAGTTCAAATACACCCCTGCAGCGACCAGAAAATTTGGGTGATAAGGAATTTTTCACGCCTGAGGAAATCGCCACGAGGCGAGAGCAAACCGTCGCTGCGACAGAGGCCGGTGTCGATTTTAGTGACGGCGTTGGCGCCTACAACACGTTTTGGTTTGAGATGGCCGGTCGTGGTGATAATTATCGCACCTCACTCATCACCTACCCGCGCAACGGCAGATTTCCCACCGCAGTCGAGGGCGTGCAGGCGATAGCGGGTGGTTTGGGAGATGATGTCACCGGTACCCGCCCGGTTCGTTTTTCGGTCGGTGGCATCGCCAAGGACGGTCCGGAGGATCGCGGTCTCTCCGAGCGCTGCCTGGTGGGCTTCAACGCCGGACCGCCGTTCATACCCAGCGGCTACAACAACAACGTGCAGATATTTCAAAGCAGAGACAATATCGTGATCATGACCGAGATGGTGCACGACGCCAGGATCGTACCCCTCGATCGCAGTGCCCACGTCGATGACAATATCCGTCTCTGGTCGGGTGATTCCCGCGGTTACTGGGAGGGAGACACCCTAGTGGTCGAAACCAGGAACTTTAACGATCTGACCCAGAGTTTCGGGTCTTTCGGTGCCGCTCCGCTGGGAACCGCCTATGACAAGTTCCTAACCGAGCGGTTCACCCGCATCAATGAATTTACCCTCAATTATGAATTCACCATCGAAGACCCTTCCACCTTCACCGACAAAATTTCGGTGCTGGTACCGATGGCGAAGGTGGACGGCTTGCTGTACGAGTACGCCTGCCACGAAGGCAACTACGGCCTGCTGAATACCCTGCGCGGTGCCCGCCAGGAGGAACGTGACCTGCTTGCAGCAGAGGGTTCACAATAGATGAGGTCAGAGTCTGGTGTTTCCTCAGACAATATTTAGGGAGCGTCCAATCGTAGGATACTTTCCCGGCGAAGATCCTCTACCCTACTTTCCTTGCGACCATTCGCGCTTTCATTTTTTCAGCGCTACGGGAACTCGCCTGCGGCTCAAACAGCCCTTGCTTCATCTGAAAAAATGAAAGCGCGAAAGCATGGTCTGATTTGCAAGGCAAGCAGGGTAGAGGATCTTCGCCTCAATTCAGTGAAATCCTGCAGCAAATGGTTTTAAACTATATTGAAAGCACTGACTTGTCGTTTATCACATAATCACGCGAATTTGAGTTGCCTAGTCCCCTTGCGCACAATCAGGCCATGTCTATATCCTTCACTTTAGACAGGTTGAGCGAGGACTATCTGAGCGAAGCGAGTTCCGCAGCGCTGGCTAAAGTGAGGGATATATGGTCGTGCGCAAGGGGACTAGGCAACTCAAATTTGCGGACAAACTACACAAATGATCGGCCTGGACCAGGCATGCTCTTTCGCTAGAAATTAGTTTAGCGGGCAGCGCGCCCCAGGTAGCGTTGAAAAGTTTGTTCTACAAAGTCGTCCACACCGGGAACGAATAGAACGGCTATTACCGTAGCAAGCACCGCGATTGCGATAAACACGTAGAAGAATTTCATGTTTTATTTCCTTATGACTAGCGACTGGCTTCCATGGAGGTTAGTTTCGCGGTGCCGCCTCGAAGAGCCAGGTTTCACCGGCTTCGACTGTTGCCCGGGTGGTCTGTGACGGATATTTATTTCTGATGGCAGTGCTGATTCCATCCAGTATCGGACCGGATTTGATGCGCACCAACTGGCGTTCATAGCGCTTGCCATCGATACGCATCATGGCACGACCGTCCCGCTCGGCCTGCAACGGCCAACGTTTCCACACGCGCCCGACGGCTGTAGCCATATAGCCTGACCAGACATAGATTTTGCCATCGTATTCCGCAGTCCAGATGCGCCGCGACTTGGGTGGATCCAGTAACTGCATCTCGATAGTCGATATCTCGCTGACGAAGCGCCAATCTGGCTCCGCGCCGGTGTGCAGTTCACCGGCTTCCAGTGCCCCGCCGGAGAAAACCCGGTTAGGGCCGTCGGCGAATCGTTGTTTCGCAGCTGCGGTGGCGATCGCAGCTACCGGTATCAGCACCAGGCACAACGCAATAACTATTATTCTTATGAGCATTTTCATAATAATCTCTTAAAAATAGGTGGAGTAATATTCGGGGTCAGGGTAAAAATATAACAGATTTAATGCTATCCCAAATATCATTTGTCCAAAATAGGCATAAAAAAGAAGAATAAAATGAAAAACCAAATTTTCCTTTGCGTACTGTCTACTCTGATCCTGAGTTGCTCACCGGCGATCGACGAAGTGCCGAGCGCAGTGGTAGGTGAATGGCATCACCAGGGAGGCAATCACGCCTCGGCCAAGTATGCGGCGCTGGACCAGATAGACGCCAACAATTTTGCTGACCTGGAAATTGTCTGGCGCTACCAGTCCGCCGATCTACGCATTCCGGAAGACCTCTACTATGCGACCGGTGACTATCGGGCTGTGCCCCTGGTCATCGATGGCATCATGTACACCAATACTAATCATGGTCAGGTCGTGGCGCTGGATCCAGCCAATGGCGAGGAATTGTGGGTTTTCGATCCCGAGAGCTATCTGTTGGGTCCGCCGCTGTTCTCGCCGGCACAAACCCGGGGCATCGAGTATTGGACCGACGGCGATATCCAGCGCATCTTCCTGGCGACACTAGGCAAGCAGCTGGTTTCGATCGATATCGAAACCGGCCTGCCGGATCTAAATTTTGGTGAAAACGGTTTCGTCGATCTCAAGAATGACCTGGGCAAGTTGGAGTTCGAGATGAACAATATCACCCACGGTGCACCACCCATCGCCGTGGGATCATCGGTCATCGTCGGCTCGAAGATCTTCGACTACACCATGCTGAATCGAAGTCCCCCGGGCCATGTGCGCGCATATGATGCCTACACCGGCGCGTTCAAGTGGCGCTTCAACACGATTCCACAGGCGGACGAGGATTTTGTTGAAACCTGGGAAGACGATTCCTGGCGCATCGCCGGCAATACCAATGTGTGGACCTTCATGTCAGCCGACGATGAGGCGGGTTTGGTCTACCTGCCGGTGTCGACGCCGACCAATGATTACTGGGGTGGCTTTCGCCTGGGTGAGAATGTCTACGCGGAATCCCTGGTAGCACTGAATGCCGAAACCGGCGAGCGGGTGTGGCACTTTCAAACCGTGCATCACGGCTTGTGGGATTACGACATCGCCTCGGCGCCCAACCTGATGGACATCGTCGTCGACGGACGCGCGATCAAGGCGGTAGCCCAGGTATCCAAGACCGGTTTCACCTATGTCTTCGATCGACTCAGCGGCGAGCCGGTCTGGCCCATCGAAGAACGACCGGTGCCGCCGAGTAATGTACCCGGTGAACGCGCGCATCCGACCCAGCCACACCCCACCTGGCCGCTGCCTTTCGAGCGCCAGGGCATGAGCGAAGCTGACCTTATCGATTTCACGCCCAAGATCCTCGCGCAGGCACAGGAGCTGGCGAAGGAATTCGTGATGGGTCCAATCTTTACCCCGCCGATCGTGCAAGGCAGCAACGGCAAGCGCGCCACCATCTTTCTGCCTGGTGCCGGCGGAGGTGCCAGCTTTCCCGGCGCCAATGTGGATCCGGAAACCGGTATTCTCTACATTCCATCCCAGACCCGGCCCTACGCCATGTCGCTGGTGGAACCGCCTGCAGGTACCTCAGACTGGCCCTACGTCATTCAGGTGCAGCGCAATGTGGGGCCCATGGGCTTGCCGCTGGTAAAACCACCTTATCGTCGCATCACCGCAATCGACATGAACACCGGCGAACACCTATGGCAGGTTCCATTCGGGAAGGGACCGGCCAATCATCCTGCGCTGGCACACCTTAACCTGCCACCATTGGGCAGTGCGTTTTCGGATGTCTCTTCCGAGGGCGGTATGCTGATTACCAAGACGCTGTTGATTTCCTACCTGGCACAGAAAGACGAGATCGATCCCGCTGCCCATGGCTCGATCCTGGTGGCCCATGACAAGATGACCGGTGAAATAATTGCCGAGATCATGGTAGAGCAACGACTGCACGGGCCACCCATGAGTTATATGCACGCAGGCCGCCAGTACATCGTCGTTGCCGGCGGAGGCAGGGACAGGGATGACGAATTAATCGCTTTCGCTTTGCCTTAGGGCACCCAGGTCCCTTTCGCTATTTGACACTAAGGGACGCCTGCCATTGCAGAAAGTTGGCAACCCGTTGACTGATGCTGTGTAGCAATTCAGTGAGTTTCTCTACGGCGGGAGCTTTGTTGCAATGAATACGAAACTCCCTACTCCATCCCGCACACACAGCAGAGCGGTGGAATTCATTTAGTTGCCCGAGTGTTATCTTCCTGCAGCCAGTGCTATTTCTGCCTGTTGCCTTATATAGTGTCGCATTTGATTCAACTCAGCATCGCTGAAATCAGCAAAAGGCGGCATACCACGACTTGCCAGCGCCCCGCCTCTGACCACTTGCTCAAATGTATCAGCCGAAAGTATGACACCTGACGCTCGTAAATCTGGCGCCATACCTGCCGCGACAGCAGCACCCCCATGACAGAAACTACAGATGGATTCATAGTCGAGCTCCCCGGATTCTGCAGTAGCACCATCGACAATAAAATCAGACGTGGCCAATGGTGTCGGCACACGAGGAGGAGCAGACACCGGCACAGTGCGGGTACCGTCGAGTGAAAAAGCCAGCAAGCGCCGGGTATGATCTCCATAGGCCCAGCCGTAGTCCGCCATTTCCTGGCCGCCAAGCGCTGACATGGCACCACCCCAACCTACCAGGATCGCCAGATATTGTCTGCCGTTAACAGAATAGGTAATTGGCGGCGCCGATATCCCCAGCCCCAGGTTTTCGTCCCACAACTGTTCACCAGTCAATGCGTTAAAGGCGCGCAGATGTCCGTTCGCCTTTCCCTGGAATACCAGGTTGGAGGCCGTGGTCAAGGTACCCGCATCCCAGGCCCCTTCGGCGGGAATTTCCCAAATCTGCTGTTGTCGTACCGGATCCCATGCCTGCAGGGTACCCGTCGCACCATCATCACGGGTCGATGCACCGAATTCGTAACCGACTCCCAACTCGATGCGCCAGCCTTCAGCTTGAAAATTTTCCAGATCGACATCGGCATCCGTGAAGCGATTCTGCCAGTGTATGGTTGGAATGTAGACCAGACCGGTTCCAGGGTTGTAAGACATCGCATGCCAGCTGTGCCCGCCGATAGGCGTAGGCGCGATATCTACCGGTTCTAACTCATAGCGCACACCCGGATTTTCTATCGGTCTGCCAGTTTCCAAATCTACTTCACTCGCCCAGGTCACTTCTGTATAGTTCTCGGCCGAAATCAATTCACCGTTTTCCCGGTTGATTACGTAGAAGAAACCATTCTTCGGTGCATGCATTAGGGCTTTTACTTGCTCGCCTTCAATAGTTAGATCCGCCAGCACGATATCCATGGTGGAGGTGTAGTCCCAGGTGTCGCCCGGTGCGGTTTGGTAATGCCACAGGTATTCACCGGTATCAGGATCCAGCGCCACGATCGAGCTGAGAAACAGGTTATCGCCACCACCCGGGCTGCGGATCTTTCGATTCCAGGGAGAGCCGTTACCGGTGCCTATGTATAACTGGTCTAGCTCGGCATCGTAGGTAAATCCATGCCAGGCATTGCCACCGCCACCATGGCGCCACCATTCCCCGGTCCAGGTCTCGGCCGCCATTTCCATGGCGGCGTCTTCGAAGCCATCGGCCGGGTTGCCCGGCACGATCCAGAAGCGCCAGGCGTATTCACCGGTGTCGGCATCATAGGCGGTGATATAGCCCCGGTTCGGACCGTTCTCGGTACCGCCGTTGCCAATCAGCACCTTGCCCTTGAAAATCTTTGGCGCGCCGGTGATGTACATGGCCAGTTCCGGATCGATAGTCTGCACGCTCCATAATTCCCTGCCATCATTTCGATCGATGCCGATCAGGCGCCCATCCCAGGTGGCGACGAAGACCTTGTCTTCCCAGATTCCAATGCCACGGCTGTTATCCCAACCCGCCCGCATTCTGCGTGACGCGTATTGTGCGACCTGGGGATCATATCGCCATAACTCTTCTCCTGAGGTGGCATCCACAGCGCGTACAATATTCATGCTGCTGATGAAGTACATGATGCCATCCACTACCAGAGGCGTAGACACCAAGCTACGACTGTTAGGCAAATCGACATACCACTCCAGCTCCAGGCCCCCTACATTGGACTGATTAATCTGGGTAAGCGGGCTGAATCGCTGTTCGCTATAGGTGCGACCGAAGGCCAGCCAGTTCTCACCCTGGGATTCATCTGCCATGGCGGGATCGTTAACTAAAGTTGAACTGGGTTGTTGTGCTGACACAAATGAGCAAAGCAAGCTGGCTAATATGACTCCCAGCAGATACACAGGGCGGAAAGGTAGTGTCATCTTCATCGCGCGATTCCCTTTGTTATTGATTATTTGAGAGCGGGCTAAGAACACAGTGAACGAAAAACACTCACTACGCCATAATAGAAGCAATTAGAGTCTGTTCACACTATTTTCGCGCAATATCGGGTATAGGAACAATAGAGGCTATCTCGATCGAGTAGAAAGGGGAATGAACGGTTAGATCATTACAACATGCAGCGATCTAGAGAGATTTCCAGTAGGGAGAAAGGGGTCAAATCTTGACTTAGCAGATAATGGCTCGATTCGCTCCCAAGTAAATTAAGTCAAGATTTGACCCCAAACTTTTCCCGCGCCGCCCTACTTCCCTTTCGTTATTTGCCACTGGGCTAAGGCTTCGTGGGCGGTTGCCGAATCGAAAGTTGTTGAGTTATGGCTGCTGGTTTTGGCCGTGAGCTCGATCACATAGCCATTGGGGTCGCGGAAATAGATGGACTGAATGAAATCGTGATCGGAAATCCCCCGGGTTTCTATGCCTGCCTGCTCGCCTTTCTGCATCATCTCTAACAAGTGATCGTGCTCCACTTCCAGGGCGATATGCAGATCGAAGTCACGCTGCTGCTTGAAGTCAAAGGGGGCATCGGGCTCTTCGAAAAAAGCCAGGAAGGAGCCATCTGCCATCTGGTAGAAACTGTGCAACACCTTGCTTTCTCGGCCGGTGATGGTGTGTTTGATCTCGAAGGCCAATTGTAATGGCAGGCCAAGAAAATCTTCATAAAACCTTCGAGTTTGTTCCGAGTCGCGGCAACGATAGGCGTTATGGTGTAGACCTTTGATCATAATAGTCCTAGTTGACTGACTTCTCACAGCGAGGAAGGGGTTGATTCAATCCCTATCCCGCCTTATATGCACTAATTATTTTCACGGGCTGCCTTCGCCGCCGCTTCCTGTACCCGGGCTCCGCGCAGAATATTGAACATCGCGTAATTGCCTTCGTGACAGGCATACTCGTAGATTTTGTAATCATCCAGCGCCGGCATTGGGCGCACAGCGGTCCAGGCGCTGGTATAAACCTCCGGATCCTCGATGGTAAATTCATAGTCGATGAGTTGATCGCTAACCCGGGTAAAGCGTTCCACCGAGCGCATATTTCTTGAAGAAGGAAATCGGTGTCGCGACTTCTCACTAAAATTGGCGGTCTCGACCACCAGGGTATTACCTTCCCAATGGCCGCGGGAATCGCCGTTCCACTGTCGAATGTTTGCATGCAATTGCGGCCGCCCATCCAACGGGATGATGCGCACATCGTGGATATTTTCTACCACAATAGCGACGAAATCGGGGTTCTGTAGAATCTGGTAGGTGTTGTTATAGCCGGTGGAGATCGGCGGTACCCCGTGGTAGCTGATGCAACGGACCCAGTTGGTACGATCCAGCCATGAGTCCGAGGGATGTTCGCGCCTATAGGCCGCTGCCTCTGCCTGTCTCCGGCGCGTCTCCTGCGTTAAGGGTAAACGACCATCGGCCGGATCGACAATCAGCGAAGTCCTGAGGTCGGAGGAAACATTGCCGCGGTCGTACCAGACGATATTATAGTCTCCGACTACCCCCGGCGTGAGAGGCCGTTCGCGGACGACTTGTGCATTGATATCGGCGGCTTCCGCGTCGGTGTAAAACTCCTTTTCCTCCAGTCGCAGCGGGCGTTGCAGCGGGGTGAGGCTGGCATAGGACCAGGTGCCCTGCAGATCGGGATCGCCCCAGGGGGTGAGCACAGTGTAATTTCCCGCCGCCGTGGCGCTGCCAGACTGAGCCGCAGAGCCCATGCCAGCCAGAGAGAATATCCCTGCCGTTACCAGCAAGCGAGCCAATATTGTGAGAAATTTGTCTGTCATAATTGCTCTCCGCCAACCCGAAGGAATCCCTAGAATACCAGCTTGCCGCCGACTTGGAACCGCCAGTTTAATTATGGGACAGAACATCAGCTAGGGTAAAAAAACCTGGCCTGTCCCCTATTGCCTCATTTATGGGTTATTCTCAAAAACCTGGTCCGTTCACGCCTGCTATGGAGCAAAACATGAACAGTTCAAGCACCTCGAAAACCAAGCCCCGGTACGCCTCGATTGGTTTTTGCACTCTTGCATTCGCTGCCGTGCTTGCGGGAGCTGCGAATGCACAGGAAAACCCCTACCAGGTCATAACCCACTGGGGTGAACTGCCCGGCGGACGCGAGATGGGCGTTGTTACCGGAGTCCAGCCCGACCCCGATGGTGAACATATCTGGATCATCGAGCGCTGCGGCAGCAATCAGTGTGCGGGCTCTTCCCTAAACCCGATTCACAAACTGGATAGCGACGGCAATACGGTCAAGAGTATCGGTGCGGGTCTGTTTGCCTGGCCCCATGGCTTCGACATGGATGCGGATGGCAATCTGTGGATTACCGAGGGTGCGCCGGCTGGAGATGCACGCGGTGAGCCGGGAATGGAAAGAGGCATGGGCCATCAGGTACTGAAGTTGAACCAGGATGGCGAGGTGCTCATGCGTCTGGGTGAGGCCGGCGTGGCCGGTGACGATACCAGTCATTTCAACGGGCCGGCCGCGGTGCTGGTGGCGCCCAACGGCGAGATCTGGATTGGCGACGGACATCGCGGTGGCAACAACCGCGTGCTGAAATTCTCCGCGGATGGGGAATTGCTGTTACAACTTGGTGGTGGCATCGACTCGATAAGTCGGGAGAGCGGACGTTTTAATGACCCCCATGATCTGAAGATGGACTCCCAGGGTCGGCTGTTCGTGGCCGACCGGGGCAACAACCGGATACAGATCTTCAGCCAGGATGGCGAGTTACTGGATATCTGGACCCAGTTCGGTCGCCCCAGCGGCATCTGGATCGATCCCAGCGATACGATCTACGTCGCCGATGGCATGTCTGGCGCACAGTGGAATCGGGGATGGCAGCGGGGCATTCGCATCGGCGATGCGAACACCGGCTGGATTACCGAATTTATTCCCGACTACGAAGTGCCTACCGGCAGCGGCATCGAGTTCCTCGCTGCGGATGGCGATGGCAATATTTTTGCAGGCCAGGTTGGCCGGCAGCGCTTCGAGAAGTATGTGCGGGTAAGACCATGATCTATTCCGATTAACCCGGCGCTATATCGCCATTCGGCTTGCAGTTCAATAAAAATAAACAAGTGAGGCGCATCATGTCATCGACGGTCCGAACCGGCGCACCTGTGGCGGCCCTGCTGGCCTTGATTGTGTTCACCACGGCAGCGCTAGCACAGACCAATCCCTATAGCCGCGTCGACCCCCCGCTGCCGCCGCCACAGATGAACGGTGGCGAGTGGGGGGAGATGATCCAGGTGCGTATCGGGCCTGGGGGAAATGTCTACGTTTTCCATCGCTGCTTCAAGGTGGTACTGGGTGATCCTAATGTGGCCCCCGGGCACTCCGACGGACTCAGCGCGAACTGCTTCGGCAGGTGGGCAGAGCATCCGCCGATACTGAAGTTCGCAGCATCGGGTGAGTTCCTTAACGCCTTCGGCACCGGCCTGGTGGGCAGACCCCACGGCTTCACGGTGGATCACGAGGGCAATATGTGGCTCACCGATGTGTCCCTTGTCGCCAATGAAATGGGTGCCGTCGTGCTCAAGCTGAGTCCGCAGGGCGAACTCCTGTTAACCCTTGGCGTACCCGGTGTCACCGGCGAAGGACGAAACACTTTCAATCGACCCAGCAGCGTGGCGATTGCCGCCAACGGTGATATTTACGTGGCGGACGGCGAGGGTCCCAATAACCGCATCGTCATATTTTCAGCAGATGGAACATACACCGGTGAATGGGGCAGTACAGGATCCGGGCCAGGCCAGTTTAATACCCCCCATGACATCGCCATCGATTCCCGCGGCCGTGTTTTTGTGGGCGATCGGGGCAACAGTCGGATACAGATCTTTGCGGCTGATGGCAGCTTCATCGAGCAGTGGCGTAATTTTGGCCGTCCCAGTGGCATCTTCATCAATCGCGAGACCGACACACTCTATGTCACCGACTCCACGTCGAATGTGAGTAACAATCCCGGAGTAAAGCGAGGCATTTACATCGGCAGCGCGCGCAGCGGTGAAGTCAGCTATTTCATTCCCGACCCCGACCTGGAGCTGGCAGACCGGACCCGGATTTCCGGTGCCTCGGGAATCACGGCCAGCGCCGATGATGCCGTGATCTACGCTGCGGATGTGGCTCCCAGGCAGCTACGCAAGTACCTGCGAGACTAAATCTGCCTCTACCTTTCAGCGTTGGACTAGTGCGCCAGGGGGTCTGGCCGAATCTGGAATTTTACCAGGTTGCCCTGGCTACCCTTGCCGCCCTCGTTGTGCCACACCGCGTTGGTGCCGTAGTCGGCCCAGACGCCGCGGCCTTTCCAACCGCCATCGGGATCATCGATGCGCCCGTCCATGCCCCGCGAGTAGAACCCCAACGGATAGGGAACGCGCATGATGACGTAGTCATCCTCCTCCGGCAGGAATGCCAGTAGGGAATCCGATGTGCTACCAGTAGCGATCGGTATGTTGCGGCCGAGTCCCAAAGTGTCGTGCTGGTCCACCCAACTGTAATAGTGGAAGTCGGCACTGCCATTTTCGGTGACTCCCTTCATCTGCGGCCCCGGAGTCGCATGCAGGGTCCAGCCTGCGGCGCAGTGCTGGCCGGTGGCGGTGGGACCACTGAGCACGCTGCACTTGCTGCGGTCGAAGCTGGCCAGGTGGCCGCTGCCAGACAGCGCCGTCCAGATGATGCCGTCGGAAGTGATGTCGATGCCGCGGGGTGAGTAGCCCTGAATCGGCGCATCGGCATTATCGAACGGCGGCTGATAGTATTCGGCGAGGCAAGTAAGTGGCGGGTTATTGCCAAGATCGAGGCGCACAATCTGTCCCGGCACACCGCCCGAGGCAGCCCAGACCACATGGTCCTCAGTGGGGTCCGGCACAATCCCGTACCAGCCGCCGCCCATCTCCTTGTCCTTGCTGGGGTCAAACTCGCCGCTGCGACTCACCCACTCGGTGATGCGGCCGTCGCCGTTGGTATCTACAATCAGCGGGCACCAGCCTTGCGCCGCCTGTGCATCACCGGTTCGTTCATAGACCTCGACATCGAGCCAGCCAATGACCGGACCCACGGAACTGAAATACAGCCGTTCACTGTCCTCGAAGCCGAATTGCAGATGGTGGGTGTTGAAACAGCTATCTATCAGCTCCACTTCCTCTTCGGCCGGGTCATAGAAAGCGATGTGCCGGGCGGCACGGTTCAAAGGATAGTGTTGGGCATAGGGATTACTCGAACCCTGCCTGCACCAATCTGGATTGCCTGGTCCGCGGATCTGATGGGTCATCCAAACCCGGCCCTTGCCGTCCATCATCGGGTTGTGCGGGTTGCCCGGATTGTTCCAGACTAGCTCATCGCCCCAGACCATAGAGGGTTCCAGGTTACTCTGGTCGATGTAAGATCTGAAATCGCCTTCGCCGGGCTTGTCCCTCACGGGAATACTGATATCCCGCACCACGTTCGTGGTGGGGTCGACCCAGACTAGCTTGTCGTTAGCGAAGCCGACGCCATAGATCGGGCCACCGGCGTTGACACTCGGATCGCGCTTATCGCTGGAGACCTCATCATGGATATAGCCGGTCTCGCCACCCCATTCCCACATGGTCAGTACCACGTTGCGCTCCAGACCCTGCGGTCGCGGCGGCATCGGCGGCACTTCGCCGTCCATGATGCGGTCGGTCCAATCGGCATACATGTCTATCACGTGATCGGCACCGAAGCGGCGCAGCCCGGCACTCATCAGGCCTCCCCGTTGACCGGCCCGGGTGCGATGAACCCAGGCCGCCTCAGTGGTCTCGAATTCGGCAAGATTGGCGACCTCGCGAGTAGCCAGATTGCCAAGTTGGTGACAAAGTTGGCAGCCCTGCTTGAGGCCGTCGATCCAGTTAGCCTGGCTGCGCATAGCTGGTGAGATGCCGTTGCCCTCTTCTCCCGTACCTGGAAACTCGCTCTCCGGCGGCACCTCCACCAGCGAATACCAGTAGTTGGCCGGATAGACCTGGGCGGCCTCGCGAGGGTTCGCTGCCTGCACCGCCCTCAGGTCTAGAGTGGACCCCGGTGTACTCCTTACCGGCTCGGAATCCCTTAGTCCGTAGCCACGGACCCAGACAAAGTAGTCGGCATTGGGCAGGTCCGGCAGCACATAGCGACCATCGTCATCGGTCACCACGATCTTGCGGAAAAGGCTGTCGAAATCGTCAGTTTCGGCGATAACCCAGACGCCGGCTTCGGGACCATTGATACCGCTCACCACGCCACCGATGTCGTCATTATCGATCACTACCTGGGCGTTAAGCCCAGGTGTCAACCAGAACAGACTGCCGAGAAGCAGTGCTGCCGTGCCTCTGAATCCACGCCGCCAATGTCGTTGCATTCCCATCGCTGCCCCTCCCCGCCAATATTCAGTTTTATTTCCGAGAGTTAGACGCCCCGCCGCGGCTGAACCGAGACTTCGCCTCAAATACGGAGTATTCAAAGTATTTGCAAAATCAGCTTGTAATACTCCAGCGTCAAGGCACAAAATATAGTCCACATCCGTCATGATGTCGATGCCGCCCGTTGGAGAAGGACAGCTTATGGGGCGCTGGCAATTGGGGGGTACACACAGCAACATGGGGCGGCGGTTGCGGTCAGCGTCTGCAATCCAACTCCAATACACGAACTCACAGACAGAGGTGAATTATGGGGGGAAGAAAGACACAGCAGGAGTTTGAACTCAATGATGACCACGTCGCCTGGTTGCAGAAGATGACTGAAAAGTATGGCCTATTCGACGAAGACAAGGCCCTACGAGTCGTCCTCGACTACGTGATGGAGGAGACCGAGCAATCTACTGTTTTTGAAAATATACGCTGCAACCATTGTGGCGATACTTCAAACCAGGACTGAGAGTGTAAGCATCCCCTATTCTAGGGGATGCTTACAATTCAACTCAGATATTTTTCGGTAAGTTTGACTTCCAACAATACGTCTAACTGGATACAGAATATCGTTAAGTGAATAAACATCAGATAGCCTGGTGCCGTAAATAATTCACTGACTGTTGCCAAAGCCGCCTGAGTTCACATAAGACATTGCTAACTCGGGCACCTGTGCTGCGGCAAACAGAGCCGACAAACTTGGGAACCCAGCCAAATTCCGGCCACTCCTACCCCAGACTTATTAACTATTTTCGCTACTCTTGAATCGAATAGTCGGCGACTGTTCGATATTGTCTTGGAGGTACACCATGACTTTCCTTAAATGATTTGTTGAATGCGGAAAGTGAATTGTATCCAACCTCCATGGCAATTTTAGAAATGGGTTCTTCGGAATTTGAGAGTAGCTGCGTCGCCTCCCTGATTCGGTAATGGTTAATGAACTGGTTAAAATTTCAAAAACCCAATTTTCGGTTAATCGTGGTTCTCAGTCGCTGTTCGGGCACTCTCAATATTGCCGCAAGATTGGTTATCGTGAAACCTGTCTCCTTATAAAGATATTGCTCTTCCATCGCTTGCTTGATTCTTCCCACCAATTTGTTGTTCTTGTTCGCCATTGAGACTTCATTGTTCTCGTATACCTGATCTAAATTTATACGAGGTACATTTTGCAGTAGCAATTCAGCCTCATCATCCATTCCTCCCGGGATAACGATGAGCTAAAAGTGTCTCTTAAACAATCAGGTGATTATGTCCAACTGGGACTGACGGCGTACATTATTAGACACCCACAAATTGGAGTTAATAAAAGCAATGAGTTAGCTCAATATTTTGGTGGGTGGCTAAGTTTTTCCCTGGTAGATCGGCTGGATACACGCTTAGGAATATAGACGCTAAGATCCAGAGCTTGCCGTACTTCCCTATCCTTGAGAACATCATCGATTTTATGCCATGTAAAACACTGAATTCGGGAGAAAATCATGATCGTCGAACAAATCTGGACAGGTAATGCCTATCGAAATTTTAACTACCTGGTAGCGTGCCCGGAAACCGGAGACGCCCTGGCGATAGATCCCCTGGATCACGAGAAGTGTCTGAACACCGCAGCAGAAAATGGCTGGACCATCACCCAGGTCCTCAATACTCATGAACATGGAGATCACATCGGCGGCAACAGGAAAGTGATCGCCGCCACCGGCGCCAGCTTACTGGCTCATCAGAACGCCAGCAACAGCATCCCCGACATGGACGTGGGTTTATTCGCAGGAAATGTGGTCAAGGTAGGTAAGACCGTGGAGCTGCTGGTGTTGGACACACCGGGCCACACCATGTCTCACATTTGCCTGCTGGCACAGACGGATGATCCCGGATTATTTAGTGGCGACACCCTGTTCAATGCAGGCGCAGGCAATTGCCACAACGGCGGCCATCCTATCGAGCTTTATGAAACCTTCGCCAGCCAGCTTTCGAAACTGGCGGACAATACCAAAATCTATCCGGGTCACGATTACATCACCAACAATCTGGAATTTACGTTGGCCCGGGAAGCTGATAATGCACGCGCCAAATCCTTGCTCGCGGACATTAAGGATCAGGATCCTGCTGCCGCACTGGTCTCGACGATCGGCCTGGAAAGAGAGATCAACACTTTTTTCAGATTACAAAATCCGACTGTGATCGCCACGCTGAAGGCGGAGTTCCCTGACATGCCCGATGATCCCGACCCACAAATTGTGTTTCTCAAACTGCGGGAACTGAGGAATACATGGTAAAACGCAGTACCGGTGATCCGTACCGGTGAAACGACGCAGAGATTCTGGTTGAGGCAATTTGATCATGGTCTGTCACCCTTAATCCTTGCCGCTAACGTGCAAGACCTGACCCCGTTGGTCCTGTTAATAAACAACGAATCGTGCAAATGCCATGACAATAGGCAAGCCGATAAGCGTACGTAGCAGGAAAATAATTAGCAGATGACTGAAGCGCAGGGGAATCTCGCACTTAATCATCAGGATACCCACTTCGGACATGTAGATGAGCTGCGTTACCGAAATCACGCCGATGACAAAGCGGGTTATTTCGGCGTCAATATTCGCCGCCAGCAGTGCCGGCAGGAACATATCGAGAAAGCCGGCAATCAGTGCAGGCGCAGCCGCAGATGCCTCGGGTAAACCGAAGAACTCCAATACCGGCACGATAGGTGCGGTGAGTATGCCAAGCACCGGCGTGTACTCTGCCAATATCAGGCCCGCCCCGCCAACCGCGATCACCGCGGGCACCAGCCCAAACCAGATATCGAGGATGTGGCCACTGGCTGTGCGCATTTGTTCTCTCAACGGTGGCGCCAGTGCCGCGCGACCAGCCGCAAGGCTAATGGCTTCGTGAATGAGGGACTCATCACCGCTGCTTTGCTTCTCGCGCAGGGGATGTAACTTGTCATATGGCTTGTCTTCGAAGCGCGATAGCGGTGGTATGCGCGGCATGATCATCGCTATTATCACACCGGTGATAACCACGGCGAGATAGTATTCGGGGAAGCGGTGACCAATGCCGGCGGTATTGGCAACGAGCAGGGCGAAGGGTACGGAAACCACAGAAAAATTCGTCGCAATTACCGCCGCTTCCCTGCCAGTGTAGTGTCCGGATACATATTGTCGAACGGTAATGAGGACACCAACCGGGGCAGAAGACATCCACGAGGCCAGGGCATCGATAGCCGAACGCCCCGGCAAGGTAAACAGGCGACGAAATAGCCGTTTCACCAACGTGCCGATAAATTCCATCAGGCCATAGTCAGTCAAGAACGGCATTAACAGGCCGGCAAACAGGAATATGGGCACGATGTTCACCGCCAGTTCGTTCATCACCGTGCCACCGGTAATCGGGTGCCAGAACATCTCCGGACCCAGCTGAAACATCGTCATCGTGCCCATGATGAATCCGGTAAGCCGCAATACTATCCATGTTGGAGCGACTTGAAATAGTCTGGCGAACAGTGATCCTGCTGCGAATCGATTAGGTCCCAGAGTTTTCGCGTACACCGACCCGCTCGCACTGACACATAACAAACCGTAGACGACCCACGGCATCCCTGCGCCCACAAGGTCTCTCCCGGTATCGGCGATCAGACCCATGAGGATGGTCCAGTTTCCATCCACGCGAACGGGTGTCAGAAACGTCAGGATGCCAAGCAGTGAAGGCAGGGCAAATTTGCGGATCGCTGCGCCGTCAGGCATTGTCTCGATGCGCCTTTCTCCTTCATTCACTAACAATGGGTAAAGATGGGGGACATCACCAGCAGGATAATTCTTGAAATAATCGCTCTCATCGAAATCTCCTTCTGCTGCAGCAGGGATCAGATTCATCGAAGTTATAACACTTGCACAAAACTTTCCCCCTTTAAAGCTGTCTGCCGGGCCCCTAATTTTATTCCCAACCCTGTGGAATTAGCATAAAGTACGTGATCCCAGTGACAAATGGAGAGATCCCCCATGCTTCGAGGACTGAAATGGATCATCGCCTCCTGTACCGTCGTACTCATGACGGTTCTGACATCGGCGCCAGGCTTTGCACAGAAAGCCGGGGCTAGCTTGTGGCAGGACGATCTCGCGCCGATTGCGGCGACAGCCTGGAACTACGACCGGGCCGCGCACCTGCTCGAACGTGCCGGCTTCGGCGGCACCCCTGAACAGATTACGGTCCTCGCCGCGATGTCGCCAGCCGAGGCGGTCAATCACCTGGTCTATTTCGACGGCGTCGACAACTCCCATCTGCTGCCGTTCGAGCATTCCGGTATTCATGATCCTGGACTGGAACCCTTTCCGCCCAGCCGGCCCGCCACCACCGAGCTGGCCAAGGCAACTGGCGAGGCCCTGGGAATCAAGGTCAGGGCCACTGGCAACCGTCGCCTGCAAGCTGTAGTAAACAAATTCTTCTATTGGCTGCGTGCCAGCGTGCTGGAGACTAACCGCGTGGCCTACTGGTGGGCAAACCGGATGGTTGCGTCCAACAGTCCCCTACAGGAAAAGATGGCCTTGTTCTGGCACGGGCATTACGCGATCAACGAGAGCAAGGTTCGGGATTATCGCAAACTGCTGACGGAGTTGGAGCTATTTCATGACATGGGGACCGGCAGCTTCCGCGACCTCATGGTGGCGATTGCCCAGGATCCGGCGATGCTGTCTTTCCTCGATGCCGGCGTTAACGTCAAGGGCGCGCCGAACGAGAATTTTGCCCGGGAAATCATGGAATTATTCACCATGGGCGTGGGCAACTACAGCGAAACCGATATCCGCGAGGCCGCTCGCGCCTTCACCGGCTGGAACTACGTCGATCTCGATTTCGTGATCAACGAAGATCTGCATGACGATGATTCGAAATCGTTTCTTGGTCACAGCGGAGACTTCGATGGCGTCGAAATTATCGACATCATCATGGCGCAAGCGGTGACTGCCGAGTATATCGCCGGCAAGATCTACCGCTACTTCGTGCGCCAGGAGCTTGGTGCGGAGCTTGCGGCAGAGTTGGGTGATATTTTGAGGAATGCAGACTACGAGGTGGCTGTGCTGCTTGAAACCATCTTCATGTCGAAGGATTTCTACAGTGCCGCCTCCATCGGCACTCAGATCAAATCTCCGGTACAACTGACAATCTCCACCTATCGGAAACTCGGTCTGGAGAATGTGCCTGGTGTGCCGGATTTCAACCGCGCCACCGGCGCCCTGAGCCAGTCGCTGTTCCGCCCGCCGACGGTTGCCGGATGGGCCGGAGGCCGTAGTTGGGTAACACCGGGGCTGTTGCTGGAGAGGGGAAATTTTGCACGAGATGTGCTGTTTCCGGATATTAACTTTATCCCGCCGGACCGACGCAACGGCAGCAGGGAAATCCAGAGCGTTGCTGCCCGCATTCGTCAGGGCATGGACATTACTTCGGCGACGCAACCGTCCTCCCTGGGTGACGGTCGAATCATGGCCGAATCCAACATGCTGGCCGACCGTGATGAAGACTTCAATACCCGCTATGGCAGCTTTCGCGGTTGGCAGATGGCCATCGAGCGGGTGAAGCCGATCCCTCGCCACACCGCCAGACTCAACCTGAGCCAGATGGTTATGGAACAAGGACTTCAGAACACCAGCGAAGTCGTCGACTATTTTATTGGCCGCTTCATGCGGGTCGCACCGGGGGCCGACTCCCGGGCGATGTTAGTCCGGTTTCTAGATACTGATCTGGGCACCTCGGATATCGACTCCGCACAGACCTATATGGAAGATTCCCTCAGGCTGGTGCTGCATCTGATCATGAGCCAGCCCGAATACCAACTGGGTTAAACAGCTTAACCGCATAAGAGGAATGTTATGAAAAACCATAGTCTTATTCGAGATGAGCCGTTTAAGCGCAAGTTGAACCGCAGAAACCTGCTACGAAGGGGCATGGCTGGTCTCGGACTCGGCGCCGGTATTGGCACCCTGGGCTCGACATTTGTTGCGCCATCCCTGTTTGGGCGCGTCGCTGAAGCGGCGGCGCAGGCGGCGGCTAATGGCAAGGTGCTGGTGATATTGGAACTGTCCGGCGGCAACGATGGACTCAACACGGTGGTGCCCTACGGTGATGATGCCTATTACCGACACCGGCCCAACATCGGCCTGCCCAAGAGCGATTTACGAATCCTCGATGACCACTTCGGTCTCAATCCGGGAATGGCTGGCTTTGAACGCCTCTACAAGGACGGCAAGATGGCCATCATTCACGGCTGCGGCTACGACAACCCGTCGTATTCGCACTTTACGTCGATGGCTTACTGGCATACCGCTGCGCCCAACAGCGGCGAAGCCTATGGCTGGGTCGGACGACTGGCGGATGCGATGGCGCCTGCCGCACCTGCCAACTACCTGGTAAACATCGCCGCCCGGCAATCCCTTGCGGTACGCAGCGCCAGACATGTGCCAGTGGTGTTCGATGCCCCCAATAGATTCATGCGCGAATCCTTTTATGAAGAAAAGGAGGCCCTGGCCATGGTTGCGGATATCGGTGAGGTCGAGAACCCATCGCGCCGTTATCTGCTGGATATCGCCCGCAGCGCCAACGATGCCTCGGCGCTGGTGCGAGAGGCCTGGTCTAACTACAGCTCGCCAGTGGACTATGGCGTCAATGGCCTGGACTTGCCCAAGGTCGTATCACTGCTGGATGCCGGTATGCCAACCCACATCTACTATGTTTCGTACCGCAACAACGCTTTCGATACCCACGTGTTTCAGAACGACCTGCACCGCAGGTTACTGACCTATACTTCCGACGCCGTGTCTGCGTTTATGCAGGACCTGGAACGCATCGGCCGGGCCGACGATGTCGCCCTGATGATCTTCTCGGAATTTGGCCGCCGGGTGCCGGAAAATGTCAGCCTGGGCACGGATCATGGTGCTGCCAACGCCATGTTCGTAGTTGGCAAGACTGTGGAGGGCGGCCACTACGGTGAGTTGCCAAGCTTGACCCAGTTGACGGCAGGCGACAACCTTCCCTATACCACAGATTTCCGCCGGGTCTATCGAACCATGATCAAGGAGTGGCTCGGGCACGAAAACACCGCCGAATTACTCAATGGTGATTTTGAGTCGTTTGATCTGTTCACGTAAGCAAAATGCAAAAAGGGTACAGGTTTAATTAATTGAAAGTGACGGCCGGTTTCGCCTCAATACTTGAAACTAATTAATCCTGCCTGCTTTTCGCTTCAGATTTCCAGAATGAAAACAAGGAGAACTCCATGAATAAGTACATCAAATTCCTGCTCGTCGCACCGGCACTAGCAGTCTCCGCCGGGGCAATGGCGCAGAGTGACCAGACCTACGCTACCTACATCACCGAGGAACAGTGGCAGATGGTGAACGAACTGCCCGGTGTGGACAGGCAGATCGTCAGCCGCGATATTGGCAAGCTAAACCTCTCGGTTGGCATCATCCACCGGGGCGCGGTTGAAAGAGGTAGCGCCAGGGCCAATCAAAATCCGGCACGACCCTGTGGCGTCACCAGCACCAATCGAAACTCCGGGGCGCGGGGCATCATGCACATTCACCAGACCGAGACTTATTACATCGCATCAGGCTCGGGTACCCTGGTCACCGGCGGTGAGATCATGAACGGCAATCTGTCGGCCGCCGACGGCGTGGTGACGAACGTTTTGAACGGCCCCTCCTGCAGTGGCATGATCGTGGGCAACTGGATCTCCAAGCACGTGAAAGAAGGCGACATCATCATTATCCCTGCCGGCACCCCACACGGCTGGCTCGAGGTTCCAGTGCATGTGGACTACCTGAGCGTGCGTCCCGATCCCGATCGGGTGCTGGCAGACGACTACATCAATCCGGCACTGGGTTCGGAGTTTAAAATACGGACCGAGTAATCAACAATTGAACCGCATCCAATCACCTGGGCCAGAGTAAATCTACCGCAGATTTACTCTGGCCCCACTTGTGCCTATGTCATCAGACCTCTGCCCCTGTACTTCCGGCAAGCCCTTCGCGAGCTGTTGCGGACCCTACCTGGCTCGCAGCAGCAAAGCCAAAACCGTCAAACAACTGATGCGTTCCCGCTACAGCGCCTTTGCACTGGGGGGTCATGGGGACTATTTACTGGAGACCTGGTACCCGGGCTCAGCAGGCGCCCTCACTGCCGAGTCTCTGTCTGCAAAGACCTTCAACTGGCAGGGCCTGACGATTCTGGATTTTCGCCATAAGGGCGATGAGGGGATGGTGAAGTTTGAGGCCCGGTATCTGGACGATGAGGGCAAGCCTGAACTCCTGCAGGAGGTATCACGATTCATCCGGGTGAGTGGCCTGTGGCTTTATCTCGATAGTGAGTAGAATCAGCAAGGTCCCATTTATTCACGCCATTTAATCCGTATGCTATAGTTTTCGGGTTAACCACCCCCAGCCCGTCCCGCGGACATCACTTGACCCCCCCAAAAAAAAAGAGGTGTTTATGAAACGTTTACTTCTTGTGGCCGTATTATTCGGCCTTGGCTTTACCCCGGCGTTCGCGCAGACTGTTCCCGAACTTCCCTTCGAGTCGGTACCCAATCCACTAAAGTTGCCTAACGATATTCACTTCGGTGAGATCGCTGGCATCGCCGTCAATTCGCACGGGCACGTCTTCGTGTTTTCCCGCGGTAACTCGGTGGGGCCGGCCTACATGGCCACGGCTTCCCAACTACTCGAATTCGATGCCCAGGGCAATTTCGTCCGCGAGATAGGCAAAAACCTGAACGCCTGGTCCTATGCTCATGCCGTGCGTATCGATCCCCAGGACAACATCTGGGTCGTTGACAAGGGCTCCAACATGATCCTCAGATTCACTCCCGAGGGACATGTGGATTGGGTCTTTGGCCGCAAAGGCGAGGCGTCGCACATTCAAGTACCACCCGATTACGAGACTGTGATGGCCAGAAGGCTCTCGCGCATGGGTGTGGATGTGGATATTCCTGAGAACAACAATCCGCGCTGGCCCATCCCGGTGCATCGGGACAACGTCTTCAATCAACCCACCGATGTCGCCTGGGACTCCCAGGGCAACTCCTACTTCAGCGACGGCTACATCAATTCCAGGGTTGGCAAGGTAAACGCCCGCGGCGAATGGGTAACCAGCTGGGGCTCGCTAGGCAGTGGGCCGGGCCAGTTCGATACGCCCCACGGCATCGCGGTGTCACCCGCGGACGAAATCTACGTGGCCGATCGCGGCAATCGCCGGGTTCAAGTGTTCGATGCCGACGGTAACTACATTCGTGAATTCACCGTCGACGTACCGGTGGACACGACGCGGGGCAAGATCGTGTATGGGCGTGAAAACCCTAACGGAACTACTGGCTCCCAAGCTCCAGGTGCTCCCGACGCGCTATGTATGACGTCTGGGCCCAATCCTGTGCTCTTTATCGGCGATCTGTATCCGAGTCGCATCTATAAAGTTTCGCTCGAGGGCGAGGTACTTGGGGTCTACGGTCAGCCCGGCCGCAACCTCGGCGAGTTTGGTTGGATTCATGGCATTGCCTGCCCGTCGGAAGATGAAATCTGGGTAGCCGAACTAATCAACTGGCGCGTGCAAAAACTGGTCACCAGGGACAGAGGCGGCGAATAGAATAGCGTTGACGCTGGGAAGGCATTAAAAGACAGGGGCTTAATGCCTTCACTACCTCTAATCTGCGTTTGTATACTGGCCAGGACTGCACTAAAACTTTGCTCTTACGCGAGTACCATTAACCAACACTTAGTGAGGATCTTATCGATGCAAAAAACTTCCGCTTCACCCAAATTTTTCATTCTGCTCTGGTTAGGCTTATCCAGTACCCTGGCCTATAGCGCCGATAACGAGTGGGTCACGCTCATAGATGGCACTAGCGGGATGGATAATTTTACCGTTCTCGGGGACGCCAACTGGTCGGCACAGATGGGCGCCATTGAGGCCACGGCGGGTAATGGTGCTTCTTTTCTGGTCTCCAGGGAAAGTTATAGCGATTTCTCTCTGCGCATAGAATTCTGGGCCAGCGATGATGCCAACAGCGGCATCTTCATGCGCTGCCAGGACCCATCCGCAGTCAATGACAGAAATTGCTACGAAGCAAATATCTTTGATCAACGCCCCGATCCTGCCTACGGCACCGGCGGCATCGTCCACATCGCGCCAGTCGCTGAGCCCAGGCCCAAGGCCGGTGGTAAATGGAATATTTACCTGCTCTCCCTGCGGGGCGATCACCTGGTCGTGGAATTAAATGGCGAAAAAACGGTCGACGTCCGCGACAGCCTGTTCTCGAGTGGGCCCTTCGCTCTACAGTGGGGACGAGGCACCTTGCGTTTCCGCAAAGTCGAGATCATGGAATTGTAAATACTCAGGGGCAGTTCCGTCTAACTGGCAACCGTTATTCCAGTATCGGGCTGTCCCTCATCGATTGAGTGACTGCTCCCTGTACAAAATTATTGCAATAAAAACGATAGTACCGAAACCGGGTTTTGGCCAAACTCTCGCTTAATCGGTTATCAGGGCACCCTTTGTAGATTGCCGAAACAACAATTGGTTATCAATTCAAGTGTTACAGGTTCGGCTGCTACAGATAGAGGAAACCCCATAACCGGGATACATGGTCTCGCATTCCAAAATATGAGGCCCCCTCGCTTTGTTCTGTCCAGAATGGCCGACATCATGACAAGCTATTCCAATTCAAGGAGTTGCGGGATAGACTTGCGGCTTGGAAATGACAAAGGGCGCATGCGCGGTATACACATGCGTAGACCTTGACGAAGCCATCGAACTAGCCAGCCAAATCCCGTCGGCAAGATGGGGCTCGATCGAAGTGCGACCAATCATGCTATTCGATCAGTAGTAGCTAGCGTAGTTCGATGAAATCGACCCTCACTGACCAACGCAACAAAATTCCGATCGGCAGTTCTTGCATGAGAGGATGCAGGCGTGGTTGATAAGCACCTGCATGAATAGTTTTCGTGATCGATATCGGAAGGACTCCCGTCTGCAGCCGCTTGCAGGCAACGAAATCGATCCCTCAGCGCCAAATCTGATGATCGAAAGCAGGGGCCCCGATATTGTAGACTCTGACCTCATTCAAGCCATTAGTCATCGAAAATCCCGGTCTCGCCAATAAATGAAATTACCGACAGACAGCGAAGCTTTAAACAAGCAAAACACGCCGCCTATCAATATGATAGGCCTGATTCCAGGCTGACATCGCATCTAATGCCTATTCAAACTTTTGCTTCAGGTTACTTTTAGACGCCGATTGAATTCACCCGCCTTGTAGCTTCCTTTCCCCACTACCTTCGCCAAAATTTCCACACTGCGCCAGATATCCTCGTAAGTAAGAATCAACGGCGAGAAACCAACACGCAACAAGTCCGGGCTGCGAAAGTCGGCGATGACGCCTTCGGCGCTCAAGGCGCGACAGATAGCGTAGGCCTGAGGATGTGAAAAAGCCAGCTGGCTGCCACGCTGGGCAGAATCCCTGGGTGATTCCGGTACCAGGTCTTTCAACTCGTCGTGGCTTTCGACTAATGCTAAAAACAAACTGCTGAGCTCAGTGGATTTTGCTCGGACATCGCTGATTGCGATGTCATCGAATACGTCCAGCGCGGCATCCAGTGTTGCCAGGGATAATATGGTTGGCGTACCGGTGAGAAACTGGGCAATGCCGCCCGCAGGCTCCCAGCCCGGGTCGAACTCGAATGGTGAGGCGTGTCCCATCCATCCCTGCAAGGGTTGTTCAAATTGATCGTGGTGTTTGCGATTGGCGTAGATAAAGGCCGGGGCACCGGGCCCGCCATTGAGAAACTTGTAACCGCAGCCAACGGCGAAGTCCACGCCCCAGGTGTCCATCGCGAGCGGCAACACACCGGCGCTGTGGGCCAGGTCCCACACCACCAGTATCCCCTGCGCCTGGGCTTGGCGCGTTAATGCCTGCATATCGTGCAGCTTGCCGCTACGAAAATTCACATGGGTGAGGAACAGCACCGCCACCTCTTCCGTCAGACACTGCTGCAATTGATCCGCGCCAACTGCTTTCAATTCACAGCGATTTTCCCCAAGCAGTTGCTGCAAGCCGTGAGCGGCATAGAGGTCAGTGGGGAAATTATCCTGCTGGGAAAGCACTACGCGGCGACCGCTTTGCAATTGCAGACAAACTGCAAGCAGCTTGAACAGATTGATGGAGATGGAATCACAGCACAGCACCTGCTCCGGACCGGCTCCAACCAAGGCAGCAATTTGATCTATCCAGCCATGGGTATTCCAACTTGCAACGAGATCCTCGCCCCACTGCCGCTCGATGAGTTCCCGGGCACGCTGTTTCGCACTTCGAGGCAAGGGCCCCAGGGAATTTCCATTGAGATAGATGCGTCCACTGGGCAGGTGAAATTCGTCACGCTTGTGGGCGAGCCTGTCGTCGCTGTCTTTGTCTTTGATCTGTTGAAAATTCAAACTTGAATGCTTCCCGTACGGATGAGTCAGAGCCCCAATTCTTTCACGGCGAATTCGATTTGTCCTGATCGATTGGTGTTGGGGGTTTCAGATTCTGACTCGAAGGGCACTGTCCTACGGCTCTCGGTGATGGTGTACCGCGCCGCCACAAGTGGCAGCAATCATCAGGGTAATGTCAGCGCCATGAGGCGCTCCGCGGACCCGCTCACGCCGCCCCCCAGCGCCAGCACGATATACTGCTTGCCGCCAGCCATGTAGGTGATCGGCGCAGCGTGAAATCTAGCCGGCAACTGCATCCACCACAGTTCCTCGCCGGTTTGCTTGTCATACACGCCGAGTCGGTTGGTCTCGAAGCCCTGGCCGATGAACAACAGGGTTCTGGTGAGCAGTGGGCCGCCGAGTTTTTCGAAATTGCCGAGTGGCGGCAGTTCCAGTCCTTGCAGGGCCTCATGATCTCGTGGGCCTTCGCCTACCGGTACGCCCCAGAGCTTCTCACCCGCATTCATATCGAAGGCGACGAGCTGCGAGTAGGGAGGTTTGAACAGGGGCAGGCCATCGGGGCCGGTGAGATTGCGCACCCGCGGTCGAATCATCAGATCCGATGCCGGATCTTGCGGCGGATTGATATGCACCAGGGAAAAATGCGCCCAGCTCGGTACGAACAGGTGTCCGCTGTCCGGATCGAAGGCGGCACCCCACCAGTTCGCGCCACCACTCCAGCCGGGTCGAATAATATTGTCACCCGGGGTCGGCGGCGTATACAGCGGACCGGCCTGATACTGACGAAAGATTTCCAGCCCCTGAGCCCTTAACTCCGGCGTAAAATCGATAACATCGTTCTCGGTCGCCCCGTTAGTCAGAAATAGCGGTGGCCTGGTGGGATAGGGTTGGGTGGGCGCAGTCTGCTCACCGATCACGATTGACTGCGGCACCGGACGCTCTTCGATCGGCCAGACTGGCTCGCCGGTGGCGCGATCGAAGACGAAGGTAAAGCCCTGCTTGGTGATTTGGGCGACGGCCTTGATCGGACGGCCATCGACAACGATGTCGATGAGATTGGGGGCAGCGGGCGGATCGTAATCCCACACCGAATGGTGTACAAATTGAAAATGCCAGACCCGTTCCCCGGTACGGGCATCGAGCGCCACCAGTGAATTGGCAAACAGGTTGTCACCCAGGCGATGGCCGCCGTAATAGTCCGGGACTGGCGTACCCACCGGCAGGTAAACATAACCGAGTTCCTCATCGGCGCTCATCAGGGTCCAGACATTGGCGCCGCCGGTAACTCTCCAGGCCTCATCCGGCCAGGTGTCGGCGCCGTACTCGCCGGGTTGGGGGATGGTGTGGAATATCCACTGCATTGCGCCGGTGCGCACATTAAACCCGCGCACATGCCCCGGCGGAGCTTCCCGGAAGTCGGTGCCTTCGGTCATGGCGGAGCCTATTACTACCACGTCGCCAACCACGATCGGTGGTGAGCTCACCGCATAGAGGCTGGGATCGATGGTGCGGCCGAGCCCTTTTTTTAAATCAACCCTACCGGCGTTGCCAAATTCCGGATCCGGCCGACCAGTTTTCGGGTCGATGGAGAGCAGGAAGGTTCGGCCTGAGGCGTAAAACAAGCGTTCTGCTTCACCGTCACTCCAGTAGGCTAATCCCCGGGTCATGAAACCGTGAACCGCCGGTCTGCCGTCCACATACAACACCGGGTCAAAGCTCCACAGGGTTGCGCCGGAGGCCGGATCGATGGCCGCGATCTGGCCGAGAGAAGTTGTCGTGTACAAAACTCCATTTACCATCAATGGAGTCACCTCATAGGCATAACTTCGAAACGAGCCCCGTTGCCTGATTATCTCGTTCTTCGCCCTGATGTCTTCGTCGACCGAGGTCCAGGCCCAGGCTACCTGCAGGCGTTGGACGTTATCGGCGTTAATCTGGGATAGCGGCGAATACTTGGTGTTGCCGGTGTCTCCGCCGTAACTATGCCACTCACCATCGGTGGCGCCCAACTGTGCGATGGCGGTGACATGATAGAAACAGACAAGCGAGACAAGAACATTAAGGGAAATTGAGCACAATCTACCTGCAATCGAGGAGAATTCTAATTTCATATGGGTGCCGCTCATGTTATGGCCCGAGGAGCATAGGGATGTGAAGGCCAACAAGCAGTGATCTATTCGTAACCCATTGTCTGTTTACCTTGAGCAATTGCAAACGAGGCCTACTGCGAGTCGGCAAGCGTTTCCTGAACTCGGGCACCACGCAGGATGTTCACCATGCCATAGTTGCCCTCATGGCAGGCGTACTCGTAAAGCTGACCTGCCACCTTGGTCATGGAGACGATGGCGGTGAACTTATCGGAGAAGGTCGAGGGATCATCGATGGTGAATTCATAGTCGACTGTATAGGGACCTACGCGGGTAAATCGCTCCGTGAGCACTTTGTCTTCGGAGGTGCCGGCGGTACCGAAGCTCGCGGTGAGGTCATTGAAATTACGAGTAACGACTACCAGGGTGTCGCCATCCCAGTGGCCACGGGAATCTCCTGACCACAGCCTCACATCGGCGTCTAGTGCCGCCTGATCAGCCGCGGATTCGAAGATCTGCACGATGCGAGCGTCGTGGATCATTTCGGTGAGGATCACCGCATGGTCTTTGCTCTGGAAAATCTGCACATTGTTGTTGTATAGACTCGGCACAAACGGTGGGCCGGCGTTGAAGCCAACCAGGCAGCGCTCGGAAAGACCCCGGTCTTCCGGGCCGTCGGTGCCAATACCGCCGGCCGATAGACGCACGGGGCGCGAATCACCAGTGGTGGCGCCACCGTAGACGCCTCGCTGTCGTATTGCACCTTCCGCCAGCTCCGGCAGGCGGCCATCGGCAGGATAGACGATATGTGAGGTCCGGGCGTTGCTGCCGATGCCGGCGTTCTCGATCCAGAAATCATTGTAGGAACCATCGACGCCCTCGATCGGCAGGGCACCATCTGAGTTAGCATCGGCTTCGGCCCGGCGGGCCTGGGCCTCGGCTATCTCGTCCGCCGTGAGAAATTGGCGATCGCCAAACCGCGACGGGCGCTGCATCGGTATATTGGAAGAAAAATTCCAAACCCCCTGCAGATCTGGTTGTCCCCACTGGGTGCGGGGCGCCACATAGTCATCGGCGGCGAAACTGATGACAGAGAAAGACCCGGCAAAGACCAGGGCGAAGCATGAAAGCATCAGCGAGTTAGTTTTTTCCATAACGTGATCCGAGTGAGAATTAAATGAGCTTGCTAAAAGGTAGCTTATTCAGACAATTAGGGACAGGGTTATTTGTGCAGGCGCTCGAGCGTAATTCTCGAGGCCAACTCTTATTGCACCAGGAAAATATGCACATTCTCGTTACCCGGGCTTTCCCATTCCGGGTACTTGCTCTCAAACCGCCGTATGACCGGTTCGGTCGTGGCCGCGTCGGTGACATGGCTTAAGGTGTGGTCATAGAGTCGACCGCCTATTTTCAGTCGCACCCGGGGATCCCGCATCACGTTCCTGTTCCAGCCCCTGGTGTCGGGAAAGACACCACCGGTGTAGTAGGCGGAGAACAGGTAGAAATTGCCGTTGTACTCCACGCAGTAAGTGGTGATCGAGTGTGGAATGCCGTAACGGGTATTGGTCTGAACAAATATTTCCCCAAACTGATCGGTAAAGGTCCAATCCGAGACCGCCTCCGTCACCAGATCCCCCACCAGCCACAGTCCGGGGCGCCGATCTTGCGGCTCAAAACCGAAGGTGCGCAGTGACACCAGTGCGACCAGCAACAACAGCAGCAGGCTTAAGCCAGCTCGCTTCATGAGTATTTTCATATGCTTATTATCTTGGCAGGTCAGCTTGTCGGTGCCGAGACATCTCAGTCTCTGACCCCATTTCTACTCGCTTACGTTAACCGTAATGTAGCCATCGTCATAGAGCCCACCGTCATCGGCGCGTGCCCATAGCACATAGGTGCCGGGTTCATTGAATGTCGCAGTTACTTCAACCATGCCATCGTCCGGAATTTCTGGCGGCAACCACAAGGAACCCCAGGGGGAGTTGGCTGACACACGAGTGTCTTCCCATACCTTGGTTTGCGGCGGATCGAAAGTAACTCCGCCTTCCCCACGATAGACATTCCAGCTCATGTACAGGGCATTAATTTTGTTTACCGTAGGTTTTTGAGGAGCGCGAAACATACCGCGTAGCAGATCGCTTTCACTCCTGGTAGAACTGATTCTGGTTCTCGGCAGCCCATCATCCTCAAGCTGAACCACCAGGGTAATCGCCCCACCAACCTTGGCCGTGCGAACTTCATCGCCCTGAATTGTGAGTACCGGAGGAATATTGGCTCTGGATTCAGGACTACTGACCCCAATACCCAAAGAACCGGTTTCAGACGCAATTACCATATTATCCACCAGGTAATCCGGTTTCAGCGTCCCATAAGCCTTGGCTTCTACACCATTAACATTCAGCGTCCACACCATTTCACGATCACCCCAATCGGCGGGCACCGATACTTCGAAAGTGAAGCGATTGCGGCGCGGGAAAAAATTGGTCGGTTGACCCTGGTCCGGTTCTCCCGGTGAGAAAAAATTATTATCTCCAATTTCTACGAAGGGCTGTTGTTCCCAATTTTCGTTCATGTAACCGAACATAAGATTGAACGTTCCATCAGGATTGGGATGCCAACCCTCGAAGGCAGGCCAGACAGGTCTGCTTTGCATAAATGTTTCTGCCTGCAGCATAGGAGTTGTAACCAGGAACAACAGGCCAAGCAGTAGAAATTTCATGCCCATGCTCAATTCATTGGCTAATAGTTTCATTTCCTCTAATATCCTCAATTTGTATAAATGAAAAACGTGGTCTGTCCTCATTTAATCTTCAACTTCGATCGGTGATACCAAAGTTGCACCGCATAGAGGGCAGCCAATGACATGGTCATTCGGTCCCATATTGAGTACCTCACGCCTCTCCGCCATGGCTTCCAGGAATTGCTCCTGATTCATGGAAACCCGAATGCCGAGATCGAGAAACATGTTCTGCGTAGATCGGTTACCGGACCCCTGCCAGTTGCGCGGGTCCGGGATATTCATATTGGTGTCCGTGTTGTTCATATAACCAGTGATATGAAGAATGGTGCCTTCGGGTAAAAGTGGTGCCGCGGAATCCTCAAATTGATAGGTACGCACCCAGTTATGGTCGTAGCCTGCACAGGACAGCGTTTCGACCTGATGACCCCAGATCGCTTCCAGACACATACGAGTTCCAGGGGCATGCAAATGGGGTTCGAAAGAGACGATCTTGGTATGGGCTGGGAGAATACTGTAGGCATGCAGTTCCTGATCTGTCTGATTCGGAACCACGCTTATATCGACACCATTGCCGGTAAAAAAGATCGAATCTCTATACTTGGGCTCGAAGTCCCTGTCTTGGAAGATGAAACCAATCTCCAGGTGGCCGGTAGTATCTCTGCCGTTGGAGTGCAAATGAATCGAGTCAGAAACAATCGCAGATCCTGCCCGTAAAAGACGCCCCGTATTATCATCGAAAATATCCGCATTACGCCCGACTTCATGTACCGGCCATGGCGGAGTGAAGCCACGCTGAACGTTTCCTTCGCTGTCCATTTGTGCCGTAAACCAGAGCATATGGTGGAAGATATACCGACCGCCGACGGTGCCAGAGAGTTTTGTCATGTCGACGTCGTTTACCTCAATGACTTCCACCGATTTTACATAGCGGTCTTCGGTCATCCCGGTTGACACCGGCTCAATCTCGCCCCACCAGTCGGCAGTTCCAGCCAGCTTGGTAAGCTCACCCAGTTTGACGACCAGATCCGGGGTGCCGGATTTCCATTTTATACTGTCGTCGAAAACCAGGGGCTCCGGTGCATCCCCAGGGTCTCCTTTCGGTGTTCCGCTTCTCGCCCAGGTAGATATGGCAGCAATTTCTTCATCATTCAGGGAGGTGTCATTCTTAAAACGCTGTATGCCGATGTTCTTCTCGACATACCACGGTGGCATCGCACCGGCCCGGTCACGCAAACCGGTCTTAAATTCAATCAACCCAGCGAACGGCGCCACTTCATCGTAAGTTACCAGGGGCATCGGACCGCCGCCGCCAATCCGGTGGCAGTTCTGGCAGCTACGCTGCAAGATAGGTTCGATGTCTTTGTGGAATGTAATTTCGTCGGTCTGGCCGAATGAGATCGCCGGAAACGCAAGCAAAGCCAGCAGCCCCGTAAACAGTATCTTATTAGAATCTTTCATAGTTCCATCCCCCGTTTTGAGATTGATGTTCCAGGCCTGGCTCTGCATCGCTGCCCCTTACTGCGGGTGCCGCCTCTGGAAGTTTCTCGGATCGGCTCCAAATGTAGCACTTTTGTATGCACAAGGTGCTAAAAAGAGGACTTATTTACTATTTTCAGCGACCGTGTTGGTGATCTCCGCAAGCCCCGGTGTGCTCTCATTCTGAAACAGGTCTGGCCCCCAGAGTCGGATGTTCCTGCCGCGGCCCTGGCCAAGCCTCAGGCTTCAAGGACTTCGGGTCTCTCTCAGGGCTGACCCTCTACGCAACCTGCCCCGCCACATACCCGGAGGACCAGGCCCACTGAAAATTAAAGCCGCCCAGATGACCGCTGACATCCAGTACTTCACCCACGAAATAGAGCCCCGCCTGTGCCTTTACTTCCATGGTCCTGGAACTGATGGCATCAGTGTCGACGCCACCCAGCGTTACTTCGGCGGTTCGGTAGCCTTCCGTAGCCGATGGCTTCAGCCGCCAGTCATTAATTTGCTGGCCTATGGTCCGCAACCGGGTGGCAGAAATTTCAACTATTGGAGTATGGGCAAACCGTGGCCACCATAGCGCCTCTAGTTCATTTACCAGTGATTTAGCGAGCTTCTGTCGCAACAAGGTTTTTAATCGGATTTTTATTTTTTCCTGCCTGGCCTGCAATAGCCACTCGCTGACATCGGTTGCAGGCGAAAGATTGATTCTGATTTCATCGCCCGCACGCCAGTAATTGGATATTTGCAATATGGCTGGGCCACTGATACCACGGTGAGTAAATAGCAACTGCTCGATAAAGACCTGGCCATTGCATCTGACTTCAACTTCGAGGGACGACCCAGACAGACGCGCGCACAGGAGCTTCATGGAATCGGTAAACATAAACGGCACCAGTCCGGCTCGCCGCTCGATAAGGGGCAGGGAAAACTGCCTGGCAAGTTTGTAACCAAACCCACTGCCGCCTAAAGAGGGTACTGACAGAGCGCCACTGGCCACCACCAGTGACTGACAATTCAGTCCTGATAATTTCCTTGCTGCGGCCAGGCCTTGCTCCACTACAACCCGATAGTGAGGTTTTTTAGAAACCTGTTCCAGAACCTCGACACGATTGATATCACAGTGGGTTTTTATCTCTATGCAGGCCAGTTCACATTCGTCAACCAGCATGGTCAGGATGTCTTTAGCCGAATGCCGGCAAAATAATTGACTGTGTCGGCGTTCTTCATACTCGATACCATGTTTCTCGACCAGGGCGATGAAATCCCACGGCGTATAAGCACTCAATGCCGATTTGCAGAAATGCGGGTTATTGGAAATAAAGTTCTCGGCCTCCACAGAGCGGTTGGTAAAATTGCAGCGCCCGCCGCCAGACATCAATATTTTTTTGCCAATTTTATTCGCTTTCTCCAGCACCAACACGCGCCGACCACGATTCGCGGCCGTAATTGCACACAGCAAACCGGCGGCACCTGCACCCAGGATGATGACATCGTAATCGTGGGAAGCATTATTGGACATGTGGGAGGAGACGACCTTAGTTCAAGAATTTCAAGTTCGATGACACGAAAATGGACTCGTCAGTAGGCAGCGTAACTCTGCCCATTAAACGTGAACTGCTGCAGACTGGCTTGCCTATTTTATTATCTACGGTTTGGCAGGGGGTTCAGTTACAACTGTGCAGAACGCGCTGGGTAAGAGGCTCTATTCGTGGGCGCCTAGCTGCCGCAGAAATTCGGCGATCTCGGGACGTGTTCCCCGCAGGCCATTGGTGCCGGGGATGGTCTGGGTGGTGGCGGCCAGCAGTAGCGGCGTCTGTTGGCGCTGGTTCGTGGCGTTGATGGCGGCACCCTGTGCAACCAAGTAGTGGACTACGGATTCGAAGTCTTTGAGTACCGCGTGGTGTAGCGCGGTTTGACCCCGATTGTCGGCGGCGTTGACGTCGACGCCGAGCTCGATGAGGATGCGTGCCAGTTCCAGGGTCCGACGTTCTTCGCCTTCCCAGTCCGGCGCGGCGTTGCCGATGCGATCGCGGCGATGATCCAGGGAAGAGCCGGAATTACCCATCGCCACCTGCAGTGTAGTCACCCCATTGCTGCTGACGAAAAATGGATCGGCGCCGCGTGCGAGCAGCGTTCGCAGAATTTCAACCTCGCCATATTTTGCGGCTAGCCAGAATGCGTTCATACCGATTAATTGGGCACGGATACTAAAGTCTGCGCTGAAGCGACGACCGGCTGTGCCATGTTCGATGAGCGCATTCAGGGCGGCATCGTTGTCGAGCAAGGCCACCACCAATTCGACTTCGCTACGCAGCACAGCCGCGTGCAGCGCGGTGTATCCGGCTAAGGCGGCATTAGGATCGGCACCCTGCTGCAGCAAATAGATCGCCAGCGACTCGTGCCCGCTATGCGCCGCGATGACCAGTGCGCTGGCGCCGGAAGCTTCGGTATCCTGAACGTCGGCACCGGCTTTCACGAGTACGCGAGCGGTGTCAATATCACCGTTGCGGGTCGCAAACAACAGCGGCGTCGAGCCACCGTGGGCCATGCGGAAGTTGCCGTTGGGATTGGTGTTGCCTGCCGTATTTTCCAGTTGATACCACACCTCCGTGCGGGCATGAAGGTCGGCGTTATTCTCGATCAGCAAAGCCACGATATCGGCATGGCGTTGGGCCACTGCCCACATGAGAGCAGTCTGCCCACGTTCATCCTCGGCGGTATTAACATTGGCGCCCTGCTCAAGCAGCAGCGCCACAGTCTGCAGGTTACCCGACCGCGACGCGGTCATCAAGGGCGTTTCGCCCCTCTTCAGCGCTGCATTCGGGTCAGCCCCCGCTGCCAGCAGCTGCCCTGCCATAAAATAACTACCGTTGATTGCTGCCAACCACAAGGGGGTCGCACCGAGTTCGTTGGCGGTGTTGACATCGGCGCCGGCCCCGATCAGCAACCCGGCCGCGTCGAGATCATCGCGATACGCAGCCCAGTGCAATGCGGTGGAGCCGTCGCCCTGGGCTGCGTTGATGTCGGCGCCCGAACGGATCAGTGTGCGCACTTGCTCGCTATCTCCGGCCCTCAATGCTGTAATAATTTTCGGCGCAGAGATTGACGCTGAAGATTGCCCGAGTGCAACAATTGGCCAGGCCAGCATGGCGGTCAGCGCGGCGACAATCGGTATTGTGGACCCTGGTCTCTTAGTCATCTCGATCCATGCTAAGGCATCTGCTCCCGCATTGACAGCCCGGTAAGACGGTGGCAGATTAGGGTGGGCCGCAGGGACTGAAGTACATAATATTAGAATGTCCCACTTTAGTGCCAAGAAAGTTAGTTCCGAAAATGCTTTAGCCCGAAAATAACAAGGCTCTGACAGATGATGACATCCAGGCTGCCTCTAGCTCCCTGCTTCAGATCGTCGTTACCCGCGATCGCCCTGGCCTATCTCGTTGCTTTGCCTGGGGGCGCTACTTTCTCTCTCGACATCCGGGCCCAGGCGGCTACGGCGGATGAACTTTATGCTTACCAGCTCACCCTGGGCGAGTATTGCGTCACCTGTCATAACGACCAGATCTATGCCGGTGAACTCACCTTCGATGGCCTCAACCTGAGCGAGATCGGTGAATACGAGGAAATCCCGGAAAAGATCCTGGCGCAGCTACGCTCCGGACAGATGCCCCCAACCGGTATGCCGAGGCCGCCGCCAGCAGAGTACGAAGCCCTCGCCAACTGGCTGGAATCCGCGCTCGACCAGTTCGCGCTGGACCATCCCAATCCCGGGCGCACCGAATCATTTCATCGCCTCAATCGCGCCGAATACGCCAACGCCGTGCGTGATCTGCTGGCGCTGGATGTAGATGTGGAGGCGCTGTTACCGGCAGACGACATCGCCGAGAATGGTTTCGACAACATGGCCGATGTGTTGACGGTCTCGCCGGCGTTGATGGAGCGCTACCTGTCGGCGGCGCGAAAGACAGCAAGACTGGCGGTGGGAGCGCCGCCGCCGGGTCCGGTATCCGAGACCTACGAGGTACCGATTCTGCTTATTCAAAACGACCGCATGGGCGATGATCTCCCGTTTGGCTCCCGTGGCGGCGTTGCCGCCCGCCATTATTTCCCGGTGGATGGACACTACGACCTCGCCATTCGACTGCATCGCAATTATGTGAATTACATTCGCGGCATGGGCTCGCGCCATGAGTTGGAGGTGCGATTCGACGGAGTACTGGTGCAATCATTCAGCTTCGGTGGCGAGGAGCCGGATGTGCTGCAGGCGCCCGCGGGTTATGGTGGCAACCAGTTCGGCGATCCGGAATGGGAAGAATACATGCTTTTCGCCGACGCCAATCTGCGGCTACGGTTCAGCGCTGCGGCAGGACCCCACGTCGTCGGCGTCTCCTTCGTACGCAAGTTTACCGAGCCCGAAGGTGTGCTGCAGCCGCCACAGAGTGTGTTCGCAGCGGCCGTCAACGAGATGCGTGACGGTGATGCGGCGGTGGAACAGATCGCTATTACCGGTCCATTTGAAGGCGGCGATGCGGGTGACACCCCCAGTCGCCGCGCGGTGTTCAACTGCCGGCCCGCCGATAACACACAGGCTGGCGAAGACGCCTGTGCCAGGGAGATCTTGTCGGCGTTGGGGCGGCGGGCCTACAGAAGGCCGCTGGAGCCAGTAGACCTTGACACACTGATGGAATTCTATCGCCGGGGTCGGGGCGACGGCAGATTGAGCTTCGATGCCGGCATCCAGCTTGCGCTTGAGCGCCTGCTGATTTCGCCCGATTTCCTATTTCGCGTTGAGCGTGACCCGGCCGCTATTGAACCCGGCAGCGTCTATGAGTTGAGCGATCTCGAACTGGCCTCGAGGCTATCTTTCTTTCTATGGAGCAGTATTCCGGATGC